>Ga0302119_10000259_pt1 | contig 23233 bp, 19 predicted proteins | sample AG5_Tmax_MG_FD_203114 | JGI IMG/M metagenome (GOLD analysis project Ga0302119, IMG submission 203114) | Marine microbial communities from Western Arctic Ocean, Canada - AG5_Tmax | ecosystem: Environmental > Aquatic > Marine > Oceanic | place: Canada: Western Arctic Ocean | collected 2017-10-01 | reverse complement strand
TTGTTGGTAAATTTACTAACTCAGGATCTTTTGTTGTATATTTTGGTGAAGAAACAGTCGCACACTTGCCTATGCAATTCCTTCATGAAGGATGCCCCCAACTAGAATTAGAATCTGAGTGGATAAAACCCCATCACAAACCAATACAATTTCCGAGATCAGACCCCGAGGTCATGGGAAGCATACTTTTGAGATTATTAGCGAGACCAAATGTTGCCAGTAAAGAATGGTGGGTTAGGTCTTATGACCACGAAGTTATCGCACAATCTGTAATTAAACCCTTTTGTGGAGTAAACCACGATGCCCCGGGTGACGCAGCAGTCATTGCACCCCTCCACGGCCAGACACAAGGAGCAGTAATTTCTAATGGAATAGTGCCAAGATATTCAGACATTGACACATACGCTATGGCGGCCGCGAGCGTCGACGAAGCCCTAAGGAATGCAGTATGCGTCGGCGTAGACTTAGATTTAATTGCAGGCTTAGATAATTTTTGTTGGCCCGATCCAGTAGAATCTTCTAAAACACCTGATGGTAGATATAAATTAGCACAATTAGTTAGGGCAAACAGAGCATTAGATGAAGTTTGTAGAGCTTACCAACTTCCTTGTATTAGTGGTAAAGATTCAATGAAAAACGATGCAACAATAAATGGAATTAAAATCAGCGTCCCCCCAACGCTATTATTCAGTCTAATAGGCAATCATAAAGATGTTAGAAAAGCAGTCTCTAGTGACTTTAAGGAAGAAGGAGATATAATTTATCTTCTGGGAGAAACACACCAGGAATTAGGTGCAAGTGAATTAGCATTTATGTTCCGGGATGAAACAAATGGTGCAAGCGGGATCGGAGGAAGAGTTCCTCAAATAGATACAACAAGAAATTTATCATTATATCGAAGCTTGACAGATGCAATGTCAAAAGAATTAGTTGCAAGTGCGCATGACTGTAGTGATGCAGGCCTTGCAGCAGCAGTGGCCGAGTGTTGTTTTGGTTGTGATTCAGGAGCAAGTATAGATCTTTCACAAATATTTTCTTCTGATGTAAATTTAGATATTTGGGGCGCTCTATTTGGAGAAAGTCTTGGTAGAATTTTAGTCAGTATAAATCCTAAAAATTCTCAAGAATTTGAAGAATCGATGAAGGGCCACGAATACAATTTACTAGGTACTGTAAGATCAGATGATGAAATAATTTTCAAAAATACTAATCAAATAGTACTTTCTGCATCCATGAGCGGATTACGCAATTCTTGGAAAGGAACTCTCAAAGGAGGTAGTAATTGATGCAGCCTAAAGTCGCAGTTCTTTCGGGTTTTGGAATTAATTGTGAAACAGAGACTATGGCAGTATTCGACATGGCCGGTGCCAAAGCCGATAGAGTGCATGTAAATAGATTAGTAAATGGGGAAATCAATCTTGAAGATTATCACATAATGGCTGTGCCGGGGGGATTCTCTTTTGGAGATCATTTAGGTAGTGGCCGATTGATGGGAAACCGTCTTCGTTTTGGTTTACGTGAACAAGTAAGAAATTTTGTAAAAGCCGGTAAACCAATAATTGGAATATGCAATGGGTTCCAAGTTTTAGTTAAAATGGGTTTATTGCCGGGCGATGACGAAGTCAGTTTAACTCAAACTGCATCCCTGGCTCTCAATGATTCAGGGCACTATGAGAATAGATGGACCACCTTAGAGTTTAATTCAGGCAGCCATTGTATATGGACAAAAGGAATGACACGAATCAGAGTCCCTGTTCGCCATGGAGAAGGCAAATTCGTCACTGCTGAAAAAAAACTTCTTGATGATTGGGACGAAGCAGGTCAATTAGTCGTAAAATATGTAGACCCTTCTACTGAATACCCTTCATCTAGTGACGAAGTTTTACCGTATCCAATTTCTCCAAATCAAAGTTGGAGAAATATTGCAGGCGTTTGCGATCCATCTGGATTAGTATTTGGATTGATGCCACACCCTGAAGCAAACCATTCAACCTGGTTAGGTGCAACATGGACTAGGGAGGATATAGAACATGGCGAAGGAGAGGGCATGATAATTTTTAGAAATGCAGTAAATTATGTAATACAAAATTTTGATAACTAAAATGATAATCTTCTTGCAATAGATACCATCAGCATCGTTATGACAATCCGTGACGCCACAGACGTTTTTTCAGAATGGGCTGTTGGAGATAGAGATGAAGGCATGGAAAGTGGACACGCCAAGTCAGTCAACGAAATGCTAAAAATTGCAATTCCAAGACTTAAAAATCCCTTTTCGGCAATAGATGTTGGTTGTGGCAATGGCTGGGTGTGCCGTAAACTTGAAACTTTCGAGAATTGTTACAAAGTCGTTGGAATCGATGGCTCCACTGAAATGATTGCCAAAGCCAAAGAAAAAGGAAATGGCGAATTTCATTTGGCAAAACTCCCTTTATGGAAACCATCTCAGAAATATGATTTAATACATTCAATGGAATTTTTGTATTATCTGAAAGATCCATTAGAAACATTAAAAAATTTCTTTGATGAATGGCTTGAAAAAGATGGGATTTTAATCGCAGGTATGGACCACTATTTCGAAAATTCAGCAAGTCATACTTGGCCCAAATCTCTTAATGTACATATGACCACATTAAGTGAAATCCAATGGAAAAAGGGCATGGTCAATGCGGGCTTCGTAGATGTAAAAATCCAACGAGTTGGCATTAAACCAGGTTTTGTGGGCACGCTATCAATATTTGGTAGAAAGCCCCGATAATAATCACTTTAATGGCATATTCTGGTGCAAATTTAAATCAAGAAAACTTGATTGCGTTAAACGATTCCCCCATATCATGGCCGACCCCAACATCAAGGTAAAAAAAGAGGCTACATTAATTGAAATATTATCTCTTTTACATCCTGATGCGAAAAAGAATTCTCTTCGTAGGATGATCGATCATGGCAGGATAAGAGCTGATGGAGTGAGGATGAATAAGGCAAATGAGAAGGTATGCCCCGGAACAGTGGTCACAGCCCTTTCAAAAACTGATGGAGACCAAAAAATAGAAAAGCAGAGATTTCTAATCCCAGATCCAGAAGTAATATATTCTGATGATTCAGTAATCATTGTAGATAAACCACCAGGGCTTTTGTCAGTCGCAACAGACAGAGGGGAACTAGATACGATGTATGATCGCACATCAAAATGGGCTTCTGAAAATTATAAAACCAGCATACACCTTGTTCACCGACTAGATAGAGAAACATCAGGTTGCTTGATTTTTGCCACATCTCCAGAAATCCGTGATATGTTACAAACACAATTTAAAAATCGTTCTATTGAACGAATATATTGTGCCATAGTACATGGAAAACCAAGCACCAACTCAGGCATAGAAACTACTAGGATTCAAGAGACAAGAGACAAGAGAGTGAGATTGGTACTTGGTGATAAACGCGCAGGAAAGGAGGCAATAACAAACTGGAAAGTTGAAAAAATTGGCCCCATTCATAGCTTAATCAAAATAAAAATAGATACGGGAAGAAGAGCCCAAATAAGACTACATATGGCCAATATTGGTTGCCCCGTTTTAGGTGATACAAGATATGGAATGGGGAAGACAAGTGTAAATCGATTATGTTTGCATGCTAAATCTCTTACATTTGATCATCCAAATGGAGAAAGAAAATATGTTGAAAGCCCAATTCCTTCAAAATTACTATCTGAGTTAAGCCGCAAATCATTATAATTTCTTATTTTCTAATATTGGATATGCGGGTATTTGTGGTATTATTTTACTTCCCGGCGGGGAATCGATCACGGTCTCTATTGAAATAGATTTATCATGTAATAATTTTTCATCCAAAGCCGCCAATCTTAACACTAGACGCCATCTTTTAATTATTTCATATGCTACGATAAATAGAAGTAAAAATATGACGGCACTTGAACAAATCCAACCAATTAAATTTACTTCATTCATTTCTCTCTCTCGATGAGGGCATTCCACGTTTCTTTTGCGTATTCTAATGCAATTTTTGCCGGATCATCTGAATTGTATATTCCCGATCCCACTATGATGGCATCTGCCCCCGCTTTGATAGCGTCTCTTGGATGCCCATATTGCTGACCCAAACTTCCTTCTCTACTTTCTAAATTAATACCAGGCGTCCAAATTAGTCGACCATCTCCGACTTTTTTCCTAAGAGTGGCAATTTCTTCTGGAGAACTCCCATTACCAATATATCCGACAACATGGGGCGATGCAGTACCTGTTGTAATTGTCTCATCAGTATACTCCGGAGTTAATAAATTACCTCTACTTGACATCTGTGCTAACAAAAATATGCCCCCCACTCTCCTAACACTATCCCAACCTGCTCCGATACCATCTACAATATCTGGGCCCGATATACGATGAGCAGTAACCAAATCTGCCCAAGAACGAATATTATAGATTCCTCCCATTTGTGCTTGAGAAATTTTACCTATATCGGCAAATTTTCTATCTTCAAATATCATTAAATTATATTTTTTAGCAACATCTACAATTTTTTGCCATTCATTCAAATCAAAACCATCAATTATGTCAACATGAGTTTTTAATGCAGATATATATGGTCCTACTTCTTCCACTATATTCACCAATCCTTCAATGGTATTAATATCAGCCGCTAATACAACTAAAGACTGTTTTTCTAAAGATATTTCCATGAAACGATGTGCAAGAGGATGAGCACAGCATCGCCATCTCGCCCCCCATATCTCCTCGACCCTCATCAGCCCAACTAATCCTTGACTATACATCAAACCTTTCCTTTATTTTACACAAACAAGCAATCTATAAACAATATCTTTGATTAATGAGAAACTTTCTCACCGCATACATGGTCCTCTACACACCAGGTAAAACTTCAGGATACCCTGATTCAAAAATAGAATCAGGGATTCATTTCTATTTTTTAGGCGGTGCAGGAGAAGTGGGAAATGTTGGCTGTATTATTGAAGACAAAACAGGGACAAGATTACTAATAGATTATGGAATGGCGCCAACAAGACCACCAAAATATCCTTCTGAAAGCCCTCCTGTTTTAGATGCAATAATCACACATAGTCACATAGATCATATTGGGATGGCTCCATGGCTAGTAGGGGCTCATGGCACTACTTTACATGGTACGGCCCTGACTGCTAAAGTATCGGAGATAATGTGGAGAGATACATACAAAGTTTCCAGTATCGAAGGATATCCATTAGCATGGGATAAAAGAGATTTAGATTTGGCCTTAGAAGCATGGACAACACATGACATAGGTGAATGGTTTCAAATAGGCCAGTGGAAATGCAAATTCCATTTAGCAGGACATATGCCAGGGGCCATAATGGTCGAAATAGTTACTCCAACAACAACAATATTATGGACAGGAGATGTAGATACTAGAGATAGTCCAAATGTCTTGGGTGCCAAACCAATACCTTGTGATATATTGTGTCTAGAAGGAACTTATGGGGGGCGCAATCACCCCAATAGAGCGGAAGAAGAAAAAAGGTTTGTAGATAGGGTACTAGAAGTCGTAGGACGAGGGGGAATCGCTTTAGTTCCTGCCTTCGCATCTGGCAGAGGACAGGACGTTCTTCGTATACTTCACGATGAAGCCTCACATCTTAATGTGCACTTTGATGGCATGGGCACACGTCTAACAAAAGATTGGTTAAAGTTTCCGGAATATATTAAAAACCCAAAGGAATTAGTCAAAACATGGAAATGGGTACGAAGAGTATACGGGAAAAGTGACAGGAAAAAAGCATTGAATGCAAATGTAATTGTGACCACAAGTGGGATGCTTGATGGAGGCCCAGCATTATGGTATCTCAATCGTTTAAGACAAAATAAGAACAATGCCATATTACTGACGGGGTATCAAGCAGACGGTTCAGGTGGTAGACAATTATTAGATGAGGGTAAAATAGCAATTTATGGAAACTTGACAAAAATTGATTTAGAAATCGATCAATTCGCACTATCTAATCATGCTGATGGCCCATCTTTGGTAAAATTTGCACAACTTTGTTCACCAAAAGAAATTATATTATTTCATGCACCAGAGGAAGGAATTATTTCTTTAAAAAATAAATTAAAAGATGAGTTTAATATTTATTTGCCAGAAAATAATAAATCATTATTTTTACGTTCCTAACCTGTCAAATTCCCATTTTAATAGCGAAGTTCATAGGCCGTCTGTGTGAGCACACTCACTAGGTGAGTCTAGACTCACCAATATTTTTAGGAATCTGGTGGAAAAATGAGTGGTATAGAAGAGATTATGGAAGAAAGATTTGGATTATCTGGCGCGGGGGTTACGTGGCAGAGCGAAGTTAGAGCAGGAGTAACAACATTCCTGACAATGGCTTACATCTTGATTGTTAACCCAAAAATGATGAGTGGAGCAGATATTACATTTATGACGTATGACACGGGATTACCGTATAATGATGCGTTGTTCGCTACTGCCATAGCATCTTTTGTCGCTTGTATGATTATGGGCCTTTATGCCAATTTACCGTTTGCACTAGCTCCTGGAATGGGCTTAAATGCATTTTTCCTCTATACTGTTGTGTTTGGAATGGGAGTTGCATGGGAAATTGCATTGGCAGCAGTTTTTGTCGAAGGTTTACTTTTCATCGCACTATCTTATGGAGGTGCAAGAACCGCCATGATAGATGCAATACCTACCGATCTCAAGGTTGCTACAATGTCAGGTATCGGCTTGTTCTTAGCTGTTATTGGAATGGAAGAAGCAGGTTGGGTTGTTGACAACCCTGCTACACTCATTGATCTTGATGCTACTTCTGCTTGGACGCATCAATCTGGTGAATTATGGGCACTAATAGGACTTTTAACTATGGGCGCATTAATGGCAAAGAAGCAAAAAGGAGCAATTATAATTGCAATTTTTGGCGTTACTGCTATAACATGGTTAATGCACTTTGCTGGCCAAGGAGTAACGCCTGGCTGGGGCGCTTGTAATATGGAGCAAGCAGCCTGTTATGCACCCGCTTTAGGCGACTGGGTCGCCTGGAATGGTTTACCCGATGAATCAATGTTCGCAGCATTAGGAGCCTTTTCAGATATTGGTACCCAAGTTACAAATGGAGATGGAGTCGTTACATGGGGAGGTTATGGTGACTTTTTGATAGTAATAGTGGCTTTCTTATTCGTTGATATATTTGATACATCAGGAACTCTTTATGGTGTCGGTAAGATGGCAGGTAAAGTTAATGAAAATGATGAAATTGAAAATGCTAATGAAGCATTCATGGCAGACGCGGTTGGAACAACTGTAGGAGCTCTTCTAGGTACTAGTACGGTAACAACATACATCGAATCAGCAGCTGGTATAGAAGAAGGTGGACGAACAGGACTTGTAGCTGTAACCGTTGGATGTCTATTCCTAGTTGGATTATTCTTCTCAGGATTATTTATTGCAATTCCTGCGTATGCAACAGCACCAGCACTGATTATAATCGGTGCAATGATGATGCGCGGTGTTGCTGATATTAATTGGTCCGATACCGAAATTGCTCTTCCAGCATTCTTGACAATATCAATAATGCCTTTCACTTATTCAATAGCCGATGGAATTGCACTAGGTGTTGTTTCGTATGTTCTAATGCAACTTGCAATGGGCAAAACAGAGATATTACAGAACAGAATTCTCACAGGGCTTGCAGTTGTTATGATGTTGTTTTATCTAGGACCAGGTAATGAAACTACATTTGAGTGGATTCTTGGTACTCTTAATTGATTAAAATGATATGACTGTACCTAGGCTTCCAGGTTAATTTGGAAGTTTAGGTACTTACCCTCTAGGTTTGTTACTATGTTAGACGAATTTATTTCTAAATTAGAAAGTCAAATCAGAACAATACCGGATTTTCCAATTCCTGGAATTATATTTAGGGATATCACGCCTATTTTGAGTGACTCAGCAATGCTTTCTGCTACAATAGAAAGATTGTCAAAAGATATGATAGATATGGAATGGGATCCTGATGTAATAGTGGGACCCGAGGCTAGAGGATTTATTTTTGGGCCTTTATTATCAACAAAATTAGAGTTGGGTTTTGTACCAATCAGAAAACCAGGTAAATTACCATCATCCACATTGACAATAGCATATGATCTTGAATATGGATCTAATAGTTTAGAAATTCATGATGATGCAATTTTACCAGGACAGAAAGTAGTAATTATTGACGATCTTTTAGCTACAGGTGGCACAGTTGCTGCATGCATTAATCTATGCAAGCAATTAGGTGCTGAAATAATCGGCACTATTTTCATAATAGAATTAGAAGGTCTCGGTGCACGAAATCTTCTAGAAGGAACTCCCATTCATTCCCTTTTGAAATATCCAGCATGAAATATGATGTAAAACGCCCGATTTATTCAAAGGGGGTACGCCTTTCCAAGGGTTGATTACAGTGGCAGACACACCTCCTCCCCCTCCACCTCCGCCAAAGGCAACACCTCCCCCTCCACCTCCGCCAAAGGCAACACCTCCCCCTCCACCTCCGCCAAAGGCAACACCTCCTCCTCCACCTCCGCCAAAGGCAACACCTCCTCCTCCACCTCCGCCAAAGGCAACACCTCCTCCACCAGTGCCTAAAAAAACAGTAAAACCAAAAAAAGCACCACTACCAAAAAAGAAACCTCTTCCAATAAAAAAGGCCGCCAAAAAGAAAAAATTAAGAAGACCACGTCTTAGGTTAAAAATTAAATCAGACAAAATTGATACAGATGTTGATGATTATAAAAGCCAATTAGGCTGGGTGACGGCTTCTAGCGATTTATTACCAATAGAAGAAGAGAAAAAGAAAGAGCCTGAGACAATGATTCACCAGTGTTCTATGTGCGGTTCTAGAATGACAATTCCAAGGCCAAAAAGAGAGCGATACAAAGTCATATGCTCTTATCCTGAATGTGGCCATGAAGACATGATTGGAATATGATTCATTTCTCGCTATCATCAAGGTCAATAATAATTCTTTTTGGCATATACAATTTTACTAATATAGCATTAACAATTGCAATAACTCCCATCACGGAAGCCGAAGCAAGCATTCCTTCCATGAATGCATATTGTGCATTTTCAATAAGAACTAATCCAAGCTCGTTTCCATTTGCTAACAAATCTTCTCCTATTTTCATTGCAGCTGGAAAAGACTCCAGAGGGATCGATCCTAATTCTAAACCTTCTGGAATAACCATATTTCTCTGATAATATTCATTTAAGATACTCCCTCCTATTGCAATACCAAGGGCCCCTCCAATTTCTCTACTTGCATCATTAGTGGCACTGCCCACTCCTGCTTTATCAAAAGGAACAGAATCCATTACAACAGTAGTAGCCGGAGCTAAAGTTAAACCCATACCAAAACCTAGTAACAAGAAAATACCAGCAAGCCGAATATATTCAGAATCAATTTCTATAGTGGTAAATACAACCATCGCTACTGTCATTAATACTAGGCCCATTGAGATAACATTATTACTTCCAAATTTAGCAACTAACTTGTCGCTGTTTGCTGCTGCCGGCATTAATCCTAAAGGAAGTGGTAAGAATCTCATAGCAGCCTCTAAGGCACTATGATTTCTAACTAATTGGAAATGTAACATTTGGGTAAACATAAAAGAAAACATAACAAATGAAGCCATCATTATTGCAATTAATCCTAAAGAAAATCCATTAAATCTAAAGAATCCAATTGGTAACATAGGATACTCTGACCTCTTTTCCCATTGGATAAAGAAATAAGTCAAAACTAAACCTAATCCTCCAATAGTCAATATTTCTGAACTAGTCCAACCTAATGTGGGGGCCTCTATTATTGCGTAAAGAATAGTTCCTAGGGCGGCAATTGATAACACTGCACCAATAGGATCCAAAGGTGTCCTTTTCATATCTTTTGAATTTGGTACAAATATTAATCCAAGAAGAAGTGCTAACAAAATAATTGGGATATTAATCAGGAAAACCGTTTGCCAATCATAATTTTCTACAGCCCAGCCTCCTAGAATTAATCCAATAGGGGCACCAATACCTGCCATCATCGTCCAAATTCCAATTGCCTTTCCTCTTTCTTCCCGAGGAAAAACAACAATCACAAGGGATAGAGTAGCTGGCATAATTAGTGCCGCCCCAAAACCCATGGCCGCCCTGGCTAATATCACATCATTTGATGAATCAGCATAAAATGCTGCAGCCGTAGAAGCCAATCCAAGCAAAACCAATCCCAGTTGCAAAGCCCTTTTCCTTCCAAAACGATCACCCAAAGCCCCCATTACGAGCAAAGTCCCTCCAAAAATAAGCGCGTAAGAGTCTACAATCCATTGTAAATCAGTATTATCTGCTTGCAAGTCTTTAGATAATTCTGGTAATGCTACATTTAGTGTAACATTATTTAACATCACAACAACAAGACTAAGGCTCATAATCCCAAGAATAATCCAACGGTTTTCATGAGTTTTGCTTGCGTCCATGTCACCGCGACTAAATATCCCTTTTCAAAACATAGGTTACAATATATGTACTGCCCCGGCCAACCATGTCAAACCAGTTATGTGCATTATCTACGGCATTGATGTTCATACTAGTAAGCATGTCTGGATGTATATTTTCAGAGGATCAAAAAACAGATGATTCTAATTTGGATACAGAATATCCTTCTATTTATGAAAGGCACACTTTAATTTGGAAAGACAATCACACTTTTTCTTATACACTTGAAGAAGGACCATATTATGCTCTCGAGGTGCAAGAAGCATTAATCCAAGTGGATACATCTGACGTTTGGGAGACGGGACCTTCGATGTCGGAAGTCCACCTCTCATACTGGTTGCCTAGCAATACTTTAGATGAAGAAAAGGTACCCGTCATCGCAGTAATAAGTCCCTATTTTTCATACGGGGCCCAGGGTGACGAATCAACTCCTACAACTATAGTTGGAGCTGGCCGAGGCGAGTTTATTTTCGAAAATTTTATCCCACATGGCTATGCGTTCGCTCAAGTTGCAGTATTTGGTACAGAACTTTCCAGTGGTTGTTTTGATTATCGTGGTGCAGGCGAAGGTTGGGGCATCCATAATGCTGTAGAATGGCTCGGCTCGCAAAATTGGTCAAATGGAAATGTTGGATTATATGGCAAATCATATGAAGGCGCCACTCAATGGGAAGCCGCCGCTTTAGGTAGCCAATATCTTAAGACAATAGTTCCAATATCGGGAACAACAGCATTACACCCTTTACTTTACAAGAATGGCAGTGCAGAAGCCCGAAGCCAAGTCATGCATATGAATTATTTTTCAAGTACTGTCGATTATGACGAAGATGATTTAGACAATGTTTGCCCAGATATCGTAGAAGGTCTTTTTGCTGGCCCCGTAACTTATGGCGCAGGGGAACTCGATCCTTACATGTCAAATTATTATGATGAAAGAAGCCATATTGATAAGGCGTTTCAAAATTGGAATGGTAGTGTTTATTGGGTTCAAGGATTGCAAGATTGGAATGTGGATCCACATCAGGTATTTGGTGGCCCGATAGGGACAAATTGGTACCAGGACTATATCGATGCAGGATATGAAATAAGGGGTATATTGGGCCAGTGGGAACATAATTATCCAGATCAATGGAGTAAACACAATGCCCAAGACAGTGGTTATGGAGGGGAGGCAATACACAACATGACTCGTTGGGATTGGGCGCAAGATTTGTTTGAATGGTATGAATATTATCTTAAAGGAAAAGGCCCAAAACCCGATACAATTGCACAAGTGCAAAGAAATGATGGCCAATGGAGAATTGAAGAAACATGGCCGCCACAGGATATTGAATGGTTACCCCTGTCTCTTTCAGAATGTTCTAATTCTGGTACTTTTATAGGAGGGGGCGCACCTGTTGTTGGAGGGGGCCAAACAATAGAAGTCATTTGCCCCCCTCTTTCAGATGTTAAAGATATATCAGTTTCTGGATTAATTAGATTACAGTTAGAAGCAGTAGCTTCGTTTGATGGCGGACAAGTATTTGCACAAATTATAGATTCTGATACTGGTATTCGCCTAGGACATGCTACAATGGATATTCGATACCATGCCGGAGGATACGAGCCACAAACAGTTCTCCCAATGGAACAAATAACAATGATGATGGAATTCCAAGCAATAGATGCCATTTTACCAGCTGGCCATTCTATTAAGATAATTTTTACAGATACTGGTGAAGATTATTTGGCACCAGCATGCGGCGCTGCTTGTGTTATCCATATTTTACCATCTCTTTCCACCATCTCTTTCCCACATATAACTCGGACAGGAGATAATGTATTGGCCACATACCAAAACTCTGGAGCAGCAAATAATTGATTAATTCGACCAAACATTAGTAGGGTTGATGTTTCAAGGGTGTTAGGCATAACCATGTCACTCCCTCGTCGTGCGATGGAACAAATGGGATTTGCAGTGTGTTGTTTGTTATGTGATGCAGAAGATATAGCAGGTTCTAATAGATGCAGGGAGTGTATTGATTTCCATACAAAAAGTAGGGAGAAATTAAACCTAGGAACACCAAAAAGCAAAGCAGACAGGTTAGCTAGGGAATTTATCATCATGTTAGCATCGCCTTCCAAATACATTGATGATTTAAATCATGGAGAATCCATGATATATTATGCCTCTTTGATTGATAAGCATCATGGGATCAATCCAATTAAAACTTCTGAGGAATTGGGAAAAAGATTTGAAATACTTCGAAATAGGAGTAAAAAATCTCTTATTAGAGATGTAGCGAACCAAAATAAATGGTTAGATAACCCTCCTGATTTTTTTGAAAGAGAGGAACTTTTACAATTGATAAGTGATAATAAAAAAACACAACCATCTAGTGATTGGGACACATTATTATCTGATGTTAACCGCTTATTAAATGAAGAGAATAGTTAACGACGGATTGAAACGAGATGGAGAGAAGATAATAACATGTCAAGAGAAAGAGATCCCCGTGCATGGTGGTTAGACGACGATCCATTTGACAAAAAGAAACACATAGAAGATAGGACAAGAAATAATACTTCCAATCACAATACAAATCAAAACCCTTTCCAAGATGTCTTAAATGATTATTTTGGTAATAGAGAAAAATATGTAATTCCTGTTCATAAGGGCTCAATATGGCATTTTTCTAAAATAGAAATTCAACACTTGACCTTAGCCACCTTTGCCTTTACACTTGCTTTGGCATTCATGCAAACAAATGGTATTATTGGAGCTCTTAATGCCCCTTATCTTTTTCTTAGTGGTGGCATTTTATTTTTTATTTCACTAACGCCCGCATTTCTTCTACATGAGATCGCCCACAAAATAATGGCAAGAAAATATGGGTGTTGGGCAGAATTTCGTGCCAATCCCGCTGGGTTGCGGTTTGGGGTCATATTGGCTGCGGCTATAGGTATTGTATTCATGGCCCCCGGAGCAGTTATGGTATCTGGAAGGACATCTCGGGCTCAATTTGGACGTATAGCATTGGCAGGTCCAGTTACTAACATAATACTCTGGTGTATTGGAATAGCAGCCGCCTTATTGTTTGGTGATATAAATAATATTTTAGACAATATAATAACTAATTGGTTATGGGGAAACGCTATTCTAGCAGCATTCAATATGTTACCATTCGGGCCATTAGATGGGAAGAAAATAAAGACATGGTCTGAGACTATTTTTTATATCTGGATGTCAATAACCTTAGCAGTCGTTTGGATTACAATTAATTATACTCCAGATATAATAAACCTACTTTAATGATCAATTAATGGTATTCAAAACTGGCGCTTCATCACAATGAAAGAAAATTAGTAACGCCCACCATGTTATCATATCTAAACTATTTACAAGATTAGCCACTCCTGTATTTTCATCACCATAATTTTTATCCGTGGTGTCCATCCATTCTTCCATTTCTTCTAATGTATCACATGTTTGGTGATAACACCAATAACCATCTACTAATCCACCAAAACCAACAGTAACAGTACCTAAATTATCTTGAAAACTTGCATGATCACTTCTTGCTGTAGTATCTTCATAAACAATTATTTCTGGCCTGTCCATATCTAACCAAACATTGGTTTTCCAGGTTTCTGATGAGTAATTAATTCCTATTAAAGTACCCATTTGCTCTTCTAAACCAAGTGCATCAGAACCAATCCAATTAGAGAGGCCAATCATACCTGGTTGATCCAACTTATCATGATTTGGGCCCGGTCCAATATAAACACGCATAGGCCACACATCCATATCCTTTGGATACCCATCTTCATCAATACTTGGATCAGGGTCACCATGTGGCGCCCCTCCTCCTCCTGGCCAGTTAACTCCAGCCATATCTAAATTGATATAATTCGTAACAGTAACCTCGGGATTATCCTCTTTTACGTAGTATTCAGTCCAATAGTCAGAACCTCTTTTCCCACCTTCTTCTCCCGACCAAAGGCAGAAAACCATCGTTCTTCTACTATCAAAATCAGCCAACGTCTTGGCAGTTTCCAATACCATTGAAGTTCCAGCAGTGTTGTCATAAGCACCAACTCTTGTTCCATACGTCCTCTGCCCTGTAATATGCGGATCTAGAATAACTGCGTTTGCAGGGGGGGCAATATCAAAATGAGCACCAAATACTAACCATTCATTTACAACTTCACTGCCCCATTTATACGCACAAATATTGTACGCCTCAGGATTTTGTATTCCTACAATATCTGTAAATTCAAAACGATGTGTTACAACTTCTAGGCCAAATGATTCCAACTCACTAATTAAATACATTGCCGCATCTTCATAGGCAGGATTTCCTTGACCCGCCCAACGGTCATAATATCCATTTTTACCATCAAATACATCGAAAGAATTGGTAGGATCTGTTATTTCATATAATCTATCATATACTTTTTTACCATGTATAATCCCACTTGAATGAACGCCACCTTCTTCTACACTAACTGACTTTTGCCTTCCAATATCTATGGATTTTATAATTACTGGACCACCTCTATCTGTACTATGATTAACGGTATCATATGTAGAATTACCAATTGAAGTAACACGCATAATTCCATTACCAAAATCCCCTGAAGCTCCTCCTCTGGTTAGCCAAGTACCCCACGACTCTTCTTGATTTCTAACCGGCCAGAATTTTCTACCCTCATCCCCAATTAAGAATATCATAGAATCAGTGCGAGGGGGAGCTAATATTGATAATTCTCGCACTTCACCTTTTGATACATCAATAACAGTAGAATTTTGGACAAAACCAGTACTTTCATCTATTAATAAATAAGGTATAAAAATGGACATTGATGTTGAAGATTGCAATTCTATATTTTGAAAAAAACCACCTTGAAAAACATCTATATTTATACGCAAATCATCAGAATTTAAATTCTTATCTTTAGAACCCAAACAACCAGACATGGGCGCAGATGCGATAATCAAAACCAGAAATAAGGCAACAAAGCGCCGCGGAACCTCAGTCAATATTAGCATCTAACCACTAACTCTTTTTTTAATCACGATATTACAATTAGAAATCCTCACAACTTCAATAGTTGGGTCAGTACTAACCGAAGGCATAAATTTGTTTGTACTTGCCTCATTTTCAATCAATTTAATTTCTGCAGCCCTTTTCCTTTTCTTACGTTTTTTACTTGCAACTCTTATTCGCCAAGCAAAAAACAAAAGTACAGCGATTATATATGGTAAAAGTTGTGTTAAAATCCATTGCCATGCAATTACTAAATTATAATTTAGAGTGTCACTTTCACCAGAAATCATTGTATATTCAATCACTTGTCTTCCATTCACTATATCTGCTGTAATATCACTTTTAGCAGATGTTAATTGTTCTAAAACTATACCATTTGGTAGTATTAAGGTAAGATATATGTCCAGGGGGGAATCGATATTTGGTATATCTGTATTTTGTTGAAGCCCTATTCCTTCAGAATTTGTATTCATAGCAGCCATAGTCAATGCCCCTGTTAGACTATTCATTGCATTCATCATAGGAATAAAGATGGGGTTTACTAAGCCACCGACTAATGGAGCATTAATGTCAACTCGCAAATCTTTAGATTCTCCTCCACTTATAATTTGATATAATTCTCCTAAACTATTGCCAGAACCAATTGTAGTTCTTACTTTAGGTATGCTTATTGCTAGCATTATTCCATTTTCATCCCCCACAATACCATCATCATCTATCAAACCATCAAGAGTAGTGTTAATTTTAAAACCATCAAGTACAATATCGCCCATTACTGGTGATGATCTAAGTTCTGATTTTATCATACTCGTAACACTTTCTCCGAAATTATTGGTAAAATCTGTAAGTCCTGTGCTAGTAAACTCAATAGTTTGATCTTCTTTACAAATATCTATATCATTATTATTACAAATTGAAAAAGATCTAGAATAGGGGGCCTCTCCTCTGTCTGCAATTTCTAAAATTAATTTTAGTAAGTCAGCAGGAAGAACCGGTAGTGATACTTCAGTTTGCTCATTATTAATTGATTCCAAAATATGTGCTGGAACTTCCATCCTATGTATGAAAATTTTAATGTCTAACCCAAATTCAATCGTTGCCCCTTTTTGTAGTTCCGAAATTGAAGTTTCTTCAATATCTAGTGTTACCACTGCTCTTCTACATGTTTTCTCTAATGATGTACAAAATACATCTGGGCTATTATCAGTACAAGATACTGTGTTTCCAGAGCATAAGGGATGATCCCAATTAAAAGAATCAGAACCTTGCAAACCAAAATAACCTACATGATTTCCATTTAAACGATGAGACAAAGTAATTGAATCCCCTCCTTCTTTATTCGTTGCCCATGTTGGTAATACTAATTGTAAATTAATTTCTGTATTACTAATACCATCTGGTTTCATAGCACCTAAAAAACTAGGATCTAAAATTGTCTCAAATGACATCCCACTATTAACAATTTTTTCTAAATCATCTTGATTAATATCATTAAGGAAGGATAAATCTCCTAATTTATCTCCTACAAGGTCACTAAGACCTAGTTGGAATGGTTGACTTGTACTCTGTAAAAAAACAGGATAGGTATCTCCCATCGCTATGTCCCCTTCTGTACAATAGTATTCTCCTGAAACGCCACAATCGGAAAGAGTGTGCACATAATTCAATCCACCATTACCAAGGGAGGGGTCATTACTACCATCTGAAATCCAATTAAAGCCTCCCATTTCTACTGTTAAGCCCGGTATACTACTAGAAAGTGAATTTCCAACACTACTTACAGGAAAATTATCTGATATCAAATCCAAATCAATTAGCCCATTATGGTGTGCCATTCGTATTCCATCAGATGTAACAACAGGCAAAATCCCTTTATCATTAGGTATTAAATTTAAACCATCTATGGCCCCTGTTTCAACATAATATATTTTAACTACCACTCCTATTGTTGCAGCATTTTCATTTGATAAATCTAGTATAACATCTAAATCTAGTCCCTTTGAATTCGGATCAAAGTTAAATGTTTCAGTCGCCGCACTAGTTCGATACCCCAAAGTCAATTCCAAATTTTCTGAATAACTTGCGGCCAAATCTAAATTATTTGACTCCCATTTCCCCGAATTATAAGGAAAAAGTTCAGAATGGGTAATTTTAGTCGCCGCGGGACCTCCTATGTCTACTATTGTCGCATACGCTGGAGGATCTATGTAGTAGGTACTCTTATGTCCTGACTCAATAGAGATAGGAAAATCAGTTTTGACTTGACCCCCCATAATCAATAATGATTGATATGCACTTTCTAAATCTAAATCAGCATTAGAGTTAAGATTAAATTTATTGGGAGATAAACTAATTTCAACAGTCGTTTGAACGCAAATTGGTGGCGAGTATGCATTGCCATCATCATCATTTGTCCTATCAATGCCACAATCAACTACCGCACCATCTCTTTCAACCTGGTTTGCCCAAGTAGTGGTAGGGTTAGAAGCACTCCCTAAAGAGACAAGCAAACTTCCAATACTGGAATTAATTTCATCCATTAACTTATCTTTAACTAAAGTAGAGCCGGGCACACCATTCCATGGCTCATCCCACGAATTACGAATTACATCAGCAGGCAAACCATCTCCTTCAAAAATACCATCTCCCTCTAAACCAGTAGATGGAAAACCAAGTGGGCCCCTATCATATTCATAAATAGCCCAAGTAGCATCAAATTGCATAGTCCCGGTATTTATCATATTAATATTATATATCCCTTCAATCCAAGATTCTTGTATAGAACCATCATGTGCTGCATCAATTTCATCGCAGAAACCGGCATTTAATTCTGTACATATATCCATGCCATCTACATCGGTTTGTGCATTAGCAAAAGGAAGATATACTTGAATTAAGAAAATCAGAGTTATAATTATTGCAATATTAGATCTATATTTTGTTCGAAATAATTGAGAAGATTTTGATGCTAGCCGCTCAACCATATTCTGTGACTCCAAACCGTCATTAATCTATCATTCGGTGTTAAGATTCATTTATTGATATATTTACACATATGATTTATAATTTTAAAGACTTTAAAGCGAGGACTTCAAGCACTTCCTCTTACCCGAAGGGGTATGCCAAGTTGGCTTTTATCCAACTCTCCTCGTACATATGAGGAACTAGCAATCCCTCTTCCAATACAACTAGCATTAAAAGCCGCTAGTTTATCATCCGAACCACCACATCTCTTACTTACTGGCCCACCAGGAGTAGGGAAAACAACCTGTTGGCGGTTATATGCTAGACAACTCCTCGGTCCAGGATGGAAATCTACGACTCATATATTACAATGTCGGGATTTAGTAAGACAAAAAGGTGCAATGTCAAAATTTGAGGATTTCCTTCGTCCAGGCGGTAATTCTGCGAATACACTTGCAGGGATGTTAAGCTTGGATTCTTTTGATAGAGAAATTATAACCAAAGAAGAAGGAGATATACCACCAGCAGGAAGAGAAATTGAAATAATATCTGGAAAAACACCAATTAGCCGACTTATAATTTTAGAAGATGCAGATTATTTAGGGCATATCAGACAAGCTTATTTACGTAGAATGATGGAAACTGTAGGCACAGCCTCTAGATTTATTCTTGTTACAAGAGCCCCGTCAAAAATAATCGATGCTCTGAGATCTCGAACACAAATGCTTAGAATCCCTTCAACAAATTCTGATTTACTTAAATCCACATTAAAGAATATTTCCAATCATAATTCATGTAATCCATCAGAAGGGATTTTAGAAGATATTGCCTATATTTCATCAGGCAATTTAAGAAAAGCAATTTTTATATTAGAATTATTGGATATGCGTAACCTTTCCGACGACCGTGCTGCAGTACACAAACTCATCCAATCGAGTACTTTACAATCTAGTAGACATTTATTGGAAATGGCACTTAGGGGTGCGGTGGTAGAGTGGCGTTGGGAAAACAAAGGAGGGAGAAAGCGGAAAATACTATCTGGTGCATTAGCAGAAATTGATAATTTGATGAATAATCATGGTCTCGACTCAGACGACATAATATCTCAATTACATGATGTAATAGTTGGACGTCGACTATCTTTACCCGATTCTCTTAGAGGAGAAATACTTCTAGCACTAGCAATTTGTGATACATCTATGCGTAAATCAACTTATGCAAGGATTCATTTTGAAAATTTCTTACACAAGGTCGCCAAAGCCGGAAAGTATCACGGACTTGCGTTTGGGTGATTTTAATACCCTAAGATTTGAGTATCACCTCCCTTTGAGAGATACTTATGTACCGTTCTCGGAACCCCACTCTTTCTGATGCAACCTTTGAAAAATCAAGTTATCAAAACCCGCATTGGTGGGATGATAATTCCAATTTGATGAGTATGGAAGGTACGGTTGAAAAAACTGCAATACTTTTGATTATCACAGCCACTATAGCAATAGCAACCTATCTTTTTATGCCCGGCCTTTTTATTATCGGATTTTTAGGAGGATTCATTACTGCAATGATAGTAATTTTTTCTGGTTCAACCAATCCAATGCTGATATGTACTTATGCCTTATTTGAAGGTCTAGCGTTAGGGGGAATTACATATTTTACAGAAACATATGCAGGATATCCTGGTATGGGGATAGTTGCGGCCGTTTTAACTTTCATTATTTTAGGTTCGATGCTGATGATATATCGAGCAAATCTAATAGCTTGGGATAAGAACCTCCAAATTGCAGTATATTCTTCATTATTTGCAATAGTTATAATTTACATATTTTCATTTATTGGCACATTATTGGGGTTTGAAATTCCCCTTATTCATGGAAATGGCCCGGTAGGAATTGCATTCTCTCTTTTTGTAATTGGAATAGGTGCCCTTTGTTTGGTTGCAGATTTTGATTTTATTGAAAAAGGTGTTGAGAGGGGTGCTCCCAAACAATTGGAATGGAGGGCAGCCTTTGGATTAATGATTACGCTGATCTGGTTATATTTAGAGATACTAAATCTCCTTTCAAAAATATCTCGCAGATGAGGTTTAAATGTGGAAATAGATTTAATTTTAGCACTAACTTTAGCAGGCATAACCCTAGGGCTGGTGGAAGGGATAAAGCCCGGACCACTTCTTACTATGGTGATTAAAGAGACTCTTTCAGGTGGACTTAGGGCAGGTGCTTGGACCGCCGCAGCACCTATATTCACTGATGGCCCTTTAATCATTATCAGTTTATTAGCTGCGAGTTGGTTTGCAACCGAACCAAAGGCCCTTTTTGCAATCTCAATCATCGGAGGCCTCTTTCTCATAAAAATGGGAATAGATTGTTTCTCAATAGTTCCGCCAGAAGGGGATGAATTACTTACAGATGCAAAGGGCGCATTTCAAAGAGGCCTTCTCATAAATCTATTGAATCCAAATGTGTATGTATTTTGGTTTTTGATAGGTGGGCCCCTGATGGCTTCAGCTGCCGCCGAAGAACCACTAGCACCAGTAGCTTACGCCTTATCATTTTTAATTTCAATAATATTAGTCAAGATTTTTATAGCGTATATGTTCGATAAAACACGGGGAAACATTTCAATCAAAATGTATAAAAATACTCTTTCCCTATGTGGTGTTGCAATGCTTATATTCGCTATTGTCTTCATTATTCAAGGTATAGAAATTTGGGCAAATGGCTTTTGAAAATATCAGGAAAGAGTTTGCGCCCCACCTTCTGGCAAAGGATTCAATGGAACAGTAGAACCTCTAAGACTAGGTCCAAGCATCATAGTTCCATATATCCCCTCATCTTGAATACTATTTCCTATATTATGTGAGAGACCAAACCAAGCCCTCCCATGATTATCAACAAGAATGTCTATGAAATCTCCAAAACCACCACATCTATTGTACCCGCAGTCAACCACAGTGTCTAAAGGGTCTCCAAAGTTATTGACTTGAACTGTAGTAATAAGCGGCATTGGAGAGAATGCATCCGTCATCACTGATATGTAACCATTCCAGACATTACCTCCTGAGTCTCCAAGATATGCAAACGCCACACGCCCAGAATCGCCTGCTGCAATGGCAGGGAAACCTGTGCCGTTCAGATTCGTTGGCGGGGCGATCATAATTGGATTACTCCAAGTGTCTCCCTCATCAAATGAATATGAATAATATGGCATATTATCCACACCCATCCACATTGCATGTACATTGTCTTCTTCATCAGGATATACTTGAGCTTCTTCTGCATTCCAAGTAGCCGCAGTGCCAGTTTCATCAGTAGGAAGCTCGTGCTCACTCCATGTCAATCCGCCGTCTGTACTGCGATATATCGAATACCCTTCTCCATCGCAACTAGGATTTCCTCTGTAGAAATTACCATTATTTGAACCAACCATATGTCCAGTTAAACCACCACTATTACAATTAGCAGGAGAACCAGGAACCTCTGGCCCCCAAGTTAATCCTCCATCATTACTTGTAGAACAAAGAGGTGATTGCCAATTACCATTCACACAAAATACCCATGTGGTCTCATGTAAAAGTGCATTATAGGGGGATGAAGCTATAGTTTGATGATCTTGTACGGAATATCCAGTAGCAAAAGATGCCAATCCAAGGGGCCCCCACGACCCTCCTTCGTCATCAGACCATTCTACGGTCATTCCTACTAATGCATGCATATCAAATTTCATTATTCTATCAGTCCATGGATCTACATAAACATAAGGATCATTACTATTTGCAACTGCCCCTTGGTATGTATTTTCACACGTATAATTTAAATCAGTCATTTCAATCATATTTGAACATCGTATTATTGCTGTTGAACCCCCGGGACCATTACCCCAACTAGTCATGAATAGATTGTCTGCAGAAGTAATTCCGATGGTGGGCTCAAAGGTAGAAAATCCAATTCCATAATAGGTGCCTCTTGCGCATATTGGAATATTCTCTCCAACCAGTACGGAATCAATATCGACCGAATCATCTATTGTAAAAATATTGGTGGCATTTGGAAAGTGATACCATGTATTGTTTGCAAAACCATCAGGACATATTTCATCCAAAAAAGAAGACTCAATTCCACCTTCATTTGTTTTATTTCCGAAACAACCAGAAACCATTGAGGTTAAAAACAGTAAAACAACAAACGTTGCAACGGCTTTCATGTTTCATCGGCTATGCTCTGTATACATCATATGCACGGACATCTGTTCTCTCAAAGTTTAAGCGTTGAATTACCACCTTCGGGTAGAACTGGTAATTGTATAATCTCTCCATATAGTGCAGGACCAGTCATGAATGTTCCAATTATTGCTTCTTCCATTCCAGCAGTATTATGTGCTAATGCAATCCAAGGTCGCCCCTCATCATCAATTTCAATATCAATAAAATCTCCAAATCCTCCACATCTTATATTCCCACAATCTGGCAAAATATCTAATGGATCATTTGGTAAATTCACTGCCACACTAGTAATCAGAGGATTTTCAGCGAAAGCATTTGTCATAATTGACATATACCCTGACCAACCACCTCCTGACGACTCATTCCAATCTTTAGATTCCCCAATGTAGCCAATAGCCACTCTGCCAGAATCTCCTGCAAATATAGTTGGGAAGCCACTTTCATTAACTCCAGGAGGTGCAACCATCATCGG
>Ga0302119_10000254_pt1 | contig 23490 bp, 17 predicted proteins | sample AG5_Tmax_MG_FD_203114 | JGI IMG/M metagenome (GOLD analysis project Ga0302119, IMG submission 203114) | Marine microbial communities from Western Arctic Ocean, Canada - AG5_Tmax | ecosystem: Environmental > Aquatic > Marine > Oceanic | place: Canada: Western Arctic Ocean | collected 2017-10-01 | reverse complement strand
GGGGAAGGAGGCGTGCGGGAGTACACACCAATCAAATATTCTCTTGAAAGAACTCCGTGATGTCTTAAAACTGCGAGGACTTCGCATCGGCATCCGCGCCACTCTAAGTGGCTGCTTAGGCCTCTGTGAAAATGGGCCACACGCACTTTTGACGCCAAGCATGGAATGGTTTTCTGGATTTTCCAGGAAAGATATTCCGGCGTTAGCAGACCGCATTGAAAAAGAAATACATGACAAACATACAACTTGAAAAAGGACAATCGGTCGACGTTGGCACAGCCTCGACCCTTCTTGAGGCTATTCAAAACCATGGAGTTGAGATCTCCTTAGGTTGTGAGTCGGGCCGTTGCGGCGTCTGCATGATTGAGGTTGTCGACGGGGAGCTTGAAGGAGCTTCCGAGGCAGAGAAGTCCTTGCTCCAATCCTTGGATGCTGAAGACCATCATCGCTTGGCCTGTCAGGCTCGCCTTCAGGGAGATGTCACTCTTCGCAGCGCTTAGCCTAGAATAGCCGCATGAAACGAATTGGTGTTTGCTTAGGTGGGTGTGGTGTTTTTGATGGATCTGAAATCCACGAATCCGTCGCTGTGATTGTGGCATTAGCGCGTGTTGGCGCGGACCCAGTTTTTATGGCACCAGATGTCCCTCAGATGCATGTGGTGAATCACAGTACGGGTGAGGTGGCTGTCGGCGAAACGCGAAACGTTTTGGAGGAATCTGCACGAATTGCACGCGGCGAAATCATGCGCCTTGAAGAGGTGTCTGCCGCCGATTTTGACGGATTGATTTTCCCGGGCGGGTTTGGCGCTGCAAAGAACCTGTCGAATTTTGCAACCCAGGGCGTGGACTGTTCTGTGGATCCGGAAGTACGGCGTATTGTGCTGGAAACGCAAGCGGCGGGGAAACCTTTGGGCTTTATTTGTATTGCGCCTGCCATGGGGGCGGCAATTTTAGGAAAGGTTGGAGAGGTTTCTCTCACGATTGGCTCCGATGCTTCCACGGCATCTGCATTGGAGGCCATGGGCGCTACACATCGGGAGACCTCGGTGGATGAGATTTGCGTAGACGAAAAGGCCAAGGTCGTCTCGACGTCGGCATATATGTTGGCTGAGAATGCCGCACAAGTTGCCGACGGCATTGACAAGTTGGTGCAGAAGGTTGTGGAGCTTACCTCTTAAGATGCTTTCGCTCTTTCTTTTTCTCCCCACCTTTTTTGTGCAAAGTGATGGAGGGGAGTCAGATCCAAGGTGGTCTGGTTTTCCTGCGCAGGACATGTTGTCTTATGCTGTTCAGCTCACCCCTGACTTTGCAAAGCAAACCGTTCAGGGAAGCGTGGAGTACCGCGTTCGATTTGCCGAAGAGTCCAGCATCGTCCAACTTCACTCTCTAGGAGGTGGTAAGGATTGGTCTGTGACGTACGTGGATGTTGCCGGAAACCCTTTGGGGGACACGTGGGCCAGAGAAATCACCACTATTCAGTTCCCTCAAACGTTCCAGAAAGGAGAAACGGTAACTTTCAAGGCAGAGTTTCAAGGAAAGCCCAAAGATGGCTTGTATTTCCGAAATAATCGACACGGCGAGCCCCTGCTTTTCACCGACCACTTCTCATCCCGGGCCCGCGGTTGGCTTCCATGTGAGGATCACCCTTCCGACCGAGCGCATTTTTCTTTAGAAGTTGCGCTTCCTCCAAAAATGGTTTTGGTCGGCTCTGGGGTGGATCCCGAAGAAGACGGTGTTCTAGAAACAGTTTCTGAAATTCAATCTTATCTTTTTGCTTTCTCCGTAGGGCCGTACTCCCGGGTTTCCGAAGGAGGAGATGACCGCTTGGTTCCCCATTTTATATATCGGAAAGACAAGCCTATCGCCCGCCGTGGATTGAAGTATCACGCAGCATGGATGCAAAAGATGGAACAAGCCTTTGGCACGTATGCTTATGGCAAGTATTGCGTCGTTCAGGTGCCCACACGATGGGGTGGCATGGAAAACGCAGGTAACACGTGGATCATGGAGCGTCTTTTCGACGGTGCCGATCATGGAATTGGAACCTTAGCCCACGAGCTCGTTCACCAGTGGTTCGGAGATGCAGTCGGTTATGCGGAGTGGAAAGATGCTTGGCTGAGTGAGGGCTTCGCTTCTTATTTCGGCCCTTGGCTGCATGAAGCCGACGGTGGAGGAGTGCCACTTTCCCAAGCCATGGCCCAATCAAGGACGCGTTGGCTACGTTCAAAAATAGCTCGAAGTCGGCCGGTGCGATGGGGGGATTTCCAGAAGCCGGACGATTTTTTTGGCTCTAGCGCACCCAATACCTATCAAAAGGGCGCATGGATTTTGCATATGTTGCGCGGGGAGATGGGCGACGCTTCCTTTTTTACAGGATTGAAAAAGTACTATGAGAAAAACACGGGCAAGGGAGTCCAAACTGTGGATTTGCAAACGGCCATGGAAGAGGTTTCAGGAAGATCTTTTCAGTGGTTTTTTGAACAGTGGTTAGATCGCCCGGGTTGCCCAGAGCTTTCCATTCAGTGGGAAAAGAATCAAGTCCGTGTGACGCAAACCCAGGAAGGCTCGCTTTTTCGCTTCCGACTTCCCCTTTCTTGGGTGGATGCCCAGGGGGTACTTCAGAAACGCTTCCTCCGTATTTCAGCGCAAGAGACCATATCTGCACTGGGTCTAGGCTATACCTCCCCCCGCATAGATCCAGATATAGAGCTTTTGTACAGCAACCCGCCAATTGAAGAAGTGCACTTGCGAGAACGGGCTGAATAGGAGCTTCGTGGTTCCACCTAGATTCCGTTGTGCTAGAACCACCTTGGGCCTTGCACGGCCGGAAATTGCGTTCACGCACGATCTGTCGGCTTTTGGAAGTTTTTCGTGGCCCACGACTCTCCCCGATGGCGCCGAGGGTCATGTGTTCTTTCAGCGACTTGATTCTTCTAACGGTGAGACCCCCGGTTCTTCCTCATTTGAGCGAATAATTCCGGGAACGATTTCAAAAAACTTCCGGGCATCGGTATATTTCTATCATGGCAACCCAGGAACAAGTGATGGATATATGGCCGGAAATTAATTGGATTTCCGACACAGATTTAAGAGAAAGGACCTTGGCAACGTGGTTATTGGGCTTTGAGCGTAGCCCCATGACGCCCCAGGATCTCACGGAGATTCCATTCACCCTTCACGTAGAGGGTTGCACTGTAACCTTTATGGAGCACAAACGTCTGGTGGTGCACTTGGCGAAAATGAGTGCTGAGAAAATTGATGAATTCATGGGAAAGGCAATGCCCGTAGATGTAGACACGCTGATTGCTGGCGCCATCTTGGCGGACGTCGGAAAACTCTTGGAATATGAAAAAGTGGACGGCCAATGTGTTCAATCTCGACGGGGGAAGTATTTACGCCATCCTTTTACGGGCGTCGGTCTAGCGCAAGAGTGTGGAGTGCCGGATGCGGTTTGCCATATTATTGCCACGCATGCAGGCGAAGGGAATTTAGTGAAACGTACTGCGGAAGCTTTTATTGTGCACCATACAGATTTCATGACCTACGAGCCTTTAGTGAAAGGGCTTACCTTTTAAATTTCACCAACTTGTCGTAATACCGACGGCACTCCTTCACGACGGACTTGAGATGGCTCGGAACCTCGACCGTACCTTTTTTTGGCGGCCCAAATTCTGTTGAGGCCTCTACGTTGGCATACCAATAGGGTGCCCAAGCGCCGTCGGTTTTGCGTTTTCCGGCCTTCCAAGAAAGCATGCAGGAGTCCCATGGGATATCAAACGAAGCACAAATTTTTTGAAGGGAATCTTCTGGATTTTGCAAGATGTCCGCGGATTCAAAGACCGGGAGGCTTTGGTCAAAGCGTTGAAAGAGCTCCCACTGCTGTGGGAATCCCAAATCAAAGGGAGATGGGTTTGATAGGACTTTGGCATAAGAGGCCACGACTTCTTCGGGAGTGCGCAAAAGTAATCCATGCTGTATTTTTTCAAGCCAATCCCTTGGAGTTTCTGGGAGTAAATGGTGCGCCATTTGCTTTTGATACCAAATGGACTTTCCTTCTGGAATAACACCACAAAGCCATCGCTCAAGGGCTTCGGGTTGAGTTTCGTGAGTCCGCAGGGTTTCCGCCCGCCCCGGATGTTGCATCCCCGTCTCCAGTAAATAAGGCGCATACCAGGGTTCGTCCGTCACAAAAGTATCCGCTCGGCTTTGAAAGGAACGCATGAGAGCCGTAGATAAATTCCTTGGTCCCGACCACATGGCAATGAGTCTTCCGTGCATGGGCTCATGCTACACTGAAACCAGTGAAAAATAACTCAGGATGGCAAAGGTCTTATGCGGAGGCACCTGAATACCTGCGGGATTTCTCAAAAGCAGAAGACCCTGATGGGCGGGTCGTTCAAGAACTCCTTGCGATGACGGATTGGAAAAGAAAACGGGTGCTTGAAATCGGCTGTGGCAGTGGGCGTTTTTCCGCAAGCATTGCAAAGGAATCGGGCGCAATGCAATGGTTGAATTTAGATCGATCCCGACCACTCTTGGGGCTGGCGCAATTGGCTGGCACCTCTCATTTGCTGCAAGGTGACGCGCTGAGCCTTCCCTTGGCGGGCAATTCGGTCGACGTCATTTTTTCCGCATGGGTCTTCAGCTATTTCTGGGGGGATCAACTCAGCAAGGTGATTCAAGAATGCTCTCGTGTCTTGAGCCCAGGTGGAGAAATCTGGATTTTTGAGAATGAGGCGATCGCTATTCCCGATGCTATGCCGGAAGATGGGAGGATCTCAGCTTTAAAGGAAGAGGGGTTTATTAAACAGTCTCATGTTTTGACAGAGCTTCGTTTTTTGAGCCAGGGTCAGGCGGAAGCGGTGACTGAGTTTTTAATGGGGTCGGGCGCGCCTAAACCAGATTCCTGCGGACGGATTCCACATCAAGTGCAACTGCTGAAGAAATCTTTCGGGTAGCATCGCCGGTTCCCGAAGTATGCCATGCACCTTTTTCTTTCCAAAAGAAATCAACCGTTTCTGATTTCATCATGTTCGGGCGCCGGTAAATCTTCCAGGGAAATGTGTGTTGCACTGGGAGGCAAAGAGCTTTGAACACTTCACGCGTCAAACCAAGCTCGTCTTCGCGCCCTTGTTGTGCGCCTCCTCGTCCGATGGGAATGAACCGATACAAGTGCCAGGCATGTAACGAAAGCCCACGATGTACCCATTGAGCTAATTCTTGGCCCAATTCCATCAGTTCGGACTGATTTTTTTGGCAAACTACAGTACCAATCGATATGGATTGTCCCGTGTTGCATAACTGTTTCAGCCGTTTTTCAATGAGCGCCCGATGTCCTCCTCTTGGAGAGCGTAAGAAATCATGCGAGGCACGAGTTGCTCCATCTAGGGGGAGAATGATGCGGTCAAAGCGCCCTGTACCTTCTAAGCCCTGAGGCCAAGAAATGCCATTGGTGTTGAGTTGGACCACAAAGCCTAAGTCCTGAGCAAATTGTGCGACCTCGGTGAGCCCGCCCTTCCATAAGAGTGGCTCACCTCCTCCAAGGACCACGTTGGTGTAGCCCTCTTGCATTAAGAATGAAAGCGTACGTTTCACTTCATCTTGACTGAGAGCTGGAAAACTTAAATCAGATCCACAAAAACGGCAATCAAGATTGCAGTCGGGGAGGAGGAAGAGTGCGGCGATTCGGGATCGAGACATGGGTTCTCTTAGGACAGTCCTTGGAGTTTTCCTCGGACTAATTCCTCCAGCCCACCGGCAATCACTAAGGCTTGAGCTGACGGGCCAAGGGGAGGGAAAGGGAATTGTGCTGTTCCCACAGTAATTTTTCCTACACGGAAATCAACTTTAGCATGCAGAGTGGTCCTCAGCGTAGGGGGGGCGTCGGCGAATCGATCTCTGAGATGCTCCAGTAGAGCGGGGCAGTCCAGAAGTAAATAACCATTATTGAAGGCATTTCGTTTATAGGTGGCTGAGAAAGAGCCGGCAATAACCATGCGAATTCCACGGAATTGGAGGGCCGTGGCAGCTTGTTCTCGACTTGACCCGGTTCCAAAATTGAAACCGCTCACGAGAAGATCACCCTGCTGTGCGGTAGTTTGAAATGAGGTGTCATAGTTTTCCATCGCCACGGAAGCCATTTCTTCCGGAGTCATGTCTTCTCGGTAGGTGTACTTGCCGGGGTAAATGCCGTCGGTATTCAGGTTGTCTGTATTGCAGAAGAGGAGCTCGCCAACGACCTCTTCTGGAAACCCGTCCAAAATAGGAGTGTCCTCTTTTTCTTGTACAGATTGTTCTGGAATTTGGATGCTTTTTGGAGGACCATCTCCGGACAGATTCTCTGGTGCGCAAATAAACCCAGCTAAAGCGCTGGCAGCAACCACTGCGGGTGACGCTAGGTAAGCCTGTGCGTTTTTTGCACCCATGCGCCCTTTGAAATTGCGATTAGTGGCTGAAATGCCGACTTCATTCTCTTCCAACAAGCCCTCGCCCATACCGATGCATGGTCCACAACCCGCAGGGAGAACTTTGGCTCCGGCATCCACGAGCACTTGCCAGTCACCTCGTGCTGCGGACTCTCTTTGGACCTCATCTGAGGCTGGGGCAAGATAAAATTCCACACTCTTGGCAACTTGTTTCCCTTTTAAAATGGCAGCCGCTTGAGCAAGGTCCTCTACGCGCGCGTTTGTGCAAGACAAGAGATAGGCTTTTTGAATCGCGCGTTTTTCCGAAGTAATCTTGTGAATCGGCTCCATGATTTTTACAGAATCCGGTCCACAGATGCAAGGCACCACTTCACCGAGATCCACCGTGATGATTTGTGCATAGGGTGCATTCAGGTCAGGGGATAGAGCCTCCATTTGTAGCGTTTCCACCGCGTGCGGCGTTAATTTTGGATGCATGCCCACCCGTTCTTGGTACCAAGAATGGGTAGTTTCATCACAGGGGAAGATTCCTGCCAGCGCACCCCATTCTGTGGTCATGTTGGCAATAGTGAGCCGTGCTGAAATGGAAAGTGAAGCGACTCCCGGCCCAGTGAACTCTATGGCATGGTTCAAGACTTCATCTTGGTTGTAGATGCCGCAAAGCGCGACAATCAAATCTTTGCCAGTGACGCCTTTTTGAAATTCACCCTCAAGAACAACCTGAGTCACCGGAGGAATTTGCCACCATGTTTCTCCCGTAGCCCAAAGTGCCGCCGCATCGGTGCGGACTACGGGGGTACCAAGGGCGCCAATGCCCCCATACATGTTGGAGTGCGAATCGCTCGCAACCACCAGGGTTCCTGGCCAAGCATAGCCTTCTTCAATCATGATTTGATGGCCGATGCCCCGCCCAGCAGGATGGAAATCTACACCCATCTGTTCTCCAAATTTTTCGATAGCAGCATACTTCGCCAAGTTGCCTTCGGAATCATCCTGCACATTGTGATCCAAGGTGAAAACGGGTTGATTTGGATTTGCCATAGCCGACGCTCCTAACCCCTTAAATTTCTGCATAACGGCTGACGTATTGTCATGGGTCATGACATGGCGAGGGGAAACCGTCACATAGTCTCCCGAGCAGACTTCCTGGCCTTCCCGGAGACCTACGGCGAAGCGTTGGATGATTTTTTCGACAAGGTTTTGTGCCATATGGAAAAGGATACCGGCTTCCACCCTCTTGACTCGTATACTTCGACACTATGTCTGGCCTCCTCCTCTTGCTTCTTGCTACATTTCCTGGACCACTCCTTCAAAAAGGGACTGCGGTGGACTCAGACACGCTTTACGACCACTACCAAGGCGCTCAATCTTATGCTCAAATTTTAGATCGTCAGGCAGAATTGGAGTGGATGGCGCTTCCACCGCAGGCTGGCGAAGGCACAGCGTTTTTCGGGGGTCAGGTCGAAGCCGGTGTTGTTCTTGCCGCTGGGGTTGGGCCAGGATTTCTAGGATCCATTTGGGCAGACTCTCAGGCCACGGGCGAGTTGGAAGTTTATGTGGATGGGGCGGACCGACCGGCGCTCATCATCGGCTGGACGGATTTTTTGAACGGGCCTTTGTCTCAGAAAAATCGAGATGGCCGTCGGTGTACATTGCCTCTTCCATTTGCGAAGTCTCTTGAGGTGAAATCTACGGAAGGCGGTTTTTCCTATCAAATGGAGGTGACGCATTTAGGCGAAGGCCGCAGCGTAGAGAGCATCCACATGGAAATGCTTTCGGCAAATGCGGCAAAAATTCAGGCCACCGATGCGCTATTGAAAGCGAATACTCATCCAACGGGCATGCGCGTTGTGAAGGGTTGGGGCGCCGCTTCCACACTTTCCGCTTATGATTACACCATTGTGGGGAATGGGGTCGTTGTTTGGTTTGAATTGAAATTCATGAATCCAATTCCCGCAGACCAAAGAGAGCGGGTGCTTCGGGAAATGCGTATTGTGCTTTCTCAGGGCACCTCCAAAGAGGGGGGGCGCTTGAACCCCGACGTCCTTCTTGATGTCCCATTCGGCGATTTTTTTGGCAGTGGTCCAGGATTGTCACCCCACTCGAATCGAGCTCTCGGGGTCACGTCTGACGGCGGTTTTTTCTGCCGACTCCCCTTGCCCTATCAGGATGGTTTCATGCTGAGTGTGCAAACCGATGGAGAGGAAGCGCATCGATTTAGTTTGGAAATGAGTTTTCGACAAATCATGACACCACCTACCATGCGTTTGCATGCGGCCTACCTTCAAAAGGATGATGTGAAGGCACAAGGCGGCGTACTTCGTTTTGACAAGATCAAAGGCCCAGGGCGCTTGGCCGGCGTCTCTCTCAGTGCATTGAATCCAATGAAGCCGTGGTGGGGTAAGGGGCCCACAAGTATTTTCGCAGACAATAACCATGCTGCACCTTTGGGGTCTTACCCGGGTGCTGGAGCATTCTTTCATGCGCCGGTGCGCGCGGATGGTCCTTTCTCTTTTGGTTGGCATCACTTGAATCGGTTTTTCTCTTCCGCAAGCGTTGCTTTCCACCAGAAATTATCCGTAGAGCATCAACTGCAGCATCCTGAGGAGGCCTTGTTGCATACGAATAGCTTGCTTTGGTGGTATAGCGCAGGAGATGCCTGGGAACCCTCGGCTGTTCCTGCATTGGCCGACCGTATCCCCGCACCCCTTCCAACACCCGACTTCCCAGTGGGGCAACGCATTGTAGAGGCGGAAGAAATGGAAGTAGTTCGCGTGACGGCCGGGCAAGCATCCGCTGAACGGGGTGATGGTCAACTTGGCTTGAGTCAAGATTCTGTATTGACGTGGAGGGGCATGGAGGCGGGCAAGATGATGATTTTGAGCTTTCCAATGGCCGCCGCTGTCCAAGGTGAAATGAAGCTTCAGTTCATAACGGGTCCGGATGCGGCCGACGTGCGCGTTTATCTCAATGGTCGACCTGCCGGAGAAAAGATTTCTCTGAAAACGGCTGAGCTTGGAGTAAAGGCGGTTTCCGTCGGCGTTCAGAATTTGGCCGCACGTGCACACCGACTCACTTTCAAAGCAGAAAGTCCAGGGCAAATGAGTTTGGATTTTCTTATCTTAGAATAGGCGACCTACAATGGGGTATGAGTGAATCAAAGCTGGATACCTTGTGGCGTGAAATATCTGACCTCACTGCAACGGAAGCAGTTTTAGGTTGGGACCAAGAAACCATGATGCCGCCGAAGGGGCAGGCTGCGCGGGGGAATGCTTTAGGTACGTTGGCAGGAATTAAGCACGCTAAAATGACGTCGGCAGAGATTTTGGAATCCGCGGAGGCTTGTGCAGAGATGGCGGCAGAGGATTCCGTTGCGGAAGCGAAGGCGCGAGAAGCTTTGCGTCAGATTCATCGTGCTCGAAAAATTCCGGCAGATTTAGCAAAGGCATTGGCGGAATCGACCAGTTCTGGATTGGCCTCCTGGCAAAAAGCCCGCGCGTCATCCGACTTTTCTTTGTTTGCTCAAGACTTGGAAACGTTGGTTCGTTTGAATCAAGAAAAAGCTTCGGCGCTTTCCCCTGATGGCCCAGCTTATGACGCCTTGTTGGATGAATTTGAGCCTGGTGCCACCGAAGCCGTTTTGGGGCCATTGTTTGATTCTCTACGAGCGAATCTGTCGCCTTTGATTCAAGCCGTATCGGATTCGGGCGTGGTTGTTGATGAGTCTCCTGCACAAGGTGATTTTTCTGAAAAGGCGCAGGCGGTATTCGGCAAGATGGTAGCCCAGAAGATGGGCTATGACTTTGAAGCAGGGAGACTCGATTTAGCTACACATCCATTCTGCACCGGGTTTTCTCCGAGTGATGTGCGCATTACTTGGCGCTATCAAACGGACGACTTCCGGCCGGCGTTATTTGGCATCATGCATGAGGCCGGGCACGGCTTGTATGAGCAGGGCCTGAATCCGGCATGGGTTGGAACTTCTATCGGGGGAGCCGTCGGGCTTGGGATGCACGAAAGCCAGAGCCGAATGTGGGAAAACTTAATTGGCAGGAGTCGTGCTTTTTGGGAATGGGCACTGCCTGAATTTCGTGCAGCTTTTCCAGGGGAATCAGAGGTTACGGTGGATCAAATGTTCCCTGCACTTCATACTGCAAAGGCCAGTCTCATACGAGTTGAGGCAGATGAGGCCACCTACAATTTGCATGTTGCGGCTCGGTTTGAAATTGAACGACGCTTATTTTCCGGAAAAATATCTGTGGCAGATCTTCCTGAGTTTTGGGATCAAACCTATGAAGATTTATTAGGCATTCGTGCAGACAATGTCTCCGAAGGTGTTCTGCAAGATATTCATTGGTCCATGGGCGCTTTTGGCTATTTCCCGACCTACACATTGGGGAATTTAATCAACGCACAGTTGTTTGAAACAATGGGGCAGGAAATACATGATTTGGATGCGCAAATAGCTCAAGGCGATTTCCATACGATTCGTGAATGGCTCCGGGCGAAAATCCATGCCCAATCTTCACGATACTCTTCCGACCAACTCGTGGAGAAGGTGACAGGCTCTCCACTTTCTGCCGACGCTTTTTTGGCTGGAATTCGAAAAGTGACCGCGGAAGTTTATGGCATATCTGAAAATAACCTGTAAAGTGGAATGGTAAGGGAACGAAAAGGAGGTACCCATGCACACACTGAAAGATTTGGTTGGAAAACAAGAACGCGTCATTTTCGTAGGGAAAGACGCTACGGTAAGAGAGGCTGCAAAAGCCATGGCGGAAGTCAATGTTGGCTGTACTGCGGTCATGGAGGACGGTCACATTGTGGGCCTTTTTACTGAACGAGATATTCTGAAGAGAGTGCTCTTGAAAGACTTAGATGTGGATGCCGTTCGCGTGTCCGATGTCATGACCACGGACATTATTTCTACTGGTACAGGCCAATCGGTCATTGATGCCCATCACCTCATGAAGCGCCATCACATTCGGCACCTGCCCGTGCTGGATGAATTTGGAAAACTTCAGGGGGTTCTCTCCATTCGGGATCTTCTTGTGGACCATCTCGAGGACATGCGAAGATATTTGGCCCTCGCTGAGGGGTAGTCCTGAGGGGAGGGGGCGGGTAGCATTTCGCCCTATGGCAAAACATATCATTGGTTGGATGCCCGGCGACGGAGTCGGAAAAGAAGTAATGGCAGCCACGCGTGTCGTTCTTGACGCGGTCGGCCTTGACGCAGAATATCGCTCGTTGGATATTGGATGGGACTTTTGGTGTCAAGAGGGCGACGCGCTTCCGGAGAGAACGGTGGAAGGGCTGAAGGTAGTGGACGCTGCGCTTTTTGGCGCCATCACCTCAAAACCAAAGGCAGAGGCCGAAGCCGAACTCATTCCGGATCTCCAAGGTACGGGGTTGATTTACCGTTCGCCGATTGTTCGGATGCGCCAAATATTTGATCAATATTCCAACTTGCGGCCCTGTAAGGCGTTTGATGGAAATCCATTGAATTACCAAGATGACATCGACCTCGTCGTTTTTCGGGAAAATACCGAAGGCATGTACGGAGGCGTTGAGTGGTGCCCGGTTGAGGGGAAAATCCGAGAAGCCCTTGAAGAGCATCCGAACTTTGCTCGTTTCGCGAGTACTCCTCCCGAAGAGATGGCACTTTCTAGTCGAATTATCACTTGGAAAGGGGCAACCCGGATTGTGCGTGCCGCATTTGAGTATGCCCAAAAGCACGGCTATCCCACGGTGACGGTCGTTGAGAAGCCTAATGTTCTCCGGGAGACCAGCGGCATGATGATGGATGCCGCCCGGGATGTGGCCAAGGATTATCCAGACATTGAGCTCTGGGACACCAACATTGATGCCATGGTGATGTGGCTGGTGAAAAACCCGCAAAACTATGGAGTCATCGCCACGTCCAATTTGTTCGGGGATGTCATCTCCGACCTTTGCGCTCAGCTAGTGGGTGGACTTGGATTTGCTGCAGCAGGTTCCATCGGCGAAGGTGTGGCCGTGTTTGAGCCCACACACGGTTCGGCCCCAAAATATGATGGGCAGGACAAGGTCAATCCTTTGGCTTGTATCTTGGCGGCAAGAATGATGCTGGACCACATCGGTGAAAAGGAAATGGCAGATCAAGTTTACGCTGCCGTTGCCAATGTTATTGCGGAGGGTCAAGTGCGAACCTATGACATGGGTGGTTCCACAAAGTGTTCTGAAATGGGCGCTGCGGTAGCCTCCGCCTGTTAAGCACTTTGCATGCTAATTTCCTTTTTTCTTCTGGTGCCGGTTTGGATTCCGGCTCAGGAAAAGGAAGGGGTGGCGGTGTCTGCCCAAGTGGCATTGCATCAAGCGGCTATGGACCGTGGGCGAAAAGCTCTGAAGGCAGGAAATATCACCGCGGCGACGGAACATTTTCTTTTTGCCTATGAGCGTAGTCCTCAGCCTTCCGATGTCCTCCCTTTCCTTTGGGAGAGCGCTTGGCATCAGTCCGATCAAGCGGTTTGGTGGTTGTTGGAGTGGGCCCATGAGTTAGTTTCAGAAAAAGGGAAAGTCTTGTTTCCCGTGTCTTGGGGCCGCCGGTTGGAAGAGCATCCAGAAGGATTTTCCGATGTCGTTTCGTTGGCGCGCTTGCGAGCCTTGGCTTTGAAGCAGGTGCAAAAGCGCATTGCGAAGAAATCCAAAGGGAAAAAGTCAGGAGAGAACATTGAGGTGGAATGGTTGGAGGATTTTTCGCGGGTCGTTGCGGGGTCGTCGCCACCTTTGCAGGCGTCGGTGAAGAAGTATGGAGCCATCATCCAAAGTGAACGGAGTCTTTGGTACCCCGTGGTGGATGATTTAATAGCGGCAGCGCGCTCGGCCATGGGAAGTGGAAACACAGAAATGGCCATTCGAGTTGGCCGATGCCTGCGCGGGATGACTTCGCAGGCAAATATGATTGAGGCAGATCAAGTCGGCCCCAAAGCAATCGATATGGACCGGGCTGGGCGCGTAGCGAATGAAGCCTTGGGGCGGTCGCGCGCGGCTTTAGCCCGAGACGGCATGACCATCACAACGATTGCGGAACTGGAGAAAATGAATGAAGAGGAACGTCGGCAGTTGACGTTGTCAAAAGCTTCGTTTGGACATCCGGTTCAGTGCCCATCTCCGCGAGATCTTTACTTGGTGGAGACTTCTTGTGGTTGGGAGACGATCTACGGAACGGCAACGACCGTGGAATACCATCATGACCGATTATTGAATTGGTACGGCGTGGACCCTTTTCAAGGTCGGCAGGGAACGGTGCGTGTGTGTCCTGAATCTCATGGCTTAGAGGCCGAAGGGGGGACGCGTTGGTGGGCCGGTGGTTTTCAGGGTGGGGATACCACCGTCATGAAATTTACGATGGGAACTATTCCGGGCTTGGGGCGTGGCTTGACGCATGAATTGACGCACCGTTTTGACGGTGCTGTTTTTGGAGGCTTGCCGGCTTGGCTTTCCGAAGGGCGTGCTAGTTGGACGGGCGGGGCTTATGGTTCGATGAAAGAGACCAATTTTGTGGCGAATCATTGCAGTCCTGGAACGATGAATGGTGCGCGAGGCCTTGGTTATGGTCGGCTGGAGGAATTGAGAAAACTTATTGATGGCTCCTTGGAAGAGTACCGGGATAATTACACGGCAGGTTATGCGCTCTACGTTTATCTGAATACTGCTTCAGGAAAAGAACGCTTGCCTTTAAGAGATGAGGACGGAAAGTTAATTCCTGGACAAGTGTTTCCAATGGAAGCTCCTCCGATTTACGCAGCGAATCTCCAACGGTTTATGGCAGAAAAAAGGAGAAGTAATGGTGACCCCATCTCTGCTTTTGAATATTACTTTGCCGACGGAAAGGGAGGTCGGCCGATGGGCCTTCGGCAGTTTACGGCTTGGTTTGATGAGTATTTATCCGGGTTTAATAATCAACAACCTGCGTGGTGGACGGAGCGATACACCACGGCAGTTCCTGGGAGTGATCCTTCGCCTCGGATATACGATGAGCCTACTTGGACTTGGTTACGGAATCGTTCGGAACCGTGGTTTGGCCAAGACCATGCACGTATGGCCGGGGATTTATTCCTTGATTTGGGGAAATGGAGTGAGGCTTTATCGGCCTATGCATGGTGTTTGGCGGTGGATGAACCTTCCCCAGCAACTTTGGACCAGATGGTGCATGCTGCAACCAAAGTCGGAAATGACAATCTTGCCTGGATGTTGCAACATTGGGGGCGTTTCTCTGCAACGGGATTCCGAAAGATTTTGGGAGGAGATTCGGCGCAGAGGGAGTTAGCTCCTTTCTTGGAAGATTACTCTGCGGTGTATTCTTTATTGAAAGACCAAAGACGTGTGGCGGAAGCGTGGTTAGTGCAGGGCTGGGAGACGTCGGCGCAGGCGGTCATTGCGGAGCATAATCAGTTGGCTTCTTGGCTTGGGCTTCCTGAGTTTGACAAGGCGGTGGCCTCGAAAATTCAGGAAAAGGACATTCCTTGGCGCGCTTTGTCAGAGCAGGGTTGGGGGGAAGAGAGACTTACGGGGTATGAGAAAGAACGCGTGGCTGGGCTTTGGGTAGAGGAGAAAAATTTAACACTTCACGTCGGGCGAAAAACTCCCCGGGGCGCTACAGGGACCGTAGATCGTTCTTCTCCAAGACGAGATGCCGTGGTGCTCTCCGAAGGATGGCAAGAGCCGGGGCGTTATCGCATCCGTGCGCAGGTTGAAGCCACCACAGCTTGGTTATCCGGAGGAATTACTTTTGGATGGACCCGCCGTGATCGAAATTTCCGTTTAGGTTTCTCGCATGGAGACTGGGAGTTCGCATCCGGGGAAACGGAGACGCAAGAGGGGGAGCGGAAACTCTCTTGGAGCCTTACTGGTCTTTATGCGCGGCGCGGAGCAAAAAATGGCGCTTATTCTTTCCGAGACCATCGACGTTTCTTCGTGGTTGAAATTGAAGTGGACGGCCCAACCGCGGAAGTGTTTTTTGATGGCGTGTCTTATGGAACTCTTTCTACGTTAGATGGAAGCGCCATTCATGGACGCATTGGTTTTTACACCTCCACGGGAGCAATGAAAATATTGGCGCCATCCGTGAAACGTTTGGACCGTTTACGTCATCAAAGCGGCGCAGGTTCCATTGCCGGAGGTCTTCATACAGCGAAATTAGGAGAGGAGAGTTGGAGGAAAATGTTAGGCCGCCCGGTGAGTGGCTTCCCTTTGGCTCCCTCGGGTACCGTTTTTCTATGGTGGCCAGAGCAATCCAAGAAAAAAACAGAGAGCCTAGAGGATGAAGATTGGTACGACCGAGTTGCTGACAGCCTCGATGCTGTATTGGATGGTCTTGAGGCAGAGTTCCCTAGCCAAGGAATGCTCCTCTTACTTCCGCCTTCGTTTCCGGAAAGCGCTCTTTCTTTTTTTGAAGAAGATTTCGCCGGTGTTTTGGTGGGTGGGTTTGAAGTGATGCGCCATGCGCAGGCGTTTTCTACAGAAGAAGACCGTCGAACCATTCAGGGTTGGGGTAGCCCGGTTCTGGCGTTTGTGGACCCGATTGGATTTCTCCGTTATGCAAAACGCATGACTCGTTTTCGAGCGACGCTCCCCTCAGACTTTCGGCAATTGTTGCTGGAGCTGAGAGACCATTCCCGCCCAGGTTTGGCAGGGTCTGGAGATTAACGCGTTTGCCGACGCCGCTTGCGAGGACCTTGTAGTTCTACTTCGGTGAACCCCACGGTGCTCTTTCCAAGTTCACCATGTAGGACTTCTAAGATTTGAATGCGGAGTTTTTTTATGGAGGTGACTTCCGAAAGAGCAATGGTGCTCTTCTCTTGGAAGTGGGGGGCCATTTCAAAATCAAAAGGATCTTCTTTGTTGATGAAGACACGAATCCAAGACGCACAAGCTTTACGAGTTTTCTGGCTGAAGACCCTCGTCCGTGCATGAGCCAATAGAATCTTGTCGGCGGAAATGGGGACGGTGAACTCGAAAGTGATTTCTGGGGCGAGGTCATTCTGACTAGTAAGCCAGTGCGTGTAGGCTCGATTATCCGCCGCATTTTTTGCATTTCCCGAACTGGCCGTGACCCGGGGCTTTCCATTGGGGAGCCTATTTTTGCTTGCATCCTTGGGGTAAGTGGATGTGCCTTCGGGGCGAATTTCAACGACATCAATCGTTGCAATGCCGGATTCCAGAATCTCTTGGTCGCCATAGTGGGCAACCGCCTTGACTTGCCATTGTCCGGGTTGGTCAAAGGCATGTCGGCCCGCAAGCCGATCCGTTGCGATGGGATGTTCTGTTGCATCCACGGTGAAAAGCGGTGCCCAGTCTTGATCTTTTGTTTTGCCGAAGTATTCCACTTCGGTAAAATGTGAGGAATCCACAGAATCCTTTTGAACCGCATAGACCCAGAGATTGCAGGGCAGGCCCGCTGTCACGCGTATTTGAAAGGTGTTCTCTTTCGCAGGAGACGTGCTGACGGCTCGCGTTTTATGGCCCTTGGGGTCGGTGACCGCAATGCTGGAAGCTCTCTTGAGAAAGAGGAGCGCGAAACATGTGGCCGATTCATAACGAGCACTCGGGGTGGGCCAATTGCCGTTGGGGACTTGAGACTCCACAAGAAACCGTGCACCGTCCCAATACCATTCATGGTCTCCAATGAATTCTGTCTGGAAGAACGCGCCGACCCTCTCTAAGCCATAAAGGAAGTAGTGCAAATAGGCGCTTGCCCCGACGTTTCTGGAAACCGTCCAGTAGGCGTTGAGCCAGTTCATTCCAAGGTCAATCTGCCGGCGGGCTTCCTTTTTGAGATTATTGGGGAGTCGTTCTTCTAAAGCATCTATGCAGATTTTGAGGGTGGAGATTCCTGCGACGGTCATGGACCCGCGGGCTGTGGAGAGGGGGTCTGGGTGATAGGTGTATCCAGCAATGGACAGGGGGCGAGAATATTTTTTTCCAGAATTTGGATCGCTTAATATTTTTTGTTTCTTCTTTTGGAAATCTAAAACGCCTCTTAACAGGTCAAGCCAAACCTTATCTGAAATCTCCAGGCCAGCATTCTTTGCGGCCCGAAGTCCGAGTGCGGCGAACTGCGTTGTCGAGAGATCTGCGGTTCCTGTGGGATAAGCCCAAGTTCCTGGGTTCCTTTGCCAACTGATGAGGTCGCCAAGGATTTCGTCCATCCAAGGAAGGTAGTCTTCATCTTTGAGAGCTTCTAATGCCATGAGATGACAGCCTGCAGAATAGGTTCGGCTTGTTCCCACCTCTTCAAGAAAACTCAGAGCATTCAGGATTGCGGCATGGTTTTTGGGGATACCACTTTTGATGAGGGTGTAAACGCAAAGCGCAGTCTGGCCATTTCGCTCCGCGCCCTGTACATTTGCCCAAGAGCCATCAATGAGTTGATGGTCAAGGAGAAATCGCACACCTTGGTCAATGGCTTGGTTGATCTTGTCCTGGCTGACTCTCTGGAACGGCCCAAGGCGATAGCTCCACGCGCCGCCGGTGTTCACTACTTTAATAGCAAGATGATTGACGCCTTTTTTGAGGCGGAGCTTTGCCTCATACGCCGAAGGGACCATCGCGTTATCCCCGCCTTGTGTCAGAAGAATTTCGCCGTTGAGCCAAATGCGGATGGCGTCGTCGGCTCCACAGTGAATTCGTATTTCTGTTTCTTTTTCGCAGTGAATGGTTCGGTAGAAATATGCCGCTGCCAATTCACCCATCAGGGGATTGTTATTGACGGCGGGAAGGAACTCCGCGCAGTTGAGGACGCCAGCATCCATTTGCTTGGATTCAGGGACAGAGAGCCAAGAAACTTTGATGTTGTTTTTTCCTCGGTAAGTTTTATCGAGTTCCTTCCAAGTGCGGCCCGGTTTCATTTTGCGAAACTCTTTTTCCACTGGATGGGCCGTTTCAATGCCCGTTCCGCCTTCGGGGTGAGCAAAAGGGCCCAAGGCTGACCATTCGCCCCATTGCGGACCCAGGTCTTGCCCAAAGACTTCAGGAGTCAGGCTGAGCGTAGCGAGGAGGAGGGGGAGAAAAAGACGCATAAACGCGGTAGCTTTGCCAATGTTATCCGTTATCTTGGATTCATGCGATATATCCTTTTCCTTCCCTTTTTCGCTCTACTCTTCTCTGCAACTGCCTTTTCGGCCCAATCATGGTCAGGACCTGGAAATCCTGGCGCGGGTGGTTTGACTCCAGAATTATCTTGTCCACAGCCTTGGCTTGGAAACCCGAACTTCTCCCTTCGCTTGGAAAATGCGGAAGGCGGCGCGTCGGCATGGCTTGGCGTATCTTTCGCCCGTGATGCCACAACACTGCATGGGGCACCCGTTTGGATTGATCTCAGCCAAATGTTCCATCAGTCTCTCGTGCCGTTGAGCGGTCAGCTTGGGCAGCCTGGCGTCGGTTCTTTTAACGTACCTTTTTCCATTCCGACGTCCCCTTCTTTGGCTGGAATGCAGGTATTTGCTCAGGCGGGCGTTTTGGACTCTACGGTGGGGATGGCATCTTCCAATGCTTTGAGTATTGTTTTGACCGTGGAGCCACAGATTTTTGTTGCCTATGGTTATTCCGGAGCCAACGAATGGTTTACGATAGACCCGCAAACAGCGACTCTGGAAGACACGGGAGTCATGCCTCCCTATGGTCCAACAGGAGCAAGTTATGGCAATGGTGGCCAAGATCTTTTTTTGGGAGTTTCGAGGGTCGGAATTCGCCGCGCAGATTTCCGAAGCGGAGTTCCTAATTGGTCAACGATTTGGTCCAGCAACGGCGAAGATGTATTTGATGCCGTTTTTGCAGGAGAGCAACAACGTGTTTGGACGCTGTCAGGTCCAAGTGGCGCGCTGCATGAGTTGAAGGCCATTGATGTGAATCTTTCCAGTTCCACCTATGGTCAAGTCGTTGCGGAAACCAATGGAATTTCAAGCCGGGGGATTACGCAGTTTTGGCGTATGCGCAATGATGGAAAGCGGGCTTGCATTCCGGGACTCTTGACGATGAAGCACTGGATTTATGATTTGGACCCGGCTAGTCCGACCTATTTGCAAGAAATCAGGACACTTGAGGTTCCGGATCATGGGCAATCGATTGTGAGCGTCATTACTGATATGGTGTGGGCACCCAATGGCAAAGAGCTTTGGGTTTTGGTGCAACACACGGGTTCGATGAATGCCGAAATTGGGAGATACTCTTTTGAGACAAATTCTTGGATTGACCACAACCCCACCATGCCAGGGATTCAATGTCTCGGAGACTATTCCACTCCCCCTCTCGTAAGTGGGGGTGCGCCGACGTATCTCCGCATGGCCCCTTTGGGTGGATTCTGCATGGTGGGTGGATTTGGCACACCTAATTTTGGGACATACTCGAAGGGTTGGATGATGCGCGTTGATTTCGAACAAGGGAGTGCGAATGGTGTTCAAGCATCTTATTTTTCTGCGATGGACTTGGGGCCAGACTCCTGGGGCGCCGCCTTGAATGCCGACGGCTCAAAGATTTGTGTGGCCGCACCGAATCAAGGTGCTGGAGACGTGCACTTTATTTCTACGAATTCTTTGAATTTAATTGGAAGTGTTGATTTGGCAAATTATTGGATACAGAATCTGAGGACCCTTGTCTGGCGTTAAAAAAAGAACAAAGGTTTACTTCGGGAGGCAATTAATCCTTGGAATCTGGTCGGGCACATCGACATGCAGATGATGTCCCACACCAGAGAGTTCCAGCAGGGTGCCGTCGGCTAATGCCTCAAAACGTTGGCGCATCACACTCGTTTTTGGGAAAAACCCGAATTCTGGTGCAATGACCAAGGTTTTTGCTTGGACTCTCTTGCAAAGAGAAATCCAGAAAGATTCTGGAAACGAATAAGGGTTGGGTCCGCGGAGATTGTTGTCAAATAGGAGTTGGATGCTTCCATCTTCCAGTTCAACCCCCGCACCATTCAGCCAGAGTTTTGCGCCGTCGGCGGTCATGTGAGGATTGTTTGCTTGAACACGAGATAGGGCTTCCTCTTTGGAGAGAAAAGTTCGGAACGGTGGTTTTTCTTTGCGCGTTGATTGCAAAACTTCCGCCATGCGGCTCCAGTAGTCTTCTGCATCCATGGCGAAGCCGCCCAAATTGTCGAGAACGGTGAATCGGTCGGGGAAGAGGTTCGGCATTGTCCCTGCAGCCAACAGAGCAATGGCGGCTCCCATGGAGTGTGCCAAAATATGGCGAGGGGCATCCCCGCGGTCGGCCAGTAAATCAAGCACTTGGATGAGATCCTTGAGGTGGTCGAGCTGGTGGTACGAGCCGCCTTTGCCAACGCGGTCACTTTCCCCATGACCGCGCCAATCCAGGGCTAAAATTCTTTGGGTGGGTCCCCAATGTTGCGCAACTCCAGCAAAGGATCGGCCCGTGTCCAGGAAACCATGGAGCGCCAGAGTGACTGGGCCGTCGCCACCAAAATCCCAAATTCTAAGGCACATTCCGCCCGCCAAGTGGAGATTTTGAGGGGTGGGAGTCGGTAGCATTTCAGGCATCATGGCACACGATACCGACAAGCCCTCCACAGAATACCTTTCTTACCAACTTGCCCAATGGGTCAAAGACCTTTCCTGGGATGATTTACCCGCCGAAGTTGTGGATGAATTACGGCGATACCTCTTGGATAGTTTGGGTTGCGCTTTTGGTGGCAGCCAGACGCCGGACTGGATTATGGTGCGCGACATGATTGCCGAAGAGGGTGGTTCCGAAAAGTGCACTTTATTTGGCGAAGGGGCAAAAGTGGCGCCCATTCAAGCCGCATTTTTGAATGCGCTTTCCGTGCGTGCGCAGGATTACAACGACATTTATTGGCAGCAAGATCCGTGTCATCCGTCGGACTGTCTCTCTGCTCCTTTGGCGGGCGCAGAGGTTTCCGGTGCCGGGGCCAGAGATTTTCTTTTGGGGATGTTGGTGGCTTATGAAATTCAACAACGTTTATGTGAAGTGTCTTTTCCGGGAATCCGGGAACTGGGTTGGCATCATGCCACGTTGACGGCTTTTGCGGCAGCTTATGCGGCGGGAAAACCTCTGGGCCTTTCGACGGAGCAGCTTCAACACGCCGTAGGGATTGCGGGTGCAGCCAATTGCACCTTGGGCGCGGTGACGGCCGGTCATCTGACGATGATGAAGAACACTGTTTCACCCATGGCCACGCGCGCGGGGTTAGAAGCATGTTTCTTGGCGCAACGGGGTTTTTCCGGACCGGCTCATATTTTTGAAGGGAAGGAGAGTTTGTTGCACGTGATGGATTCTGAGTGGAAATGGGAAATCTTTGACGACCTTGGCAAAGACTGGCGCATTTTGAAGTGCGGGATGAAGTTTTTCCCCACGGAAGCACTCACCCACGCGCCAATTTCATGCACGATTAGCATTTGTAAAGACAATGACTTGTCCGCCGACGACATCCAGGAGATTCGGATTAAAACATTAACGAAAGCAGCCGATATTTTGTCGGACCCTGCAAAGTATCGGCCAACCACGCGAGAAAGCGCGGACCATTCTTTGCCTTACTGCATCACCATGGGTGTTCTTTATGGTCGCGTGACGCCGGATTTGTTTGATGAGGATGTTGTGCGTGACCCTCGCGTGTTGGATCACATCGACAAGATTAAAGTTTTTGCGGAGCCTGACTTTGAAGCGGCTTTCCCAAAGGTTCAGCGGTGTCATGTTGCTGTAGATACCGTCGATGGCCGAACTTTTGAAAAGCAGATTGACTGGCCGAAAGGAGACCCAAGAGATCCACTCTCTGATGAAGAAATACGTGCCAAGTTTGATGCGCTAGCGGTTGGCGTTTCCGACGCTCGTCGTCAGGCCATTTGGGATGCTGCGGCAAAACTTCCGGAGACGAATGACTTGGCTGGATTCTTGAATTTGTGTAGCCGCGACCAATAGGAATTCATGGACAAACCTCTGTGGGTGCCAAAGAAGGATGAGGCGTCGGCTTCTCCGATGGCGCAGTACATGGAATGGCTCCCCAGCGCGGGCGGGCCGACTTGCGTGGATTACGCAGCCCTTTGGAAGTTTTCGGTGGAGGATAGGGAAACTTTTTGGGCCAGTATTTGGGATTACTGTGGAGTAGTCGGGGAGTTGGGCGAAGACGTCTTCATCCAAGACTCCATGCCCGGCGCGCAGTGGTTTCCAGGCACAACGCTGAATTTCGCAGAGAATTTATTGAGCCGACGCGATGACCAAACGGCTATTATTTTCCGTGGCGAAGATGGTCGGCGTGAGGAGTGGTCCCGCGCAAAGTTGTACGCCGAGGTCGGACGTGCTCAAGCAGCCATGCGGGGAATTGGTGTCGGTGTTGGAGACCGCGTGGCGGCTATCTTGCCCAATTGTCCGGAGGCTGTGGTTGCCATGTTAGCCACCAGCGCTTTGGGTGCAATTTGGTCTTCTTGTTCTCCGGATTTTGGAGCCACGGGTATTTTGGACCGTTTTGGGCAAATTGAACCGAAGTTGTTGCTAGCTTGTGATGGTTATTTTTGGAAGGGAAAGTCGGTCGACATGAGCTCAAAGTTGCAGGAAGTTATTGAGAGCCTCCCTACAGTTTCAGTGGCGGTTCTCCTTCCTTTTGCTTCCGTTGACGCCACGCTCCCGAACTGGAAAACGTGGCCTGAGTTTTTAACGAAAAAAAATGTCGCGGCGGTTTTTGAACCACTGCCCTTTGATCATCCGCTTTACATCATGTTTAGCTCCGGCACAACCGGCAAGCCGAAGTGCATCGTGCACGGGCAAGGTGGCACGTTGTTGCAGCATCTGAAGGAGCATCAATTGCACACGAGCGTGCAGGATGGAGATAAACTTTTTTACTACACCACGCTCGGTTGGATGATGTGGAATTGGTTGGTGACGGGCTTGGCCAGTGGTGCCACCTTGGTGCTTTTTGACGGAAACCCCCTTTACCCTGGCCCCGAAGCACTTTGGGACGTTGCCGAGGAAGAGGAGATTCAGGTCTTTGGAACTTCGGCAAAATGGATTGACGCGTGTAAAAAATCCGGCGTCCGGCCAAGAGAAACTCATAACCTGTC
>Ga0302119_10000253_pt1 | contig 23539 bp, 24 predicted proteins | sample AG5_Tmax_MG_FD_203114 | JGI IMG/M metagenome (GOLD analysis project Ga0302119, IMG submission 203114) | Marine microbial communities from Western Arctic Ocean, Canada - AG5_Tmax | ecosystem: Environmental > Aquatic > Marine > Oceanic | place: Canada: Western Arctic Ocean | collected 2017-10-01 | reverse complement strand
GACCTCAGAAATCTCAGTGATAGTTTATAGATCAGTAGTTTGTTAAGCCCAGTAACTAAACCATTACAATATACGAAAAATAACCAGCAATCTACGAAATGAAGTAAAACAAAGAACCGACGAATCATCGGGGTACACGGCGAGAAATAATGCGACGGCGTATACATAAGAGATATAATGCTCTTGAGTTGCGGCCTTATTCCCAGTACCGTAAAACCACCGACACGATGATTACATTGAGATGGTAAGCGATTCCACTATGACTAGCACCAATATCATAATCCTAGCAGCAGGAAAGGGCTCACGAATGCGCTCTGCGCAGCCCAAGGTGCTGCACAAACTGGCAGGCCGTTCAATGTTGGCTCACGTGGTGGCCGCGACAGAGACAATCGCCGACGCAAAAAGGATTATAGTCACCGGCCACGGCGCGGAAACGGTAGAGCATGCCTTTGCCAATGCAGGACATGTTTTTGTGCAACAAAAAGAACAGCTGGGGACTGCTCATGCAGTCCAAATGGCGGTGCCACATGTTTGTGAACAAGCGAACGTATTGATTTTATATGGTGATGTTCCCCTCATATTGCCATCTACTATCGCCGATATTCTTAATGTAGTGACCGACAAGTCCATGGGCCTTTTAACCATCAATTTAGATAAACCAGATGGCTATGGCAGGATTGTTCGCGATCAAAATGGGGCAATAGCGTCTATAATTGAACAAAAAGATGCGACAGCAGATCAGCTAGAGATTACTGAAGTCAATACAGGAGTCATAGCGTTGCGGGCGAGTCAATTAAGAGCCTGGCTACCAAAAATAACTAATAATAATGCTCAGGGAGAGTATTATCTGACAGACCTAATCGCCATTGCTCGAGACAACGACGTTGAGGTTTGCAGCATTCATCCTAAGTCGGCCACTGAGGTAGAAGGCGTGAATAATAGAATTCAATTGAGTCAGTTAGAGCGAGCACACCAGAAGCAGCAAGCCGAAACATTAATGGCGTCTGGTACGAGCCTTGCTGATCCACAGCGCTTCGACCAGCGTGGTGAGTTAACCGCGGGTACCGACAACTTTATTGACATTAACTGCGTGTTTGAAGGTAGTGTTGTGATGGGCAGTGGGGTATCTATTGGGCCCAATTGCATTATCACTGATAGCACGCTCGGTGATGGCGTTGAAATTATGGCTAACACAATCATTGAAGGATCTATCGTCGGAGACCGCGCCATAGTGGGGCCTTTCGCGCGACTTCGCCCGGGGACTGTTCTTGCCAGTGACACAAAGATTGGCAATTTTGTCGAGACTAAAAAAGCACAGGTTGGCAAAGGAAGCAAAATCAACCATCTCAGTTACGTCGGCGACGCAGAGCTGGGAGAAAACGTGAATATTGGAGCCGGCACAATTACCTGTAATTATGATGGCGGCAACAAACATAAAACCAATTTAGGGGACAATGTATTTGTTGGTTCTAACAGCACCCTAGTGGCCCCAATAACGGTCGCCGCCGGCGGTTTTGTTGGTGCCGGCTCCACCCTTACTAGCGACGTGCCCAAAGACGCCTTAGCGGTAAGTCGAGCCACGCAACGAAATATTGACGGCTGGAAGCGGCCAACCAAAAACAACAAGGAAGATTAAAGAATGTGTGGAATAGTCGGCGCTACTGCTCAGCGTAATGTGTATAAGATTCTTATTGAAGGCCTGCATCGTCTTGAATATCGAGGCTATGATTCTGCAGGACTGTCGATTCTAGACAGCGATAACGTGCTGCAGACACGTAAAACCATTGGCAAAGTTGCTGACCTAGAGGCTGTCTGCAAAGGTAACTTTGTGTCTGGCAATGCCGGGATATCACATACACGGTGGGCGACGCACGGAGCACCTAGCAGCACAAACTCGCACCCACATGTATCGTCTGGCATATCGATCGTACACAACGGCATCATTGAAAACCACGATGCCCTGCGAGAGGAGATGATAGCCGCGGGCTATGAGATTCAGTCTGATACTGACAGTGAAGTTATCGCGCACCTTATTCATCAACAGCTTGAGACCTGTACGGATCTTAGAGCCGCAGTCAATAAGACCATAGCTCGCCTTACGGGGGCCTATGCCTTGGGGGTAATGTCTGATGAATACCCAGGCCTGATCATAGGCGCTCGAAGCGGTAGTCCGCTAGTCGTTGGCGTTGGTATGGACGAGCACTTTATCGCCTCAGACCAGATGGCTTTACGCCAGGTCACCGATCGCTTTGTCTATCTTGAAGAAGGTGATGTGGTAGAGCTTTCAAGCGAGGCGTACACCGTATTTGGCGCTAACGGTAAAGCAGTTAAGCGAGAACTACATCAGCTAAGCGAAACGGACCAGATTGCCGATAAAGGGCAATACCGTCACTTCATGCAAAAAGAAATGTTTGAACAGGCAACCGTGTTGGCGGACACTTTCGCCGGCCGTATTGGCACTGACCATATTCTCGAGGCCGTGTTCGGGCACCAAGCTGAGGGCCTTTTTGCACAGACTAAAAATATTCATATCATCGCGTGCGGAACCAGCTTCCATTCTGGATTAGTGGCAAAGTATTGGCTTGAAGATATGGCTGGCGTACCCTGCCAGGTTGAAGTCGCTAGTGAGTACCGTTATCGCAAAGTTGCAGTACCCGAAGGAACCTTATTTATTACTATCTCCCAATCAGGAGAGACTGCAGATACTCTGGCGGCACTTCACAAGGCCAAAGAAAGTGGTTACCTTGGTTTTGTGGCCATTTGCAACGTGGCTAACAGCTCCCTTGTCCGAGAGTCTGATATTTCGTTAATGACAATGGCGGGCCCCGAGATCGGAGTGGCCTCGACCAAAGCATTTACAACACAGCTAGTGGCTTTGCAGCTCTTGACGCTATCTTTGGGCAGGCACACTGGCTTGCCAGCAGACATGGAAGCCGAGTGGGTTAAAAACCTGCACCAACTTCCGGGGCTTTGTGCGCGCGTGTTAGCCCTCGACTCGTTCATTAAAAAGGTGTCAGAGGCCTTCGCTAATAAGAACCATGCCCTTTTCTTAGGCCGCGGCGAGCAGTACCCTATTGCGTTAGAAGGGGCTCTCAAGCTTAAAGAGATTTCTTATATTCATGCCGAGGCATACCCTTCTGGAGAGCTAAAGCACGGGCCGTTGGCGCTGGTGGACGAAGCTATGCCGGTGGTAACGATTGCCCCAAATAATGAATTGCTGGATAAGCTCAAGTCTAATCTTCACGAGGTGCGTGCTCGAGGCGGCGAATTATTTGTATTTGCTGACTGCAACGCGAACTTTAGCAATGAGCCGGGTATTACCGTGATTGATATGCCGCCGGTTCCCAAAAGCCTTGAGGCCATTATCTATACCCTGCCCCTTCAGTTGCTTTCATATCATGTGGCATTATTGAAAGGTACCGATGTTGATCAGCCAAGGAATTTGGCCAAGTCAGTCACTGTAGAATAATTTTAAACAGTGATTTAAAAGGAGAAAATTATGGAAGGAATGGCAGCAATGGGGTTTGTTTTTGGGATGGTAGGAGTGCTTGCATTCATTCGTTTGATAAAACTAACAAAGACCTTAAAAGAAAAAGGAATTCTCGAAGAGGATTACAAGGAACAGTAATTCACTGTTTCAAAATACTCAGTCACGGTGGAGTAATTTTGGGTGGTGGGGTTCTTCAAGGAACAATCCCACACTTAGAATTCACCATCGAGGTTCAATCAAACAACCTCACACATCACCAAACGTACTCTAAGAAACAAGAAGTAAGCCATCAGTTGGTTACATATCTTCATACTATTGAAGGATTAGGGTATCGAAAGATCAGTAGGAAGTTGAATCAATGGGGTATTCCTACACAAAGAGGTAAGGAATGGTTACCTTAATCAGTTCATTCCATTCCCAAGAGAAAGAATCAACGAGAAACTCGGGTACAAGAGTTAAGAAATAGACAGTATCCAATCAAGATTTCCAAGATGTCTCTCAAATACCACACTTACGCTTAGTCAGTCCTAGTAACATCTTGATGCTATCTATGTTAGTTTACTAATCTACATTTTCCGATACTGAGGTTACATTATGAATAAATTTACCCCCCTCTTCTGTCTATTAATTTTACTTATTCCCATCTCAGGATATTCAAATTTTGAAGAGTCCGATATAGGATTTTGGAAGAGTGAAGACTGTAAAAAAGTTAGTGAAGCCGCAGGATTTTTCTTATATACGTCTGGAGAAGTATTAAAAACCGCAGACAAAGAAAGAAAAGCAGGAAACGAGAAAAAATCTGAAAAGTCATATGCTGCAGCATTGTTTTTTTCAGAGTTATCTGAGAATGCGGCAAAGAATTTTGAGGCATTCTGCAAGAAATAATAACAAATAAAAAAACACTTACATCCAAATCAATTCAGTCACTGTCGAGTAGTTTTGAACAGAGAATAAGAGGACGGAAATAGTGATTTGCATCAAAACAGAAATACCTCAAAACATCTGCGAAATTGATGATGAATTAAAAGCAATTTATCACTCAAGTGATACGGTATGTATTTGGGTTTGTAAAACACGAGATGAAAGGAATAAATTCATGGATGAAACTGCCGGAATGAAAAAATCAGAAAGAGAAGCACACTTTTTAGAAAACTATGGATAAGAAATATATTAAGTTTTATCAGAGGTTTCACAAGGCATTTAAGGACAAGAAATCTAATTCTCTGTTCAAAACTAATCAGTCACCGTCGAGTAAATTTGAACAGTGAATTAAAAGGAGAAAATTATGGAAGGATTAGCAGTAATGGGGTTTGTTTTTGGGATGGTTGGAGTGGTCGCGTTCGTTCGTTTGGAAAAACTAACAAAGACCCTAAAAGAAAAAGGAATTCTCGAAGAGAATTACAAGGAAGAGTAATTCACTGTTCAAATTCACTCAGTCACCGTCGAGTAAGGTTAAACAGAGAATTCAAAGCATGACATTGTCTGAATACGTCTTAAAAAGAAATGGGATACCCCTTGGTGCCAAAGGGTCATTATTAAAAAACCTTCAAAACTCATTTGGTGCAGAAAACAATGTGTTGTTTTGGAAATACTGGAACCCAATTTGGGGGTTCTATCTGTCTAAATATATCTACTTACCACTTAATAGATATCTACCTAAATCAATTTCGTCGATTGTTACTTTTGGGGCAAGTGGTGCACTCCATGATTTAGCAATCGGGTTGTTGGGTTTAGGTTGGCAGAACTTTCTTACAATTTGGTTTGTCATGATGGGAGTTTTTATGAACATCTCAAAATCTTTAGATATTAGTTACAGCAGTTTCGGTTTCTTTATCAGGGCAGTTATCAATATATCTTCAATAGCAATTTGTCTTTTCCTAGCAAAACTTTTCACCTAACACCATCTTCGAAACTTCTTTATTCAAAAACGGGACCCTCTTCCTAAAATAATAATGCAGTTGGTTTGTGGTAATCTGTACCGAGAATTATTAAATAATGAGTAGCATGAATAGAGTTAACAGAAAAACGACCTATCTCCACTACTCTGTCACAGTGGAGTAACTTACGGTAGTGGAATAAAAAGGAGAAAAGTTATGAAAACGCTTCATTTTTTTCTTTTATGGGTTTTTGGTTTTTTTTTACTTTTATCTTTCGACTTGTTCATGGAAGGGATTGTTTTTGAATGGTTGGAATGGAACGGAACAACGAAGAATGATTGGTTCTTTGTATTATGGTGGGGTGCAGTAGTTGTATGGTTTTTAAATGGAGTAATAACTCTTTACCAAAGACTAAAAAAATAAAAAACTATTGCATGCAAAAGCAAATATACTCTGACGATCCAACGCCCTTATTTACGGTGGAGTAAATTAACATTTAAAAAAGTTCTTCTTATTTTGTATATAACCATGTTGTTTATGTTTATTGTATTAGGGGTGTATAACTATATTTCTGGAATATCGTTGGGGGTTTCGGATTATTGGGGTGGTTTGATCATACTTTTCGCTGTACTTCCAGGCACCCTCCACATGCAAAATAAAGCATGAAATCTCATTCACTGTTCAACTTCGAACAGTCTCGGTAGAATTGGGCTAATCATATCTTTATAAGACACTTTTAATGAAAAGAGTACTTTCAAATTACCCAATTCTTTTGATTTTGATCTTGGGGATAGCGCTAAGATTTTATAATTTGGGCGTGATCCCAGGAGAGACCTTTGATGAAATTTTTTACCCCCTTTATGGGTTGAATTACCTTTCGGGCGTAAAGTTCTTTTCAGTCCACCCACCTCTTGGCACCTATCTTATTTCTTTAAGTATATATTTATACTACCTGATGCCTTGGACCGATACGTTAGCTTCAACGGCCTTTGAAATAGCTAATTTAGACCCAATAAGTTACCGCTGGCTTAACGCTGTTGCGGGGTCAACGCTTATTTTGGTTGCTTACAAGCTTAGCATGCAACTTCTTAATCAAAAGGGGTTTGCTCTTTTAGTCGCACTTTTTTTCTGCTTAGACGGGTCATTACTTGTTGATTCAAGATTTGGGTTAATCAACATTTATCTCAGTTTGTTCGGTTTCATAGCAATGTTATTCATAGTGAAGGCATTTAAAAACAAAAACAATCAGCAGCAAAATATTGCGTGGGCACTAATTTTCTTGGGGCTAACAGTTTCGGTTAAATGGAATGGCTTGGGATTTTGGGGTGTTTGTCTTGCGAGTATGATACTCATATTTCTATTGTCCAAAATAAGTTCAAGGATGCAACAAAAGACGGGTTTGTTTGACCCTGAGGGTCTATTAAATAGTCGCACTCTATGGGCTTTATTGGTTGTTCCATTTTTAGTTTATGGCTTAGTTTGGATTCCAGATTTTGTCTTTATGGATCAATTTTCATATTTTGAAAAACACCAGCAAATGGTTTCTTTCCATTCAAATAGTATTGAGGAAACTCCTCACCCTTATCGTTCGGACTGGTATACATGGCCGATCATGATAAAGCCCATAGGCTATTACTTTGCTTCACATGATGTTCTTCTTCCGGGTGGAGCGAAACAAACCATTTTCACCAATGTACATCTATTTCCTAACCCTGCGCTTTATTTATGCTCATTTTTGGCGATATTTGTGGTGAGTTTGACTTGGATTATAAGAGCATATGAGGCCATAGTAACCAAAACCTATAAATCAGAATTCTTAGTGATTTCTTTTGTTCTAATCGGATTTTACGCCAACTTTTTGCCTTGGGCCCTGGTTTCTAGATCGGCATTTTTGTACCACTACCAGCCAGCGTCAGGGTTTGCATTCTTGGCTTTAGGCTTTGTTTTGTATAAAACTAGCCAAAGGCAAGGGAAAAAATTTGAGGTTTTATACAGGGGTATTCTTATCATGATTATAGCCGCTGCAATTTATTGGCTTCCCTTTCAACTGGGCCTGGACATTGAGAGAGAGCGTTTTTATCAAATGATGTGGAGGCAGTCTTGGATTTAACCGATAAATATGAGTCCGAAAACGCAATTCAGGGCGAGGCGTGCTTCATTTTGCCAACCTATAATGAGCAGGCAAATATACAGGGCACCATTGAGGCAATATTTGAGCAACAAACCCGGGTCTCTGGTTACAAATTTAGGATTCTGGTTGTTGACGACAATTCATCTGATGGAACCAAAGAAACAGTTAATAACTTGATTGAGCAGCATGACTTTTTACACATGATAACTGGCAATAAGGTCGGCCTTGGCGATGCTTACAAGCGCGGCTTCCATCATGCTTTAACTATGTTCAAGCCAGATGTAATTTTCCAAATGGACTCAGATGGGCAACATGACCCTACTTTAATCCCTGACTTTATCCAACAGATACAGCAAGGTTTTTCCCTTGTGGTTGGTTCTCGATTTGTAAAAGGCGGCTCTACGCCAGAGTTTTCTTTGCGAAGAAAGGCTATAAGTAAGTTAGGTAACTTCTTGGTCCGCTATGTTGGGGGTGTCCGACATATCAAGGACTGTACCTCTGGCTATAGGTGCATCGCGGCTTCCTATATAGAGAAATGTAATCTTGGCTTCCTTTCTACTCGGGGCTACTCATTTCAGTCTTCGCTCATATGTGAGCTTGTCGCACAGGGTGCAAAGAGCAAAGAAATCCCTATTGTGTTTACACAAAGAAATGCCGGCGAATCAAAATTATCGCTTAAAGACCAAGTAGAGTTTTTGTTGAATATACCTAAACTAGGCTTTCATAGTCATAAAGATTTTATTAAGTACTCAATTGTTGGGTTTTCTGGTGTGCTTATTAATTTGGGAGGATATGTTTTTCTGACGCGATATTTAGGAATGGCGCCGGAGGTTGCGCCACTTTTGTCTATCGAGGCGGCTCTACTTTCAAACTTCTGGTTTAATAACTTTTGGACCTTTAAACGGAGGTCGATCCGCACCGGAGTTTTATCCCGTTTATTGCAGTTCCATTTGGTGGCGGGCATGTCCGGCATCATCAATTACGCTCTATTTTTTCTAACGTACAAATATTTAATGATTAATGATATTTTTGCTAATTTGTTAGGTATTGGCGCGGCGGCGATCGTAAATTATTTAATTAATTCGAACTGGACATGGAAAAGGCAATAAGTCTTTTGGTTTTCAGCAAAAAAGCACGCTCTGCTAGAGCGAGTCAAATACCGCGAGCCTAATGCGTTGCAAGATAATTCCTAAGGATTAAAAACCTTGGCGGGGGAAACGAGTGTGTTGATCTGAGAAGCCGCGCTATTGCACTAACCATATATTGGCAGTTATAATGCCAATATATACAGCGCCTAATTATGAGGATAAGACCAGCATGAAAATCTTACGAACACCAGATCACTGTTTTGAGGGTATCCAAGACTACCCATTTGAGCCGCATTATACCGTGATCAAAACTCACGATGGCTCTGATTTACGTATTCATCACCTCGATGAGGGCCCAGCAGATGGTCCAATTTTATTAGCCATGCATGGCCAGCCAGTGTGGAGTTATTTGTACGCCAGAATGATTCCCCACTTAGTAAAAGCTGGAATACGTGTGATTGCGCCAGATCTGCCAGGGTATGGTAAATCTGATAAGCCCGCCGCAAGAGAAGACTACAGCTATCAGCGCCAAGTAGATTGGATGAACCAATGGCTAGTGAAAAATGATTTTTCAAATCTAACTTTTTTCGGTCAAGATTGGGGCGGGTTAATTGGCCTTCGCATGGTCGCGGACAATGGTGATCGCTTTGATCGCGTAGCGATGGGTAATACTGGCTTACCCTATAGCCCAGATGTTCCAGACAGCGTTGTGGAAGAAATTTTAGCGTTTAGAGCTAGTTCACAGAGGGTTACTATGGCATCGATGATGCAAAAAGTTGGTAAAATGGACGGCTTTGAAGGTAATAAAGACACCTATGAGGGAGCGCGTAAATTTGCCTATTGGCAGAAATACACTTGGGACACCGCTAATGTACCCGCTGGCATTATAGCTTCCTCTATGATGGAAAAACGTCATAAACTAGTTGTGGCATTAGAGTTACTGATGGGGAAGTTGGGCATGCGAAGCATTTCTCCATTTCGATCGGCGGTTACCAAAGCATTCGAGGCGCCCTTTCCAAGCCCAGCCTTTAAAATGGCGGTTCGCGCCATGCCCAGCCAGGTGCCGACTATCCCTGATCCGTCGTTAGAAGCGCAAGCGAAAGCTTGGGAGTTCTTCTCTGCATTTGAAAAACCCTTTTTGTGTGTTGGTGCTGGCGACGACCCAGTAACCAATGGCTTTGAAAAGGTTTTTATCGCTAAGGTGCCGGGAACAAAAGATCAGCCCCATCAAATGATTGGCGGTGGCCACTTTTTTCAATGGACCAAAGCCAAGGAGCTTTCACAGGTTTTGTCAGATTTTATTCGCATTAGCCGCGAATGAGGGGGTAAGCTAACACTGTTCTGACTGGGAGTGAATCATGCAAACTGGGTTGCGTATTTTTGCGTATATATTAATATTGACAACACCACTTCAATTATTTTTGGTAATTTGGGGCGGCTTTATTGTTCTTACAACTGATTACGGGGTGTTGTCGCTCACGCAAAAAGTATTTATTGCCGACTACTTGCCTGTTTTTATGGTGTTCATCGATTGGCTATATGTGTGGATTTGGCCGTCCTACCTTGATTTTATTTTTGGTCTTCCACTAATTTTTGCCCAAGCATTTAAGGCTCTGATTAGCACCTGGCTGGGATTTTGGATCTTAAGGAAAATAGGTTGAAAGTGCCGTATAAAAAGAACACCATCCATGTCGTTGCCTCAAAATAACAAAAGAGACGGAAAGCATGATTAAGCAGAGTATCTCATTTTTAGTCGCGGTGACCATCGCAACTGTTTTATTAATTACACAAACAACCGTCACCAACATAGCTTGGTTATTCAGCATGGACATGCCGGTTGATGCCCCGGTTGTTATCTCGATGATAGTGGGAGATCTGATTGGCATGAATGTTAATGGCGCGTTCCCCGTGGGTGGACTTGTTTTGGTTGGAATGCTCATAGCCTTTATTGTCACGCGAATTGCACTTATTTGGGTGAACATAGATAAAAGGTATCTTTATGCCTTGGCTGGGGGAATGGCGATGGTTGCTATTGTAGGGTTGATGCCTTTGGCCTTTTACAACCTTGAGCTTATTGCAGGCGCCAGAACCTTTGTTGGCAAAGGCTATTTGATTTTTACAGGCGTGATTGCCGGCTACTACTTTGGCTCTCGTCAAACGGAGAATAGTACAGATGAAAGTCGCTAAGTTTTTAACTCTATTGAGCGGGCTCCTCGTTCTAAGTTCGCTGTCTAGCGCCGAGGTTCAGTATAAAACTGAGACCATGGTCGAGGGCTTAGACCATCCGTGGAGCATGGCGTTTATTTCTAGCAGACACATGTTGGTCACAGAACTATCCGGGCAGCTAAGACTGGTTACCGATGGGGAGCTGAGTGAAACACCAATAGAGGGTGTGCCAGAGGTTTTGTTTGCTGGCCAAGGAGGGTTGTCTGAAGTGCTTGTACACCCAAATTTTGAAGAGAATGGCTTTATTTATCTGTCCTTTTCAGCTCCCGACGCTGATGAGCCCAAGCTAAATCGCTTAAATGTTGTTCGAGCACGATTAGAGGGTGAGGCGCTTGTTGGGCATAAAACGATTTTCAAGTCGAATCCACCGCGTAAGGCTGCGGCTCACTACGGAGCGCGACTAGCGTTTATGGCTGACGGAAGCTTACTGATCACATCTGGTGATGGCTTTAACTACCGAGAAAAAGCCCAGCACCTAGATAACCACTTTGGCAAAATCCTGCGGGTTAATGACGACGGCAGCATACCAACGGACAATCCCTTTTTTAACTCCCCGGGAGCGCTGCCTGAAATTTGGTCCTATGGGCATCGCAATTTACAGGGGTTGGTTATTAAAGATGACGGGACTGTTCTTGAGCATGAGCATGGCCCGAAGGGTGGTGATGAACTTAACATCATAGAACCGGGCAACAACTATGGCTGGCCGGCCATCACTTATGGGATTGATTACAGTGGCGCAACTATCTCACCGTTTACTGAGCAACCGGGTATGGAGCAACCGATAAAATATTGGGTGCCGTCAATAGCCCCTTCAAGCATGGCGCTCTATCAGGGAGATATGTTTCCAAGCTGGAAGGGTAATTTATTTATATCAGCTCTGGTACCTGGCGACCTAAGGCGGCTTGAGCTTAGCGGCGAAAAAGTCGTTGGCGAAGAGATCTTATTTTCTGAGCTGGGCAGGATACGAAATGTCATCACCGCTCCAGACGGAAGCTTGATTCTCGCCACTGATGGCGCAGAAGGGAAAATAATCAGGGTGTTTGCAGACAACCAGATTGACTGATTGGCGGCAGACCCTAGACTATCCTATTTATCGTTGGCTGCGTAAAGACGACAGACCAGCTTGTAATTGTTGCAAATGCTCGTGGAGTTTAGGGCCTTTCTTTTGCGCAATACCAATCGCGAGAACATCAATCACGGCAAGATGAGCAATTCGGGACGATAAAGGGGTGTAAATTTGAATATCTTCTTTAGCGTCTACCTCAATAGGGATTGATGCGCGAAGAGCAACCGGAGAACCGCTGGGGGCTAAGCCAATGACCAGCCCGCCTGCTTGCTTAACGAGATCCATAGAATCGAGCAGCGCCTGAGAACGCCCTGACTGAGAAATAGCAATGACCACATCGCCAGCATTTAGAGAGGTTGCAGACATATTTTGAAGGTGGGGGTCAGAGTACGCTGCAGAGGTTATTTGAAGCCTAAAGAATTTGTGCTGCGCGTCAAAGGCCACCGCGGCCGAGGCGCCAAAACCATAGAACTCAACGCGGCCGGCAGCGCAAATTGCAGCCACAGCGGCCTCGAGATTTGGTAGGACCAGACTGTCGCGAACCTTAAGTAGCGCATCAACGGTTGAGTCGAAAACCTTGTAGGTATACTCCCTTGTTGAGTCAGTATCCGTCACAGCGATTTGCCCATAGCTTGGGCTGGATGCCAGCTGTTGAGCTAGCGCCATTTTAAAGTCCTGAAAACCACGACAGCCGACAGCGCGACAAAACCGGACAACGGTAGGCTCGCTCACTCCAGCTTGTTGGGCTAAATCCACGATGCGCATCCTGATTACATTCAGCGGTGATTTGAGAACAAAATCAGCTACTTTGCGCTCCGATTTTCGAAGCGCTGGTAAGGTGTCACTGATGGTTTGGGTCAATTGAGCAGGTTTCATGGGCCGTCCAAAGTAAGTTATGTAAAAAATTTACAAGAAAACGGTCGATATTGCTAGTTTTGTAGTAAAAAAAGAGTCATTTGGGGGTTATTGTGACTATTTTGGCGAGTGATTGAGCGTTAGGGTCTTGGATCTCGGTTAAAAAAGAAAAAGAAATTCAGTTGATCCCGATTTTTGTCTATTAAATTGCTAGACTGCACACCTATGGACGTCACCTCAATATTACATAATCTCAACGCACCTCAAGAACAGGCAGTTACCAGCGATAAACAGCACCTTTTAGTGTTAGCGGGTGCTGGCAGCGGGAAAACGCGGGTTCTGGTGCATCGTATCGCCTGGAAAATTCAGGTAGATAATGTGTCCCCTTACGGAATCCTTGCGGTCACCTTCACTAATAAGGCGGCTCGCGAAATGCGAGAGAGGATTGATGATTTATTGGGCATGTCATTGAGAGGCATGTGGGTCGGAACGTTTCATGGCTTGGCGCATCGGCTATTAAAGGCGCACTGGCGCGATGCCAAATTGCCAGAAAATTTTCAAATCCTAGATTCTGATGATCAACTGCGCTTAGTTAAGCGCGTTATGCGTAGCATGGATTTGGACGAGCAAAGATGGCCGCCAAAGCAGGCTCAATGGTGGATAAACGGCCAAAAAGATGAGGGCTTGCGGTCTGCCCACATTCAAGAAGGTGGAGATCCTTATTTGGCCACCATGTTACGGATCTACCGAGGCTATGAAGAAACCTGCGAACGTGTAGGCGTGATTGATTTTGCCGAACTGCTGCTTCGCGCGCTAGAGCTGTGGAAGCATAACCCGTCGGTACTAGAGCATTATCAACAGCGCTTTAAGCACATTTTAGTGGATGAGTTTCAAGATACTAACGCGGTTCAATATGCATGGCTGCGATTGCTTGCTGGGAAAGTGAGTGCCGTGACTGCGGTAGGCGATGACGACCAATCAATTTATGGTTGGCGCGGAGCGAAGGTAGAAAACATTCTGAGTTATGAGCGCGATTTTCCTGCTACTGAAACAGTAAAGCTAGAGCAAAACTATCGCTCGACCTCAAATATTCTACAAGCTGCTAATGCGGTAATCGCAAAGAATTCGGGCCGTCTCGGGAAAAACCTTTGGACCGATGCGGGAGAAGGAGAAGCCATAGCGCTCTATTCAGCGTTTAATGAACACGACGAAGCCCGTTATATTGCAGATCGATTACATAGCTGGAGCACGGATGGGAATCGGCGTGAAGACGCGGCAATTCTTTATCGTTCTAACGCGCAATCAAGGGTACTAGAGGCCGCGTTATTACAGGCTGAAATTCCCTACCGCATCTATGGTGGGCAGCGCTTTTATGAGCGGATGGAAATTAAGAACGCTCTGTCCTATCTGCGCCTCATGCTGAACTGCCATGACGATGTAGCCTTTGAACGAGTGGTCAATGTGCCGCCGCGGGGCATTGGCGACCGTACCTTAGAGATAGTGCGAGAATTAGCCCGAGACAATAAAACCTCTCTGTGGACAGCCTCAGTTTCTTTGGTCAGTGAGAAGCGTATGGCGGCACGAGCAACGAACGCTGTTGCTGCTTTTATTGAGCTAGTTAATGAAATGAGTGGCCAGTTTGATGAGCTACCATTAGCCGAACAGGCAGAAAATGCGATACAACATAGCGGGCTGATAGAAATGCATCGGAGGGAAAAAGGCGAACGAGGTCAGGCTCGCGTTGAGAATCTCGAGGAATTGGTTGGTGCCTGCCGAAACTTTGAAGCGGAAGATAGAGACTTGCCTGTACTGCCACAATTTCTAGATCAGGTAGCGTTAGATTCTGGCGATCGCCAAGCGGATGAAGATCAAGACGCAGTGCAGTTGATGACCTTACACAGTGCCAAGGGTTTGGAATTTCCATTGGTGTTTATTGCAGGAATGGAAGAGAATCTATTTCCCCATAAGATGTCGCTGGATGAACCTGGACGACTAGAGGAAGAGCGGCGGCTGGCTTATGTGGGCATCACTAGAGCGAAGCAAAAACTCTATATAACTTTTGCAGAGAGTCGATCTATTTATGGAAGCGAATCATTTAATTCAATTTCTAGGTTTGTGCGGGATATTCCAAAAGAGGTAATAGAAGAGGTTCGACTGCAAAACACCATAGCGCGGCCGACAAGCTATGCTGCGGGAGCTATGCGCAGCGATCAGGGCGAAGAAACCGGTTTTCAGTTGGGTCAGTCGGTCAATCACAATGTTTATGGCGAAGGCGTGATTTTGAATTTCGAAGGTAATGGCCCAAGAGCAAGAGTCCATGTAAGCTTTGAGGTGGCTGGAACTAAAATATTAATTCTAGCGTCTGCCAATTTGGCGGCTATATAAAAAGAACAGAAAGCACCACAAAAGAGGAAAAAAAATGCGCATTATAGTAACGGTACTGTTAGCTTTGTTTTTGGTTAGCTGCAGCGGGGGCGACGATAAGACGGCCGCCTCTGGCGTAGTGGAGAAACAGCAATACTTTAAATGGAAGCTGGTCACCACATGGCCCAAAAATTATCCCGGATTAGGGACGGCGCCTGAAAATTTTGCTAAAAAAGTCGATGCAATGAGCAACGGCAGACTGCAAATTAAGGTGTTCGGTGCAGGCCAATTAGTTCCGGCATTTGAAGTGTTCGATGCGGTGTCTCAAGGCACTGCCGAGATGGGACACGGGGCTTCCTATTACTGGACGGGAAAGTCGAAGGCCGCTGCATTTTTCACCTCGGTTCCCTTTGGGCTAAACGCTCAAGAGATGAACGGATGGCTGCATTATGGAGGTGGGTTAGAGTTGTGGCGAGAGCTCTACAGAGATTTTAACTTAGTTCCCTTTGCCGCCGGCAATACAGGCGTGCAAATGGCTGGATGGTTCAATCGAGAAATAAACTCCATGGATGATATAAAGGGATTAAAAATGCGGATCCCGGGCATGGGTGGAGATGTTATTACGCGCGCTGGGGGTGTGTCGGTGACCATCGCCGGAGGTGAGCTTTATACCGCCATGCAGACCGGGGTCATTGATGCTCTTGAATGGGTGAGCCCCTACAACGACATCGCGCTTGGTTTTCATCAGGTGGCCAAATATTACTATTACCCTGGTTGGCATGAACCAGGTCCGACCTTGGAGTTAATTGTTAACAAAGACGCTTTAGAGACTTTGCCGGATGATTTGCAGGCAATTGTCGAAACAGCGGCTAGGGCCGTTAATCAAGATATGCTTGATGAATACACGGCGCGAAATAATGAGGCATTAATTAGTTTAGTGGAAACCCATGGAGTGCAGTTGAGAAAGCTTCCTGATGAAGTGATTACTGAGCTGCGTAGTATCTCTGCAGAGATGCTTGAGGAGTTGGCTGATGATTCAGACATTTCTCGACGTATTGCCGAGTCAGTTAAAGCTTTCCAGCGTCAGGCAACGGCCTACCACACTATTTCTGAAGAAGCCTATTACCAAGCCCGTAAGGAGTAGCGACGGCAAACTAACGCGGCTTTGGGGGTGAGGGTCGCTATTTAATTTCTCCAAAAGGTGGGTGTAAATAATACTAGTAGCGTAAATATTTCCAGCCGCCCTAAGAGCATGCCCCAGCTCAGCACCACCTTGGCAAAACTGCTAATGTCTGCGTAGTTAGTTGCAACGCCTCCCAATCCGGGACCAAGGTTGTTTAGTGCAGCTGCAGTGGCTGACCAGGCAGTTACATAGTCCAACCCTGACGCTAACAGTAGTAGCACCATTAGATAAAAAATGGCTAGATAAACTCCAAAGAACGCCCAGATCGCATCAACCACCCGCTCGGGAACGCGACGATTGCGAATTTTAATGGGTAGCAGCGCATTAGGGTGCACCAACCTATAAACCTCACGAATGCCTTGCTGCGCCATAATCAACATTCGCCCAATCTTGATACCACCACCCGTAGACCCAGCGCAAGCGCCAAAAAAGCTTAAGAAGATTAAGAAAAAGGGCAAAAAGGTTGGCCAGCTATTAAATTCAGTGGTGGTAAATCCAGTGGTGGTTAGCATTGAGACTAACTGAAACACGCCGATACTGAAGCTGTCCTCCCAGCCATAAGTGCCGCTAAAATAGAGATAACAACAGGTGACCAATATCCCGAATAACAGGAGATAAATGTACATCCGAGCTTCTGGGTCTGCCCAGTAGAAATTGAGTCGGCGGTTATGCCATACGTGGTAATGCAATGCAAAGTTCAGCCCTGAGATGATCATAAAAAAAGTACAGATAGCCATAATTAAATCGCTATCGAAGAAACCAATGCTGGCGTCATGAGTAGAAAACCCGCCAATAGCAACGGTTGAAAAGCTATGCCCGATTGCATCAAAGCCGCTCATCCCCGCGAACCAGTACGCTAGAGCGCAGACAATGGTGAGGGTGAGATAAATTTTAAATAACACATTAGCTGTTTCAGCAATGCGGGGGGTTAGCTTGGCATCTTTCATCGGCCCAGGCGTTTCAGCGCGATATATTTGCATGCCACCGATACCTAACATGGGCAAAATCGCGACTGCAATAACCACAATGCCGATGCCACCGAGCCATTGTAGTTGCTGTCGATAATAGAGGATTGACTTGGGCAATTCATCGAGACCCGATAAAACGGTTGCCCCGGTGGTGGTTAATCCTGAGACTGACTCAAACAAAGCATCAACAAATGATAGGTTCGTTGCTTCGGAAAAAATTAGCGGTAAGGTGCCAAAAGTACTAAGGACCAGCCAGAAAAACACAGTCACAAAAAAGCCATCGCGAGTCCGCAGCTCCCCCATGCGACCTCTAGAGGGCAGCCAAAATGCTAGACCAACGAACTGTGTGATGGCAAAAGCCAGCAAGAACATCGGGGTCGTATTTTCTTCGTAGATGGATGCGACTATGATTGGCGAGAGCATGGTCAGGCTGAAGATCATCAGCAGCATGCCTAAAACTCGCGCTATAACAGCAATATGCATAAAGGCCGGTGTCCTAGAAAAAAGTGAATCCGACCGCAAAGAGTTTTTCAACGGCCTTAGTGTTTTCTTTGTCTACGACGAACACTATCACGTGATCGTCGGTCTCTATGACGGTGTCATGATGGGCAATAATCACTTCTCCGTTGCGGACTAAGGCCGCTAGTGTAGATCCTGGAGGCGATTTAATATCGCCAATGGCGCGACCCACCACTTTGGAAGATTTTGCATCACCATGAACAATGAATTCTAGAGCTTCAGCAGCTCCGCGACGCAGCGAGTGCACACTAACTGTATCGCCTTGGCGAACATGGGTCAGCAACGAACTTATTGTCGCCTGCTGTGGAGAGATGGCGATATCAATTTCCCCACCCTGCATTAGATCGGCATAAACTGGGTTGCTTATGAGTGTCATGACCTTCTTTGCACCAAGTCGCTTGGCGAGAAGAGAGGCCATGATATTAACCTCATCATCATTGGTTAAGGCTAAGAACACATCGGTTTTATCAATATTTTCATCTAACAGCAGTTCTTGGTCTGTTGCTGATCCGTTTAAAACCACGGCGCGATTTAGCTTTTCAGATAGATACTCAGCTCGTTTGGGAGAAAACTCGATGATTTTAATGCTGTAATCTTCTTCAAGGGCTTTGGTTAGCCTAAAGCCAATATTACCACCACCCGCAATCACTAGCCTGTGATAAGGCTTTTCAAGACGGCGAAGCTCGCTCATGACCTTACGGATGTTTTTCTTGGCCGCTATAAAAAATACTTCGTCGCCATCTTCGATGACTGTATCACCGACCGGGAAAATGGCTCGATCTTTTCGGTAGAGTGCGGCAACGCGCGCATCGGCTTTAGGTATATGCTCTTTTAGGGTCCGTAACTCTTGTCCGACCAGAGGGCTGTCTTTGACCGCACGCAAGCCCACTAACTGAAGAACGCCGTCCGCAAAATCCAAGACCTGCAGAGCCCCGGGCTGCTCAATCAGCCTACGAATGTAATGAGTAACGGCCTGCTCCGGAGCGATCATCACATCCACTGGCATATTCTTGTCATTAAAAAGAATGCTTTTATATTTTGGGTTAGTGTAATTATGTGCTCGCACACGCGCTATTTTAGTTGGCGTTTGGAATAGGGAATAGGCAACTTGGCAGGCGGTAATGTTAATTTCATCGCTGCTCGTGACCGCAACCAGCATATCGGCGTCTTCGATTCCGGCTTGCACCAGAACATCTGGGTAGCTGCCCGTGCCTACTACCGTTCGAACGTCGAGGCGATCTTGCAGTCCACGTAACACCCCTTCATCAATATCGATCAAGGTTACATCGTTGTATTCACGAGCTAGAGTTTCGGCGAGCGTTCCGCCAACTTGACCAGCACCCACTATGATTATTTTCATTGTTATTCCGGGCCTTTATCGGCGCCTTTGCCGACAGATGGTTTTTTACGAAGTCTTGCATAGTAAAACCCATCAGAGCCATTTATGGTTGGGAATAATTGCCGGCCGCAATCTGTAGCCTCCCCCCAACTAGCCTCAATGGTCATTATTTCTGCGTCTTTGTGGCTAGCCACAAAAGCCTTTACTACCTGATCGTTCTCCTCCGGCAAGATTGAGCAGGTTGCGTAGACTAAAATACCCTCATTGCTCAGAGTTTGCCAGAGTATTTCTAATAGCCTTGCCTGAATAATTGCTAGCTTATCAATATCTGCCGGTTTGCGCAGTATTTTGATGTCTGGATGGCGTCGGATAACGCCAGTTGCAGAACAGGGAGCATCCAATAAAATGCGGTCAAAAGGTTGTTTATCCCACCAGCTATCGAGATCGCCAGCATCAGCAATTTTTAGCTCCGCGCTGAGCTTCAGCCTTGATAGATTCTCTTCTACTCTGGGCATACGGCGAGACTCAGAATCGAGAGCTAAAACAGAGCATAGGTTGGGCTCCGTCTCAAGAATATGACAAGTTTTGCCTCCCGGTGCAGAGCAGGCATCTAATATGGACATGCCTGGTTTTAAGCACAGCAATCCGGCAGCAAGCTGCGCGGCCTCGTCTTGCACGCTTGAATCGCCTTCAGCAAAGCCAGGCAGAGAGGTAACATCGACGGGTGAATCTAGGACGACGCCGTCTGCGCTATGCCTTGTTTTAACTGCGCTAATACCCGCTTTTTCTAGGCGCTCTATGTAGTCACTGCGTGGACCATGCAGCCGATTAACCCGCAAAGTCATTGGGCCACGATCATTATTGGCCGCGATAATATCGTCAGCTGTGGTTTGAGTCCAAGCGTCAACGAGTTTGTTCATTAGCCATTTTGGATGAGCAGATTGAAATGTTGTATTGTTAGCTTGTTGTGCCAGCAAATCCATTTTTTGCCGTTGAAAACTCCTTAATACAGCATTAACTAACCCTTTTGCCCATTTACGATTAAGGCCATTGACGGCGGAAACTGTTTCATTGACCACAGCATGCTCTGATATTCGCATATACATCAGCTGGTAAATACCACAGGCGATCAGACCTTGAACTTCTAAATCTTTTTCACGCAGAGGTTTTTGGATCAGCTGCTTTAGCAATATTGAAATCTGTGGGTACCAGCGCAGAGAGCCAAAGCAGATTTCTTTAAATAGCGCGCGATCCTTTTCATCAACGCGGGCGGCATATTCGGGGAGTAGCATTGATAGCGACTGACCACGAAGCACCTGAGCGACAACTTCTGCAGCCGCGACGCGAATAGGCAGTTGCCTCGTGTTTTTTGGTTTATAGGCCAAGTAATTTCCCGCTAGCAAACAACTCTGAACGTGACTTCAATAGTTCTCCAATCGGCATTCGCGGTTTCCCGGCCAACTGGATTTCCTTTAGCAGCAATGCATCTTGGCCACAGCCAACTAACAGGCCATTGGCGTCAAAGGAGTTTATGTGTCCCGCTGCCGCGCTATTAAACCCCGCGATAACAGTCGCATCCCAGACTTTGAAACGCTGCCCTTCAATTAATGAAAAAGCGGTTGGCGAAGGATTAAAAGCCCGAACGCAACGATCTATAGTAGTCGCTGGTAGACTCCAATTAATTAGCGATTCAGCTTTATCAATTTTGGCTGCGTAGGTGCTCTGACTATTATCCTGTTCGATGCTAACCGCATTGCCCGCTTCAAGTTTGACAAGCATGGCAGTTAATGACGAAGAGCCTAAGGCTGCGAGCCTCTGATATAAGGTTCCGCTAGTTTCTCCGTTAGCTAGAGAGCACCTAGAGGTTGAGAGAATCGATCCGGTGTCTAGACCTGAATCCATTTGCATGATGGTGACACCACTCTCGGTATCGCCTGCTTCAATGGCTCTCTGGATGGGAGCGGCCCCGCGCCATCGTGGAAGTATTGACCCATGAACATTAATACAGCCGAGCCGCGGAGTGTCTAAGATAGCCCGTGGAAGAATTAAACCATAGGCTACAACCACCATGAGATCTGCTTGCAGATCGGCCATCAACTCTTGCTGTCCATGTTCTCGAAGAGAAGCGGGTTGCAATACCTTAATACCATTAGCCTCAGCTAGTTTTTTTACTGGACTTGCTGAAAGCTTTTTCCCTCGACCCGCAGGACGATCTGGTTGGGTATAGACTGCTAGGATCTGATGGCTATTATCACTGATAATAGACTGGAGATGAGATGCAGCAAAATCTGGTGTTCCAGCGAAAATAATTCTCACTTTACATACATCCTATGCCAGCTGTTTTTTCATCTTTTTACGAATCATTTGTCGTTTCAAAGGGGAAAGATAGTCGACAAACAATTTTCCCTCTAGGTGATCAATTTCGTGCTGTATACAAACGGCTAAAAGTCCGAAAGCCTCTTCTTTGAAGGCATTCCCGTCACGATCCAAAGCAGAAATCATGACATGAATTGGGCGGTCTACAGTTTCATAAAAGCCTGGAACAGAGAGGCAGCCTTCGTCATACGGCGCTGTACTTTCATCTAGGACCTCGATTTCAGGATTAATGAAGACTCTAGGTTGAGAGCGGTCTTCAGTCAAGTCCATGACGATGACACGCAGATGCACGTCTACCTGAGAGGCTGCTAAGCCAATACCATCAGAGGCGATCATCGTTTCCAGCATATCGTCCACTAGACAACGGATCGAGTCATCTACCTCTTTTACCGGCGAGGCCTTAATGCGCAATCGTGGATTTGGATACTGAAGAATGTCTAGTTTAGCCATGAATTCATTATTCTGAGTGTCACTACATTTGTTGATAGGGTTACCGCCGTTAGTATACATGATCAGCACTAAAATGAAGATGAAAGCACATTGAAAATCTATTGTGGCGGTATTAATACCTGGGTGCGGTTGGCTGAAAGGGGCTCGCGAAGCCATGTGCTGCAGGGGCGAGAGCGTTTAGATCAGGGAAGTGACGTAGTTCACAAAAATAAAGCGCTATTAATGCTACCGTTTCGGAAACTGTCTAACGCGCTCATTAAAACCTAAGGCCACAACTGTGAAGGCTCATCGAAGCTTATTTATATATTTTCTTTTCCTTTCATCCTTGGCGACAGCGGTCGGACAAGATGTAACCGCGGTAAAACTAAAAAGTGAATTGATAAAAGAGACTGCACGGCAACAATACACTGTTGTTAAAGGGGATACTCTGTGGGATATATCGGGTCAATTTTTAAAGCACCCATGGAGGTGGCCAGAAATATGGCATGAAAATTCACAAATCGAGAACCCCCACCTGATCTATCCAGGGGATTTAATCACCCTTAAATTTGTGGGTGGCGCCCCTCGCCTTACGCTGGTGCGCAACCGTAACCGTAACCTTAAGCTTTCGCCTGAGATTAAATATCTGCCGCACGTTTCTGCTGACGAGGTAGTGCCCTTAGCAGTAATCAACCGTTTCTTAACTTACGCCCAATTTAGGTCATTTGCTGAAGTAAACAACGCGCCTTCTATCTTGTCAGGTGTGGAAGATCAAATATTGATTGGCTTGAATGACGAATTTTATACTTTGGCCACGATGCAGGACGCCGAATATGGCGTCTTTCGCCAAGAGGATGACTACCTAGACCCTATTACCAGCGAGGTTCTTGGAGTGAGGCTGTCGCATCTCGGTGAGGCTCGCCTGTCCAGACAGGATGAGGGGGTCGCGACTTTAAAGGCCATTTCAGCAAAACAAGCTTTTCGCCGGGGAGATAAAATTCTTGGGACGCAACAAACTATCCTACTGGAAAAGATTTCTCCTAGAGCGCCTGTTCAAAGCATTGAAGGGCACGTTGTAGCCGTTGAAAATATGACGCTGTTTGCTGGGCGAATGGACATTATTGCGATTAATAAGGGCAAGCAGTCGGGAGTCCAAGTTGGAGATATCTTAAATATATTTAGTCCAAGGAAGGCAGTGCAGGATGATCAAGGATCTCTAACAATTCAGTTACTTGATAGGCGCATTGGCCTTGCCGTCGTATTTTCTATTTATAAAAAGATGGCCTATGCCATCGTAATGAAAGCGGTAAGTCCAGTTCAGGCTGGAGACATCTTGAAAAGTCCAGAAGACTAAATCTTTGGGCATGACTTCAATTTTACTCCATTAGGAAAGGGAGGCTTCGCAGAGTGACGAATCACGATGCATTTAGCGAAACTGAATGCGCCTTCATTGCTCAGTCAATAGAGGGGTTAACACGCAGCATCCAGAGCCAATGTCTTGAGCAGACAAAATCTTATCTGGAGCTATTTACGGGAAATGTTGAGGCCTATTCACCTGATTTCAAGCCCATGATGGCACTATTTCAACAGCGGTATTTTCGGCAGGATTGGTGCTCCGAGATAGATAA
>Ga0302119_10000252_pt1 | contig 23545 bp, 12 predicted proteins | sample AG5_Tmax_MG_FD_203114 | JGI IMG/M metagenome (GOLD analysis project Ga0302119, IMG submission 203114) | Marine microbial communities from Western Arctic Ocean, Canada - AG5_Tmax | ecosystem: Environmental > Aquatic > Marine > Oceanic | place: Canada: Western Arctic Ocean | collected 2017-10-01 | reverse complement strand
TCAGGCCGGTGCGGGTGCGATCGAAGACCGCTCCCCAGTCCTCCAGTTCACGCACACGGTCGGGCGCTTCCTTGGCGTGGATCGCTGCCATCTCCCACTGGTTGAGAAACTTGCCGCCTCGCATCGTGTCGCGGAAGTGGATCTTCCAGTTGTCTCTGGAATCGACATTTCCGAGTGCGGCGGCCATGCCACCTTCTGCCATCACGGTGTGTGCCTTGCCCAGCAGACTCTTGGTGATGACACCGGTACTGAGTCCGAGATTGGAAGTTTCGATGGCGGCGCGCAGTCCGGCACCGCCGGCACCGACCACCAGCACGTCGTGTTCGATGGTCTGGATCTCATCGAGATGGATCACGAGAGGTCCTTTCTTACTGACCGATGGCAGCGGTCTGAGACCAGCTGTTGAGGTCGGTGATCCAGCCGTTACAGACGGCCCAGATGTAGAAGTCGGTGAACATGACCCAGAACAAGCTGACCCACGCGAACAGCATGTGACGTTCGTTGAGCCAGCTGGTCATCTTCCAGACGGCGTAGGAGAGCCCCGTCTCCCCGGAACTGGAGGCAAACTTGTTCAGTCGGCCACCGATCATGTGGCGCCACGAGTGGCAGCCAAAAGTGTAACCGCCGAGGAACACGACATTGAGCATCATCACCACCGAGCCGACGCCGAAACCGAACTGGTATGCCGTAGGATCGCCGCCTCCAGCAACCCAGGGTGCGCCCTGTGCATCGATGGGCATCCACATCGCTAGCCAGCCGTCGTAGCCGAGGATGAAGATGAAGGCGACCGCGAAGTACATCGCATATCGATGCAGGTTCTGGATCAGCAGCAACTTGGTTTCGCCCTGGTATGTTCCCTGGGCGATGGGACAGACGTTGCATCCTGCGGGAGAGCCGACCACGCTGCGGTAGTACGCCTTGCGGTAGTAATAGCAGGTGCCGCGGAAAGAGGCGGGGAAGATCAGGATGAAGAATGCCGGAGATAGAGGCAGTGCCAGCGGCAACAATGCCACCATCTCTTCCCACATCGTCAACGCCTCGGCGGGCAGGTTTCCGAGCAAGGCGTGGAAGGTGGGCGAACCGGAGTAGTACTCGGGATTGGCGTAGACCAGTGGTGAGTAGAAGGGTGACAGGTACGGTGCGGCGTAGTAATCGAGCCCCTGAAATGCTCGAAAGGTGACATAGACGACAAAGGACCCGAATCCGAGCAGGGTCAGCAATGGACCTCGCTGCCACAGATCGCTTCGCTGGGTCGTCAGAGGTGCCGAGACATGACCCCCCTGTGGTTTCTTCCCCTGGCGAGGTCCAAAGCGGGTCCCGCTAGCACTGGTCGTGGTGGTCACGCAGTCCCTCCTCCTGTTGGCGGAGTTTGACTCCACCCGGTGGCCCCGAGGATAACGGTGCCAGCAGAAGAGTTCACCCGAACCGGGGTGATGGGTTTCCTCGCAGCGATTCCTTGAGCAGGATGCACCCTGCAATGGGTCGACCAGACTGAGGCGAGAGGAGGGTGCGATGGCAGGAGATGCTTCAGAAGCGAGGAATGAGCCGATTTCGGACTCTCCTCGTGAGCCGGAACAGATCCGACGGGAGAGCTTCCAGCAGCTCGGAATCTCCACCCCTGATCGAGCGATGTGGAACCTCAGGAGCGTTCTGAGAGAGATTGGCGACGATCAAGAGGCGCGGATCTTCCTCGCGCTCGAGCAAGCATCCTGTGCCGATGCAGCCCTCGGAGGTCTGGAGAGGCTGTTGTGCGGCTCACTCGGATTCCCCGCAGCAATCCTCGAGTCGAGGCGACTGGAGAAACTGGTCAGTATTCTCGGAGCGGGGGATCCGATGGTGGATCTGGCCAAGGGCCATCTACTCGAGGTGACCTCCCCCGATTTCACCAGCACGCCCGAGGCGATTCCTCATCCGCCGGTCATCGGCGGGGCCGATGAGACTGCTCGTGCTCGTGCCCTCAACCGTTGGCATCGGCGTGAACAACTTCGCATCGTTTGCTGCGAGTTGGAGGGGCTCCTCGATGTCGAACAGACCGGCGCTGCTCTCAGCGACCTGGCAGATCACACCATTCGTTGTGCTCTCGATGTGTTGGGGGGGTCACAATTACCGATGGCGGTGGTGGCCCTGGGAAAATGGGGCGGTCGTGAACTGAACTTTTCCAGTGACATCGATCTGTACTTCATCCGAGATGATCAGACTCCGGCGGGCCCGTGCGAGGCGGTGGCACGGGGGATCTTGAGATTGCTGACCGGATATGCCGGTTCGATTCCACTCTACCGCACCGACCTGCGATTGAGACCCGGAGGTATCACCGGGCCGCTGGTTCCGACCGTCAGCCAGGCACGTGCCGAGTTTCACGCGGTGGCGGGAACCTGGGAGCGAATCGTTCACATCCGGAGTCGGGCGGTTCATGACCGTACCCAAGGACTCCCACGATTGCTGGCGGAGGTGGAACAATTCGTCTATCAGCGCCCCTTTGATCTCGATGAGATCCAGCGCCTGCAGGGCTGGAAGGAGGTGCTCGAGAGTAGCCCGGCCGGACGGGACACCGCCGAACTGAAGGTGGGATGGGGAGGAATTCGCGATGTCGAGTACCTGGTCCAGTTCCTGCAACTGCTCCATGGGCAGGTCCACGAGTCGATTCGCGGAGGAAATGTCTACCACGCAATTCGACGTCTCGGCGTGATCGGTGCGCTGACCTCGACCGAGTCGGCCAGGATGCTCGATGGCTATCGTTTCCTGCGTCGGGTCGAACATCACCGGATGCTTCAGCATCAGCGGCAGTCTTTCAGTTTGCCCGATGACCCGGCACAGTTCCTGGCATTGTCACGAGCCCTCGGCTTCGAACAGAGCGAGCAGTTACAGCAGGCACTCGATCGCCGCCGCGAACGAATTCGTCACATCCTGGAGAGTCTGTTTCACGATCTATTTCGAGGTTACGGAGATGACCAGGCGGGAGAGGTCCATGTCATCCTGGCCTTTCGACCCGAACCAGAGGTGATCGAACGAGTCTTCAGAAAGTACTCCTTCCGCGATCCGGAGAAGGCGTACCGATTGTTACGACGACTGGCTTTTCCCCGGCAGCAAGGTCTTCGATCGCCGCGAGCCCGACACCATCTGGCCGCATTGTTCCCGGTATTGCTGGAGGCGATCCGCTCCTGTCCCGATCCGGACCAGGCCGCATTGATGTTCGTACAGTGTGTCGAGACGCTGGGTGCGCCGGCGGTGTTCTACCAGCAACTGACCGAGAACCCCGAAACCTGCAAGATCTTCGTCGATCTCTTTGGCCAGAGTCGATATCTGTCGGAATTGTTGCTCAATCACCCGGGAGTGCTCGACGATGTGGTGGATCGGGTTCGCACCGGTCGGCGCTCGACCGAGGAATCGTTGCTGGAAGAATTATCGTCGACCATCGAAGGAGTCGATGATGCTCAGGAGTTGTTCCGTCGGATACACGAGTTCAGGGCGTTGCATTCGGTGCACATCGGCATTCTTGATCTGAGCGGCAGGATGCCCCATGACCAGGTGCTACGAAGTCTCTCGAGGATTGCACGGACGGTGCTGAAGGTGATCGACCAGATCGCACTCGACAAGACCAAAGAACTGCTGGGCCCGTTGATCCCCCCCAAACAATCGAAGGAGTCGTGTTACAGCATCCTGGCGCTCGGTCGACTGGGTGGCAACGAGATGGGTTTTGCCAGCGACATCGACATGATCCTGGTGCACGACGGCGTCGGTCAAACCAGAGATGGCCATGAAGCGAGTCAGTTCTGGGCTGAACACCTCAAGCAGGTCACCGGAATGCTCGGTCAATCGGGCACCGGCGGGCCACTTTATAATGTTGATCTGAGGCTGCGACCTGATGGTGCCGGAGGGGCGCTGGTCACTCGTTTTGATGAGTTCCAGGAGTACTTCAGAGGTGAGCGTTCGCAACTGTGGGAACATCAGGCGCTGGTTCGATTGAATCCGGTCTGTGGCGATGAAGACCTGGGCCAACAGGTGCTGGACTGGGTTCGAAAGAACCTCGGCAGAGGCGTCGACCAGGTGGAAGTTCTGCAGGAGTTACGGCAGATGCATCAGCGACGTCGTTCCACCGGACAGAAAGATGGAATCGACTTCAGGACTGGCAGTGGTGGATTGATCGACATCGAATTCTTGATCCAGTGCCTGATACTCCTCCACCAGGGAGAGCATCCCACCATCTTGCAACCCCGGACTCGCAATGCCATCGATCAGCTGGAAGATGTCGGCTTGCTCGACCCCGGTGAGGCCACCACCCTATTCACCGCCTATCAGTTCCTGCGAATGGTTGAAAATCGCCTGGCGATGATGCATCGCGCATCGGTCAAGGCGGTCTCCGAAGAGGACGGGAGCTTGCGGCAGCTGGCGATCCGGATCGGCTTCAGGTCTTCACCGGCAGGATCTCCAGAGGAGCGGATGAAGGTCGAGATCGAGCATCATACCGAACTGGTGAGAGAGATGTTCCAGCAACATCACGGCTAGCTGCCGAGGTCGCCTTTCATCCAAGAATGAGCACGGGAGATGATCGCTTCTGCGCAACTGGAGCGAACCAGGTCGTGTACCGTCATCGACTCGTAAATGTCCAGCCGCTGAGACCGACGGTCATCGATGGAGATGGGCAGAGATGCTGCCACTGTTCTCGAACCCGTGGTGTTCACGATCGGATCGAATCCGGGAGCGAAGATCATCACCGGAGTCCGCAGCGTGCGCGCCACTTTTCTGGCACGAGCCATCCAGGGCAGCAACCGACCAGCAAAACAGAGCGGGATCTGATGGTTTTGCAAGGGGTCCATCGAGTGAAGGTGACGCTCGGCGGGTAGATCACTGACGTACTCATTGGCGAAGCGACCGTCACCATCGACCCTCAACAACTGGAGGAGCAGTCGCTGTAGCGCAGCGATGGGTCGCAACATGGAGAACGAGGAGAGCAGATACGCCTGGCCGATGATGATTTTTTTCAGCACATCGTCATCTGCTGGGGGAGCGAAGGCGGCCGAACTGAGCACCAGGGATGTGGGAGCACAGCACTGATCGCGATCGATACGACTGACCGCATGAAATGCTGCGAGTCCACCGAGACTGTGGCCCCAGACATGGTGTGGAACCCTCGATTCATTGCTATCGATGGCGCTCCAGAGGGTCAACCTTTCAACCTGCTCGATGATCTCCTCGAAAGTGGTTCCAAACAGCTGCTGGTGCTTGTCGGCAGCGATCTTTTTCGCCTCCTCGATCAAGCGATGGGGCATCTCCTGGATGAGATCGATCACCTCGGAGGCAGTTCGACCCCTGAGGTAGGCCTCCACCAGGGCATGGTGAGAATCCTCACCATGAGCACCGTGACCCGGGAGATCGGGTACTCGGCAACGATAACCCATCGCTGCGAAGCGTCTTGCCAGCGGCATCATCCGACCTGCATGTTCACCGAGGCCGTGGACCAGGATCAACTCGCAATGGCCGACACCCTGAGCCGGCGTGACTCTCCAGTGCCGAAAGGGACTGCTGCGAAACTCCAGGAGTGGTTCGCCTGAAAGAGTCATCGACAACAGTCATCTCGATGCAGATGACAGAAAAACTCAGGTGAGGATGTCATGAACCACCTTGCCGTGCACATCGGTCAAGCGGACATCTCTTCCCTGGTACGGATGGATCAGCCGCTCGTGATCGATTCCCAGGAGGTGCAGGATGGTCGCATTGAGATCATGAACGTGGACCGGATCGCGAGTGATGTTGTAGGAGAAGTCGTCGGTTTCACCATGCACATGCCCCTGTTTGATCCCGCCACCTGCGAGAAACATGCTGAAGCAGCGAGGGTGATGATCGCGGCCATAGTCTTGCTTGGTGAGCCCACCCTGACAGTAGATGGTCCTGCCGAACTCTCCACCCCAGATCACCAGCGTGTCATCGAGTAATCCCCGCATCTCGAGATCCTTGATCAGACCGGCAGTGGGTTGATCGACATCGGAGCATTGACGACGGATCGTCGAGGGGAGAGCTCCGTGTTGATCCCAGCCACGGTGGTAGATCTGAACGAATCGTACATCTCTTTCCGCCATTCTTCTGGCGAGCATGCAACAGGAAGCAAAGGTGCCTGGTTGATCGACTTCGGGACCATACAAGTCCTTCACATGCTGTGGCTCATCGGATGTGTCGACCAGTTCTGGTACCGAGGATTGCATTCGGTAGGCCATCTCGTACTGAGCGATTCGGGCCAAGGTCTCTGGATCACCGATCCGATCGGCAACACCTTGATTGAGTCGAGCCAGGCGATCGAGCATCGAACGGCGAGAAGTTTTTGCCACTCCCGGTGGATCGGACAGGTAAAGCACCGGATCTCCGACCGAGCGCAGGGTCACGCCCTGATATTCAGAGGGGAGCATCCCCGCACCCCACAACCTCTCGAATAGCGCCTGTGCAGATTTTCGTCCGGTCCATGTCGCTTGCATCACCATGAAGGCGGGCAAACTTTCGTTGAGGGAGCCGAGTCCGTAATTGAGCCATGATCCGAGGCTGGGTCGGCCTGGTTGTTGAATGCCGGTTTGCATGAAGGTCATCGCCGGGTCGTGATTGATCGCTTCGGTGTACATCGAGCGGACCAGACAGATCTTGTCGGCGATGGATGCGATGTTTGGAATCAGCTCGCTCATCTCGGCACCCGAAGGTCCGTATCGATCGAACTTGAAGATGCTGGGAGCGATGGGAAAACGACTCTGGCCGCTGGTCATGGTGGTCAAGCGTTGACCATCGCGGATCGACTCGGGCAGGTCCTTGTCGAAGTACTCCTTCATCTTTGGCTTGTGATCGAACAGGTCGATCTGTGACGGGGCTCCAGACATGAAGAGGGAAATCACTCTCTTGACCTTGGGCTTGAAGTGGGGAGCCAGCAACAAGCCGGGCCTCGTTTCGGAGGCGAGGGTTGGCAATCCGCCCAGTTGCGACAGAGCCGCCAGCCCCAGAGTCGATCCGACAGTGGTCAGGGACCGGCCGAAGAACTGTCGGCGTGTCTCCTGGATGTTCATCTGCAGTTCAGGATCCATTGGATCATCCCTTCGTCACGACTTCATCCAGGTTGAGAATCAGGCTGCACACCATCGCCCACGCCGCGTGTTCTGAGGGTTCGATCTGGTCTCCTGCGGGAGAGTCTCCCACCATCAGCAACTGAAGAGCGTCTTCGGTGTGTACCAAGTAGTGCTGTCTCATCTCGATGAGGAAGGAGTGAATCTCCTCCAGTTCCAGTTCCGTGGGCTTGCGGCCGGTAGCCATTCGCCACAGGGAGTTCAACTTCTGTTCATCATCCAGTTCACCCGCTTCTCGATGGATGCGCGAGGCCATCTGCCGGGAACATTCGACGTACTGGATGTCATTGAGCAGTAACAGCGCTTGCATCGGAGTGTTGGTACGTTCTCGACGAACCACGCAAGTTTCACGGTTCGGGGCGTCGAGAATCGCCAGGAACGGTGGCGGACTGGTTCGCTTCCAGAAGGTGTAGATACTTCGTCGGTAGAGATCATCGCCGGAGTCCTTGCTGAAGCGGACGGTATTGCTGTCGCTGTACCCGACCGCCTTCCACAGCCCCTCCGGTTGATAGGGTTTGACTCCAGGGCCGCCCATCTTTTCGACCAGCAAGCCGGAGAGGAAGAGCGCCTGATCGCGAATCATCTCCGCTTCGAGACGAAAGCGAGGGCCACGGGAAAGAAGCCGATTTTCCGGGTCCTTTTCCAGGTCGAGTGGAGTGGTGATCGACTGCTGGCAGTAACTGTCGGTCATCATCAACAGCCGGATGGTCTTCTTCAGGTCCCAACCGGTATCGACGAATTCCCTGGCGAGCCAATCGAGTAGTTCCGGATGACTGGGCCATTCTCCCTGTGATCCGAAGTCCTCGGTGGTCTTGACCAGGCCAGTGCCAAATAGCGACTGCCAGATCCGATTGACGGTGACTCGCGCCAGTAGCGGGTGATCAGGATCTGTCAGCCAGAGTGCCAGACCCAGCCGGTTCTTCGGAGTGTCATCGGGAAATGGCGGCAGGAACTGGGGGATGCCCGGTTCGATGGGATCGCCGACCGGATCATCGTACTGCCCCCTGTTCAGCAGTCGTGTTTCGCGACGTTGCATCCGCTCGGAGGCGACCAGCGTGGTGGCAATTTGGTTCTCGATACTGCCCTGATCCTTGCCCAGCTGCTCGATGTTTTGAAGAACCTGAGCATAGTCAGGACTGTGTCGTTGACGGTACCACCTGCGCAATCGGATCGTCTCTTGCTCCGATCGTTGCTCTGGTGGAACGGTGAGCAATGGCTCCATCTGGAGCAAGTCGGCGTATCCGAGGATTCCTGCATCATCCCAGTACGCCTTACCCCCGAACTGGGTGAAGGCCATACCATCGATGACGGAGCCCGCGGGCAGTCCGATATGATCCGCCGACACTTCCAATCGTACCCACTTGCCGGGAGTGGGGAGGTCTCCCATCGGACGGTGTGAGACCACGTCCTCACCGGTGGGACCGAAGGTGATCAGATCCTCGCCCCAGAATGCACGATGGTCCCAGGAATTGTTGCTGTGCAATTGAAGCATCACGGTCCGCGTCGGCGAGGTTTCGTCGATCCACACCCAGGCATGGAAGCGGTCGCCCTTCTTCACCTCCAGCGGGCGAGTAGCCTTCAAGAAGTAGTGCTGATAGATGCGGTCAGTGTCGACCTCCTGCAGGCGACTCTGTTGACCTGAATGCACCGGGTGATCCTTCGCATCGACCCAGTTCCAGGGACCGGGACTCGCGTCCAGATGAGTCTCGCCGAGCGACACATTTGCATCGTCGAGCCAGCGTGTTTCTTCGGCAGCCGGATGAGGATCGGGGGCCACCGAGAGCCGTACTCTGCCAAAGGCGTGATGGACGAATTCGCTGTGGAAGAGCAGTTTTACCGTCACTCTCACCCTTCCCTCAAGACCGATCGGCTGATCGCTGGTGAAGATGGCGGTGCGGTTCTCCTTGAGATTGAAACCGGAGACGGCCCAGCCCTTGTCGGACGAGGTCTGGTCGCCGTCGATGGCCGCACTGACGGGGAACTTGGGTTGCTCATGGTCAGCCCAGGCAGAGTTGAAGAGGATCGGGACCGGCTCTCCGATCGGGTTCAGTTCTCCATCGACCGAGACGACCTGGGCTTCGATCTCGCTGAGCACCACGTTGGAGTTGGAGGATCGACCGGGTCCATTGGCTGGCATCGAGGGATCGATCAGACCTTCCAGGCGGATCGCCCGGTGGGTGGCGCCATCGATGAGCGCCGTGAAGGTGTATGTATCCTTGGCCGGATTGGCTCCGGTGAAGAGATGCGATTGATCGGGGAGAGCTTCGATGGTGGATCCGCCAGTCGAGGTCAGCGACTCAGGAGTCATCACCATCCAGCGATTCGATTGCTCTCGCCAGTCGGCCTCAAAGTTTGCCTGGGCAGAATCCATCTCTTCATTCGGGGCATCTCGTCGTTCGATGGCGGTCTCTAGTTCTTCAGTGAGTTGTCCCAGCATCGATGATTGCGCCATCGTTGGGACCTTGACCACCGGAGCGTGAGCCTTGGCATTGCCATCCATCTCCGCTTCGGTGGTGTTATTGAAGAAGGAATAGAGGCCGTAGTACTCCTTTTGAGTCACCGGATCGAACTTGTGATCGTGGCACTGGGCACACCCGAGGGTCATGCCGAGAAATACAGTTCCAAAGGTGTTGGTGCGATCCACCGAGTAAATCATGCGGTACTCATCGTTGATGGCACCGCCCTCACTGGTGGTCGGATGGGCACGAACGAAGCCACTGGAGATCTGATCGTCGAGATCACCTTCGGGGATCAGATCTCCGGCGAGTTGACCGAGAAGGAACTGGTCATAGGGCGGATTCTCATTGAACAGATCGATGACTCGATCCCGATAGGGCCACATCTCACGATAGTTGTCGAGGTGAAGGCCGTGGGTGTCGGCATAGCGTGCCGCGTCGAGCCACATCCGTCCCCAGTGTTCTCCGAAGCGCGGCGAGTCGAGCAGGCGGTCGAGTACTCGCCGCCAGGAATCTGGTTCTTGATCTTCCAGGAACGAATCGACTTCCGCCAGGGAGGGAGGTAATCCGGTCAGGTCGAAGGTGGCCCTGCGGATCAGCGCCTCGCGAGAAGCCCGTAGTTTCCACGGCAAGGACTCCTGTTCGAGTCGCGCTCGGATGAATCCATCGACGGCGGTGGCAGTGGCTCCGGTCGAAGGTAGAGGCGGAGTCGATCGTTTTGGAGTGACCCATGCCCAGTGCGGTTCGTACTGCGCACCCTGTTCGATCCAGAGGCGAATCGTCGCCCGCTCAGCATCGTCCAGGCTCTTGTGAGTTTTTGGCGGTGGCATGATGTCGTCTGAATCCTCGGCGAAGATTCGCTCGACCACCAGGCTAGCACTGCTGTTGCCCGGAGCGATGGCAGCGGAGCCATCTCGGTCTCGATACGCATCTTCGGCATTGTCGAGACGCAAGCCTGCCTTGCGAGCTGCGGAGTCGGGCCCATGACAGGGAAAGCAGTTGTTGGAGAGGATTGGCCGGATCTGTTGGTTGTAGGAGATGGGAACGAGCGCTTCTTCACCCTCCTCGGCGACTGTGGGGCTGCCCGAGGCGAGCCACAGAAGCGTCAGTGCGGGAATGAAAAGAAACGGCACACCTTTTGGCATCGAGTACTCCTGGTGGCTGAAGCAGGTGGTTACCGTCGATCTACCCACCGGGGGTCCATCCTGCTGAAAATACTGCGGCTCATTATCGCACGGGGTGGAGGAGTGGCAAGGATCGCAACCAGTCCCTTGAGCGAGCCACTGGTGCTCGGGACATCGGCGCAATGAGGCGGCTCCTGGAGACTCATGGGTGGGCGGGTTCCGACTCACCCGGTGGTGTCGTATCCTGATACCCGGTCGACTTGTTGGGTGGGAACTCGAGTGATGATCCCACCAGTTTGGCCATTGAATTCAAGGATCGGAGAAACTCACCATGAACCGTACCCCCATCGTCATGCTCTTACTGGTCATACCGATCGTTTCGTTGGCGCTCGATGACGGGCCTCGTCCAGGCTATCGCGACACACCCGTCATCCCGGGGCAGAAGTGGAAAGTTCACGATTCCGAGCGCCCCTATCCGGTGGTGGTGGATCCAGGAGTGGGAATCTTTACCAATGGGAGACCCGATGACGCAGTGGTTCTGCTCGACGCCTCGGCAGATCTGTCCGCCTGGAGTAGCGGTGGTAAAGAGGCTCGCTGGGGCGTGGTCGACGGAACGATGGAGGCACGTCCAGGTTCCGGCGATATCAGTACCCGGGATTCTTTTGGCGACATTCAACTCCACCTCGAGTTTCGCACACCACCTCAGGTCAAGGGTGACTCTCAGGGGAGAGGGAATTCGGGTGTGTTCTTGATGGAACGCTACGAGATTCAAGTGCTCGATTCCTATCAGAACCCGACCTATCCCGACGGTCAGTGCGCCGCTTTTTATGGTCAATGGCCTCCGCTGGTCAACGCTTGTCGTGGCCCGGGTCAGTGGCAGTCGTATGACATCATTTTCAAGGCACCTCGGTTTTCTGCCGACGGCTCGTTACTCGCCGCTGCTCGTGCGACGGTGATCCACAACGGAGTGATGGTGCATCATGATCGAGAGTTTCTCGGTCCTACCTCACACCGGAGAAAGCCCTCCTATTCGAAGCATGCTCCGCTTGGCAAGATCAAGTTGCAGGATCATGGCAACCCGATTCGATACCGAAATATCTGGTTGAGAAATCTGCAGGACGAGACAGAGAGTGACTCCCGGTGAGCGAAGCAGAACGGCTTTCTCGCTGGTGGCGAAGTGTCGAAGAAGCGGTCAGTCGTGGTGATGGAATCGTCCACGACCTCGTTGGATGGCCCGCTGAGGTATTGACTCTCGCTGAAGTGGCCGTGGCAGAGGTTCGTTTCGATCTCGCGGGCGCGCAGAAGTTACTCGATGGCCTCGAGTCACTGAACTCTCCCTGGAATCATGTCGCCGGTCTGCTGAGTCTGAGGCTTGAGTTCAGAGGGAGTCGCGGCGACCGGGCATCGCTCGAACAGTTGCTCGAGGATTCGAAGCAACTGGTCGCAGAACTGGATCGATCCGAGGGTACGACCTGCGCCCGAACACGACACTTGATGGCGACGGTGAATCTCCAACTGAATCGTCCAGGAGACGCTCTCGATCAGATGGTCGTTGCTCTGGAGGAGCTGGGAGACGTTCCGACTCGCTCATGGTTCCTCGATAGCATCGCTCAGGCGTATCTGGCTTTGGGGGCCTGGAACGAGGGGCGGCGAACGCTGCGGAAGTCGATTCTCGCCAAGGATGCCGTCGATGATCATCTCGGCATCGCCATCTCGACCGGTCACCTGGCACTGGCAGAGATCCAGGGCGGGAATCCGAGGAGCGCCCTGGAGGTGCTCGATGAGACCTGGTCGCGTCGCGCCTCATCGCTGGAGCCCCTCTCTCGATTACGTCTGGTGACCTTTCAATTGCAGGCCGCGGTCGAACTGGAAGATCGCGATGAGATCTCGGCCAGATGCCAGCGTCTCGATGAACTACTGGATGAGTGTGGTGAGATGGCTCACTACCTGGTCGGATTCGCATTCCTGGCTCGAGCACGGGCACGCGCCAGCAGCGGAGAGCTCGATCATATCGGAGCGGATCTCGATCTCGCATCGAAGCGATTACAGCATCCAGAGATGGCCTTGCTGATCGACTACTGGCGCATCCGGTTACAACCCGCGGATCAACGAGATCCCGACTGGAAGCAGTCGTTGCAGCAGGCGATCGATTCGCTGGGAACCGTCAGCGAAGGAGAGATCCTCACTCGCCTGCTCCTTGCCGAGGAGCAGCGGGCACAAGGCGACCACAAGGGTGCGGTTCAGCAGCTCGATCAGGCTTTCACCAGGGCGATCGAGGCCAATCACCCCGGCTGGCAGGAGCAGGTCGGTCGAGTCTTCCACGAGATCGATTCAGATCAGTATTCGCGTCGAACCATCGAGCGCTTCAGCGGTCGCCCCGCCGAGGAGATGGAAAAAACCACCACTGAAGATGCGACGATCATCTTTGCCGATCTGGCTAACTTCACCAGCCGCTCGACCGAACTCTCGGCGGAAGAGGTGATGGAGACGGTGCGCAGTGTTTTCGAACTGGCGGTTCCGCTGCTGGCGAAGCACCAGGTTCGTCCGCTCCAGCACCTCGGAGACGGACTGCTGGCCGCGTGTCAGGGGGACGACCACAGTCGCAGAGGATTGCAGTTCGCCATCGATCTGGTCGAGAGGACCAACGCAGCCAGTCGAATCCGTCGCGCGCAAGGGGAGACGTGGGGTCTCGATCTGCGAGCGGGAGTCAACTCCGGTCCAGTGGTGTTTGGCTTGCTAGGATCCAGTTACAAGCAGGAGTGGCTGGCGATCGGCAAGACCACCAATCTTGCGGCAAGGCTACAGTCGAAGGGAGAGATTGGTGAGGTGGTGACGCTCCCGGAGATCGCCGAACGAGTCGGCCATGTCGGCTCCAATGACACCATCGAACCCCATCCGATGAAGGGCTTCGCTGAGCCGGTGCGCCTGTTGCGCATCCGTGTTTAAGCAGATGTTGTTTAAGCAGATGTTGTTTAAGCAGATGTTGTTTAAGCAGATGTTGTTTATGCAGATGTTTGTTGGAACAGCGGACTGAGCCGCTCCGGTTCGAGCCGATGCGCAAGAACTGGAGACCGTCTTTCAGATCTGGAAATTGTCGGAGTTGAACTCCGAAGCACTCTCCAACTCAGGTTGCTCCTGCCGGGCAAGCACCAGGATCGCTCCGTGGGGAACGATCAGTAGCGTCTCCCCGGCGAATTCGATCTCGATGGCGGTTTTTCTCAGGAACAGCACCTGATCACCGATGCGAGCCTCGAGTGGCAAAAAGGTGGGGGTAGGGGAATCCATCATCTTCCACGGCTCGTCGCTGACATCTGCGGGTGGGGGCATCGGTGTGCCGGGGCCCACCTCGACGACCCGTCCACTCTGGACCTCGTTCTTCTCGACAGCACTCGCTGGCAGGATCAGCCCCTCCCGGGTTCGTTCTTCCCCCTGAGTGGCTGCGACCAGCACCCGATCGCCGACCACCAGTAATTTTCTGCCGTCTCCGAACATCGTGACCTCCAGCGAAATGAAATTACCAGACCATGAGACTCGATCTTGGCGATGGGATCGATCGAGAGCAAGAGGCTCCATCGGGGGCTTCCAGGCCCTATCATGCAGCCACTAGAATTGTAGATACGATTCTGACGGTCGACCGGCAAGCAGGAGGTGTGGTGGAGCCGACCGACACCAGTTTTGATCCAAAACTACTTCCTCAGCCTCTGGCTCGGGTGCAGGAAGCGTTACGTGCCACCGGTGACGATCCTAGATCGCGCCATGCCGCTGCTTTTGCCAGCCTGGAAGCGCTGACTCGCTGGCAGGGGATCCTGCTCCTGACGGCCCGATCACGACTGTCCCTTCCGGTCGATCGCCTCAAACGAGTTCAGAATTTTCTCAAGCGCCCGTCCTTTGGTTCCTGGGTCGAAGTGCTCCTTCGTCACGGATCTCGTGAAGTCGATCGGATCTCCTCGGGAGCGGGCCCGATGGGGGTACTCGACGACCTTCGAGAGGTTCTGTCGAGCCCCCGTGCGGAACATGGCGCACTGGTCCGCGAGATCGCCGGGCGTGGTAGTGGTAAGGCGATGGCGTGGAAAGATGCCATCGAGCACCTGCCGCCCTATCGAAACGACTTCATCGGTCACGCCGGCTTTCTATCCGACGATCACTACCAGAAGACCGCACCGCTCTTCGAGGCATCGACGCTGGCGCTGATGGAGCAGATGAGCCAGGTCGACCAGCAGTTGCGAGTCTGTTCGTTGAATGAAGAGGGTCTCTCGTTGGCTCTTCAGGGGCTGACCCACTCGACCGGAGAGTCGATTCCATCTCATCCGGATGTGGATCCCGGAGAGTGTTACCTGGTGCGCCCCGATGGTGAGTTGCTGGTGATCCTATCGGAACTGGCTCACTTCCAGGATGACACCTCCTACCTGTTCGACAGGACCCCTCGAGAGCGGCGTACCGAGTTCATCGATTTCGCCTCGGGAGATCGTGCACGTCGCGATGGCACCGCATTGCTCGATTCCACCTTCACCGAGAAACTCAGTTTCGAGGCATCGGAAGGCAGTAGCGCGGAGGTGGTGACCGGACGGTTGTCGGTGCGAGGCCAGGCGTTGCGATCCAACATCTCAGTGGACGAAACGCTTTGGCTGAGAGTGCTGGTCTCCAATCGATCCCCGGTCGCGGCAACATGTCATCTGGGTCTACTAGAGGCCAATGGCTGGCAGTGGAACGAGTCGGGAGAGTCACAAAGAGAGGTGAAACCGGGAGAGAATTGCGTATGGCTGGTCGCAGCGAAACCATTGCATGCCGGAACCCTTGCTGCCCCAGCGATAGAGGTGCATTCCTCCTTCGATCCGCAGCCGTTGGTGGTCGAGCCGGAGGGTCCGATCCGCATCCGCGAGGCGGATCCATTGCCGCTGGTTGGAAGAGAAGATCTGGTGCTCCAGCTGCTGGAGCACCTCGATCCGTCGCAGCGTCCCGGCGCCACGGCCGTCATCTCGGGAGTCGAAGGGCAGCGCACCGGAGCCTTGCTGGCGCAGATCGCAGCACGATCGAGAGAAGGGGGGGTGCGGGACTTGCAAGGCACCTTCCGCGGTGCTGCAGGTCAGCCCTTCAAGGGTTTTCAAGATCTGCTCAGGGAATTGCTGGGGGTTTCCTTCAGTGGTTCCGACGGAGCAGAAGTGAGAGATTCCGCAGCCTTGGTGCTGGAAGAATTGCTCGGTGAAGACGCTGCGGCGATCACCTTCTTTCTCGAAGAACTGTCGGGTGAGGGATCGCTGGATCAAACCTCGGATCAGATGCGGTCCTTCTGGTGGTACCGATTGTTGTCTTCGGCAGCCAGTGAAGCGCCGCTGTTGATTGCCATCGACGACCTGGAGCAGGCGGACGCTGGATCGGCGCGCTTGCTGACGGGGTTGATCGCTCGCTGTGTCCAGGACAGTACTCCGGTGATCTTTGCCGTCTGTAATGAAAGAGAAGATCAAGCCAGCCCAGACCGACCCGAGGGAATGGGTGGAGAGGTGCCGCTGCAACTGGTCGATGTGCCTCTGATCGGACTTGCTGCGGTGGAGCAGATGCTCGATCTGTCCTATCCGGGGGCTCCCTTCCGAGACGATATGCCGTGGCTGGCGGCGGCGTTGGCGGAACGAGCCGCGGGCAACATCGGATTTGCCATCGATCTGGTACGCACCCTCGGCCCCGGCGGCCACGGAGTGTTCAATCCGCAGATGGAGGGTCGTTGGGGACTGGTACTACCGTTGCCCCCGCGCGAAGAATTTTCAGATCAGTTGCCCGCGAGGCGAAGTGATCTGTATGCCGCAGCGATCGATCGGTTCGACGAAAAACAGGTATCGATACTGGAAACTGCATCATTGATCGAAGGGGACATTTCGGTCGAGGTGCTGGAACACATGTTCGATGATGCCGATCTGCTCGATGACACTCTCGATCGCTTCGAGACTGAATCTCTCGGCGAGGCGGTTGGAACCGATCTGACCCATTACCGCTTCCGCACCGATTCTGCGCGCTCCGCAGTGCTTTCTTCCTTTGAAGGGCGCGGCCGTCGCGCGGCGATTCGCCGACGGAGGGAACTGGCCAAGGTGCTGATCGAACTGGAAGGGGGTGTGGCGGAGAGAGCGGGCCCCATCGGTCGGTTACTTTGTGCTGCTGGACAGGGGCAACAGGCACTGGAGTACCTGCAAGCCGCTCTCGACCGCAGGTTGCTACAAGGTCGCTACGTCGAGGCACGTGACCTGCTCGAGGATATCGATGATGCCCTGACCGCAGGTGCCGAACTGGTGGAGCCGCAACATGGACAGTACCTGATCTCTGCCGCTCGAATTTGTATCAAGCTGGGAGATCAGGACGCCTCGGAGAGTTATCTGCAGAAAATTGATCCGCAACGACAGGACGATCAGCTGCAGAAGCAGATCTTGCAATCGGAGATTCACGATCGACGCGGGGATCCAGCGGCTTCACTGGCGATCCTCGAGGGATTGAGAGATGTGGTGGAACGATCGGGCACGAGCAAGTTGGCTCAGCAATTCCAGAACAATCTGGCGCTCGGTTTGCAAAAACAGGGACGAGGGGAGGAAGCGGTAGCCGAGTATCGCAAGGGGATTGCCATCGCCGTCGAACTGGAAGATGAAATGGGACAGGCAAGACTGCTCGGGAACATGGCGGGCCTCTACCTCGCCATCGATCCGTTGGGTGAGCTCGATACGGCTCGAGAGTGCTATCAAAAAGCATTCGAAATCTGCCACCGTTGGGGTCAGCTGGATATCGAGACGATCTGGCGCGTGGGACTCGCCAATGTCGACTTCTACTCGGGGCGACTCGAGGAGGCGGCGGAGATGTACCGTCAGGCGATCGAGACCTTCAGACTGCTGCAGAATCGACGTGGCCTGGGAAGAAACTTTTCGAACCTGGGAGAGACGGAACGGATGTTGGGGCACTACGATGTGGCTTCCGATTGCTTCCGACGATCTGTCGAGGTGAGTCATGCGATTGGAGATCGAATTGGAGAGGCGCGCAGTCATCTCGTTCTGGCGGAGATTCATGCTTCGATGGGAGACTGGGATCAGGCAAGCCAAGACAATCTCAGGGGCCTGGAAATCGCCGAGGAAATCGGTTCTCCCCAGTTGATTCAGGAGGGACAGATTCGCTCTGTTCTGAATCAGTTGTCGATGGGAGAGGATCCCCATGCGGTCGATCTGTCACTGCTGGAGGCCACCTTCGAGGACGAGACTCTACACGATCCCGATCTGGTGGCACTGTATTACACCCTTCGAGCTCGCCATGCTCAGTTGACCGGGAAGACCCTGTCCGAGGAGCAGATCGAGGCGGGGAAAGCGCTGATTCTCAAATTGGAAGGTCCCGCCTCCTCATGGCACCGCTGTCTGATGGGAGCTTCGCTGGCGATGGTGGCTCCCGATCGGCAGCAGGCGCTGGCGCTGCTGGAACCGATCCTGGAACTGACCGATCTTCCGGCGGGCGCTCCCTTCGACATGGTCCTCTCGGCGCGGGCGAGCCTCGAGGTGATCGGTTCGGATGAACGGGAGATGTGGGAGGAGAGGGCCGTATTGACCGTTGAAGAGCGCGCAGCCCTGATCCAGAGAGCTTCTGACAGACGACGCTTCCTTCGTGCAAGACTGGGCCGTCTCGACGGTTAACGCCTTTTTATCCCCGCTGGATATCCAGTCCGGGTGCTTCCAGAAACCGGATAACCCCGTACAATGCGATATGGAGGACATCTGTATCGTTATGCGATGATGTCCTTAAATTGTGATGATATTGATCGGCCAGGTTTTTACCGGCCTCGATACTGCGTAAGAAGTAGATTTTCGACTTTCAGGGGAAATGAAGCGATTGAGTTACGGGGTTCAGACCCCGCGGAGGCTCAGATGAAGAAGCGGTGTGTAGAAATCAAATCTCTGTGGATCGGTCCGCTGAATGTGGCGGCTGCGGTGATCCTGTTGCTGTCTCCGATTCACGCCCAGAACATCGTATCGGTGGGATCCACCGCTGCGACCCCGGGTCAGACGGTCCATCTCCCGGTGGAGATCCAAAACGATGTGGATATCTCCGCATACAGTTTTGGTCTGATTCATGATCCGGTCGCTCTGAATGCCATCAACATCGAGTATGCAGGAGCGGAGATCCCCGACTTTATCGGAGTACAAATCGGTCCCGATGGTCTGGCTCTCGGAGTGGTGGTCGACTACCAGCTGGAGGGAGTGCTCCCCGCCGGTGGAGTCAGCCTCGCGGCCTTTGCCACCTACGAGGTGAACTCCTCGGGGCAGGGATCCTTTACCGTGGTGACCCCAGGGACCGCAGGCTCCCCCCCCATCGATGTGGTCTACTCGCTTCCCGATGCGACCGAAGTGATACCGGCCGTCTCTTCAGGAGGGGTGGCGGTGTTGGCGCCCGATCCAGTGGGAACTCCCAGTAATAGGGTGCGAGTCGCTTTCAATGGCTCCTACAGTGCATTCACTCCCGATGGAGTGCTCGCCGAAACGGATGTGATCGCGGCCGGGGCCCCGACCGATCTGCTGGTCGATCGTCATGGCTACACCTGGATCCTCAGCGCAGAGAACCAGACGCTGAGTCGCATCGGTGTCACTCCAGAACCGAAGATCGTCGTCAGTACCGGACCCGAGCCGCGCGTTCTGGGTCCGCTGGGTGGCGATGGTGTCTTCATCACCCACTCCGATGGGACGATGCAGCTGACGCACTCCGATGGCTCGGTATTGTTCGGAGGCGACGGTGCCGGAGATAGCCCCGAGGACGGTGTGCTGGGAGCGGCGATCGATATCGGAAACGCCATCTTCGACTTGACACACTTCGCTGCCGGCCTGGGATCGACCAACTGGCTCGGAGGCGGCGAGAGTTTGCTGCGCATCCAGCCCAATGGAAACGTGGCGGTGGATGTCGATATGGGCGCTGGATATCCGATTCAGGACCTCGCTGCGGGGCCGAATGGATCGGTGTTCGTGCTTGTGACCACATGTATCCAGAAGCGGGCTGCCGACGGTTCACTGGTGGCCAGCCACGAGTTCCCCACGGGCACCGCACCGACCCGGCTGGCGGTGACGACCATCCAGGCAGGAGATGAGCGCATCGACCGCATCGCCGTGCTCAACCCATCCAGCAATCAGGTACTTCAGTTGGACTGGAATCACCAGAACGTCGTGCTCGATGGGCCGACCATCACCCACGCCAGAGGTCTCGATAGCATCGCCTGGGATGGCGATCGCCAGCTGTGGATCTCCGGCCAGGAGGCGGGCACCAGCGATGCCACGCTCACCTCCTACAACAGCGATGGCACTCCGACCGGCGTTGATCTGACCTTTCCTGGTCAGACGATCCTGCTGACCGAGAACTCGGCGGCGGTGCCTGCCGTGTCCGCCTTTTCCGATGATGATTTCGACGGCGACGGATATTCCAACAGCAACGAGCAGGCCGCCGGCTCGAACCCGTTCGATTCAACCGACGATCCGACCGATGAGGTTGCCGATTACACGCCGCCGGTGGACAGTTTCTCGGGCGTGATCATCGGCGACAATCACTTTGCCTTCCTCGAGTGGACCTGGAGTTCTCCGACGGCGGACTTTCCTCAATTTTACGAGATCACCCGCACCACCGATGGGGTGCTGGCCGCCGGTTTTCCGGTGCAGGTCGCCGGAACCGAGACCAGCTGGACCGATGAGAATGGCGGCGATGGCCTGCCCGACGGTGTTCATGAATACGCCATCATCGTGGTCATAGAGGGCGGCTCCCATTGTGTGACCTCTGTGCTGGTGGTCGGCGGCGGCGAGACCGAAAGCGAGACACCGATCGATGTGCCGGGCAGCGACGAGGGTGAACTGACCGAAATCTACGATATTGCGGCGGATCCCGCTGCTCAGCCGGGAGGGGTCAAGTATTACGCTACCGATTCTCTCAACGGCAAGATCTACGCCTGCAATGAGAACTTCGATGTGCTAGCGGTGATTCCCAGTCCCTTCCCCGACGGAGTGCCGGTCACCGGCATCACGTTCATCCCCACAGGGGATGCAGGAAATGGATCGCTGGTGGTGGGCAATGGTGCGGATGGGGGTCAGCTTTACCTGTCCGAGATCACCCGCGAGGGGTGGTGGATCCGCGACTACTTCCTCTACAACCCTGCACCTTGGGCACCGGGGGACGACCACACGATGTTGCCCGGGGCGATCGCCGGCAAATCCGGGGGCATGGGGTATGACGAGAACTCAGGTCATCTCTACATCACCGGTCCTACCACCTGTGAGGTGTATGGCATGTTGCACGGAGGAGATGGTTCGACCAATGCCAGTAAATCGTTCGCGCACCCCAACCCGGGGGCGCAGCAAAAAGGCTGCACCACCGGCAATTGCCCCGGTAGTTCCGGCTGGATCGGTTGTGAAGATGCACCGCTTTACATCACCAGCATCACTGCAGATGGCACTCTCGAGATCATCAAGGTGATTGTCGAGGGAGGCGTGGCGACTCAGGATGGTGAGGGGATCAGCCTGGCGGCGATCGAGGATCCCGGTGGCATCTTGTTCGATGGCGAAAATTTCGTCATCGCAGGAAATACCAGTGGAACCGTTTACGAGGTCCAGGTGACCGGTAACTTTGTTCGTGGAGATACCAACGAAGATGCGCTGGTAGATATCGCCGATGGAATCAAGTGCCTCGGCTACCTCTTCAATGGGCAACCCGGAGTGGATTGCCTGGCGAGGATGGATATCAACGACGATAACCTGATCGACGTTGCGGATCCGATCTACCTGTTGTCATTCCTGTTCAACGCCGGCGCGGCTCCGTTGGCACCCTTCCCCGATCCGGGTCCAGATCCGACCCCGACGGTGGATATCCCGTGTCCGTAGAGATGGAGATGACGATGATGCATTACAACTTCAATTCCACGCGCCTGATCGGCACGATGGTGCTGCTGATCCTCTCCTTCGGGATGTGGGTTCCGGGTCTGTACGGACAGGTCGGCAGCGACTTTGTCCTGCGAGCCAGCGGTGCAGATGTCGACTACTCTGCGGCCAACCCAATGTCCTATGGCATGAGCACGGTGGTCTCGGTGCACCAGGTGACAGGAGTCATCGCCCCGGCACAGGGCTACTCACTGGGTGTTGGAAATGACTCGACACTGTTGATGCCCACCGTTGTCACGACGCTACTGGTGCCGGCGGATGGCCAGGAGATCGACTTCAATGATGTCGACATCTACCCTGACGGAGTCACCCAAGGAGTGGTCCTCTGCTTCGTCGGCTGTTACACGATCAGTTTCGAGACGGAAACCGATCTCGTAGGTGTGGAGTACCAGCTGGTGGATGGCCCTCTGACTGGAGCGACCACGACCACCTCCACCAGCCTCGACTTTGTCGATACATTGGGAATACCACCGGTCGTCAACGTGCTCGTGCTGGATGGAGCCTCTTTTGAACCAAGCCTGGTCAGCGGAGCCGTGACCCTGACACCCCACGATGGAGCACCGTTGATCCGTGGAGATGTTTCTCAGGATGGATCTCTTGATCTGGCGGATGGGGTTGGAATTCTCCAGTACCTGTTCATCGGTGGCGCGGCGGATTGCCTGGATTCTCTCGATGCCAACGACAGTGGCAATGTCTCGATCACCGATGCGATTCGGGTCCTGTGCGCACTCTACTGTAGCGGCTCTCCACCACCGGAAAGCCCCTTCCCCGGTTGCGGATTCGATTCCACTGCGGACTCCCTCGACTGCCTGTCCTATCCGGGCTGCCCCTGATTCGCCGTCTTTGATTCACTACCGCGCTGATCGACTGCCGCGCTGATCGACTGCCGCGCTGATCGACTGCCGCGCTGATCGACTGCCGCGCTGATCGACTGCCGCGCTGATCGACTGCCGCGCTGATCTACTACCGCGCTGATCGACTGCCGCACTCATCGAGTGCTGCACGGATTCACTGCCACGCTGATCTACACCCGTCAATTGAACCACTGCCTCGCTTGGCCTCTTCTGCGCTCGCTGTTTCTTCTCGAGCCGGGCTCATGGATGAGACACTTCCCCGTCTCCGTCCTACGTTTCTACCTGTTGTTGAAAGGGATGGGTCGGTGTAGCGTGTTCCTTGACGATTTCGTGGGATGAACCCACTCGAGGACGGCGATCAAGGATCTGGAGGAACGATGGATGCTCCGCGATATGAGCGATACTCGTCGGTGCCCCTGTTCGAAGGGTTGCAGCCAGAAGAGATTGGCGCATTACTGGGGTATTCGCAGGAGGTGATCGTCGACGCGGGGGACGTGGTGATCAGTGAGGGGGATACCCCAGGACACTTCTTCATCATCGCCGAAGGCACTCTCGATGTGATCAAGTCCGACGGAGAGAATCCAAAGGTGTTGGCGAGGCTTTCCGATCTGAGTAGTTTCGGAGAGATGGGACTGGTTTGCGAGAACCTTCATACCGCCAGTGTGGTGGCGGTTTCCCGCTCACGGCTGCGCTCCTTCTCGATCGCAAAGTTCAAGGAGTTGTTGGAGATGCAGGATCGCACCGTCTATCGGATGGTGCTGGGGTTGGCGCGGCTGATCGCCATGCGGCTCCAGTCGAGTGACCATCGAAGGGTGAATTGATCCGTGAGGCTACAGTTATTGCCTTCCACCATCGGTGGCGTGGGCCCAGCCCAACTGCTCAGCTCTTACCTGATCGATCAGAACATCTGCATCGATGCCGGTAGCATCGGCTTTCATGCAGAGCTCTCCCAGCAGATCGCAGTCAAGCATCTCTTCATCACTCACTCCCATAGCGATCACGTTGCCAGCTTGCCGACCTTTCTCGATGCTCACTTTGGTGTTGACGGTGATTTCGATGTTCCAGTGACCATCTATGGCACTGAAACCACCATCG
>Ga0302119_10000251_pt1 | contig 23654 bp, 15 predicted proteins | sample AG5_Tmax_MG_FD_203114 | JGI IMG/M metagenome (GOLD analysis project Ga0302119, IMG submission 203114) | Marine microbial communities from Western Arctic Ocean, Canada - AG5_Tmax | ecosystem: Environmental > Aquatic > Marine > Oceanic | place: Canada: Western Arctic Ocean | collected 2017-10-01 | reverse complement strand
TGACCAGCGAACCGGAAGTCCAGACACCTGCAGCATCTTGTAATGCAGTGCTGGGAACCGGATCCGAAAGTTGCAACCTGACCCGGACGACGGTCAACCCTGGGGGAACATCGAGGCGGCTATCCCATTGAAAGGTGAACCTCTGCCCGGGAGCCACGGTAAACGGAGTGGTATTGTTGAATTCAAATCCACTTGGGACAAAGCCTTGCCCATCCCAGCTTCCCTCGAGTTCTGAACACTGTGTCCAATCGCCAGATCCGGCCGGATTCTCGAACTCTGGAATCGCATCGAATCGTCCTCGGACCGGTGAACAGAGGGTCACGAACTGAAGTGGGATCACTCCCGCCCGTACTCCTCCCGGAATCAGCCCGGCAACGGTGTAAGGCGGAACCGCAGAGAATTCCCCCGGTGCCAAAACCGTCGCCAGCGGCACCTGGATCTCGGAACTATTGAGAGGCAACCCTGCAGTGGATGCCGTGACCGAGATCGACAGTGCAGATGTATCTCCGGAGGGGATGATTCCCGTCGGCAACTCGACTCGAACCGCTTCCATGTCGGAAGGAAGAGTGTAGTTGACCGCGCCGGTACCGGTCTGGACGCTGGGCGATACCTGGCTGGTGGTTCCATCATCGACATTGGCACTGGTGACCGAACTCAGGTTGTAGCCGTAAAGCACCACCACGTTACTCGGAACAATCGTTCCGCCAGCGTTCTGGAAGATGGTATTCCCATCATCGCCCACCGCGAATCCAACCAGTTCCGGGGCTGCGGTAAACACATCGGCACCGGAATAGATTCCGTTGACGAACAGTTCGACAGTACCGCTGCGAACGCCACTCGGAACGACCACCTGGAGGAACGAAGGCGCACCGCAGGCGTTCGGATCGGTCGTGTCGACATTGACGTTGGTGACATAGCCCTCGAGGATGGTCTGGTTACTGAAACTGCGAAACAGAACCCGGTTCAGTGGGAGCACCGGATCAAAATTCACCCCTTCGAGAGTCAACGACGTGCCGCCGGTACCCTGGACTGGATCGGGGGCCACATTGTTGAGGCTGGGTGAGACACAGTCGGGTGGCTCGGGTGGCTCGGGTGGTGCCGTGACCGGTGGATCACCGAAACCCGCTCCAAAGCGGTGACCGGTATCGCAGCCACCGACGAACACCGAGAGTGTGAAAATCGTCAGTAGCAAAATTCTTGATGTACGTGTCGACATGTCCGCGTTGAGCACGCTGGATCTCCTTTCCCCCGTGCGGTCCAGGTGGGCACTCTGGAACCAGGACGGGGCTGCTTCATTTCATGACGAACGAGACCAACCCGATGTGAACCCTCGCGGGAAGCACCGGACTCATTTCGTTCCATTTCCTTCAAATCTCACGCAAATCTTCGGCCATACCGACGGCGACCCTTCCCCTGGGGGAAGAGACGGGGTTTACGCAGGATCCGAAGATCTGCGGAACCCATTGCCGTCAAGGAAGGTTAACGATTCGTACCGGGGATGTGCCACAAGTGGCACGGTCCAACGACGATTCCATTCGCCAGATCCAGATCTTCTCCGGATCGACGATTGTGGACTCGTTCCCAGGGACGTACCTGGCACCTACCCGACGAGGACGCACCTCCTACTGACCACCTCCCGGAGGAGACAGAAAGGCATCGTATACCGGATACGCAAGGAGTCAATATTTCAGAGGGTGGCATTCCGAGCGATGCACCCCCAGGATGGGGGTCATCCCCCCGGCAGATCCAAGGGAGGCGAAAAGCCAGAGAGGAGTACGGTGAGACGATTCCTTCGCCGAGTCTTTGGAAAGGAACTGGAGGGGACCCGTAGACTGTTCGGGTTCCTGAGGAAGCGATCTGCCCCCCCCTCAGCGGCGCTTCAAAAGCGTAATACCCCCTCTCAGGACGATCCTGGTGGTCGCCCCACTGGGCGACAGCGACCTCCATCTACGGAAATGGCGGGTCAGAGCCCTCGCCGGAAACCCCCTCGAGGGAGGCGTAAAAAGCCACCGCTGCCACGTCCATCTTCCACCGCCAGACCGTTACGCTCTCGCCCTGCCCCCTCCGGTACGCCGGGGAAGGCGCATATTCGAGCCGATCGGGTCGGTCCGCTCGACCGGGAAATCGCTCACTCTCCCTCCGATCCCTTCACCTCGGTGGTGGCCTCGGTGGTGCTTCACCTGCTGCTGCTGCTGCTGCTGGTGCCGCTACTGATCCCCGAGGCTCCTGAGCCTCCCAAGACGTGGAGCGTGGTGGTGACGCTGGAGCCAGAGAAGACCCCGCCGGTGATCGACCCTTTGCCGACCCCGGTGGAGGAACCCGATCCACAGCCGATCATCGCAGCGGAACCGGTCGAGGAGCAGACCCCAGCCGCCGACTCGGAAGCCGTAGCGGAGCCTCCAGCGAGCGAATTCGGCATGCCCCAGGAAGCCGATGGAAGTCGTAGAAGTGGCACTGCTCGTCAGCGGGCTCTCGCTCAACAGGGTGGAAATGGTGCGACAGAAAGGGCGGTGAAAGCGGGACTGGATTGGCTGATACGCCACCAAGACAACGATGGCAGCTGGTCTCCCGATCAATTCCACAAGCACTGTAACGATCGGGACAATCCCTGCTCGGGGGCCGGCTATCGGGAGCATCGGGCAGGGATCACCGCCCTCTCCTTGCTCGCACTGCTGGGAGATGGCCACCTGCCCCGACAAGATCACGACCCTCTCGATGATGCGACTCATCGAGCCCTTCACTGGTTATTGCAGCACCAGGATTCGACCGGTTGCATCCGCACCGACCCCTCGAGTGGAGCGAGGAACCTGTATGACCACGGGATCGCCACTTTTGCCCTATGCGAGGCTGCCCAGTGGACTTCCGATCCCACAATCGATGCGGCGGCTCGACGCGCACTCTCCTTCCTCGGGGCCAGTCAGCAAGCGGGCGGCGGCTGGGACTACACTCCGGCGATCTCTCTGAGAAATGATCTCTCCATCACCGGCTGGCAGATGCTGGCGATCCATGCCGGCATCGAGGCGGGCATCTTGCCGCGACGAGAGACCATCACCTCGATCGAGAGATACCTCCAACGAGCCATCGATCCACAGGGAAGAGCGACCTATTCGGACCGGGGTCGAGGAAGAGGTCGCCAGGGAATCGGAATCGATGCGGTAGGCTTGCTCTCGATGCTGGCGCTGGGCCACTCTCCAGTATCTCAACGTAGCCTCGAGTGTGCTCGCCGCATCGCCGACCATCCTCCTCGACCGGAGCAACGGAAACAGTGGGACCAGCACCCTCAATCGATGTACTACTGGTACACCGCAACACTGGCGCTGTTTCATGTTGGAGGAGAACCCTGGGAACGGTGGAACCAGCAGTTGCAGCGGATGGTCTTGCCGCTTCAGCACAACTCCACCGAAGCTGTCGGATCATGGGATCCCGATCCGAACTGGATCGGAGCTGCCGGCGGAAGGGTCGCCCAGACCGCTCTCGGAGTGCTGACTTTTGAATCCTATTTTCGTTACACCCCGATTCACCTTCGTCTGGGCATCGCCCGCACTCCTCGTGATCGGTGAAGGGAGCCGATGTTTCAGCCTGAAGATTGCACCCGGGAGAAGATCCGAGAGATCGACCGAAAAGCACTGGAGGAGTTCAGCATTCCAGGCCTGATCCTGATGGAGCACGCGTCGATTGGGATTGCTGAGCGAGCCATCGATCTGCTGGGATCCGCAAACTCGACAGACCCTTCGTGGCGAGTGACGATTCTCTGTGGGCCGGGCGGCAATGGCGGAGATGGATTCGCCGTCGCTCGACACCTCCACGGAGCGGGCTGGGATGTCACCATCTATGACCTGGCTCCCGACTCGGGCCATGCCGATCGCCAGACCAATCGCAGGATCTGCATGGCACTCGGGATCACACCGATCGAATCGATCCCCGACGCCGATCCGGGTTCAGAATCCGATCTGATCATCGATGCCCTGCTAGGGAGTGGCACCGACCGTGCCCCGCGCCATCCGATCGATCGCGCCATCGAATGGATCAACCGACAATCGTCGCCGGTGCTCTCGATCGACCTGCCATCGGGGCTGGTGGCCAGCAACGGCGAAGTTCCGGGAGCGGTCGTCCAGGCATCCTTGACGGTGACACTGTGCATACCTCACCTGGGGTTGATGCAGGGAGAGGGCCCCGGCCATGCAGGACAGCTGTGGATCTGCCCCATCGGGGCTCCCGCAGCCTTGCTGCCGCGCAATGCCCCGGTATTCCCGCCAAGACCGAGCCCCCTTCCGGCCAATCCCATCTCCCGCGAGCAGTGACGATGTAGAAAAAGCCTCGATCCGGTATGATGGAGAGCGTGTGGTACCCGGATCGACGATCGGGTCGAGCCACATGACCAAGCCAGACCAGATGATCGATCGAGAGACCAGGAGGAAACCCGGATGAATCTGTTCGAGAAGTTACTGTCAGGAGTGTTCATCCTGCTGATCCTGGCTGCCATCATCTGGGGCGCACTGGTGGGACTCCCCAGTACCGTCCCCTCCATCTCGATGCATTCAGAGAAGATCTCCGAGCAACAATACATGACCGAGATCACCGCAGAGCAGCGACAGGAGCTGACCGAGATCCTCACCAAGGCACAGTCGGAAGGATCCGGTTCGAGACGCCGTCCCCAATCCGAGGTCTACAAGATCAACAAACCTCTCCTCGATCGGATGGGCAACCTCAACGAATGTCGCCGCGAATTGCAAAACGCTTCGAGCGAGGTTCAGGAGGATGGCTCATTGAAGATCTTTGGTATCCAGCAGGGAAGTTTGCTCGAAAGAGTCGGCTTGAGAGAAAACGACATCTTGCGCTCGGTGAACGGAATCATGATCGACTTCAATGCCATCGGAGATTGCCTCGATGCCCACGGAAACAGTCTCGACCGTCTGACCTCAGGGAATCCTGTGGTGATCGAGATCGAGCGCAGGGGCTCCCCCATCGCGCTCGTCATCGATCCACCGCTGTAGGGAAACCACACCTCCCCATGGGCCAGATTCACTGCTGATCAGTGGACTTCTTGCAGGCTACCGTCCTGTTGTAAATCGTCTTCACATTGACTCCCAGGTCTCTCGCTGCACGAGTCTTATTTCCTCCGTGGTAGTTGAGAACCTTTTCGATGTGAAAGTCCTCGACCTCCTTGAGGGACATGTCGACCGGGTATCCGGACCCATTCGGTCCGGCCTGATCCGCCGCCGGGATCGCCTGTACCGGTGCTGCAGCGATCTGCTCCCGGATCATCTCACCATTCACTTCTTGGCCACCGCACAGAAGAACGGAACGCTCGAGGACATTTTCCAGTTCACGGATATTTCCTGGCCAGGAGTGCTGGATCAATACTTCGACCGCACTTGAGGTCATCGACGGCACCGAGATCCCGCGGCCACGAAGACGATTCAGCACAGACTCGACGATGTGAGGCAGTTCAGATTCCCGCTCGCGAAGAGGAGCCAGTTCGACATGAACCACATGAACTCGGTAGAAGAGATCGAGGCGGAAACGACCAGCGGCCACCTCGTCACGAAGGTTTCGATGGGTCGCAGCGATGATGCGAACATCCACTGCCTTGTCCTCATTAGAACCGACGGCACGAATTCTTCCCGATTGAAGTACTCGCAGTAACTTCACCTGAGATTCCATCGGCAATTCGCCGATCTCATCGAGGAACAGGGTTCCGCCGGAAGCACTCTCAATCAGCCCGATCTTATCTCGATCGATCCCGGTGTATGAGCCCTTCATGGCTCCGAATAGTTCGCTTTCGATCAGCGAACCGGGGATGGCACCGCAGTCCACCGCCACCCATGGGCCGTCGCGCCGAGCACTGGTCTGGTGGACCAGTCGTGCGATCAAATCCTTACCGGTACCGCTCTCTCCTCCCACCAGGATGGTGGAATCGGTGGGAGCCACGGCAGAAAGAGTTCTCAGAACCCGTAGGGTTCTGGGATCATTTCCTGCCACGAAGATGTCTTTCCCACCCGACTCGTTGAAGACAGGAAGGTGGAGAACTGATTTCTGGGTCATACCCGACTCTGCTAGTGGTGAATTCATTGGGTCACTCCCTCACTCTCGAGAATTTCATTTTTGTATTGATCAAATAGATTTGCGATTCGAGGATCGAACTGACTACCGGCTCCTCCGCGGATCCTCTCCACGGCTTGATGGACAGTCATCGCTCCCCTGTAGGAGCGATCACTCGTCATCGCATCGAAGGCATCGACGACAGCGATGATCCTGGCCATCAGGGGAATCTGTTCCCCTGAGAGACCATCTGGATATCCGCTGCCATCCCATTTTTCATGGTGATGGAGAACACCCGCCAAGCTGGCCTGAAGGAATGGAATCGGCGCGATGATGTTCGCCGATATTCCCGGGTGTTTCTTGATGAGATCGTATTCTTCGTCGGTCAGTGGCCCATTCTTGTTGAGCACATCTTCGTGAACGCCGATCTTTCCAATGTCGTGTAGCAGCGCAGCATGAGAGAGCGATCTCACCTGGCCACGATCGAGACCTGCGATCTCGCCCAGTTTGACCGCCATGTCTCTGACCCTGGCGGAATGACCATTGAGGTATCGATCCTTGCTCTCCAGGGCTACCAGCAGAGCTTCAACCGTCTGTCTCATACCCTTGACCTCGTGGATGCCGAAAGCCCTGGTCTTGGCTCTTTCCATCGAAGCGAGGAAATCATCGACGTCATACGGCTTCGGTATGAAATCGGTGGCGCCCTTCTTGATCAGATCCACCGCATTACCCACCGTGCCGTCGCCGGTGGTGACCACGATGCTCAGATCTGGATCGATTTCGAGGGCTTGCACCACCAGTTCGTCACCGCGCATCCGGGGCATGTCCAGATCGGTCACCAGGATGTCCCAGTGATCATCTCCGATCTGCTCCAATGCGACTTCACCGTCCTCGACAGTGGTCGGAGATGGCCATCCTTCGGCATTCAAGATCGCGCAGATCAATTCCCGCGCTCCAGGATCATCATCTGCCACCAAAATTTTCAGATCCATCAAACTCATCTGAGAGTCCCCTGCTCGTTTGACGCCCCATCGCTCTGGAGAGAGCCCTCGAAATCCCACCGCTCCATCAGGTTTTCGTGCATTCGATCGATCTGTTCCTGCAACCAGTGCGCTGAAACGGACTCGGCCATGCTTCCCAGCAGTGCAGTTTCCGACCGTGCGGCCTCTCTCGAGCAGAACGACTGAACCACTTCCAACAGTTCCGGTACATTTCCATTCCAGGGTCGAACCAGTAATTCTCCCAATTTGCTGCGGGTGAACTCCATCCACCTCGACTCAAAATCTTCGGGGCGTGCAGATGTCCAGATCTGGTATCGAGCGATGGCACTGATGTCTTCAGGTCTCTCCCCCAGTGCCGGGATCGAGAACGAGCCCCTGAATTCAAGTTGGGAAAGGGGGCTGGTGGAGGTCCACAGTTTCAATCCATCATCGTCGGTCACATCCACTCCGAGAATGATCCTGGGGATCTCACTCGAAGCGGACTGGATCAATTCCTTCAACTGCTGCGCCACTAGTGGATCGATTTGTTGCGCAGAGTGGATGTAGACCGTTCCCATCTGGACCAGGGCAGGAATCTGATCCTCGGTCGGATACAGGTCCTGGATCTCGAAGTCTTGGCCCGATACAAACAGCAATCGAGCGGCAGGGATGCCCCCGGCTGCGTGGATTTTTCGGGCAGCGAGCCGCTTCCCAACGCCGGTCGGTCCGGTGATGAGCAGTGGCCCTTTTTCCGAGCTCATCTCGATCACGAAGGAACGAAGGTCATGGATGACCTCGCTGTTCCCCACGATTGGATCAAAGCGATCTGTCGCAAACATGGCACTCTCCCAACCGCACCTCGCAAGGTGTGGAATTCCCAATTTCGGCCAGAGGCCGCCAATACTGGAGAGGTCTAACCCTCCGAAGAGGGTGGAAAAGGTCGTTGTCTCCGAAGACTATCCTGCGATCGCAGAATTCGTCAAACGGGAGCAGATGTGAGTGGGGTCAGGATGGCCTCAAACCGCTATCACTGCGGCGAGGAAGTGCTTTCGTCGACATCCACGGCGATTTCACGGTTCGTCTTTCCACGATCCCGGAATAGATTCCTCGAAGCAGAAGATCCTGCCGAAGAGGTCGCCGAAGTCCCGCGCTGCTGGGCGGGAATCTTCTCATCGACCCAACGGTTGGCCTCTTCCATCTTGACGACGACGCGGCAGGAGACACCCTCCTCCTCCATCGTCACGCCATAAAGGCGCTCCGCCTCGGTCATGGTGATGCGGCTGTGAGTGATGATCAGGAATTGCGAGGTCTTGGCGAACTCCTGCAATACCCGAACAAAGCGGCGGGTGTTCTGCTCATCGAGAGGGGCATCGACTTCGTCCAGGATACAGAACGGACTGGGACGAGCTTTGAATAGTGCAAAGATCACCGAGATGGCAGCCAGCGCTCTTTCGCCTCCGGACAGCAGTTCGAGGCTGGAGATTCTCTTTCCTGGTGGACGAGCTTTCACCTTGATTCCCGCCACCAGCGGATCTTCGCCCTCCTCCAGTTCGAGGTCGGCAACACCCCCGCCGAACATCAGACTGAAGATCTCCTTGAAGTTCTTTCGCACCTCCTCGAAGGACTCGAGGAAGCGGGTCCGGCACTGATCATCGAGAGCTTCCATCGCCTCCCGGATCAGGTCCCTGGAGCGGCTCAGATCTGCCATTTCCTCGGCGATCGCGGAATGCCTGGTTTCTTCCGTCTCCAGTTCCTCCACCGCTTGCAGATTCACATTCGAATTGCGCCGCATCCTGGCCTGGATCTCCTGGTGCTCCGGTCTCAGTACATCCGTGAGGGCCATCCCTTCGGGGATCCCCTCCAGCAGAGTGTTTCGCCACTCCAAGATGGGAGCCTCCTCGAGGGACATCTCCAGATCCTCACTCACCCGCTTGCGAATCCCTTCGATGCGAACCTGGCATTCGTTGGCAGAGAGCAGGTCATCCTCTCGCCCCTTCTGAATCTGATCCCCATGGGATCGACACTCCCGTTGCCTCTTCTCCGCAGCGGAACGCTCCAGCCGGCACGATTCGAGCCGCCGATCCTGTTCGTCACGACTCGAGGCGATCTTCTCCAACTCCCCACGATAGGAGACCTCTTCCTCGGCGAGGATCACGATCTTCTCGAGGATTTCCTCACAACTCTGACTTTCCTGGATGAGCTGCTGGGCAATGTTCTGGCGCTGCTGGATCCGTTGATCGACTTCCTCCGCCAGACGTCGTTGCTCTCTCCAGTCGGAAGCGATCCGCTCCTGTGTTCTGGTGGCGACCAGGCGGATGCGCTGCAAATCCTCGTCCAGATCCCCCAGCCGCGCATCGAGAGGTGCAATCCGCTGCTCATGCTCCTCAAGGAACTTCTCGATCACCGCGCGTTCCTCACCGACCTTCTTCAGGTTGATCCTTGCGCTATCTCTCAGAGAAGTGATTTCGACATGATGACCTCGGGCCTGTTCCATGTCCGTTTCGAGGGTCTCGATTCTCTCCTTGAACCTTCGCAAGGATTCTCGAGTCTTTTCCTTTTCTCTGCGGGAGTGATCCGCCTCGATGTGCGCGCGGCCAGCTTCCTGCTCGAGCCTCTGAATTTCTCCACGTCTTGCGGAGATCGATTCTTCCAGGGCGCTTTCCTGCTCTGACATCATCGTTAGACGAGATCGGATCTCGTCCATCGATTGCTTCAGGTTTGTCATCTCCACTCTTCGCGAAACCAGTCCCACCTTGCTGGTAGCCGGTATCCGCACCGCACCCCAGGGCTCGATGACGGTGCCAGCCGTGGTCACCACGCAATACCCCGGATTCATTCGGTGATAAGAGATGGCCTCCTCGAGATCGGAAGCGACCAGTACTTGACCTAGCAAAGCGTCGACGACCGGTCGACAGATCGCCTCGCACTGAACTCGATTCGAAAGCGTCTCCAACCCAATCGGAGCTGCCGGTTTGGGCTTCTGCCCCATGACCTCATCTTCCAGGGAAACGATCGATGCGGATTCCCCGTCGAGGATTTGCTCCAGCGCACGAATCCGATTCTCGAGCGGAGTGCGTCCTTGCAGCACCACCGTCTCCAGAACCCGTCCCAGCACCGCGTCGACCATCCGGGCGGTATCGGGATCCGCTTCGATGAGGCGAGCCAACAGTCCTCGAATGTCCCCCGCTGCGGGCTCGCTCGAGTTGATCAACCGCTGGGTGCCCTTGCCGAGTCCATCGAGACTCTCCTCCAGTTCGACGAGAAAGCGCAGTCGACCCTCACTACTCTCGTTATCCGATCTCAATGCTGCCAGATGCCCTCTCGCCTGGTCGAGCACAGCAATCCTCTGATCGACCTCTTCGCCGAGTAATTCCGCAGAGGAGATGCTGTCTCGCTCCAGTTCGATCGCCTCGAGGATCTGGCCATCGTGGCGGTGCAAGATCTCTTCCAGTTCCAGCTGCTGGGCCCTGAACTCCTGCCCCTCAACGATACGGCGATCTCGGATGGAATCCTGCCCCCGCAAGTCTCCGGTCAGTGCCGCGACGGTGTTTCGGAGACGGGTCTCCTCAAAGACCAGCTCAAGATCACGGTCCTTCTGATTGCGGATACCCTCGTCGAGCAGATCTCTATCGGAGAGGAGCGAGCGATGCGCTTTATCCTGGATCTCAAGATCTGAACGGTACTCTCGCAACTCCGAAATTGTCACCTTGAGCCGGGTGCGAACTTCCTTACGCCTCACCTGATACTGTTGTTCCACCTGGATCAGATGTTGTTGCTGACGATTTCGCTCCTCGTTGCGTTCGCTCGAGTGACGAGCCTGCTCTTCAAACTGGATTCGACGAGCGTCGATACCCTCGAGAGCGACTCTTCTTTCCGTTTCTTGCTGCCTCGTGTTCTCGAGCTCTCGATGAACATCCTCGAGCCGGGTCCTGACTTCATCTAATTCCGATTCCAGAGAGGCCGACAGATCGGAGAGCATCTCGCGCAGGGTGTTTCTCCACTGCAACCGAAATGTCACCCGCTCTCTCTCCTGGCGTAGAGCATCCACCTCTTCAGAAGAGAGCACGGAACTGATCATCTGGAAACGATCGCGGTCCTCGATGAATCGACGAGCTTTCCCCGCCTGCGTCTTCAGTGATCGAATCCTGCGCTCGATCTCGGCCAACTGGTCATTGACCCTGATCAGTTCCCGTTCACCTCGAGCGAGACGGTTTTCAGCCTCAGAGCGTTTCTTCCTGAAACTGGAGATTCCCGCCGCTTCCTCGAAGATCCGGCGCCGTTCCTGGGCATTTGAATTGAGAAAGGTATCGACCTTGCCCTGGCCCAGTACCGAGTACCCATCGGCTCCGATGCCGGTATCTGCGAAGATTGCCAGCACATCCTTGAGGCGACAGCGCTTTCGATTGACCTGGTACTCACTGGTTCCATCTCTGAGAAGGATCCTGCCGATCTCCACTTCTGCGGTATCGACAGGGAGCAGACCATCCTCATTGTCGAACAGTAGCCGCACCTCAGCTCGTGGAAGTGCAGGCCTGGACCTTGTCCCCTTGAAGATCACATCCAGCATCTCGGTGCCGCGGAGACCCTTGGCAGATCTCTCTCCCAGAACCCAGCGGAATGCGTCCACGACATTGGACTTGCCACACCCGTTGGGCCCAACGATGGCACTGGTTCCTCGATCGAAATCGAACTCGATCGGGTCTGCGAAGGACTTGAATCCGAATAGAAATATTCTCTTGAGGTGCAAGGTTACCTTTCGATCCACAAACCCTAGGGGCGATCGCTGGTGGACGCCAGCAGTCTTGGTGAGATCGCCGCAGCTCGAAGTAACTCTTCAAGGCGCTCCCAGCCCCCGCCTCGGCGCCGTGAAATCTTCAGGATCAGTTTTTTAGCATCCCGACGTGCCTTCTCCGTCTCACAGGATTCAATACCGATCACCGGAATCCTCAAGGGATCGGTGGAATTCCTCCTCAGAACCTCGATGGCCCGATGAGGATTTGAATTCTCGCTGGCGATCCACAACGGTAAGGATGATTTCTCGGCGTGGAGCCAGTCCTTACCCCAGGGGATCTCGACCATCGACCGGACCAGGTGGTCGAACGCCTGCGTCCGCTGCAAGATGGCTGTCAATCCGAGCGGATCGGAGTGCAAACGCCCGCCCAGCAGCGCCAGCTGCGTGGACTCCTGCCAGTGAATCCCCGGTGGATTCTGGCTCCTGAGCCCGCGGGAGAGCAATATTCTGGACGCCGTGGGGATCGGTAGTGGCACCTGAATCCTCAATCGTCCCGCCGTGACTGGAGTCTCCTCACACACCCTCAGGATGAATCCCTGGTGCCTCTCCTGCTGATCGGGGTCGACGAACAGTTGCCCCTCGAGGGTCGCGGGTTGTCCCGGGACTTCCCACACCACTTCGGGGGCCCGAGGCAGCATCTGGAGGACTCCCTCGATACGTGCCTGGAGCAGATCCCAGCGCCTGCAAGCTTCTTGAAATGGCAACTCGGAGATGTCGTCGAGGGCACCGGTCACGACCAATCTGCCCGCCACCCAGGGAAGTTCCGTGGCGACACGATTTCCGATGTGACGCAAAGCAGCTTCTCGCCCCGACAGACTTTCCACGGTGATCCGTCGCTCGAGAATTCGAAACGGTGAAGATGGAATCAGACCATCTCGAACTGGCCAGTGAGGAGTCAGAAATGAACTTGCAACTGCCGTCTCGAAGATCTGAGGATCTCCAAGTTGAGCGATGCGATCGGACATCCACACGAGGCTCTCGTGATCGACATCGTTGATCTCCGGCCAGCAGATCAAATCATCGATGGCCGCGGCGATCTGTCTTTCCCCTCGACCACTGGCGACGCAATGAAGAGTGTCGAGGAGTTGATGGCTGTTCCAGGCCACGGTCTCGCTACCGAGTGCCTTCTTCACATCGGCGACCAGCAACTTCTCGATGGCGGGATCGGGATTGCTCCGGCAAACGGTTCGGAGAATTGTCCGAATTCTCAGATCCAGCGGTAGGTCTCCACGGCGAGGTTCAGAGGACATCTTCGGTCTCTCGATTCTCGGTCTCTCGATTCTCGGTCTCTCGATTCTCGGTCTCACGCTTTTCCAGTCCTCGATTCTCCATCAACGAGGTCAACTCTTGCAAGAACTGCGACACGTCGGCGAATTCCTGATAGACCGAAGCAAAGCGCACATATGCGACAGGATCGAGTTCTCTCAGTTGCTCGCTGACCGCCTCGCCGATGAATACCGAGGGCACCTCACGATCAAATCTCTCGCGAATCTGCTTCTCCACCTCATCGACGACACTTTCCATCTGCTCCATCGAGATGGGACGCTTCTGACACGCGGTGATCAATCCATCGAGCACCTTGGTTCGGCTAAATTCCTGGCGGATCTGGTTCTTTTTCACCACCAGCCGAGTGACCTCTTCCATCCGCTCATAGGTGGTGAGACGTCGCTGACAACCGTTACATTCACGGCGTCTACGAACCGCTCTCCCCTCGGAAATGGTCCGAGAATCCACGACCTTATCGTCATCAACTGAGCAGTATGGACATTTCACCGGAGTGAGCTCCTCCCGCCGACACGGCGTATATTGAATTGGCCCTGGAAGTGTAAGCAGGTTCTGTTGCCGATATCTCGTCCCAGTGAGCCTCGCCGCCGATCAGAATCCCCAAGACCGACAACGCCCTCATGATATCCGACTCCGGGGGGACTCTCTACGCTGGGCGAAAGGTAAGAAATAGTCCGTTCGGCAGATCCGAGTCACTTTCCTAGACAAAAGCGTGAAAATATCAGGTCCAGTACATCTTCGGGTGTCGATTCTCCTGTCACCTCCTCGAGGTGTCGGAGAGCATCTTTCAGATCCTCGACCAGCAATTCAGGACCCGCATCCGCCTCGACGATGGCGGTCGATAGTCGATCTCTGCAGGTCGATACCAGGTGCCACTGGCGTGCATTGAATCGCATCGCACCGCTTCGTTGCTGTCCCGCTGAGCGGGCGCTCCAGGCCAAAAGATGCTGACGTAATGCATCGATCCCCTCCCCGCTTTCCGAACTGACCCTGGAGGCTTCTGGCAGAAACTGCGCATCGACAAAACGTTCCCGATCACACTGGGTCAAGACTGGCCACACCCTGCAACGCCACTCCTCAGGCAAACTCTCCCGTTCCTGCTCGATCTCGGCAGCATCTCGCGAGCCATCGATCACCCACACGATCGGATCGTCCGCATCGATCACATCCCTGGCTCGCTCCAGCGCGCGACTCTCGACCTCCCCCTGCGCCTCCCGATCCCCGGGCAAATCGAGGATCTCTACTTCTCGCCCAGACTCCGCCAGGAGCCCACGGACCGCATCTGTGGTGGTCCCAGCAGCAGCATCGACGATGGCCAGTGCTTCTCCGGTGAGGGCATTGAGCAATGAAGATTTCCCCGCATTGGGTCGACCCCACAACAAGATCCGCGGAATCGCTCCAGCGACCGCCCCCGATGACCTCGTTCCCAGCATCTGATCAAGATCCGCCAGGATCGGTTGGAGCAGCACCCGGGCCTGTTCAGATCCCGGAGATTCCACCTCTTGCTCGGAAAAATCGAGCCCCGCCTCCAGCATCGCCAGGACTTCGAGGAGTTCTGCCGCGGAAGACCCGATCTGACGGGCCATCTCCCCTTCGAGAACCCTTCGCACCGCAGCCACTGCTGTGCGGTCTTCCGCCTCGATCAATGCCGCCACCGATTCAGCACGACTCAGATCGATACGGCCATTGAGAAATGCGCGTCGCGTGAACTCTCCGGGAGTCGCTGGGCGTGCGCCCACTTGCTCGAGCCGCGCCAGAATTCCATCGAGGATCGCCGGTGTTCCCGGCAGTGCCACCTCGACACCTTCGTTTCCTGTCCATGAAGAACCACGTTTCCACACCACGGCTACTGCGGGAGTCGGAGGAGCATCCGCATCCCAGGTCAGATTCACCCGTCGGGGGACCCTCGGCAGCAGGCCTTCGGCTCGCCGAGGTGAAGATTCGACCACCAGTTCGAGGAATCTAGCGGTAGCTGCGGTGCCATCGAGTCGAAGCAGCACCAACGGCGCCGGTGGAGGAGGGCTGGAGAGGGCGAAGATCACTTCTTCCACGGCACACCTCTCAGCGATGGCTCACCTTGCCCTTGCCCTTGCCGGAACGACCAGGACCTTTGGAGCCCTGACTTCCCGAACCGGGCCCCGCCGGGCCACGCATCGGATCCGTGGAGCCAGTGGTTGCCGATTCCCCACCCGAGGTACCGGTCACCGGGAGGATCCCGGCGGCACGCAATTCGCGCCGAATCATCTTCTGCTCGAAGATTCCGATCAACGCAGAAGTGATGAAGTACACCATCAATCCTGCGGCGAAGGAATAGAAGATGAATCCGAAGGCGACCATCATGAACGACATCATCTTCTGTTGGGCCTGCGCCTGAGGGTCTTCGGATTGCGGCATCATCTTCTGATTCACGAGGGTGACGATCACGTATAGAATTGGAAGGAGATTGAAGTAGTTGCCGAGGAACGGCAATGAGAACGGCATCATCGCCAGCATGTCCGGTCGAGTCAGATCGTCGATCCAGAGAAAACTGGCCTGCCTCAATTCGATGGCGATGGTGAAGGTGTTGATCAATGCCAACCAGATCGGTAACTGGAGGAAGATGAAGAGGCAGCCGCCGAACATCGCTGCAGGGTTCACCCCTTCACTCTTGAACAGTTCCTGAATCTTACGTTGTTGTTTGGGAGCATCGTTCTTGTAGCGCTCCTTGATCTCTTCCATCTGTGGCTTCAGCCGAGCCATTCCCTGCTGCTGAATCTGCATCTGGCGCTGATTCTTCTTGTTGACCGGATGCAGGACCCCCCGGATACAGAAGGTGAGCAGGACAATTGACAGACCCCACGACCCGACCAGGCCATCAAAGGTTCTGAGCAACCACAGGAATGGGCTGACCAGCCAGCCAAAGAAACCGTAGTCGATCAATTTCGTGGCGCTCCAGGAACTATGCTGATCCAGAACGACAGGGGATTTTGGTCCGAGAAACACGGCATACTCGTGGAGGGTCGCCGACTCGATCTTGCGTCGATATCCGATTTGCAACGGCCACCCCTGCAATGGGCGCCCATCGATGCCAACGCTGGCGAGGGCCTCGAACTCTGCTGTCCGTTCACCTGGACGAACTCCATATGCCAGCAGACCCAGTGCTGGACCAGGAGCATCCTGGGTCGCAGCCAAAGGTCTGATCACCTGAGCAAAGTAGTTACTCTCGAGCCCCACCCAGGCGATGCCATCTCTACGGATTTCTCCCGATTCGATCGCCTCCACCTCTTGATGATCGACCTCTCCGATCTGATTATCACGAGTGCGAGTCGCCGCCACCCACTGGTTCGGATAGGTCGCAGCCCGTCCAGAAACATCGTAGCGAATGCGCTTCGCCCCGAGCAATTCATAGCGAATATCGGTGGATGCGGGCCAGTCCCCCTCGAAGGTCACCGAGGTGAACAACTCGTATCCTTCTTTTGGCAGCGAATAGCTGCGTGTCACACTTCGTCCCGCCGAAAGACCGGTGCGAAAGGTCACAGAGTTGTCGGTCGATTCGACCACCTGCCAGATTTTTTCGGCCAGATCCACTCCCAACGAAGGGACCTGCAACTCCAGCGCGATTCCTGACATCAACGCTGGCGAGATCAAATGCAGCGGATCCTCGGACCCGACTTCCTCGCGATATTCGGGAAGGATCGCATGGGTCAGGGCCGCACCACGACTGCTGAGTTCCACAACCAGCACCTCGTTGGTCAGGGAGAAGAGTTTCTCCTCCAGCAACTCGGTCGGGTCATCGACTGCGATCGGGTCCGGTACTCGGGAGAGGCTACCATCGACGGCAGGGGTCCCGAGTGGCTCCGCAACAGGTTGCGGAGGATTGGAACCGACCTTCGCGGGATCCGGTGTCGTCGAGGAACTCGGTGGCTGGATCCAGTCCATGTAGATGAACGAGATGGCAAAGCAGATCAGCATCGTTTGGAGGAATCTCTTGTCCATCAGGGTCTTTCTCCTCAGCGCCCTTCGTTGAGACGCAGTGCTAGGTTTTCTGGCAAAGGTGTTCTCTTGAATCTTCTCATCGTCTCCTCGATCGGATAAGCGATTCTGCGAAACTCCACCTGGTCCTGCTCGACGATCACGTAACTGGCGCGAGGATCACCGTCACGGGGTTGTCCCACGGATCCCACGTTGATGATCGAATTTCCGCTCCCGAGTTGATATTTTCCGCCCACTTCTTTGGGTGTGATGAACCGAGGTCCCTCTGCGAATATTCCGGCGACATGGGTATGACCCACGAAGGCAGTGGAGGGGCCGAAACTCTGGAACAACTCATTCACCTTGGCTGGATCATCTTTGCAATCCTGAACGAACAGATACTCGCGAGTCGGTTCACGCGGTGTGCCATGAGCCAGAAAGATGTTTCCCTCTTCATGGGTCTGTTTCATCGAATCCAGATGCTTCCACAGCGCTGCGTTCTCTTCTCGAGGTCGATCGGAACTCATCAATTGCTGCTTGGTCCATTCGACCGCCGCCTTGGCCCGCGGATTGAACCCGATCGGATCGAACAGCACGGCTTCCTCGTGGTTCCCGAGCAGGTTGATCTCGAACTTCTGACTCATCTGGAGACACTCACGCGGTTCAGGACCGTAGCCAATCACATCGCCCAGGCAAAAGATTCGATCCACCCCGGCGCCCTCGATATCGGCGAGAACAGTCTCCAGAGCGGGCAGGTTGGCATGGATATCGCTGATGATGGCAGTGCGCATCGTCCCCCTGATTCCGACTGGTCGAGGCCGATCCTGTCGAAATCTGTCCGACAGTGGGCAACCAGGATATTAACCGCTCGATCCGCTGGATCCAGCGAAGCCAGTAGTTGAACCCCAGAGGAGAATCTCGCACTTCCGCTGCCCCCTGGTGAGTGGCAGCCAGGATTTTCTCGGCCCACAGCAGCGATTTCCCGGCTGTTCAGCGGCTCTGCCCCCCGGACCAGGGGCCACACCGCTGATTGCGCAACGATCGCCACTCTCCTCGACCCAGAATGATATGGTCGACCAGTTGGATTCCGAGCAACAACCCACATTGGTGCAGCCTACGGGTCACTGCCAGATCCTCGTCGCTAGGTCCGGGGTCTCCAGAGGGGTGGTTGTGCACCACCAATATGGAAGCGGCAGCGATCCGGATGGCACCTCGAAAGACCTCTCTCGGATGAACGATGCTGCTGGCGAGAGATCCGATGGAGATGATCTTTTCACCCAGCATCCGATTTCTCGAATCGAGCATGATCACCATGAAGAACTCTCTCTTTTCCCCCGAAAGGCGTCGAGAGCAGTGGTCGAAGACTTGCTGAGGATCGTGAAAGAAACTGCCGGTGCGCCACCGAGGAAGAGTCGCTCGTCGCCCCACCTCGACTGCGACCGCCAGTTGTGCCGCCCGTTGCCGCCCGACACCCTGCAACTCGAGAAAATCGATGGGGTCTGCGGCCCCCAGCCGATCGATGACGGCCGCCGCGGTCTCGAGGTCGTCATCGCTGGCCGCCGCGACAGAACTGCAGGCGACCGCAGGCACTGCCGGTCGTATTCCTAGCACCTGTAACAACCGTGTATCCGAAAGGGTACTCACCTCACCGCTGAAAATCTTCTCGGTGGTGAGCTCTTCAGTCGCGGGGCAGCGGTGGCGAACCGGGGAAGTGAGGTCGCCACAGCCACCTCTTCTGCTCGATCGCATCGTCTGGATCTCCACATCTTTGCTCTCACCATCTTCGCTTCCGACATCATTGCTTTGGGCATCCTTGCTTTCGAGATGAATGGAATCGACCCCCGTCGTCTTCCACTACGGGGAAGAACATCTGCGCGTATCCAATGCGCCAAACAACAATGCGCCAAAAAATGCGCCAGCCCATCTGACTCCGGATGATGAAGGGCCCGGCAGCCCTCGATAGGGTTGCCGGGCCCTCCATGGACCGGATGTGGACTGCCCTCGGGATCAAAGACCGTCGGGAGTCGGATCGGTCCCTGCATCGGGGAAAGGAATCGCCGGTGGAGCACCGCCGGAGAAGAGGAAACTCGCCAGTAGCACCGCATCCCCGATGTGAACCACTCCGTTATCGTCGACGTCTGCCGAATCCAGAATCACCGGAGCCGATCCGGCGCCCGCGACGTAGCCGGCAATCGCAGCGACATCCGCGATGTTGACGGATCCATCACAGGTGGCATCTCCACGGAGGAAAATCCCATCATCGATGTAGCTGAATCCGCCAGGAAACGATTCGAGTACCGATCCAAAGTTATCGACAAAGATCAGGTCCACCACTTCCGGCAGATAGGAAGCAGGGATCACCACGGTCGCACTGGTGCCATCCGGGCTCACCACCACCGAAGTTGCGGCTTGATCACCGAAGAGGACTCCCAATCCTGTCGGAAGTCCGGCTCCGGTGACCGTCATCTCGCCCATGCCACAAAGTGGTGACTGGGCGGGATCGTAGCCATCGATACTGGTCAGGTAGTAACTGAATCCTGCGGGGAGGGTTGCCGATCCATACGGGGTGAAGATCGAAACATCGACACTCCCCGTCGCGCCAGAAGCGGCTGCAGGAGTGGTGGCGAGAATGGTTCCGGTATCGACCACGATCACCGACAAAGCGGGTTGGTCGCCGAAGAAAACGTCAGTATCCACGGTGAAGCCAGTTCCGTTGAAGAGCACATCGGTGCCGCCGGCGACCGGACCCGTGGTCGGATCGATCGACAACAGGGTCGGCGGCTGAGGATCGGAAAGCACCACAAACTCTGCTCCGATGGTGACCGGATCGATGGAGGTCGCCTGGTCATCGACGAAGATGTTGGTGATCGAGGAATTCGCCGTCAGGTGTTCGCCGAAGACGACCTCTGTCGATAGCCCCTGGGGAGCTCCCGGGGAGACCATGAAACGGAAGTAACCCAGTTCCGCTCCGAGCGACGAGGGGATGCTACTGAATGCAGAGATCACCGAGCCAAATGCGGTCCCCGCAGAGGCATCGATACCGGAGAAGAACGCGGCGAAGGGTCCACTCAGGTCTTCACCCACGGTACCGATATTGCTGACCTCGAGGCAAGTCAGGATCGCTGGATCCCACTGCAAGACCACACTGTAGCCGGTCAGATCTTGCTGCCAGGCGCCGCGGGCCCACACCACCACTTCCTCACCAGGATTGAGCACTGCAGGTTCGAGGAAGAGTGCATTACCCGAGACGCTGACTCCACCGTCGAGCACTGCCGGCTCGGTACTGGGGCCACCGGCTGCCGGTTGCAGGGTCGCCGACACGATGTGGCAGAGCGCCGATCCAAGGAGTGAGAAGTCTGCCGGGATGTTTCCAGAAAGGGTGGCCAAGATGGCGGAGTTGGAAGGGGCCGCAGATGCGCCCTCCACCTGAAGTGTCAGGCGGCGAAGTCCGGCGAAGGTTCCCAGAGGCTCATCGGTGGTCGAGATCCCCGTCGGAGATACTCCTGGCACGAAGACCGAGACATCTTGCAGTCGGGTCGAATCGTAATCGACCACTACGGACCAGCCAGAAGTCTGTTCCAGTAACTGACCCTGTAGGTCGATGCTGAAGGGGCGACCGACGACTACTGTTGCAGAATCATAGAAAACTCTCTCGGTGAGAGAGACGGCGCAAGCCGCTGAAGGCGCCGGGTGCTGGAGGCCCTGGTTGAAGTAATCCCCCACCACGGTGTAGGTCCACTCTCCGGCACCCGCAAGATCAGTAAAACTGGTCGAGGTGCCTTCGAGAAGGAAGTATTCGATGCTTCCGAGCGATCCCGTACGCTCCACGATGATCTCATCGTACTCGAAGGCAGTGGGCCCGTTCTGCCAGGTCAACTCGACGCTGGCACCGGAGCCAGAGCACTGAAGGTTGGTCGGAGGTGCCAGCGGAACACTGACTTCGGGAGCATGAATGACACTACTGGCTCCGCCGTCTCCGAACGCCTGCAGCGAGTAGACCACCAGACCTGGGAACTGATCGTTCGCCACAAATTCGGTCTCATCTCCGGCCAGACTGGTGACCAGAACTCCATCGGCCAGCAGTTGCAGCTGATCATAGGACTCACCATTGAACCAACTGATTCGTACATCGTCATCTCCGATCAGAGCAGCACTCACATCGGAGGGTGGAACCGTGGTTGCGCCGCCGGCATCCGTGACGCTGCACGGGGCACCCGCAGAACTCTGGGATCCCGACTGGATCGACCTCAACTGGTAATCATGAGCGTTCAGATCGGTATCATCGTTGTAGGAGAGCTGGGTGGAGCCGAGTTGAGCGATCAAGTTTCCATCTCGACTCAATTCCCAGCTGGTGGTTCCGCTGACAAAACCCCACGACAAGAACACCCGCTGGGGCAAGCTCACCAGCCTCTGGCATTGCAGGTCGGGTACCGGGATGACCGTCACCTGACACTGGACAGGCACCGATTCAATTCCCGATGACAACCCGATGAGGATGTAGTCGAAGGTTCCATTGATGGTATTGCTATCGGTGAAACTGGTCGCGGTACCTGTAAGGGCTGCGAGGAGAACACCATTCTTGTAGATCTCAAGACCGCCGAGGCTGTCGTAGGTGATCGGATTGGTCCACTCGAGGAACACTCCATCGACACCACCCACCGCCGAAGGTTGGCAGGTCAGTCCCTCAGGAGATGGTGTCGTCGATTCGATGGAGACGACCCCCTGTGCGGCAGAAATTTCGGCCCCGATGAGGGCTCCGTCCACCTCGAGGATGGCCTGGTTGGACCAGGGCACCCCATCGATCAGCAGCCCATCTGCGAGCTGGTATGCCGCCTCTCCGAGCAAACTCGGTTGGGGCTGGAACACGAAGCGGGCGATGGGCAACCCACTCCCCGCCGGGAGGTATCCATTGATGAGCAGTTCTGCCGCAGCCACTCCATTTTCTTGATCGATGTATTCGATCACCTCGACCGACCCGAAGGGGAAGGTCGCTGGATCGGCCTCGATCCTCGTCAGTTGTAGTAGTTCTTGATCGAACTCGATGGCGAGGTTGAAGCGGGAAACATCTTGTTCGAAATCCGCCGTGAGCGGGATCTCGATCTGGGATTCACCTGGACCCACGGTGACCTGAGAAGGCAGGCCGTAAGCCAGCAGCGATTCGTCGGCACTGACCACCGCTGACGATCTCCACAGGGCCATCGCCCCGGATCCAGCGGATTCTGACAGGTGCAGCAAGATATCCGTTCCGCGATCTCCATCGCTATCGACCAGCAGCAGAGATCCCTTCGCAGGATCGTCGGGATATTCCAGCGAAGTGATGCTGGAGTCTCCCAGGTCTGAAGAGAGGCGACGGATCAGGGTCAGCGGGTCAGTGGTACCCGATTGCAGCACCACGATATCGTCGATGTTGACCGGATCGCCATCGACTTCCCCGACCGCAAGGTCCTGAACCAGTCCTCCTGTGAGGAATGGGATCCCCTCCCAGGTACCCTCGGGAAGAGTGCCCGGATGAAGGTGTACCGAGAGACCGGTGGCAGCCACCGCCACAGCGTCCATCCAACCATCTCCATCGACATCGCCCAGGGCCACTTCACCCTGCGGTGCCGGGGAGAGCAGCGCGGCCTCCAGGAACGTTCCATTTCCTGCTCCTCGAAGCAGGTATCCATCTCCGGCAACCACCAGAGCATCGATCTTTCCATCCCGATCAAAATCGGCGATGGAGATCGACTGTACCGGGCCACCCAGCGGCATCAGGCCAGTGACCGTCAATTCTTCGGTGACTTCAAAGGTGGATGGATTGATGACGGTGATCAGACGCAGCACTCTCAATCCGTCCGCCGCTCCAACCAATAGATCAGGCAAGCCATCTCCATTGAGTTCGGTCCAGGCCAGAGCATCAGCGACAACGCCCTGAAGATCGACAGGATCTTGCTCTTCGATGAGGTCCTGCCCCTGCACTCCGACGATCCGGATGGTGCCATCGACACAGGAGATCAGCGCTTCGGTACGGGAATCTGCATCGATATCCACCAGCAGTCCAGCCACCGGCATGGAATCGAGTTGCATCTGCGAATGAACCGTCCACGTCGAGGCTTCGCCGCTACTTCCACTTCTCAGCAGACGGAGATCGCCGGAACTCCCCACCACCAGCATCTCGAGGCCACTGTAGGGAAGGAACTCCCCCAGTTCGGCCAGCAGCACCGGGTCGGTTCCGCCAGCGATCAGCGATTCCCGGGGACCCAGGCCGCCAGTGGCATGACCGAGCCGCGCCCTGAATCGAGCCACATATGGATTGAGGAATCGGGGTTCATCCTCCTCCGGTTGAATCTCCGAGAGGAGATCGTTGGAGAAGACCACTTGCAGCCATTCTCCCGGATGTAACTGGGGGGTATTCCCTGGAATCAACAGTTGAAGGGAATCGGCGACTCCCGAGTGTTGACCAGGATGGGCCAGCTGAATATCTCTCCAACCGGTTCTCGTGCCCTGCAGGGTGACCGACTGCGCAGCGCTGGAAGTCTGATAGGGAAGATCGAAATTGGCGGTCACCGAAGGACGAAGAGGAATCGACTGTGCTCCGGTCAACGGACTCAACTGGTACAGGCTGA
>Ga0302119_10000250_pt1 | contig 23697 bp, 21 predicted proteins | sample AG5_Tmax_MG_FD_203114 | JGI IMG/M metagenome (GOLD analysis project Ga0302119, IMG submission 203114) | Marine microbial communities from Western Arctic Ocean, Canada - AG5_Tmax | ecosystem: Environmental > Aquatic > Marine > Oceanic | place: Canada: Western Arctic Ocean | collected 2017-10-01 | reverse complement strand
GAAGCGCCGGCCGTGCAGCCGCATGTGACGAGAGTGCCGCCACGCGCTAAGGATTTGATACAAGGAAGGTGAAGTTGTCCACCCACGGAATCAACGCAAACGTCAACGCCGCGTTTACCAGTAAGACCCCGAATGGTTCTTGACCAATCATCGCCCTCATCTAAAACAGTCTCGCTTGCACCAAGTTCGAGTGCTCGATCAAGTTTCCATTGGTGTCGCGATGTCACAATTGTTGTACAACCAAAATGTTTTGCAATGTTAAATGAAGCTAGTGCTGCGCCACCGCCAATCCCCGTGATAAGCACTGTTTGTCCAGCGCGAAGTTGCGCTCGTGTAACAAGCATGCGCCACGCAGTAAGGTGGCTAAGTGCAAACGCAGCCGCTTCGATGGGATCCGCGTCGCCAATATCAAGAACGTTCTCAACTGGAGCGATGAATTGTTCAGCATTTGCACCGTTATCGTGTTCACCAATCATTCGTATGTCTTCAGGTGAAGGAGAGTACCCCGGCCGTACTTTTTCTGGTTGGCGAACAGCAGCATTTAGCAACACTCGTTTTCCTATCCAGTCGTTATCAACACCTTCGCCAACTTCGATGACAATACCGCAACCATCAGAGCCACTGACTCTTGGGTATTCCAAGGCTAGCCCAGGCATGCCTTTTCCAACCCATAAATCTAAATGGTTGAGTGCAGAGGCTTCCGTTTTTACGAGGACTTCGCTTGCTGCAAGTGCAGGCAATTTCCAATTTGAAACAAACGCAACATTACTCGCAACAGGAGTGCCTTCTTGTGAAACTACAGCAGCATTCATGAAGTTTCAACTCGTTCACTTCTAACCTTGCGCAGTAAATCCCTTGTGCGGATGATGCCTTCGAACTCGCTCATCTTTGCACCTTCGTATTCAACGCCAATCCAGCCACGGTAGCCAGAGTCAAGAACAATACCAATCATCTTTTCGTAATTGGTATGAATTTCATTTCCATGTTCGTCGAAATCATTTGACTTGGCACTAACGGCCTTTGCAAACGGCATAAGTTCACTCATGCCGGTATAACGGTCGTACTCTTCGCGAGTTCCCCAGTCCAAAATAAAGTTACCGAAATCAGGAAGCGTACCGCAACGAGCGTGGTCAACTTCTTTAATCACAGATGCAAGCCATGCGCCGTTTGAACTTAAGCCGCCATGGTTTTCAACAATGACATTAATATTTTTTGTATCGCCAAATTCAGTAAGTCTGCGTAAACCGTCAGCAGCAAGTTTGCGCTGTTCGTCTTCTGTGCCAGCAGATTGCGCATTGACTCGAATAGAATGACATCCAAGTTCTACTGCAGCGTCAATCCATTTGTAATGATTTTCAACTGCCTTGGTTCGTGCAGCGTTATCGGGGTCTCCAATGTTTCCTTCTCCGTCACACATAATGAGCAAACTTTGCACGCTCAAATCGTCGCACTTGGTTTTTAACTCTTTGATAAACTCTGGTTTAGGTTGTTTATCAGGGAAAAAACAGTTTACATATTCAATTGCATGAATATCGAATTGCTCCTTGGCGATGATAGGGAAGTCGATAGATTGAATATATCCAGCGAATAATGCACGGTGCAAAGACCATTGCGCAAGTGAAATGTCAAAAATTTGTTTCATGCGTACATCGTAACCTCAGAGAGTATCCCGTGCGTGGGGTATGATTCCGATACATGGCGAAACAGCGACATTGGAAATTTTGGTGTTTTTCAGTACTTTTCACTTGGGTAGCATTGGTGCTCATTTACGGCTCAAAAAACACGCAATTTATGTTGGAACTGTACGAGGAAGCAGCGACAACAATGTGGAATCATTCGTCGCCAGAGGGCGTAGCTGCTATGGCATACCCACCGTTACTCGTCGCAAGTTATATCCCGTTTATGGACCTATCGGAATGTTTGCAAAGAATTTCGGTGCTTGGAGCGATGGCGTGTTTTCTTGTTTTTATATTCTCCACTTTGCAAACGATGGTTGTGGGAAAACATTCGTTTAAACAAAATGCGCTTTTCTGGATTCTTTGTTGTACTTGCAATTCGATGCTGGGCGACACAGAAAGAAGGTGCGGGCGGCGTGGCCATGGGAATAGCAGCAGCTTGCAAAGCGACACCGCTTTTGTTCCTTCCATTTTTACTCTTACAGCGAAGATGGAAATCTGGTGCTGTGATGGCAGTCGTCACTGTTGCCGCATTCCTGTTACCCGATATTCTGTTTCCGCGTGCTGATAGCAGCTGGGCAGGCTACGGGTTTTCGGTTGTCACAAATTCATTGCATGTAACCAACGGGAAGAACGCAGTACCGCACTGGCCTACATGGGACCAATTAAACCAGAGTGTAAGCGGAACAATTGAACGCCTTTTTTCATTCCCAGAGCATCCAGATAAAGACGCAGTGGACGTGCGAATTACAACACTTACCTCAGGTACAATTTCAATCATCACTCTGCTTGCCCGAGCTATGATTCTTGGTGCTGTTTGTATTACATTTCTACAGCCGTCTAAAGCGCCGGTAGTATTCAGAAGATTTTGCGAGGGCGCACTGCTTGTGTCGGTGATGCTTCTTCTATCTCCAATGAGCAGTAAAGCTCATTTCTTTCTTCTGTTGTTACCAGCAGTGGTAATGGTACGTACGTACATCTGGGAAAAAAGAGATTGGGTGCTCACAATCATATTTATCTCGATGTTCGTCTATGGAACATTGACGGTAAAAGACTTAATAGGAACAGATGCTGGGCATGCAGTACTTGCGACGGGTTCGGTAACATGGTGCACACTTCTGGCGATGCTTGGGACATGGCGTGTGATGCATCTTTCGAAAAATATGCCTCAAGAATCTTCTTCTGTTTCTTCTTGATCAAGTAAGCAATGAAAACCAACGCAAGCAACGGACTCTGGTTCGTCGCTGGTGTGAATTTCCGAAATCAACGAATGCACTTGCTGCATATGTTCAGCAGTGAGAGGAACTGAAATAACCTGCTGTCCTTGGTTCGATCCCGTGATTGTTGTGAGCACAGCAACGGTTTCCTCATGCTCCATGGCGGAAAGCACATGTTCGCCTACTTGCCTAGCAATATGTAGCAGGGGCGTTACAAAATGCGGAACGCCTTCTTGCTCTTGTTCCACTTTTTCAATTTCTTGTTTTGGTTCATCACTCATTGTTCGTTACCTCGTTTGCGTATTGTATTGCGACTTGTATTGCTTCACTAACTTTTGATGGGTCTTTTCCACCCGCTTGCGCTGTGTCTGGTCTTCCGCCTCCGCCTCCACCGCATACTTTTGCAGCTTCGCGAACCCAATCACCGGCCTTTAGACCCCTTGAAATATATTGTTTGCTAACACCAGCAACAATAAGAACTTTACCTTCTTTTTTGTCTGAAGTAATCAGCATCGCTGCACCGTCTGGTCGCTTGGAACGAATTGCATCAAGGGCAACCATGATGGAGTCTTTGTCTGCGCCATCAATTTCAGCAATAACAAGTGCGTCGGGCGATTCGGCAATCGCTCTTGCTTGTTCGAGAACTATATCCTTTCTTGATGATGCTGCTTGTTTTTGGACTTGCTTTACTTGTACGAAAAGTTTTTGTAACTCTTTTTTCGCTTTGTGTTTTATCGTTTGCGAAAGAGTCAGTTCGTCCACAATACGAATCAATGAATCATACGAAGTGCACAGTTCAACACCGTCTTGTTGTTTTGCTTCCTCAATCTGCTGCAGCAATCGCGCACCAGCTTCATGGGCTGCTTGTGCAGGAACGCCAGTGACCGCTGTTATTCTTCTAGTGCCAGAAGCAAGTGCTTGTTCGTGTAACAGAGCAAAATGCTGCGCCTCTGAGCAATCGGCAACATGCGTCCCACCGCAAAATTCTACCGAGCAATCCTGCCATAATTTGTTAGAAGGGTTTGCAATAAGGTCATCGACTGTTGCACCAATGCTTACAACTCGCACTGGGTCTGGGTATCGTTCGCCGAACACGGCACGTACCCCATGAATACTTTGGGCGAGTTCGAGCGAAACTTCTTGTATGTCTACGATTCTGCTTGTACCGATTGCTTCGTTTACAAGTTGTTCGACCTTGATGATTTGTTCATCTGTCATCGCATGCGATTGCGAGAAATCAAAACGTAACTTTTCATTATCGACAAGTGAACCTCGCTGTTGAATCTCGTCGGTAAGTACAGTTCGTAGTGCATGGTTTAACAGGTGCGTCGTTGTGTGGTTGGATGTAATGGCATTTCTTCGCTTTTCATTCACGCTTGCTGTTACTTCGTCTCCGCATTGCATCGAGCCTTCAAGCATCGTTCCAATATGCAGCACATAATCGCCGTATCGGTGCGTTTCAGCGACTTGGAATTGAGATCGCTCCCGATTGGCTGACCTTTCTGCGACTATGTTTCCAATGTCGCCCACTTGCCCGCCGGCATCAGCGTAGAAGGGGGTTTTGTCGAGCATAATGCCAAACACCATCGAGTCATCAGCCTTACCAGTAAGTTCCTTACCGTTCCATATTGCTTTTACGCGTGCAACTGAAATTCCTTGGCCGTATTTTTTACTGTCATCAGTTGGGTGCACGGAAAGCGATTCAAGTTTGCCGAGAACTTCAGGGGGCAATTGCATTTTTTGATCAATTTCTGAAGTTGCCCGTGATGTTTCCCGTGCAGCTTCCATCAATTGGTCGTATCCCTCGCGATCAACATGCAGACCAAGCTCGTCCGCCATGACCTCTGTTAAGTCAATTGGAAAACCGAAGGTGTCGTGTAATGCAAATGCACTTGTTGCATCAACAGTTTTGCCATCACCTTCTTGTACGGCTTTGTTAAATAGTTCGATGCCTCTGTCTAGTGTTTTGAGGAAACTTTCTTCTTCATCTTGAATAATGTGCGCAATTTGTATTTTATGTTCTTCTATTTCTGGGAAAGTTTCACCAAGAGTTTCAACAACAGATGGAACAAGTTTGCATAGCAATGGTCCATCTAAGCCTAGTGTTTGGTGAGCATGTCGTACACCTCTTCGTAAAATTCTCCGCAATACATATTCGCGTCCAGCAGAACCGGGCCTTCCACCATCTGCAATTGCAACAACAAGGCAGCGAATATGGTCTGCAACCACGCGGTATGCAATGTCAATATGGTCTTCAAGGCCTCCGCTATATCCTCGTGCTCCAGTGTGTGTTTGTATGGCTTCAAAAATAGGCGACCATAAATCTGTGTCATAATTACTATTCTTTCCTTGAAGGACTCGAACAATCCGTTCAAGCCCCATACCTGTATCTACATGTTGGTTTGGAAGAGTTGCAAGTGCACCATCTTCACCTCGGTTGTATTGAATAAACACAAGGTTCCATAACTCAATGACGTTTGGATCATCTAGATTTACAAGATGGCCGCCATTTCCATCGGGGGTGCAATCGTAATGAATTTCACTGCATGGTCCGCAAGGTCCCGTGCTGCCCATTTCCCAGAAGTTATATTTCCTATCCCAACGTGTGATGTGCGAAGGGTCTATATCGGTTAACTCTTTCCATAAGTTTTCAGCATCAATGTCTGGTTCTAGTCCATCAGTTTCATCGCCTGAAAATACTGTGATATAAATTCTTGATTTATCAAGACCCCAGACTTCTGTAAATAATTCCCAAGACCATTGAATTGCTTCAGCTTTAAAATAATCACCGAAGGACCAATTACCGAGCATCTCAAAAAATGTGTGGTGGTACGTGTCTCGACCAACATCTTCTAAATCATTATGTTTTCCACCAGCGCGGATACATTTTTGCGTATCAGTTGCGCGAGTATATGGTCGACTCCCTCTGCCAAGGAAGACATCTTTGAATTGGTTCATTCCTGCATTGGTGAACAAAAGTGTTGGGTCATCGTGGGGAACTACAGGGCTTGAGGGGACCTCGGTGTGGCCGCATCGCTCTTTGAAGAACTCGATGAATTGTGCTCGGATTTCAGGTGCGCTCAGCGGCATTTGCTTGGTTCCAATGGAAAAATAATTGGTGCCCTCGTACGAGGGTAATAGAAGGGTCTTAAAGCACGAATTGTACTCTGATACGTGTAATTCGCGAGGGAGGTAGAGCATTTCTGGTATCCTTTGCGGTTCAGATGACGCAACGAAAGCCCATTATTGGCGGAAATTGGAAGATGAATACAGGCCTTGAGTCTGGGATGCATCTTGCTGGTTGTGTTGTGGACGCTTTTGATTGTGCAGATGACTGCGATGTGGTTGTGTACCCTCCTCTTCCGTTCCTGCAAGCCGTTGAAAGCGTGATTGATACCTCTGCGATTTGCCTCGGTGCCCAGAATGTCTGGCACGAAGAATCTGGAGCGTTCACCGGGGAAACCAGTGCAGCGATGCTGGCAGATGTTGGCGTGCAAAGTGTACTTGTGGGGCACAGCGAACGAAGGCATGTATTGCACGAGTGCGACGAACTTATTAGAAAAAAAGTTACTTTCGCACTTACACATGGTCTGCAAGTAGTCCTATGTGTGGGGGAGACCCTAGAAGAACGCGAGAACGGAAGCACCATGGATGTTGTGCGTACCCAAGTTTCTTCTGGTGTAGCAAACGTAACTTCAGAGCAAATGGCAGACGTAGTCATTGCGTACGAGCCAGTTTGGGCGATTGGCACGGGAAAAACAGCAACCCCCGACGATGCCCAGAACGTCCATGCATCTATTCGGGCAACCCTCACTGAGATGTTCTCCGAAGAAATAGCCCAGCAAACCCGTATTCAATACGGCGGCTCTGTAAAACCAGAGAACGCCGCTGAATTATTTTCATGTAAAGATATAGATGGAGCACTTGTAGGCGGTGCTTCATTAACAGCCGATTCATTTGCCTCTATCATAAAGGCTGCCTGTAACTCGTAACACCTACTTTTGGAACCCTCGAAATGAATACTACTTTTCTTATTCTTACTATTGCACTCATCGTTATCTCTGTAGCGATGATTTTAATAATCCTCGTTCAACGACCACAAGGTGGCGGACTTGCTTCTGCATTTGGTGGAGCAGGCGGCGGCGGAACCGACACAGTGTTTGGTGGCCGAGTTGGCGATGCGCTGACTGTGATGACAGTTGTAGCGTTTGTATTGTTCCTTGGTATTGCAGTTGCGCTTAACTTAGTAGACAGTGCAGCAACTGCTCCAGTGACAGCAGTAGCGCAACCAACTGTTGTATCGACTCCTAGTACAACCGCACCAGTAACTGCACCGATTACAACACCCGCAACAGATGCTACTACAGAGGGTACGAACTAAATATGCTTCGTTCAATGACGGGCTTTGGATCTTCTTCTAGCAGGGAAGAAGGTGTTTCACTACAAGTTGAAATACGAACGGTCAACAATAAGTTTTATAAAGCAAGTGTGCGTCTTCCAGATCCGTTGCAAAGTATTGAAACAGCGATTGATATTGCGATCTCTAAAAAATTATCGAGGGGTAGTGTTACAGTTACTGTGAAATTTTCAGATACTTCTGAGCACGGCATTGCAACTATTAACAAAGAAGTCCTTGGTAATTACATTGCACAGTTACAAGCTGTGAACGCCGATGCACATATTGATATGGCTCGATTATTGCACCTTCCAGGAGTTCTGGCGAGCGACGCAGAGGACGAAGTTGCAAGCCGTACAAAAGATTCTCTTCTGAAATTGATTGACCAAGCCTGCGACGATGTTATCTCAATGCGCACACGCGAAGGCGAAACACTTGAAGCAGATTTAGAACTACATCTGACAAAAATAGAAGAAGATCTTTCTTGTATTAAAGAACGAGCGCCCGAAATCGTTCAAGAGTATCAAGACAGATTGCGCACGCGATTACAGTCATTACTATCTGAAATTGGCAAAAGCGTGAAAGACGAAGATTTACTGCGCGAGGTTGCTATGTTTGCAGAAAAAACAGATATCGCTGAAGAAATATCACGATTGTCGGGGCACCTTGTGCAGTTTAGAGAGTTAATTTCAAACACGAACGGCGAACCAGTTGGCAGAACGCTTGACTTCCTTGCGCAAGAAATGTTGCGAGAATCGAATACCATTGCAAGCAAATGCCAAGACGGTGATACAAGCCGCCGTATTGTAGAAATTAAAGGCGCTGTCGATCGTATCAAAGAGCAAGTCCAAAACGCCGAATGATAGTATGGCAGACGGATCTAGCCCAATCGAAAAAAATTACCACACAGAAAAAGTACTATCGCACGTTGCGTGTAGTTTTTCAGGAGAGTTAAGAAGGACCTGGCCCTAACAGTTGCTTGGTAATGGATACGACCGCGCATGCAACAGATACATTGGGTTAAGGTCCTTTATTCCATCGTTGGTTTCGTAACAACGAAGCAGAAATCATACAGATGAAAGACTCTTGAGCGCCTAACTTGTGGACCAGACCTGTCGTAGTAGGCGAGGCAAGTACAATACACCTGTGACGCACGAATCGGACAACATAGATAACACACCTCGGCTTGGTCCATTGGTTGACGATGCCACAGTTTCAGAAGCAATTGAAGGACAAGATCTTGCAATTGTGTTAAGTCGGTACGATGTAGGCGCAATCGAACGCATTGTTGATTACAAAAAAGGTTCGCGAAGAGCTGCCAAAATACTTGTTGGCACTACAAAGGGGAAATATTTACTCAAGCGCAGAGCACTAGGGCATGACGTACGGTCGCAGGTCGAGTTTGCGCATAGCGTTCAGATAGAACTTGAAGCGCACCGTTTTCCGGTCGCAGGACTTGTTTCGACCATGGACGATAATACTTTTGTAGAACACGAAGGAAGAATCTACGAACTTTTTCGATTCATCAACGGAAACAGATTCGACAAATCAAACCCAGCGGCAGCAGAATCGGGAAGAATTCTTACGCACTTTCACGATATTCTCCGTTCTTTTTCCTATGAGTCGGACATAAAAACAAATACGTACCACCAAGGAGAAGTATTTTTTAGTGTTATATCCGAACTGAACGACGTTCTTGCCCAACATGAGTCAAAAGAAGATCTTGAAGGAATAGTAGACACGATCGCCTTCCTGCGTGAGCAATTTGAACATGCTCACAAAGCAGTGGAACGAGTTGGGTTTACTTCGCTTCCAACAAATATTGTGCATGGCGACTGGCACCCCGGAAATACGCTTTACAAAGATGGCGAAATTATCGCGGTCATAGACTTTGACTCTCTTCGATTGAGCCCTCGAATAACTGATATAGCAAACGGCGCATTGCAATTTTCTATGCGCATGGGCTCCCCGGAAGATGTAGAGAGCTGGCCTGACTCATTTCGTGGGCACACAATTCAGTCGATGGTGCAAGCCTACGACCAATTTACAAAGTTGCCTATCATGGCATCTGAGCGAACTATTTTTCCATCGCTTATGATTGAAGCAATGATTGTTGAGAGTGTTATTCCGATTCACAAAACGGGAAGTTTTGGTGTTGTCCGTGGCTCAACTTTTTTGCGTATGATTGAACGTAAACTTAATTGGTTCTTGCCACGTGTTGAGCGGGTTATAGAAGTTATTCAGCCACCGAAGCGGGACGAGGATAGTTTTGCATGAGTAAAGATTTAGTAACACTTGTAACGCCACCAACCGAGTTTGAAGCAAATATTCTTGCCATTGTCCTGCGGGACAACGGAATAGATGCATTTGTTTTCGCAACACCAACAGTTGGAATTGGCATAGGTTTGTCGGCAGGTAGACAGGGTGTTCCACTGCAAGTGCAAAGCGACGATGTAGATCTTGCAAGAGAGATCCTTCTTGAAAACAAACGGCATTCTATTGATATAGATTGGGATGAATTTGAGTCATTTGGTAAAGACAATACTTCGCCCTATGCAGAAAAAGGAATGCCCGTCCTTGCAATGATCGCTTTCTTTTGCGTGCTTATTGCATTGTTATCTGGCGCGCTAGTTGCGATACTTCAATTATTAAATTGATCTAAGAACGCAAGAATAGATTCGCTTTCGCTTGGACCCAACGGTCCAACAGGAGTAAGCACAATCCAATCTGACAAGTCTTCTTTAAGGATGGTTTCTCTGTGACCTTCTTCTAGCGTGGTAACAAGAGCAGGTGTGTGCGCAAGTAAACCAACTACATGCGTGTCAGTAGCTTCTTCCACAGTGAACCACAGATATTCTCTTGGGGAATCAGGATCGTCGGTGTTTGCCCATGGAACTTGCGCAAGGCATGCAGCGTGTTCACTGTTTCCAATTTGATGCACTGCAGAAACAAGTAAGTCCCAAGTGTTTTGCGCATGCAATGATTGCCTGTTCGTGCTTCGTAGGGTTTTCATAATAGATGTTCCGCCTTGTTGCAACGTTAGGAGCGCATGTTCTGGAAACACCTTTGCGCCATCTGGTGCTGTAATAGCAACTGTTGGAATGTTGTGGTCTTCAAGACCGGGCATTCCTTCTTCAAGCATGTTCAGCGCTTGGTTGCACGGCATAAGCGACACAAGAAGTTGAGAGCCAAGTGAAATGGCTTGCCCTTCTGGTGGCAACGCAGTTTCAAGAGTAAGCGGTGCGAGACCGTCAACAAGGTGAACCGCTTCAGTGCTTACACCACCCGGTACACCAAACATTTCAAGTTCAACGCGTCCGCAACGATTTAATCCATGTGTAGAAATCCATGCCCATCTGTCTTCAGGTTCTACATGTTCTGGGGCTTCGACGAGTCGAGTAATCCATAGAATTTCTTCTGGCGGTTCGATGTCTGAATCGATGAACACTTTTTGAATACTATCCTTTGGAAACCATCGTCCTGTGGCTATATCGCACACACTATGAACAGGAAGTTCCATGCTGCCAAACAAACGAATAAGATTTGATAAGTGAGTGAGAGGGTCTCCCGGATGGAGCACGGTTTGCAGAGCGAGAATCCACCCTGAATCTACTTTCGATTCTGCTTTTGTTGCTTCGCTGAGTTGCTCTATCCAAAATACAATGTCTGTTGGTGCATCTTGTATCCGTACTCGTAGTGCCCATGAAACATCGTCGCCAGGAGGTTCAATTTCTTCTGCTTCGATTGTATCGCCAACAACATTCGCGACGCAAGCACCGAGCTCTTCAATAGAGCAGGGCGAATCACCAAGTACAACAGCACGCAAATCAGTTGGCGTTGGTTCTTTTAACTCCCAAGGCTTGTCGTCGTTTAAACCCGCAAACTCTAAAATGTTAAAATCATCTACCATGAATTAGTTTGCAACTATATTAATGATTTTATTTGGCACAACAATTACTTTCCGAACTGTAACGTTTTCAAGAAGAGTTGCGATTTGTTCGTCTTGTAGAGCAATCTCTTCCACTTCTTTTGGGTTTGCACCCGCTGGCACAGAAATTCGACCACGAACTTTTCCCATAATCTGCACAGGCATTTCTATAACATCTGCAAGTAGCATTTTAGGATCAAATGTAGGCCACGATTGGGAAGCAACATAGCCATCTCCGCCAATTCGAGTGTACAGTTCTTGCGTGATATGAGGAGCAAAGGGGGAGAGTATTCGAAGGAACGTATCAAGTTGCCCAGTAGTTAATGCACCAGCAGAGGTAGAAGTATTTACAAACTCAATCATTGAAGCGATTGCTGTGTTGTATGCTAATTTTGGAATATCATCAGTCACTTTTGAAACTGTTGCGTGCAGTGCGCGCTCTACATCTTCGTTTGCTTCGTTTGCTAAATTGCTACGCAGTTCGCCAGTAAGGTCGTCTATACCAAGTCGCCAAACTCGTTGAAGAAAACGATGCACACCAACAATATCGCGAGTGTTCCAAGGAGCAGATGCCTCGAGCGGACCCATGTACATTTCATACAAACGCAACGTGTCTGCGCCATAATCGGCAATGACATCATCTGGGTTCACTACATTGCGAAGCGATTTGCTCATCTTTGCAATGACGCGTTCAAGTTCTTCGCCTGTTTCAATTTCATAAAACTTTTTTTCACGTTCTTCAACCAAGTTCGAAGGCACAAGTGTTTTGTTTTGCCGTTGGAAGGAGAAACTTGTAAGTAGCCCTTGATGGAACAATTTTTGAAATGGCTCCTTGCATTCGACTTTGCCTAAATCAAACAACAGTTTGTGCCAAAATCGTGCGTACAACAAGTGAAGGACGGCGTGCTCTGCACCACCAATGTACAAATCAATACCGTTCCCCATCCAGTATTTTTCTGCCTCTTTGTTTACAAAACGCGAGTCGTCGTGAGGACTGCAGAAACGAATTTCGTACCAACATGAACCAGCCCAACCGGGCATCGTATTCGACTCGCGAGTTACGGGCGTCTCTGGCGGCAAGAGTGATGGATCAACACCTGCTTCCCCCGCTGTAGTATGCAACCAATCAGTCGCTTTCGAAAGCAATGGCTGCGGATCATTTGACTCTGCTGGTGTGTAGTCTTCAAGGTTTGGAAGAGTTACGGGAAGTTTGTGTTCTTGGACTGGGTAGTACAAACCTTCTTCGTCAAATACGACCGGGAATGGTTCGCCCCAGTAACGCTGTCTTGAAAAAAGCCAGTCTCGTAAGCGAAAATTAACTTTTGCAGAGCCGATGTCTTCTTTTTCAAGCCATGCAATAATTATTTGTTTCGCATCATCGGTTGTATTGTCGGTGATAGACACTGCATCGCTTACCGAGTTAACTGCGACACCATTTCCAGAGAAACAAGACTCGTCTTCTTCGCTTATTGGTCGAACGACTTCTCGTTTAGGAATGCCAAATGTTTCTGCGAAATCAAAGTCACGCTGGTCGTGTGCGGGCACTGCCATTATTGCGCCATGACCATACCCCATGAGAACGTAATCAGCAATCCAAACAGGAATTTCCTCGCCTGTTGCAGGGTTGATTGCTTGTAGACCTGTGAATACACCGGACTTTTCTTTTTGGTCGATCATTCGATCAATGTCTGATTTGTTTTTTGCCTCGGTGACATAGGCTTCAACACTTGTTACATCCATACCACTTGGTGGGTTTGCTAGCACCTCTGCAACAAGCGGATGTTCAGGGGCAAGCACCATGAAGGTTACACCAAAGAGCGTGTCTGGCCTTGTAGTGTAAACAAGAATGGAATCGTCACCGTTTGCAAGTGCAAAGTTGACATCCGCACCTTCGCTTCTGCCAATCCACTCTTGTTGCATGCGCATCGTCGATTGTGGCCAATCCAACCCTTCTAGGTCTTCAAGTAATCTATCCCCAAATGCGGTTATACGAAACATCCATTGTTTCAAGGGACGTCGAACAACGGGGTGGCTGCCTCGCTCGCTTCGGCCGTCGATGACCTCTTCATTTGCGAGTACAGTTCCAAGTTTTGGACACCAGTTAACAACTTGTTCGCCCAAGTACGCGATTCGTTTTGTATCAACGTACGCAGCCTTTTCAGCTGTAGTTTTGCTTTCCCAACTTGCGTCTTCAGGAACGATGTCACCTTTTTCAAGTGCTTCCATAAGCGTCGATATAGGTTTTGCACTTTGCGACGTTGGGTCAAACCATGCGTTGTACGCTTGCAACCAAATCCATTGTGTCCATTTGTAATAGTCTGGATCAATAGTTGCAAACTCGCGAGACCAGTCGTAACTAAAACCAATACGTTTCAGTTGGCCGCGGAACGTATCAATTGCTTTCTTTGTTGTAATCGCAGGGTGTACACCAGTTTCAATAGCATATTGTTCAGCTGGTAATCCAAATGCGTCCCAGCCCATTGGGTGTAAAACGTTGTATCCACCCATACGTTTGAACCTTGAAATGATATCGCTTCCTATGTAGCCCACTGGATGACCAACGTGCAAACCAGCACCGCTTGGGTACGGAAACATATCTAGGCAATAAAATTTTGGTTTCGTTGCATCGAAGCCAGCGTCTCCTGGATTGCCAACAGCGTATACATCGTCCTTCGCCCAGCGCGATTGCCAACGAGTTTCTAATTCGTTGGCAGTTTTTGCACAATAGTTATGCAAAACAGTATTGTCTGGTTCACTGGTCATACGTGGGGCAGGATACCCCAGACCTCACTTCTTTTTCGCAGCAATTTGCCTGAGATGCGATTTCGTTTCGCCCACGATGTGAAAACCACCGGTTACACAGATTAAATCTTCTTGGCTTGCTGCTTGGGCAGCTAGTTCAAGTGCTTCAGGTAGCGTATTAGCAATTTGGGTCATCTTGCCACTGATTTCAGCGAATCTCTTTTGGAGTATTTTTGGTTCTGCCGCCCGTTGGTGGCCCTTCGCTTGCGTGAAGATGATTTTGTCAGCTCCTAGAGATATTTTTTGCAGCATTGCATCGATGTCTTTATCTTGCGCTGCGCCAAAAACACAAATCATAGAGTCGTACGGAACATGCGCACCTACTGATTTGATTAGTGCTTGCAATGCAGTTGGGTCGTGTGCAACATCGACGAGAATGTTTGGTCGATCCCAAACCATTTCCATGCGACCGCTTATTGTTGTAGTCGCGAGGCTGTCGTACATTTTTATATTTTCAAAAGCATACCCAAGTTTTTTCAACTCGTTGATAGCAGATATGGCAAGGGCACAGTTAGTCGCTTGGTGTTCGCCAGCGAGTGGAACTGGAATGTGCATGTACTGCGCATCTTCTGTGATAACACAAATTCGAGTATGTTGTTTGCCGTCTTGGCCACCACCGAACCGTGCGCTAAACTCAATGTCTTGAGCGATAACGTTTACCGAAGTTTTTGTTTCTTCTGCACATTGCCTTAACACTGCTGTAACTTCTTCGCTTTGGTGTGCGCTAATTGCTGGGATGGAAGCTTTGAAAATGCCCGCTTTTTCACGCGCGATATCTTCAACGGTATCGCCAAGTAAATGCGTATGCTCAAGATCAATTTTTGTAAGCAACGTCATGATCGGAGTAATAACGTTTGTCGAGTCGAGTCGACCGCCAAGCCCAGTTTCGATAACTGCAATGTCGACTGCTTGTTCAGCAAAATATTTAAATGCTGTTGCTGTGACCAGTTCAAAAAAGGTCGGCGAAAAATCAAGTTCACTCGCTGCTTCTACAACATCTTTAATGAGTGAAGTAAAGAGCTCTTCATCAATCATCTCGTTGTTTACAACGATACGTTCTCGGATATCAATGAGATGCGGCGATGTGTATGCGCCAACGGTATACCCGTTCCCCATGAGCATTGACGAAATCATCGCAATCGTAGACCCTTTGCCATTAGTGCCAGCAACGTGAATCATGGCAACTTTTTCTTGTGGGTTTCCAAGTGCTGTAAGCAACTTGCGCATTCCATCAAGCTTAAAGGTGTCTTCGTTGTAGGTTACTTTGCGCCTTCTCTCATAATTGGTTTGATTTTGAAGGTACTCAACTGCCGCAGAAAACGTCTTAATCGAAGGCAATGTAGTCTTCGAAGTAGAGGCCTTTTTCTTAGCCGGAGTCCGTTTTTTAGTCGTTTTTTTAGTTGTTGTTTTTGATGTTGCCATAGCCGAGCCATTCTACCATATTTCGCAAATTAAAGCAAATGGAGCGCCATAAAGCATTGCTATATAAACAGTTACGATGAAAAACACTGTTTTTAAAATTCATTTAAAAAGAGTGAGTTGTGCCAGTTCAATGTGTTACTGGCCCTCCTAATGCAACGGCAAACCTCTTTAAGCGTATACCCTCATGAGCTTGCTCTCATACAATTATGCTCTATGAGTAGTGAAAAACCGCCATTCGAAGAAGACTCAGGGGTGGAAGTGCCCCAAGACGTGTCAGCAGAGGACAAACACGTTGCAGAGTTGCTTTCGCACACTATTGATATCTCCGCACTTGCTACAGCTGTAACAAAGCAGAAAGCTGCAGATGCCGCAGATACCCTTGAAGATCTTGATGATGTAGAAGCAGCAGAAGTTATCGAATTGATGGAGGACAATGCAGCAGCTGAAGCATTGTCTGAGATGGAAGTTCCGCTTGCTGTCACCATTATTGAAGACTTGATTGATGACAACCGCAAGGAATACGCCGCAACGTTGCTAGCAACCATGGCACCTGATGACGCTGTCTCGATTGTTCGCGGTCTAGATGGAGAACATGTAGAGCCGCTGTTTGATTGCATGCCAGTGGCCTCGTCTAGAAAGTTACGACAACTCTGCGATTACGAAGAAGAATCTGCAGCTGGAATAATGACTACGGATTTTGTTTCTCTTGAAGAAACATTAACAATTACAGAAGTTGTTGAAGTGTTGCGACTAAGAGAATTGCCAGAGAATGTGCAGGAATTACCTGTAACAAATACACTCGACGAACTTGTAGGAGTTGTAAGTTTACGCGCCCTTTTGATTGGTCAGTCTTCTGCGACTGTTGCCGAATCAATGGAAACCAAAGTTGCAGCGGTGCGTAGCAATACTGACCGAGAACAAGTAGCAAGAGAATTTGATAGGTACGGGTATGAAATGCTTCCAGTGATCGACGCATCGAATCGGCTTCTTGGAATTATTACGGTTGACGATGTGATTGATATTATCGAAGAAGAACAAACAGAAGACGTACAAAAAACAGTTGGTGCGGGTGCAGGCGAGGCCGTCTATTCTGGATTGTCTGTAAAATTACGCGGTCGTATGCCGTGGCTAATTTCTTCTGCGCTTATGATGTTGCCCGCAACGTATGTAGTTTTGAGTTTTGATTGGCTTATTAAGGAGCTAGCTCTTTTAGCAGTCTTCATGCCGCTCATAGCTGCACTGGCGGGTAATGCAGGTCACCAAGCCCTCGCTGTAACACTGCGTGGAATAGTCCTTGACGAAGTGCGAAAAGACCGAATAATACCGCTTATGCGCAGAGAACTGCTTGTTGGCTTATTTGCAGGAGTGACTATCGGTGGTTTCGCTTCGCTCTTGCTTTGGGTTTTTGGCGAGGAGCAACCAGCTCGACTTGGCGTTATATTTGCGTGTGCAATGATAGTCTCAATGGGTGTTGGCACATTTACGGGCGCCGCAATTCCACTCATTATGCGAAGACTAGGCGCCGACCCAGCGCAAGCATCCGCTATCTTTCTCATTATGATTACAGACTCAGTGGCATTCTCAACCTTGCTTGGTTTTGCCTATGTAGCATCAACATGGTTGCAAGTTCAAGGAAGTTAACATGAAAGCAGACATCGAAAGAATTCTAATTGCAAGAGGCGCTATTTCTGATCGAGTGCGAACGCTCGGAGAGGCAATTTCTGAAAGCCTTGAGGAATTAGATAAAGAAGAAGAAATTGTGCTTGTAGCTGTAATGACCGGAGCACTTATTTTTGTCGCTGACCTCATGCGATATTTACCTATGAAAATTAGAATTCAACTCATGACGGCGAGTAGTTACGCCGGGAAGTCTACTAAAAGTAATAATGACCCAACACTCGGCAAACTACCAGATGTAACAGGCAGACATGTACTTCTTGTCGACGACATTCTTGACTCTGGCAAAACACTCACGCGCATTCGGAGAGAACTTGAAGAGTTAGATCCGAAGTCTATTCAATCATGCGTTCTCCTTCGAAAGAAGTTGGAGTCTGCAATGGATGTTCCATGCGAGCATGTTGGTTTTGAAATTGAAGATGAATTTGTCGTTGGGTATGGGTTAGATTATGATGGGTATTATCGCAACTACCCAGACATAGGAGTGATAAACCCCTGAAAGAGGTTTTAGTTGCGTTTTACTATGGAAAAAGAACAAGCCAAATCTCCAATCGTTGAAGGCCTGCAAGGTATGGCAGTTGCGTTATCGCTTGAATGCTCTCGTTGTGGGTATGAGTTGCGTGGAATGTTAGCAGATACAAATTGCCCAGAATGCGGCGAACCAATTCGGCTTACAATTATTGAATCTATAGACCCTGCTGCTCGGCGCCTTTCTCCGATTCAGTTTCCAAAACGAGTTGGCAACTCTATAACTGTTGTTGTTGCAGCATATTTACTTTCGGCTCTTCTAGCAATTACAGCACTTCTTATTCACGCACCAGTTATCTCGTTGCCCCATGTTCTTCAATCAATTCCCGCAAAGCCATTGGTTCTAGCGTCGGCTGGTTTCGGGTTGCTTGCATTTGTCGCTCTTCTGCCAATGATTTCGATGTGTTCTCGTAAAGAACTTGTTGGCTGCAAAGGTGGCCTATCGTTGACAAGTACCGGCTTGCTTGTTTGGTCTGGCAGCATGTTCTTAGCGTACATGGTATTGTTCGTTCAATCCAATCAGAGCGGAGCAATGGCGATGTTGTTTGATACCTGTTTCCCTGCAATTACAGCTGGCATCGTATTCTCAGGGTTTAAAAAATTAGTTCCAAGGCTTGGGCTTCGGAGTAGGGCTTTTAGGCAAGCACAAGGAAGTCGCCAGCGAATGAATGATCTGCTGGTTGCTCTCGTGTTTGTTCTCATTGGCAGGGCGTTGATTATTGCCTCGCCGGGAGATACGAACCTTGCAATGTTTGGACTCATAGTTATGATTATGAGCCTTTCGTTGATTGTCTTTGGCTTGGGGTATTTACTTCGAAATACCATCTGGATTCGGCAGGCGTTGGTCGCCCCGCCACCAGCTCTGAGCGATTTGCTGCATATCAAATAATCCTATACTTGAGCGAGTATCTTCGGGCAGTCTGCCACGATGGCAGGGGATGCAGGATTTGAGCGTGTGCTTGGCGGAACATTACGCCTGAAACGAGTTTTTTTAACAGTTAGGGGCTTATTTGTGGCATTCTATTTGTATGTATATTGGCAAATAGACTTAAAGGGCAGCGTGCCCTTGAAATGAAAGGAAGAGAGTTCGGGCTTTTAAATACAAGCCCCAAAACTCAGGAGATTACGCATGGCAGTAAAAGAATTGGCTTTTGATGTTGAAGCTAGAAAAAAAATGTTACTTGGTGTGGAAAAACTAGCGGCAGCGGTGAAGTCCACTTTGGGACCTCGCGGACGGAACGCTATTTTGGATAAAGCGTGGGGCGGACCTACAGTTACCAAAGATGGCGTAACAGTTGCTGAAGAAATTGAACTTCGCGACAAAGTCGAGAACCAAGGTGCGCAGCTTGTGAAAGAAGTAGCTGCAAAAACCTCGGATGATGCAGGCGATGGTACTACGACTGCAACTGTGCTCGCAGAAGCGATATTTAAAAGTGGCTTGCGGCATCTTGCTTCAGGGTGTGATGCGAACGCAATGGTACGAGGTATTCACAAAGCGGTTAGCTCAGTAACGCAATCAATTACAGATATGTCACAAGCAGTTGATGACAATATTGAATCAGTCGCGACTATTTCTGCGAACAACGATGCTTCCATTGGCAAAATAATGGCTAATGCTTTTTCCAAAGTCGGTAAAGATGGCGTTATTACTGTAGAAGAAGGAAAGAGCCTTGAAACTACAATCGACGTTGTTGAAGGCATGCAATTCGATCGTGGATTCCTAAGCCCAAACTTTGTCACTGATGTAGATTCCATGACCACTGTTTTGGAAAAGCCGCTTGTATTCATTTATGAAGACAAACTTGAAACAGCAAAACAAATCGTTCCATTGCTTGAAAAAGTAATGGAATCAAAACGTCCTCTTTTAATCATCGCAGAGGACATCTCTGGGGAAGCGCTTTCTACACTTGTTATTAACAAGTTGCGAGGCGTCTTACAAGTCGTTGCTGTGAAAGCTCCGGGCTATGGCGATCGTCGAAAAGCGATGCTTGAAGATATTGCAGTGCTCACCGGTGGCGAAGCAATAATGAAAGATCTTGGAATCGATATTGAAAAGATAAGCCTTACACAACTAGGCCAAGCAAAGAAGATTGAAGTCACAAACAAAGAGACAACAATCATGGAAGGCGCTGGTACAACAAAAGAAATTACAAATCGAATCGAACGAATTCGCATGGAAATTTCAAACAGTTCATCAGATTACGATAGCGAAAAACTACAAGAACGTCTTGCAAAACTCGCAGGCGGCATTGCGCAAATTAATGTTGGTGCTGCTTCTGAAGCGGAACTGAAGGAACGCAAGGCAAGAGTTGAAGATGCTCTGCACGCTACCCGCGCTGCAATTGCAGAAGGCGTAGTTCCAGGTGGAGGCATTAGCTTTATTCGTGCCAAGGACGCACTCAAGAAAATACGTTCTTCAGCAACTGGTGATGAAAAGATTGGCGTAGATGTGATTCATGACTCGCTTACGTTACCGTTGCAAACTATTGCAGATAATGCAGGTGCCAAGGGCAGTGTGGTTGTTGCGAAAGTATCTGAAATGACAGGTAGCGCAGGGTTTAACGCGCTTACTCTTGAATATTGCGACATGCTTGAAGACGGCGTGCTAACTCCTGCAAAGGTAGACCGATGTGCATTGCAAAATGCAGCATCCGTTGCATGCATGCTTTTATCGACTGATTGCATCATTACTACTGTCCCCGAAGAAGAAGGCGATGACGCTGGAGCTGGTATGGACGGTATGGGTGGCATGGGCGGTGGCATGCCTGGTATGGGTGGAATGCCTGGTATGGGCGGAATGCCTGGCATGGGTGGCATGGGCTTTTAACGAAACCTCCGTAACCACCGAACACAACGTAAACACAACAACCTTAGTACATAACAAACAATAGACTGGAAAAAACAATGGCAGTAACACCACTTGAAGATAGAATTTTAATTAAACCCCTCGAACGAGAAACTCAGACAGAGTCTGGTATTTTTCTCCCTGAATCAGCAACCGAGAAACCAATGCAAGGCAAAGTCGTAGCGACTGGTCCAGGCAAACTACTTGATAACGGCGAGCGCGTAAAGCCAAGCGTTACCAAGGGCGACGTTGTAGTTTTTGGGAAGTACTCAGGAACTGAAATTGAAATCAAGGGAACAGCTCACCTCATCGTTCGCGAAAGCGAATTGCTTGGGATGATTGGCTAATTACACTCGAAAAGAGATAACACTATGACAGCAAAACAAATGAAATATGAAAATGCAGCACACGAAGAATTTCGTGAAGGTATTGAGCGAATGGCAAAAGCAGTTGGCATCACAATGGGGCCAGCTGGCCGTAACGTGATTGTGCAAAAATCTTTTGGTGGACCAAGCGTCACAAAAGATGGCGTTTCTGTAGCAAAAGAAATAGAGCTACCCGAAGCGTTCCAGAACATGGGCGCAAAAATGGTACAGCAAGTAGCGAAGAAAACAGCAGACGTAGCAGGCGATGGCACTACTTCAGCCACTATTCTTGCGGATGCTATATTCCGTAATGGTCTTAGGTACGTAGGTGTTGGTGCAAACCCAGTTACTGTGCAACGTGGAATTACTGCGGCTGCCACTGCTGCAACTCAGGCAGTGAACGCAATGGCAACACCATGTAATGGAAAAACAGACTACCGAAAGGTTGCGCTTGTTTCTTCAAATCACGACACGGATTTGGCAAATATCATTTCAGAAGCAATCAACAAGGTTGGAAGCGAAGGCGTTGTTGAAGTTGAAGAAGGAAAAACTGCTGAAACTACACTTGAATATGTTGAAGGCATGGCGTTTGACAAAGGATATTTAAGCCCATACTTCATGACTGACCCTAAAACTGCAGAGTGCGTTCTTGAAGATTGCAACATCCTCATTTACGAAAAGAAAATTTCAAACCTTGCAGATTTACTGCCATTATTGAATAAGACTGCAACTTCAAGCAAGCCCCTTTTGCTAATCGCAGAAGATATCGACAACGAAGCACTTGCTGCTCTTGTAATCAACCGTTTGCGTGGTGCACTCAATATTTGTGCAGTGAAGGCGCCTGGATTTGGCGATAGACGCAAGGCAATGCTCGGTGATATTGCTGCACTCACTGGCGGCACCTTCTTCTCTGAAGATATTGGTCGAAGCCTGGAAGATGTAGAACTGAACGAACTTGGAAGTGCAAAGCGAATTGTTATTACAAAAGACGCTACAACTATTGTTCGTGGAGCTGGTAAGAAAACGGATATAAATGCACGTGTAAATCAAATCACAGCGCAAATTGAACGTTCTACTAGCGATTACGATAAAGAAAAACTTCAAGAACGCCTCGCAAAACTTACTGGCGGCGTTGCTGTCATTCAAGTTGGCGGTACAAGCGAAGTGGAAATGAAAGAACGCAAAGATCGTGTTGACGATGCTCTTTCTGCAACACGTGCAGCAGCACGTGAAGGCTATGTTCCTGGCGGTGGTGTTGCATACATTCGCGCTATCGAAGGTATTAATAAAGCTCGCAAGAACGCAAAGGGCGATGCGAAATTCGGTTTCGATATCTTAGCGTCAGCACTTGAAGCACCAGCGTCATTGATTGCCTCCAATAGCGGTACCGATGGTGATGTAGTTGTTGAAAAAATTAAAGAAGGCAAAGATGGCTTTGGCTTTAATGCTTCAACAGGCAAGTACGAAGATTTGGTCGTAGCTGGCATTATTGATCCAGCACTTGTTGTTTGCACAGCAATTCAAAATTCAGCATCAGTTGCGGGGTTACTCCTTACAACAAACGTTGCAATAACTGAATTGAAAGATGACGAAGACCCAATTGAACAAGCGATTTATTAATTCTTGTAAAGAAGTATTATGACAGCTACTCGATGTTATTACGAAGTCCTTGGAATCACACGCACTGCGGATGGTACAGAAGTTAAACGTGCGTACAGACGCCTTGCAATGAAGTACCACCCTGACCGAAACCCGGACGATGCTGCTGCTGAAAAAAGTTTTAAGGAATGCGCAGAAGCGTACGATGTTCTTTCCGACTCGCAGAAGCGTCCGGTGTATGACCAATACGGTCACGAAGGTTTGCGAGGACAAGGGCATGCAGGTCACGACTTTAACTCGATGAATGTTGAAGATATTTTCTCAATGTTTAACGACATTCTTGGGGGAGGTCGCGGTGGCGGAGGAAGGGCTCGCCCGCGGCAACGGCGTGGGTACGACCTTGAAACTTCTGTAGACATTACGCTAGAGGAAGTGCTTACAGGTACTGAACAAGAAGTCGATTTCACAAGAAAAACTGTATGTGAAATGTGCACGGGTTCTGGAGGAAAACCTGGAACATCGCCCCAAACATGCACCACTTGTGCTGGGCAAGGGCAAGTTGCACAAGCTGGTCTAGGCGGAATGTTCCGCATGGTGTCAGCGTGCCCACATTGTAATGGTCGTGGTTCGGTCATCACCGAAAAGTGTGACGAGTGTCACGGGCAGGGTCGAATTCTGAAAGAACGCAAACTTTCCGTGAAAGTTCCAGCAGGAATTCACCATGGGCAAGCGGTGCGTATTTCTGGAGAAGGCGAACCGCCAGATTGGGAAGCATCGCCAGACGGTTCAGGAACACCCGGTGATTTACACGTTGTAGTTCGCGTAGAAGAAGACGAGCGCTTTGAAAGAGATGGCGACCATCTTATTCAAATCACACCTGTGGCGTTTACACAACTGGCATTAGGCACAACCATAGAAGTTTCATCTATAGACGAGCCACACGATGTCGAAATTCCTGCGGGCACGCAAACGAATGAAATATTCAAGGTTGCTGGTGCTGGTTTGCCAGATTTACGAACCGGTCGAAGGGGTGACCTTGTCGTGATTGTGCGAATGGCGGTACCGACAAAATTGAACGATGAACAACGATCACTTCTAGAAGAGTATGCAAAAACAGAACAGCTCCCAGTGCATGATTCGGAACAATCATTCTGGGAAAAACTGAAAGGTGCAGTGACTGGAGGGTAACCCCAGTACGTACAAGAGGAACAATTTGATGACAAACCCCGAAACAACAGAAAA
>Ga0302119_10000249_pt1 | contig 23727 bp, 20 predicted proteins | sample AG5_Tmax_MG_FD_203114 | JGI IMG/M metagenome (GOLD analysis project Ga0302119, IMG submission 203114) | Marine microbial communities from Western Arctic Ocean, Canada - AG5_Tmax | ecosystem: Environmental > Aquatic > Marine > Oceanic | place: Canada: Western Arctic Ocean | collected 2017-10-01 | reverse complement strand
AGAGACACCACCCGACAAACCCCAACCCCAGGGGCTCACCGCCAGCGATCCCACAAGGAACGTGCCTCTCACGGGAACCCCGGACCAGGTCACCGTTACCGACATCACCGGCAACGGAAACGGAGGAGCCCCGGCTGGCGATGACACGGCAGAACAAGCCTTCGAGCGCAAAGCCCAAGTGGCCCTAAAAGCCCTTCAATCCCAGACCTTGACCGATTCCCAACGTGTCCAAGCCCTGCGGGATCTGGCCATGGAATGGGCCGGCAGCTCCACCTCCACAGACGCCCTCGCCAGCGCCGAGGCCATCGAAGCCAACCAAGGGGCGGACCAAGCCACAGAGCAGATACTCAGCACCCGGCGCGATGCATTGCTTGAGTTGCTCCGTACTGCGGCCACTTTTGATCCAGCCAAGCCCGGACTCTCCGGCATCTTAGCGCGCCTGGAGCAAGTTCCAGGCCAATTGGACTTTGCCCAGGACTTGGGTTTCCAGCAGGGCAAACAGGCAATCCTCGACGGGTTGTTTGACGCAGCCCTGGTCCGAGCCGCGCGGGTTCTCAGTGATGCAGCCAGCCAACAAGCCTCGGGGGAATTCACAGCCCTACCCGGACTCCTACGCGCCTTCATCGAGCAAGCAGACCTGCCCCCCGAAAGCCCACAGGAAGACCAACGCCTATTCCTTCTGCGTCAAAACATCGCCAGCGCTGCAGCAATCCTGCGCAACCTATCCAACCTGGAGGCCACCTTCCGTACATCACGGGCGGATTCCGAACAGGAGCTCGTAAAGGAAGCCCTTACGGGCACGGGTGCCGGGGATCCTGGGGTGTTAGCGCTGCTGCAAGCGGGAGACCTGGTCCAAGCGGACGCAGCCCTCCTGTCCCTTTTAACGATTGTGCAAACCCCCACTCTCACCAGTCCGCTCCAAACCCTTCAGGCCGATATCCAAGCTGGACTGCGTGCCCTCGGTTTCCTGAGCCAGAGTTTCACCTCCCCCGGCTGGCGGCGCAAAACCGTGCTGGATTTGCGCCGGGGTCAAGTTTCATACGACGTGATCTCCTGCGACGGTCAAGGCCCTCTGGTTATGGTGGATGGCACCCTCACCCATCTGGGTTGGGCACCATTTATGGTCAGTGCCAAGGGCCTGGATCATCTCTTTGATCGGCGCCTCGAGCGCTCCTACACCACGGCAGAAAAGGCGGACATCAGTAGGCTCATGCGCTTGGCAGCCGTGCTCGAGAGTTACAACTTGGCCCAGGATTTGATGGACCAGCCCGTGGTCACCGATCAACGGCTCCGGAAATTGAACCAGCCCTTCGAGCAAGCTTTTGCGCCCGGGGGCGAAGAGTTACCCGCCCAAGAGGCCGCCCAGCTGCAACTGGAAATGGCTGCGGCCCGAAGCCTTGGGCTAGGCCTACGGGACCTTTCCGCGGACAATCCTCTGTGCGCCAGCACCCACCTCGAACGCCTTGCAACCGAGTACCAGGCCAGCGTGTTCCTCCTGCTGCTGCATACCCTCCCCGGGGATTCCTAGATGCTCACCAAAGCGGAGCATTTGGAAACGGGCATCGCCGCCTGCCTTCCGGGAACCCCGTGTGATGTGCTGGTCCTCGACCAGGGTGGGCTGGCAACGGACCAAGGGGGTGCATCCCTTGTCACCGACGCTTGGCCCGAACCTTGGTCCCATGCCCACGCTCGCCAAGACGCTTCCGGCTCCCAACGGGTTTGGTGGGTTCCCTCCCCAGCCCAACCATCCAGCGGCTGGCCCAAGGCTTTTCCAGTCTGGCTGGCCCAAGCCGCCGGAGCCCAAGCAATGCTGATTTTGGCCCGCGCCCCCCAAACGGAAAAGGGCCCGCGCCACTTGACCGATGTGCTGGATCTCACCCAGCGTTCTCCCCTGATCGGCCTGGGCCCTTCATCCCGTGGGCCCCTCTTTCCCGATCGCACGGGGGTTTTAAGCCCAGAACTTGCCCAGCGCGTGCAAGCACTGATTCAGAGCACGCCCGCCATCGCCGCTGACGCCACAGGCGACCCAGGCTCAGGCCCCTGGGATCTTGTCCTCCCCGGAATCTCCGCTCCCCTTGCCGCTGCCGCCCACGTGAGCTTGCCCACGGTGGCTTTAGCCCTGAGAGATCCGACCGAGGCCAACCGGCCCTATCCCTGGAAACAAATCATCCAAGCGCTCCTCCACGTGCCCACGGCCCTATGACCCAGTCCATTGCCATTCTGGTATCCGGTAGCGGCCGACACCTAGAGAACTTCGCGCGCTTGACCCAAAACGGGTCTCTTGACGCCAAAATAAGTTTGGCCCTTTGCGATCGGGATGGGGCGGGTGCCATCGATCGAGCCAGGGCCGCGAACTTGCCCTTGGTGGTCTTGGACGGCCAAAGAAAACTCGACACCAAGGCATTTGGTGAAGCCGCTTGGGCCGCCATTCGGCAAAGCGGGGCGCAAACCGTTCTTTTGGCGGGATTCCTACGTCTGCTGCCAATCCCGGAGGATTTCCGAGGCCGCATCCTGAACATCCACCCCTCGCTCTTGCCCGCTTTTGGGGGCAAAGGTTTTTATGGGGACCGGGTCCATCAGGCAGTGCTTGCCCGGGGCTGCGCAGTCACCGGGTGCACGGTGCACCTGGTGGAAGAGGAATTCGACACGGGCCCGATTCTGCTCCAGCGCTGGTGTGCTGTGGAGGCGGGCGATACCCCTGGGGACCTCGCCCAGCGGGTCTTCGAGCTCGAGCTCGAAGCCTACCCGGCGGCCCTCAGGCAGTACCTAGTCGCCAGCGAAGGGTCCTAAGACCCGAACGCTGCTTCTCAGCAGCAGGATGGGGTGGGCAAGGGGTCTCGAACCCCCGACCTCCGGTACCACAAACCGGCGCTCTAACCAACTGAGCTATGCCCACCATACGCCCCGTGGGGCATCCCGCTTCTTCGTAGAAGCGTGGGGATAATCAGCTTCTGAGGGCTCCCAGTCAAGGGAGAGGTGCAAGATTCCGGAGCGAACCTGTGCTCAATTTTAGGCGCGCGGGGAAACGAGGCTCCCCAACAGGCGCTGGAGCAAACCCCGGCGCGCGGGTTCCACCCGGGCTAAACGGCTCTGGGCCCGCTCCAATTGGGCCCGGACCTGAAGCACTTCCTGCTGCAGGGAGCCCACCAGGACCAAAGCCCGGGACTTCTGGGACTCGACCTTAGCCAATCGATCTTCAAGGCGATCGGTGAACCGGGCGGTTCCCCGCTCAATCAAGAGCGCCGACTCCAAATCCCCTTGGACATTCCGCAGGCTGGTGCTCAGGGCTGCTCCGCGGCGGCCCAATGCGACGATTTCCTCCTGATAGGCCCGCTCCCGGCGGCCGGGCCCCACAACCCGCACGGGTTGGACTGAGGGTCGGGGAATCAGATCAGGGTCTTGCTGCTCAAGTAGGGGTGCGCTCACACCTGTCTCATCGGTCCAAGCCCTGGGTAGCTTGCCCACGGGAAAAGCAAATCATCCCGGAGCAAAGACCCCGTCAGGCTTTGACCCAGACCTCGGGTGGCCTATTCTAGAGCGTGCCCAAGGACCAAAAAGACGCAGCTCCCGATGGCGGAGAGCAAACCCCACGCCCCAAGAGCTTCGGCAATATGGGGCCCGATCACTGGTCTCGGTCCCGCGGGGACAAGAACCGGGAGTCCGTGGAGTACTACCGGGAACGCTCCCAAGCTCCGGGGGTACGCGAGGGTGGCGGCCCGCGAAACCACTACTGCATGGCTTGCGATGGGGTGATCCCCACGGATCAATCTGGCGACAGCTGCCCCCACTGCGGGGAGAAAATCGAAGGGGAGACGCGACGCTACTTCAACTGGGTAGAGATCGATCAGACCCCCCCGAGCGACCGCAAACTGCAACTGGCCCTGCTGGGGATTTTTATGGCAGTCGTGGGCCTGATTTGGTTTCTCCTCTCATGACCCCCCACCAGCCAAAGAGATTTGATCGGCAAGAGCGCTTTGCCTCCTTGGGAAAGGAAGGCCAAGAGCGCCTCGCCGCCGGAAAGGTTTTGTTGGTGGGCACCGGTGCCCTGGGCGGAGTCTTGGCCCAATCCATGGTGCGCGCCGGAGTGGGCGAATTGGTCCTGGCGGACCGGGACATCGTGGAACTCAGCAACCTTCCGCGCCAAGTGCTGTTCGATGATGCCCATGCTGCCGCGGGCCAAGCCAAGGTTTTTGCCGCCGAGGAAACCCTCAAGCGCATCGGCGGCCCCACACGCCTCACCTGCCACGCGGTGCACGTGGATGGGCGCAACCTAGCCGAGCTTGCCGAAGGCTGTGATCTCATCCTCGACGGCACGGACAACCTGAGCACGCGCTACCTGATCAACGATTACTGCGTGCAGCAGGACATCCCTTGGATTTATGGAGGAGTCGTGGGCGGCGCCGGGTTGGTGCTGCCAATCATGCCGGGAAACGGTCCCTGCTTGCGCTGCGTGTTCCGCACGCCTCCCCCGGCGGGCACCCTGCCCACCTGTGACACGGCGGGGGTGATCATGCCCGCGGTGGGTTTGGTGGCTTCCATGCAAGCGGGCCTTGCCCTGCGCATCTTGAGCGGTGCGCCCCTACCCGAAGCGGCCCTGATCGAGTTGGACGCCTGGAACGGTGAGTGCCGCCGATTGGTTGCCAAAGCCGATCCCGATTGCCCCTGTTGCGGGGCGCGTATTTTTGAGTTTTGGGATCAGGCCCAAGGGGAAGAGACCTTGACCCTCTGCGGCCGCAACACGGTGCAAGTCATGCGGCCGGGAACGCCGCCGGACTTGGACGCGGTGGCGGCTCAACTGGAACAGGTTGCCAAGCGTGTTGTGCGCGCCGGGCCGCTCTTGCGGGCTGAAGTGGAGGATTTAGTGCTCACGGTCTTTCCCGATGGCCGCACCCTGATCGAGGGCACGGACGACCCCATGCGCGCCCAAGGGATTTTTGACCGCTGGATCGGCGGATGAAACCAACCCTCGTGATCCTGGCCGCCGGAGCATCCAGCCGCTTGGGCCAACCCAAGGTATTGGCCCAGATCCAGGACTGTGGCAAGACCGTTCTCGATCACCTCTTGGATTCCAGCGAAAACTGGTGCAGCCAAACGCCCCTGGTGGTGGCCGGCGCGGATCATGGCCCCATTCAAAGCGCCTGCAAGACCGCCCAAGTCCTCAACCACCTTGAATGGAGTCAAGGTCGCACAGGGGGCTTGGCCGCCGCCGTACGCGCCCGTCCGGACCAGGACTTTTTGCTTTGGCCGGCGGACTCTCCCTGCTTTCGAACCGAAGATGTGGAACTCCTGACCCAGACCTTTGGGGCGGCAAAATTCCCATCTATGGGTTGGCTTGCCCCACGCAGTCCGGATGGCGCTTTTGGGCATCCAGTGATTCTCGGTCGAGAGCTCCTAGCCTTGGCCCTCAACCTGAGTCCTGACACGCCCCTGCGCGATCTCCGCAAGCACGCCACCCCCCTTTGGTCCGTGGACCTGTCTCATTCTGGGGCTCGAATCAACCTGGATACCCCAGCGGCACTCAGGGAAGTGCGCGCATGGTTCCAAGAAGGTCGATAGGGATTGAGCCACGGCCCCCTAGCGGTCGAAGAAATAGGCTGGGGAACACGTCCCCGAAGAGCATGAGTTTCCAGGGTGATGTACGCGGGATTGGTTTAGCTGAATTGCTTCAGGGCTTAGCCCGTGGACGCAAGCAAGGCGTCGTCACACTCAGCTCCCGGGGCACCCCCCGGGTACTCGTGGGCCTATCCGAGGGCAAGGCCTTTTTGCTGCCCGCAGAGGAGGAGCCAGTGGACCACTGGCAAGCCCTAGTCAAGGACGCCTGGATCGACGCTGTAGGCACGCGTATCGAGCACCTGCACATCGCCGAAGTCGCCCGGGCCAATCGGCTCGAGCAACTCTATTGCCTCTTGGATGGAGACGGTGCGCATTTCCGCTTTGAGCCGAGGGAGCTCCCCTTTGACGGGGAAGGACGAGTGCTGGCCACTGGCAACCAGCCCCCCATCAGCCCGATCCCCATCGAGGGACTTTTGCTGGAGTACGCGCGCATCGATGATGAACGCGAAAGGGTCCAAGCCCAACACCAGCTTGCCTTTGATGATTTGCCCGCGGTGTACGATTCCAAGGCCTGCGAAAGTTTGTCCCAGGTCCTTTTACAGGAAATCGACGGGCGCTCCACGGTGACTGAAATCGCAAACCGTCTGGGCTGGACCCTACGCCAAACCGTGCTCTCCATTGGGCCGGGCCTGGCGTCCGGGGGCCTTTATGCCCTGAGCGGCGATCAGTGTCTACTGTTGGCCATTGAAGAACTGCGGCGCAAGGCTTGGCGCCGTGCGGCCGTGCGTTTGACCGCCTGGACTAGCCGGGGCACACCGGGTGCATTGGATCCGGACGCTGTTGAAATCCTAGTGGGAGAATGGGGCAGCGGGCGCCTGGTGTCCACCGTGCGCTTGATGGAGGCCCAAGCTGTCTGGATCCTGCTGCGTCGTATTGACCACGGACTTATGCAACCGGCCCAGTCCGTGCTCCATTGGATCGAGGCCGCGCGCATCTTCCCCGATGATCCGCGTATCCAGCTCCATCGCTTAGCCCTGGAGGCTGTCGATGGGGGCAACCAGGAACGGCCCCCCATTGCAGATTTACACAAGCTTGCGCGAACCCAAATCGAGAAGGGTTTCTTGCTGCGCGCCCAACCCGCCCTGCGCTTGGCCCAAGACCGTGCGCCGGATACCGCAGCCGAACGCCTTGAGTTGGGTCAGCTCTTGCTCGCATCGGGCCTTCCCGAAGAGGCCGCCCCATGGATGATCTCGGCCTGCGAGGACTTCGTGGCCCGGGGCCTAAGCGACCGAGCCGTGTTAGCCCTGCGGGAGTTGACCGCTGCCCTACCAAGGGAACGGGAAGCGCGCCTCTTGCTCAGCCGCGCGCGGCGCTCCACCAACTCCGCCCGGCGTATGCGCAAGCGCCTCTTGTTCACCATGGCAGGGATCGCTGGATTCGCTGGGATCGCCCTCGTGCAAGTCAACACCCAACGTCAGCGCAGCAGCCAATTGGCCGAAGTGCACGCCCTCTTGTCCACACCGGACCAGGCCAGTTGGGCCCTGACCCAAAAGTTCCCCGGGGACGAGGGTGCAGATGTAATCGCCTTGCGCCGGGTCATCGATGACAAGCAACGGGCATTAGAACTCAACCAACGGGATGAGTGGCTCGCCGAATACGATGCCGTGGGGTACGAAGCCCACCGGGGGGATTCTCTGCGCGCCCTGGACTTGGCCCGCGCCCTGAGCCAACCGCCCACCCTGCGCTTCGTGCAAGGGATCTGGCCCCTCAAGTCGGATCTGATGGCTTCCATTCCAGAAACCCTCGGTGAGCAAGCCACTGGGCTTGGTGCCGTGCGCCTAGACGACGCAGATCAAATCGCCAGCGAACTCAACCTGGCAAGCCTGGCCCAAGCCCTACGTGCGGCCCTGACGAGCCCCCCAGTGCCAGAGGAGAAATCCTTGGGGCAAGGTCTTGATGCTCTCGAAGCCCAGCTGATAGGTCGCCATGACCGGCGCGCGACCCTGACCACGGAAAGGGCCCAAAAGAACCTGCGCGCGGATCAAAACCAGTTATTGGAAAGAGCCCGGGGTTTGGACGAGGCCCGTGAGCTGGACCATTCCCTCCAAGTCTATGGACAGTTGTTCCTATCGGATGAGGAAGGAGCCGTGCGTGCTGCCCTGGCCGAGGAGCACAAAGATCTCTTACGACGGGCCGACGCCTTCAAGCGCGCCAGGGAATCAGCCCGCATGGGCCAACTCCAAGAGGCAGCTAAAGTGCTCAACGAGCACATGCAGGAGCCCGGTGCCTGGTACTTGCCCGTGGCCATCACCAGCGACCCCAGTGGCGCAACGATTCAATTGTCCTCAGGTAGAACCGAACACACGCCCTTAGTGCACGAGATGCGCATCGACGATGTTTTCGCCGGACGCTTGCATGTGGACGGCTACCTGGACCAGGAGTTCGACATCCTGGGTCCCAGCAATCAGCACATGGTGCTCTCTCGCATTCCTGTGCGATCCTGGCGTAGCTCCGGTCGGGTGGATGCGGTTCCGGTGCCCGTGAGCAGCGACCACATTCTGGTGGACCGAAACGGCAATCTAGCCCGGGTGGGCTTGAGCGGCAAACTCATTTGGTCACGAAAGGTCGCGAGCCTATCCGGGGTCTCCCGAGCCCCCGTGTTCCTGCCCCAATTGGAAAATCAGCTCCTGGTTGTGACCGAAGAAGGCCAAGCCTATTTCTTGGCCGCGGACTCGGGCGAGCTCACGGGCCCTTGGGATCTCAAGAGTCCCCCCAGTGTGGGCCCCACCCAGGGCACTGACTTTGTCCAACTACGCCTAGCCGACGGCCGCGTGGCCTTTTGGACCGATAGCCTGAAACCGACGGTCTGGCCCAACACCAACGGGCCCCATCCCCTGGCCAAGGATCAGGAACACCTGCACGGTTCCAACAGCGGTTTGCAGGTGCAGCGGCGCGGGGACGGCCCCCTTGTGAGCATGACCTCGCGCTTTGGAGGTTGGATCTTGACCCAACAGGAAGGCACCTATTCGGTGGCTCCTGCCGATGCCCCCGACCAGGGCTTTTCCGCAGCTTCGAAGGGGCGCTGGAACTGGGCTGCCTTTGAGTCCCGGGAAGATGGCGAACTCCTCTGGATCTCTGATGGTGCGGGCCTGCGGGCCTTTGCCCTGATCCCCCGACCCTAAGCATTTGGCTTGGGGCCCGGCGCGGTTATGGTTGCGCCCATGCGAATCAGGAATCCGTTCCCCAGAACCCGCGACTGGTCCCGGACATGCGCCCTCTTGGCCATGGCTGGGATATTCCATTCCTGCGCCGGGACGCCCGATGCTGGACCGTCAGCGGGCAGCCCGCCGGACCCAATGTCCGAGTCCCATTGGGAGCGCATGGACTCGTCGGAGTTCGCGACCTTTGTCCGTGGACTTCAAGAACCCGAGTGGGATCCCGCGACCCATCAGGCCTTGCTGGAAGCAAGCAAGGGATTCGGAGAGACCGCCCTACGCTCCACGCTCTTGTTGGCGCGAACAACCTCCCCCACCATCAGCGAGCATTTTCTACAGCACCTCGAAGAACGCACGGACCCCCCAAGCCGCGGCGAAGGAGGCAATCAAATCACCCAGGCTGCAGCACTGCTCCTGCGCCCAACGCCTCTCAGCCCAAACCAAAGAGAGCGACTGCTGGCCCTTGCCATTGGCCCTGCGCCGCACCCCAACCTTGCGGTACGGGTGGAATGCGCCGGAACGCTCCTGGCCCTCGACGAAGCTCGAACGGTCCCATTCCTCATCCGCGTCCTGCGTGCGCGCACCCCGGCGGAGCGAGACGATCCCCCGGACTGGCCCCGCATAGATACCCTTGCCTGGGTCAAGCATCGCTCCTCCCGCGCCCTTGCGGAACACTTCGAGGTGCCCGACGTTTTTAGGCCGGATGGTTCATGGCAACACCAAATGGACGAAGCCGAAGCCTATGAAAAGCTCGCCCAAGGGACTGCTTCCCTGGACAAGGATTGACGTCCTTTGGCATTGACGCCCCGTGGCGCCCCTAGGGCCTGATACGACCCATCATACGCGGGAAGGGTGCAGCCTCGCGCACGTGCTCGAGGCCACAAATCCAACCCACGGTGCGCTCAAGACCAAGCCCAAATCCCCCGTGGGGAACCGAGCCATAGCGACGTAAGTCCAGGTACCACTCGAACTCGGCTTGGGGCAAGCCGTGGCGCTCGATCTCGGCCACAAGAGTGCCCAAGTCCTCTTCTCGTTGGCTGCCGCCAATGATCTCCCCCACGCCCTCCGGCGCAATCATGTCCACGCAAAGGACCTTGGTGGGGTCTTCGGGATCTTCTTTCATATAGAAAGACTTCACCGCTTTGGGGTAGCGAGTGATCATCACCGGTTGGTTGTAGCGTTCCGAAAGGATCGTTTCATCGGGTGCGCCAAAATCTTCGCCCGCCACAAAATTCGAGTCCGGGTGTTCGAGCAAAATCTTGGAGGCTTCCTCGTAGGTGATACGAGGGAATTTTCCCTCCACACATTCGAGCTTGGAAAGATCCCGTTCAAGCACCGCCAGTTCCGGCTGGCGACGCTCCAGTACATCCTTGACGATACGGCAGATCAAGTCTTCGGCCAAGGCGCACACGTCGTCCAGATCAGCAAAGGCCATCTCCGGCTCCAGCATCCAGAACTCGGTCAAGTGGCGGCGGGTCTTGGACTTTTCTGCGCGGAAGGTGGGTCCAAAGCAATAGATCTTGCCAAGGGCCATGGCGGAGGCTTCCGCATAGAGTTGACCGGACTGGGTCAGGTAGGCCTTTTGGTCTTCAAAGTAATCCAGCTCAAAGAGGTTGCTGGTTCCCTCGCAGGCGCTGGGGGTGAACATGGGCGAGTCCACACAGGCAAAACCGCGCTCATCAAAGAAACGTCGGATTGATGTGATCACAGCATCACGCACGCGCATCACGGCCCACTGACGCTTAGAGCGCAACCAAAGGTGGCGCCTCGACAAGAGGAAATCTGCCCCGTGCTCCTTGGGGGTGATCGGATAGTCGTGGGCGCTCTGGATCAACTCGCCTCCACTGACCACCAGCTCGAATCCCCCGGGGGCACGAGGGTCTGCGCGCACTTCACCGATCAAGCGAAGACTGGACTCTTGCCCCGCATCCACAAGACCGTCGAACAACTCGTCGGGCACCGCACCGCGCTTGACAACGCATTGGACAAAGCCCGTGCCATCGCGCATGTGCACGAACTGAAGTTTTCCCTTGCCGGTTTTACTGTGCATCCAACCTGCTAGCTCCACGGTTTCCGAGGCGTGCTGGGCGAGGTTCTCAATGGAGGTAACGGAGGTCATGATCGTGGGAAGGTTTGGGCTGGGAACAGATGGCCTTGGGGAGAAGGCGCAGAATAGCAGGTTGCGCGGCAGGGACACCCTGGATCTTCAGGGTTTCAACAGGCACGCCAAAGAGATTCTTCCCTCAGGGGAAAATCGAGAAGGGAGGACGCAACTGGACCTCGATGATCAAGCCAGCTTGGACCTTCACGCGGCCCTTATAGGCCGAGCCCCCACGTCGCGCTTCCACGCGCACTTCACCATCGCCGGCGAGCAAGGCTTCAAACTCTTCTGCGGGTGTCAGGATTTCAATGCGTTCATAGCCCTGGGACAGGAGGCGATTCATGATCCGCTCCCCGAGGCGTCCGGGTGCCGGGGTCGAGACACCGGATTCGGGAGCCACCGCTTGCTCGCGGGCCTCAAGGGCCTGGGCCAAGCGCTGGTCCGCTCGCTTCTGCCCATCGCGGATATCCACCAAGAGGTGCTCAAGGCGCCGCAACTCCAGCTGATCCTGGGACTCCCCGATGGACTTCAAAGAAGCATCGATCGAACCTAGGCGGTCAAGGGCCTCAAGGCGTTTCCCCAGGGCGCCTAGGCGCACCAAGAGCATACCAAGGCCCAGCAGGATGCCCGCCAACAACAAGATGACCAAGAGTTCCAAGCCCATGGAAGATCCATCGGAAGAGGCTTCTTCCACGGCCAGAAGGGAGTAGCACATGATCCACATGGGCCTCAGCCTACTGTCTCCCCGCGCCCCCGGTCGGAATATGTCCCTGTCTACCCCTTCAAACTACCCCCAAGGGGAAGGGAACCCGATTCATCCATGCAATCGGTAACCCCGGGCCGCTATCCTGCCCAAATATGAACCGCTTTTTGCCCTTCGCGGTCTTCGGGGCCCTGATCGCCGCTCTCTTCCTGGTGCCCTCTCCCTCCGGTGACCGCCTGACCGCTTTTGAAGTGGGCAGCGTGCTGGACGAAGCGGCCCAACCAATCGACGACGCAGCCCCCGACCAGACCCTCGCGGAACGGGTGCTCGCCAGCGCCCCCTCCGATTCTGGCCCCCTGTTGCTTTCCATCGGCGAGGTGCGTTACTCCTCGAACACGATGGAGGCCCAAGACGCCAAGCAGGTGGAGCTCAACAATCAGGCCCGAGCTTCCCTGGTGCGCGCCCTGCGCACCGCAGCCCAGGAAATCACCGGCGCAGATGACCAACCTCGGGAGTTCATCCTTACGGGTGCCACCGAAGCCATAGCCGATGGACTGAATTGGACGGTGATGACAGAAGCTCACCAGGTCACGGTCACCGTGGCCGAGCCCTCCGGCAAGCAGCACAACTCCCAACGCACCTACCGAGCTCCGGGTCGCAGCTCCCTGCTCCCTCCCCTGGTAGCCATCGCCCTGGCGATCCTCCTGCGCAAACCAGTGATCGCCCTCTTCATCGGCGTCCTAGTGGGCGCTTTCCTGGTCAAGTCCGCTGCTGGCCTGGATTTCATGTCCGCCGCAAGCCAAGCCCTGCCCGACGTGTTCCTTCATTACTTCTGGAACGAGGTGGTGGATAAGGCGCGCTATGAGATCATTCTGTTCGTGATCTTCATGCTGGCAATGGTGGGCGTCATCACCCGCGCCGGGGGTATCCATGGGCTGATGCAGTCCATCGCACGCTTGGCCTCCAGCGCCCGCCGCACCCAAGTAGCCACTTGGTTCATGGGCCTGGCAATTTTCTTCGACGACTACGCCAACACGATCCTGGTGGGTTCTGCCATGCGCCCGCTTACCGACCGCTTCAAAGTGGCCCGGGAGAAACTCGCTTGGATCGTAGACTCCACCGCTGCGCCGGTCGCTGGCATCAGCATCTTTTCCACTTGGATCGCCTTCGAAGTCAGCACCTTCAGCGCCCAACTGCCCGATGCCGGACTGAGCACCAGCGATGGCTATGGGATCTTTCTTCAAACTCTGCCCTTTCGCTTCTATTGCTGGCTGACGATCTACTTCGTGGGTTTGGTGGTTCTGAGCGGCCGGGACTTTGGACCCATGCTCCGTGCTGAACGCCGGGCTCGTGGGGGCGCCGTGCTGCGGCCCGGGGCCACGCCCCTTGTGAGCAGCGCCGGCACCGAGCTGAAACCCGCCCCCCACGTGCGCCCCGCTGCCCTGGTCGCCATCATTCCTCTGCTGGTATTTTTGGCCGTTACCATCGGCTGGATTCTGAACACCGGCGGGGCATTTTCCATGGGCAGCACATTCTTCACCATCGAAGGAGTCACCCAGGTGCTGTACGACGGCAGCGGGTCCGAACCCTTGATGTGGGGCTCCTTGACCGGTTTGCTGATTGCCCTGGCTATGGGATTGCTCCGCGGCCTGAGCTTGCCCTCAGCCCTGGATGCGGCATGGAAAAGCCTGCGCGCCATGGGAGTAGCTCTGGCGATTCTTTATCTGGCTTGGATGGTCGGCGCGGTGTGCAAAGATATGGGGACCGCCGCTTGGCTTTCCCTGACCCTCTCCGATGGAGTGCCCTATGTGGTGCTGCCCGCGGCCCTGTTCCTCTTGTCGGCCCTGGTGGCCTTCAGCACAGGGTCCTCCTGGAGCACAATGTCGATTCTCTTGCCCCTCGTGGTGGGCCTCGCCTACCAGCTTGGCTCCCTGGGTGCGCCCCTCGGTGTGGACCCGGTTTTGCTGGGCCAGGGCTTGGTGGTGCTTTCCATCGGCGCGGTCTTGGAGGGCGCCATTTTCGGGGACCACTGTTCCCCGATCAGCGACACCACCGTGATGAGTTCGATTGCAACTGCCAGCGATCACGTGGACCACGTCCGAACCCAGGCGCCCTATGCGGTGCTTGTCATGGGAGTCAGTATGCTCATGGGTTATCTGCCCTGCGCGCTCCTGTTGCACCGGGGTTGGGCCTGGCTGCCCTGGGCCAGCTTGGGCTTGTCCATGTTGGTTTTGACCGGGATCGTGTTCTTGTTCGGCCGCCGGGCGGATGCCTCCCCCGCCTGAAGCAGCATGTCAACCCTACCCAGCAACTCGCGCCTCGTGCGCGGCATGATCATCAGTTGCGTGGTTTCCCTTCTGGTCTACGCGGGCATCATCGCCTGGGCGGACACGGACGGCGTACTCGAAGCCTTGCAACACCTAGAGGCACTCCATTTGCTCGGTGCCGCCGGGTTGGTGCTCTTGGGTTACGGCCTGCGCTTTGTGCGTTGGGAGCTCTACCGCAAGCGGGTAGGCGTTGAACTAGACACCGGGCCCAGCCTTTTGATTTTCCTCTCTGGATTGGCCCTGACGGTCTCCCCTGGAAAGTTGGGCGAGGCCTTCAAGTGCGTGCTGCTCAAGGATGAAACCGGGGCCTCAATTTCCACCACCGCCCCCATCGTGCTGGCAGAACGCTTGACCGATCTGTTGAGCCTCCTGATCCTGATCGCCCTCGCCAATTTCTCGCAACACGCGGAGCACGCCTGGATTCTATGGGTCACCCTGGTCGGCTGCTTGGGATTGGTGGGCCTAATAGCCTGCCCTCCCGTGACCCGTTTCGCCGTGCTCCTGCTAGGGCGCATGGGCCGCTTGGGGCGTCTTGCCCCCAAGCTCGATCATGCCCTCAGCAGCGCGCGCCAACTGTTAGCCCCGCGCCTCTTGATCCCGGCGGTGCTGCTTGGCGTAGGTGCTTGGACCTTCGAGTGTTTAGCAGCCTGGGGCATCGCCCTGGCCATTGGGCCGCCGGACCTGTCCTACTCCCAGGTCGTGGCCGCCTTCAGCCTGTCCCTGGTTGCGGGTGCCGTTGCCATCTTTACCCCGGGCGGACTGGGAGTCACCGAGGGCCTCTACACATCCCAATTGGAACGACTGTTCCAGTCCCTGGGAAGTACCGCCAAAGCGGCCCGAGCGGGAGCCGCTTCGGCAACCCTCGTCACACGCCTGATGACCCTCTGGTTCGCAGTCTTGGTGGGGCTCTGCGCCCTTAGCTTGCACCGCCGCCGGCGCAGGATCCTCGCGTCAAAGGGCTAACCTTTGTCTAGACGCCGTAATGGCTTTTCAGGGCCGCGGCATAATCAAGGGCCTGCTCGGCGTAGTGTTCGGAGAGCTCTGGGTGAACTGGCTCGGAAGTGCCCGGTGCACCCAGGAAGGGTGCGCTGAGTTCCGGAAGGGTCACAACCCCAGCACCCTCCACACGCCCATGGGTCCATGCGGCCTGCAAGCCTGCGCCCAGAGCAGCAGCCTCGGGCTCTTCCAATACGCGCACTTCGGCCTTGAGCACGGCGCCTAGAATCTGGCGCCAAAGGGGATTCTGCGCCGCCCCACCCACTAGATGCAGTCGGGAGGTGTCAACCCCCAAGCGATTCAAGCGCCCCACGCCCCAGCCCAAGTTCAAACTGGTGCCCTCCAGCGCCGCGCGATAAAGCATGGCACCGTCTAGGTGCTGATCCCGCATCCCCAACAGAGTCCCCGTCGCCCCGGGTAGATCCGGCACGCGCTCACCCGCAAGAAAGGGCATCCACAGGAGCCCTTCGCAACCGGCCTTGATCTGGGTAGCGGCACGAGTCAAATCCCCATGGTCGCGCCCGGTCAGACGCACCACCCCTTCGGTGACTCCGGTCAAGTTCATGACGCACAAGAGAGGCAACCAACCGCCGCTGGAATCGCAAAAGGGCGCGATCAACCCCTCCGGGTCAATCACCGGCTGATCCGAGTAGGTAAACACGGTGCCCGAGGTACCCATGCTCACCACGCACGCACCCGGGGTACTGGCCCCCGCACCGATGGCGCTCATCATGTTGTCCCCACCGCCGCTGGACACCAAGGTCCCAGGGGCAAGGCCGAATCGCTTGGCCCCCGCTTCGCTGACGACTCCTGCGGGCTCACCCGCCCCGATCAGCCCGGGTACTTTGCCCGACAGAGTCGGGTCCACCGCGTCCATTGCCCGCTGGTCAAAGGTGCGTGTCCTTGGATCAAACCAACCCGTGCCCGACGCGTCCCCCGCTTCCATGCAAGCCTCACCGGTCAGGCGCAGGTTCATAAAGTCATGGGGCAAGAGCACGGTCTTGGTCTTGGCCCAGGCATCCGGCTCATGGCGCGCGACCCAACGCACCTTGGATGCTGTGTAGCCCGTGGGAATGGAATGCCCGAGAATTTCGGACAATTCCGCCGCCTCCTGAGCGGTTTCCGTGTCGCACCAAAGCTTGGCCGCACGCACCGGTTGCCCGTCCCGGTCCAGCAACACACAGCCGTGCTGTTGGCCGGAAACCCCTATGGCGCTGATGGTCTGTCCCGCCTCAGAGGCCGCGGCAATCAGAGGGCGCAAGACATCCACCGCCGCCTGTTCCCAGGTGGCCGGGTCCTGTTCCGCAGCGCCGGGGGCCAAGCCCTCGATCAAACCATAGGCACTGGCCGAGCGAGCCAACACGAGGCCCCGTTCCGGATCAATCAACAATCCCTTGGTGGACTGAGTGCCCACATCCAGTCCTACCACCAGCACGATTTCAGCCCCGCACGCCCATCATGTGTTCCACAAGCAACTGATCCAGTCGCTCGTAGCCGAGCCCTTTCTTGGCGATGGTATCCACGTCAATGGAGGCGGCCGAAATCGCTTCAGCGGCTTCGGTGCTGTAGCCACCGTTCAGCAGGGCATCGAGGGCATCGTCGGTGCGCTCCGCAATGATCTCTTGCACATCAGGATCCGCCTCAAAGGCTATGGCTCGGGCCTTGAGAATCTTGTAGGTGCGCATGCAGCCCACGGCAAACTCCCAAACCCCTTCATCGTCTTCCGTGCGATAAGCATGGGCGTCAAAGTGCAAGGGCCCCGTGTAGGGATCATTCCCGGGGATCCCTTCCAAGAGGCGGACGGTCAAGAAAGCCTGCTTGAGGTCTTCGGATCCAAAGCGAAGATCCTGGTCATAGCGTCCGATACGCTGACCGTTCAAGTCGATGTGATAGAGCTTGCCCGCTTCCATGGCTTGGGCGATGTTGTGCACAAAGGAAAGCCCGGCCATGGTTTCATGGGCGACCTCGGGGTTGACTCCGACGCGCTCGGGCTCATCGAGGGTCGAAATGAAATGCAGCATGTGACCGGTGGTGGCCAAGTAGATGTCTCCCCGGGGCTCGTTGGGCTTGGCCTCAAGGGCGAAGCGCAGGTCGTAGCCTTGATCGCGCACATAGCCGCAGAGGAAGTTGATCGCGTCCCGGAAGCGCTTCATGGCATCGATGGGACTCCGACAAGCATCGCTTTCGGTGCCCTCACGTCCGCCCCAAAACACATAGGTCTTGGCTCCCAGTTCGACCCCCAGATCCATGGCACGCATGGTCTTTTGCAGGGCAAAGGTGCGCACGCGGGGATCGTTCGAGGTGAATGCGCCGTCCTTGAAGATCGGTTGACTGAATAGGTTGGTGGTGGCCATGGGGACCACCATCCCGTTGTCCGTAAGGGCGTCCTTGAATTCCTTCACGATCCGATCGCGCTCGGCGGCACTGGCGCCGAATGGAATCAGGTCCTCGTCATGGAGGTTGACTCCATAGGCACCGCACTCGGCCAACTTGGCCACAATGCGATTGGGGCTCTGGGTGGCTCGCACGGAGGGGCCAAAGGGGTCGCGGCCGGGGTTGCCCACGGTCCAGAGGCCAAAAGTAAATCGGTCAGCGGGGGTCGGTGTGAATGTATCCATGGTGTGCATATCAATGAGTCGCGGGCCATCATGCCCTCTTATGATGGCAAAAGGTGAAACGATGAGCGATACAGAAGCCAATTGGTCCGGTCCCAGCCCCCTGAAGAAGCGCGCAAGGCTCGAACGGAAGATATTCGGGGCCTGGCGTGTGGCCAGTTGGATGGCCCTTGGGCTGTTGAGTCAGGCGTGCCTTTTAAACTCCGCGCCTGCGCCTCCCAGCCACCCCTACGTGCTGGCCTTGGGCACCGCCCAGGACGGAGGCCTGCCCCAAATTGCCTGTCATCGGCCCTGCTGCGAAAGAGTGCGCAAGAACCCGACCCAGGCGCGCATGGTCACCAGCTTGCTTCTGGTTGACCCCCATTCCAATCAGCGCTGGCTCTTCGATGCGGGTCCGGATTTACCAAACCAAGTGCAACTGGCAGATCAAATTGCGCCCCGGCCTAGCAGCCCCGGACGGCCGCCCCTCTTTGATGGGATTCTCCTGACCCATGCCCACATGGGACACATATTAGGCCTGCTGCACCTGGGTCGCGAAAGCTACGGCGCGGAATCCCAACGGGTGATTTGCACCCCGTCGGTGGCGAGGTTCCTAAGGGACGAGGCCCCCTGGAGTTTGTTGGTGACCGCGGGACACATCGAGATCCAAGAACTTCGACCCAATACCATGTTGAAGCTCAACGACCGCCTGCGCGTCGAGCTCATCCAAGTTCCCCACCGGGGCGAATTCAGCGACACGGTAGCGATCCGAGTCGAGGGCCCCCGGGGCGCAGTCCTGTATTTGCCGGACATCGACAAGTGGACCCGCTGGGACCGGGACCTCGCGGTGGAACTCGCCAGGGTACAGCTGGCTTTCCTCGACGCTACCTTCTTTGGTCCCGATGAACTCCCCGGCCGATCCATGAGCGAGGTCCCGCACCCCTTTGTGGTGGAGACCATGCAGCAGCTCGAACACCTGTCAGCCCAGGAGAAATCCAAGGTGCGCTTGATCCACCTGAATCACACAAATCCCCTGCACGATCCGGACTCCGGGGCACGGGCCGAGGTGCAACGCGCGGGCTTTGGGCTCGCGATCCAGGGCCAGCCCCTCGGCCTCGACGGCACCTCCTGGGACTGACCCTTGGACCAATGCCTCAGCGCCGCTCAGGGAACAGTGTTTTCAACTGTGTCTCCGCGCTTTCTCCCTGAAGGATCGTAATCCCCAAGGGCGCCACGCCTTTGGAAGTGGACAGCTTCCGCATGCCCAGGAATGTTCCCTTGGGGTCAAAGTCCAGCACAAGGGAAGCTTCGCGCTCCCCCCTATTCCAGGCGATGCGACTCACACCGGGGCGATCAGAATCATCCTTGAGCCGAGCCAGGTGACTGCCTTCCCCCGAAATGCGGCCATTGCCAAGGAGCACTGCCAAGTCACGCTTGGGAGAGTCTCCCCCCGCAAAGAGCCGCGCGTGGCAATGCAACGCCAACTCATGGCTTAAGCCCCCGGGCACATTGCGCAGCACAGTCTGGCCCTCAGCACGCCCCTTGAGCTTGCCATTCTCCAGCACCAAGTCCGCGCTCAGTTTCCCGTCCAAGAACAGCCTGTGACGCATAAGGGTTAGCCCTTCGTCCGCCCGCACACGCACCAGGGTGCGCCGCGTGGGCAAGACCTTCTTACGGTCTACCATCACCGATTCGATTTCAAGCCAAGGCCCCTTAGCGTCTTCACCAAAAGTTTGGCACAACCCCGCATCCAAATCCATGCCCGCAGCATCCCCCATGGGTTGCACTCGGAACGCGTAGTCGGGCTGGCGCGCCACCATGGCGCGCAACCTGGAAAGGGGCGTGGCACCCGGGGCTGGCTCGGCCAACAACTTTGCGACCACAGCATCCACGTGGGAGTTCGCGAGGTCCGCATAACGCAGCACACCATTGCGATCGATCACATAGTAATCGGGGTATGAGTTCACACCATAAGCACCCACCGTGCTGCCGCTGGAATCCACACAGATCGGGTAGTCGATGCCCTTCGCCTTGGCAAAGTCATGGGCTTGGCTGCCTCCCTTTTTACTGTGAACGCCGATCAAAACCAGACCGTCATCCTTGTACTGGGCGTAGAGATCCTTGAGGTGCGGCACGGCACTTCTGCAGGGGCCTCACCAGGTGCCCCAAAAGTCGATCAGGACCACCTTGCCCTTGAGCTCCTCCAAATTCAGGGGAGCAGTGTTGAACCAACCGGTGACCGCCAGAGCCGGGGCTTGCAAACCCTCAAGATGGCTCAGGTCTTGCTCCCGGGGGAAATCCTGGGAGGCGGCAGGGACGACCAACAAAAGGGACGCGAGAGAGATCGATGAAAGGAACTTCATGGTGTTGGGAAAAGGGGGACACGGTGAACACCCAGCCTAGGCCATCAATCCTTGCTGCCAAGCTTAAATCCGACCCGGGAACGACTGTCTCACCCAGGACCCCTGGCCCGATCCTCACAGGGGACTTCTGCGGCTGAGAATCAATGCCAACAGCCCTAGGCAGGTGGCCAAACCGGCCAAGAGAATGCGCGGTAAGCGTTGATCTTGACCCAAGCGGGCTGCGGCTCCACCCTCGAAGGTTCCACTCACTCCACCGGCACCCACCGCCCCTCGTTCTCCCAAGGCAATCACGTCTCCCGTGGGAACCAAAGCGCGATCGAACAGGTCCCCAAAAGAGCGTGCCAGGCCTCCAAGATCACCGGAGGGTGGGCCGAGTTCGAGCAGTTGCACATCCACGAAGCCTGGGGACCAAGCCACCGCAGGCAGGCCACTGGGTTGAGCCCATGCCCAGGGGCGTCCCTCGGCAGGGTGAATCAAATGGCCCTGTAAGCTCCAGCCATCCTGTTCGATCTGCTGCACTTCGGGCGCTCCCGCCACCGGCCCCATGGCACAAGTGATCAACAGGGCTGGCTGTTCGTCGGTCAATCGGTGCCCTCTGGACTCGACCCAAATCCGCGCTAGGGCCGCGATTTGGGAAGCGGCTGGACCTCGCACTTCCACACCTTGTGGCCCTTGGCCTGAGGGTCTAAGCCGGGAGGCGATTCCGTCAAAGAAAAGTTCATGCTGACCATCGAGGGCCACGACCCCGGGAACCGCGTCTCCCCCACTGGCCACAACACAGGCGTGCACCGGCGCGTGGCCCGACATGCGGTCCGTGAGCCAAATCGTTCGGGGTTGATCAAAGCGAGCCCAGTCTGGTTCCGGCCGGGGCACGCTGCTCTCCCAATCCTCAGGGGGGCGTTCTCCCCGGTGTTCGATTGTCGACGCGTCCCCCGCCACAAAAATGCGCGCCGCGCCCCGATCCAGGGCAGAGTCCAAGAGTTCCAAGGCAACACCTAGGCGCGAGCCCTCTGAGCCACTGGCCAGACCCATGGACGGGCTGCGATCCACGATCACACGCCAAGGGGAATCGGTAGCTTCCCCTTGCCAAGCGGGCCCAGCCATCCCCAAGACCGCGGCACCCATGGCACACACGAGGGCCCAACGGGCCGGGGGAATGCCTCGCCGCCGCTCTTCACCTGCCACTTTCTCCCGGGGCCAAAACTCAAGGGTCCCAAGCAATCGCCCGATGGGCGCGCCCCTTTGCAGGGACCGCCACAGCACAACCCCAAGGAAGGCCAACAACCAAAGAGCCCAGGGTCGTTCCCAGACCAGCATTTAGCGCCCCTCCAGGGCGAGGGCCACCCGTTCTTCAAAGGGCACATCGCTGGCCCCTACGGACCAGCCCATGCCCCGACTGCGGGTGCTGCGCTGCCAACCCTCCAGCCAAGCCTCAAGACGGCGTTCATAAACCAAGGCGGCTTCTCCCGGAGCAAGGCCGGGGCGCTCCTCCGGTCCTTCGGGATCGAACCAATGCACCGCTTCACCCAGCAGTTGATTTCCCGGTTCTAACTCTTCGGGGGCCAAGACTTGCAGCAAGACCATGCGTCTCCCAGGCCGCCGATGGGGCTCGAGATCTTTTGGGCGCAAACCCACGAAATCCCCGATGATCACCACCAGCCCCACTTCACGGGGCGGCCCCCAGCCGGACAGAATCGCTTCCGGGCTGGCACCCACCTCGCCCCCCGCGCGCAGATCCTTAAGTCGTTGAATCAAGATGCCCAGGGATTGGCCGCGCCGAAGGGAAAGGGCCGGGCCAAGGCCACTCTTCAACTGCACGCGCACACCCGCGCGCATACCGACGGCCATGATGGCTCCCGCCAGCTGCGCTCCAGCATCCAGTTTGCCGGGAGAGCCAATCCCCATGGACCCCGAAGTATCGAGCACCACAGACCAAACCTGCGCTGCTTCCCGGCGCGTGCGGCGCACAAAGGCTTGATCACTGCGCGCCAATAGATCCCAGTCCAAGCGCCGCAGGTCCTCCCCCTGACGATAGGGCCGATGCCCAATGAATTCTTCACCAGATCCCAAAAGGTGGGCTTGTCCCAATCCTTCCCGGCGTTCTCCCTTGGCAGCCATCTGCAGCACCAAGCGCTCCAAGCGCCGGACATAGTCCGGGGGCAAGTCCACCCCGGGAGAAGGCAGCTCCGGTTTTTCGGGACGGGCTCCCATCAGGGATTTCGGCGCAGGGCCATGAGGGTCCAATCATCATCCCGGCGGCCCCCACTGAATTCCAGAGCCGCTTCACTCAGGCGTTTGCAAAGGGCCCGTGGACCTTCACCCTTTTGCCCAGCCTCCTGCAGCACCTCGGAAATCCGCTCTTCCCCAAAGAGCGCGTGTTGCGCATCCCCATGGGCCGCTTCGCTGAGGCCATCGCTGAACAACAGCACCATATCGCCGGGTTCGAGGCCTGGTTGCACTTCCGTTGCATGCTCGAATCCCGGAGCAACCCCAAGGGCTGGGCCACTGGATTTCAGCGCCTCAACAGAATCGGTGGTGGCGCGGTAGACCAGAGTGCAACCGTGACCCGCGTCCACGGTTTCAAAGCTGCCGTCCTTACCCACAACAGCCAAACAAAGAGTCAGGAAGGTGCCCCCGTCCATGCGCTCCGCCAAGTCCTCGTCCACCAATTGCACGATGCGCGAGGGGTTGTCCAAAATCTTGCAGTAGGAGCGCAAGGCTGCTTGAGCCGAAGCCACCACAAGCGCCGGACCGACACCGTGCCCCGTGGCGTCCCCCAACATCAACGCGCTACGCCCATCGGACAGCTGCGCTACATCGTAAAAATCACCAGTAGCATGTTCCGCTGGCAAAAACCAACCAAAGGCCTCAAAGCCAGCAGCCACCTTGAGATCCTTGGGGATCATGCTCTTTTGAATTTCAGTGGCCAGGGCCATGCTCTCTTCCAGGCGCGCCTTTTCCAGGGCGTCACTGGTGCGCTGGGCGTTTTCCACTGCAATGGCCACATGTTGTGCCAGTGCATGGAAGAGGGCCAAGTCCCCGTCGGTGAATTCGCGACTGGCCGCTTTGGTATCCACATAGAGAGCACCCAGACGATCCGCCGTGTCTCCTGTGCTGCGCACCCCAAAAGGCACGCACATCACCGCACGCAATTTAAGGTCCATCACACTCTGTCCCAGGTCCATGTCTCCCTGTCCCGAAATCATGGTGTGCATCGGGACGCCCGAATCCACGACCTTGGCGACGATGCTCGTGGACCAGCGCGCCTCCTCGTCGAGGGGTCGTCCCCGGGAGTCCCGGGCGTTGCGCACGGAGGGCTTTTCCCCCGACTGCTTGGCGAGGAACAGGAATCCGCGCTCGGCCGAGGTGGTGGAAATTGCCGTATCCACCACATAGTCGAGAAGTTCATCCAGATCCCGGGAAGCGGAAACCCGAGCGATGGCGTCCAGTAGGACCTCCACGGTCTTACCGTCCGTGCGCGCGTCCCCCGAGAAAAGCAACACGCTGCTGATCGCATCTGCCGATCGAGCGCTAGGAAGAGGAACCGGTTCCAGGGAAGGATCCGGGGTGGGACTGGACGGTCTGCGCTTCCAAAAGGCCATGTTAGGCCCAATTCTAGCCCTCATGGTCAGCTAGAACCTCATCTGATCGGCAATAAAAGGGTCATGGGATCTCAACGTCTATCTAACCAGGGTCCGGTTGCTATGATCTCAGTCCTATGAAAACTACCGTTGAGCCCCACGATCAATACGCCACCCTTCATCTGCGCGGCGAATTCGACACCTTTTCCTGCCCCGCATTCCAGGAAGAGATCGCCACACTCCAGCGCTCCGGCCAAGCCAATATCGTGGTCAATCTGCGCCTTGTGCGCTTCA
>Ga0302119_10000247_pt1 | contig 23741 bp, 21 predicted proteins | sample AG5_Tmax_MG_FD_203114 | JGI IMG/M metagenome (GOLD analysis project Ga0302119, IMG submission 203114) | Marine microbial communities from Western Arctic Ocean, Canada - AG5_Tmax | ecosystem: Environmental > Aquatic > Marine > Oceanic | place: Canada: Western Arctic Ocean | collected 2017-10-01 | reverse complement strand
CGAAAACGCACTTTATGCTCATTACCGGCACCGGCATGAGCCAAGGATTCATAAATTGATTTGTAAGCATCATGCAATTCGATGTATTTTCCCACCACAGCAATTTCTACTTCTCCTTTCGGATTCGCGAAGCGATCCCGAAGCGCTTTCCAGTCAGATAGGTCAGCAACCGACCCTTTATCCAGTCCCAAATGCCGCACGAGTGCGTCATCGAGGCCCTCTCTCTTTAAATCAATCGGGACTTCATAAATTGTTGTATCGACATCCTTTTCCTGAATGACGTCTTCCAAAACTACGTTGCAGAAGAGCGAAATCTTCTCACGCATTCGTTGTGTCATGGGTTGCTCACAACGACACACCAAAATATCAGGCTGGATGCCGATTTCACGAAGCTTGCCGACGGATTGCTGCGTTGGCTTCGTTTTCATTTCACCGGAAGCAGAAAGATAAGGTAAAAGCGTGAGGTGGAGAAAAAGGGCATTCCCTTTTCCCTTTTTTAAGGCGAATTGCCGTATCGCTTCTAGAAACGGCAGGGACTCAATGTCACCCGCAGTGCCGCCGACTTCCACTAGGGCCACATCGGTCCCAGCTTGCGCTCCTTTCAGAATTGCGTCTTGGATTTGATCAGTGATGTGCGGAATCACCTGAACTGTTTTCCCTAGATATTCACCTTTTCGTTCTTTACGGATGACCTCGGAATAAATGGAGCCCGTGGTTGTATTGGAGTACCTGTTGATGGTCGCGTTACTGAAGCGCTCATAGTGGCCCATGTCCAAATCAGTTTCTGCACCATCTTCGGTGACATAAACCTCGCCATGCTCAAACGGGGACATGGTTCCAGGGTCTACATTGATGTAGGGGTCTAGCTTTTGGATGGAGATTTTGAGGCCTCTTTTTTCCAAAAGGACGGCGATGGCACCTGTTGTAATTCCTTTACCTAAGGAAGAAACAACGCCGCCAGTAACGAAGATGAATTGGGTCATGGGGATGGGGGAGCGGGGGACTCCAAACGCTTAAGGAATCTATCGTAATCTAAACGCGTGTCGATTCCAGCGAATGCCGTCGGCCAATTCAAAACTTGGATGGGGATTCCCATGGAAAAGAGGCGAAGTTGCTCAAGGCGTGCCTCTAATTCTTCTTTGCAGGGCGGGGTTTTGGCAAATTGCTCTAAAACGGTCCGTTGGTAGCCATAAATGCCGATGTGGAGCCTGGCGGTAGAACGACCTTCGTCCGACGGCTTTCCCGTTGGAGATTCACGGAAAAAGGACGTCGCTTGACCGTCGGAGCCTGCCTCGACTTTCACGGCCGCCGGATCCATCCAAGCATCGGCGGAAAGTGGGGCACTTAATGTGGCCACAGCGGCCCCTCCTTTCAGCGCATCCGCAATCCTATCAATGGCCGCCGGATCTATTTCTGGCTCATCCCCTTGCACGTTAATCACCGCTTGAATGGTGGGGTCTTTGTGGATGGCGGCCCAAACGCGGTCACTGCCTGAGGCAAGTGCCGGGTCCGTGAGGAGTACTTCGGCCCCCGCTTCTCGGGCAACGGCCGCTAATTCGGGGCAATCCACGGCAGCAATGACTGCGCGGACTTGCTTAGCCTGAAGGCATTGATGCAAGGTGTGGGCTAACAAGGGCCGACCACTTTCTGCCAAAAGAAGCTTTTCAGGGAGCCGTGATGAGGCCCGGCGAGCCGGAACGACGACCACGGTTGAGGTGCGGGTCATCGGCGCTGACGATTTTGCTGAAGGAGACGATTCTCCTCTGTCTCAAAAATGTTCCCGCCAGCGCTATTCTCGATAATTTGATAGGAAAAAGTAGCGTTATAGATTGCGAAGAACGCCGCATTGCACTCTTGGGCCATTTGGATGGTGGACTCGGAATCTCTAGGGGTCCATGCGAGGTTCCAGGACTGATCCCCCCGAGTCACCATGAGGGTGGTTCGGGCGCCAGGCGTCCGACGGAGGCTGGGTTCTGCCCGAGTAAAGTAGTCAAAATCCTCTAATTGCTCCAAAAGAGCGCCCATATGGTCATCTGGGATGACCTTGAAGGCGGCCGAGTCTCGAGTTTCTGAGTAATAATCAGATTTTCCGACGTAGGCTTCATTGAAAACGCCCAAAGTATTGCCGGTACGGTGGTCTTTCAGGACAACTTTGGCAGCGTCGGTAACAGGGCGGATCTGCGGCGTACCACACGCGGCGAGCAGAAGTGAAGAGAAAAGGAGGAGGGTGGGACGCATGAGGGTTGAATGCAGCGAAGGGGACTGGACAATCTTGCTGTCCTCTCGGACCTACCGCAAGCCCTTATGGATTACGCCGATCACCCCCGTGCTTCAAAGAAGCTCACGCCCCGCAAACTTTTTACGTACGTAGCTTCTTTGCTGCTGATTAGTTTAGCGGATCCCAACCCCGCGACCTTTGCCATCGGATGCGTTCTTGTGGCGCTGGCTTGGCTCTTGCGCGTTTGGTCTTTCGGGCATTTAGAGAAAAATTGCACTATGGTGACGACAGGGCCTTACGCCCATACGAGAAACCCAGCCTATTTGGGCTCTTTCTTGGCTTTGATTGGCGTAGCGCTGGCCGCCGGGAATCCGGACACCACCTCAGGTCAATCAGCCTGGGGCTTTGGCATTTTCCTGGTCATCGTTTTCTTTGCTGTTTATTTGCCTCGAAAATTCCGAAAGGAATACCCACGCCTCCAAAAACTATTTGGAGAGGAGTTGGAGCAGCATGCAAAAAACGTCCCAGATTTTTTTCCACGTCTGCGTGCTTGGCGAAGTGGCGATGACCGGAAATTTTCTTGGGCACGTGTTTCTGCAAACCATGAATGGAGCTGGGGCTTTGTCCTGACCTTTGTCATGGCGTTGATTTTCTTCGTGGACTGCTGGTCTCCTCTACATCCGTAATCAGTGCGGTGACTTTGCCTCACAACCTTCCCGCCTTCACGCGCCAGCAATTTGCGCAAGCAGGGGGGCGTCGGTTAAGTCGAAATTCGCCGCTTAAGCCACAAGTTTGGGAGGTGGAAATGCAGGGCATGCGGTGGATTGTGAAGGATGTCGCCGCCTTGTCTCCCAGGTGGAGGCCGTTAGCGCGTTATTTACTCCGAAGAGAGCGTCGGGCATTGCGTCGCCTTGCGGGGGTGGCCCGCGTCCCGCAATGGGCTGGAGATTTGGACAAAAACGCGTTCCTGTGCAGTTTTCTCCCGGGCACTCCTTTGACCAAGGAACAGTTCCGAGAGAATCCAAGGGTATTTGCCGACGCCCTGACCCACATTGGCCAGGCCATCCACCAACGGGGGGTCTTTCATTTGGATTTGAGGCAACGGCAAAATATTTTCGTGGATGCCGACGGTCTCCCTCAAGTCGTTGATTTTGGGGCTTCCCTCATTTTGGGCCCACTTTCCGGCTTTTTCTTCCGACGGCTTTTCTCTTGGGTGGACGATCAAGCTTCTTTGAAATATTTGAGCCGTTGGGCTCCCGACGAAATGACCTTGGAAGAGGCGAAGTCCTTCCTTCGAGGACAGCGATGGCGTCGGCTTTGGTTTGTGAGTTCGCATCACGATGATGGGGAACACGCAGCAGCGAAGCGGCAAGCGGAAAAGTAGTGGTAGTGATTTGGGAAACGGACACAAGATGCAGTGGTACAAGGTTTTCGGTAGAAATTGGGTCCTCCACTATCTATAGTGGCGTTATCCCAGTCGGGGATGGCAAAATATGGGACGACTAGAAAAACAAATCATTGCTGGCGCACTTGCGCTCGTCGGCATTCTTCTCTCTGTAGTGGTCTTTAAGGGCCTCCAGCCAAGAGAAACTTCTACCACCAGCACCATGGTGCCTGGAGTCACGGATTATCCTGAATTGGTCTCTGCTCCAGCATTCGTGATGGAAGGTTCAGAATCTTTCGCACCGGCCGACGCATCGAGTCCTCGTGGTGCGGATGACGGCTCGGCCGAAGAAGTTGTGGTTCCTTCTCCTCTTCCCAAACAAGAAGATGGCCCGGAAATAGCGGGCGCCTTAGATCTCAGCGCGACGGACACTTGGGATGCAAAAATTCGCACTCATGTGGTTGAGTCCGGAGATACTTTAGATGGTATTGCTCAGCACTATTTCGGTACTGTTCGTGCAACCACAGAGATGTTGAAGTTAAATGAGGGGATGAATCGAAAAAGCACGCTTCAGCTTGGTCAAGAAATTTTTCTTCCTGGTACTTATACCGCGCCAACCGTAACGGACGTGAAAGCTCCGGTGATAATAGGCCGGACGCACACGGTGGTTGCTGGCGATAGTCTTTGGATGTTGGCCCGTACGTATTACAAGGATGGCCTGCTGACGAATCGCCTCGTCACAGCAAATCCAAAACTTGTGCCACACAAAGACGCTGTGCTTCGCTTGGGCATGGTTCTCCGCATTCCAGAGTAAAACGTGAGCGAACCCCGAGTTCTTCTCGGCATGGGTTCGGGCACATCCGCAGACGCCATTGATTTGGCATTAGTCGAGGTTGTCGGCAAAGGAAGAAATCGGCGGGCGACTTTTTTGGCGGGAGGAATGCTTCCGTTAGCGCCGGCATTACAAAGCCAAGTGCGTTCCCTGCCGACGGCATCAGTCGTCGAGATCGCCCAGGCCCAATTTGATTTCGGCCAAGCTTTTGGACAAGCCGCTCGGCGATTTTTATTGGATCAAGGTGTAGCACCAGAATCTATTTTTGCCGCAGGATCTCATGGGCAGACCATTTTCCATCATGATGGCACTTCTTCTTGCGGAAGTTTTCAGGTGGGTCACCCTGCATTGGTGGCGCAGCATATAGGCACGCAGGTCGTCGGCGATTTCCGTTGGGGTGATTTGGCGGTGGGCGGGCAAGGCGCACCCATTTCTCCATTTGGGGATTGGACGTTGCATCGGAAGGCTGCGCCTCATTTGGCTATCCTGAATCTTGGAGGCATCGGCAATTTAACTTATCTTCAAGGGGAAGCGCCCCCGCAAGCTTGGGATACCGGTCCAGCCAACGGGCCTTTGGACCTTTTGATGCGGATGGAAACCGATGCGGCCATGGATAAAGATGGGGCTTGTGCGGCGTCAGGAGTGGTCCTGCCAGATTTACTGGTCGAATTACAGAAGAATGCGTTTTTCCATCGGCCTCTACCTCGAAGTACCGGCCTTGAGCGTTTCGGCAGTGATTTTGTCCGGCAAATCCGGAAAACGAACCCCGATGCACGTCTGGAAAACCTCATGGCTACCTTGGTGGAGTTAGCGGTCTGGGCGGTTGTCGATACCTTGCAACAGGCAAAATGGCCTGGGGGAACGCTTTACCTGTGCGGTGGCGGTGCCCGAAACCCAAGCCTCTGGAGCGCGCTGGAGCGACAACTTGCTGGCACGCCATTTCGTTCCGAGGCCGTAGAAACGCAGGTAGCCTCGTACGCGGACCTCGGCTGGAATCCAGACCTCCGCGAAGCCGTTGCTTTCGCGCTTCTCGCCGATGCATTTTTAGCAGGAGAAACTGCAAGTTGGCCGACAACGACGGGTGCTCGCGTCCCGGCGGTCTTGGGTTCTCTTTCTTTACCTTCTTAGGAAAGATATGCGACAATGCTCCGCCCCTTGAATGGAGCGAACCATGCATTTTGCTTTTACAGAAGAACATGAAATGATTCGTGATTCGACGAAGGACTTCGCCGAACGCGTTTTAAAACCTCACGCTGCAGCCCATGATGCTGCAGAGACCTTTCCGCTGGACGCCATTCAAGGTGCGTCAGAAAACGGTTTTATGGGCTTAGTGGTTCCAGAAAAGTTTGGTGGTGCCGGTCTTGGCAACCTCCATGCTTCCATCTTGTTAGAAGAACTTAATCGCTGGGACCCCTCCGTAGGGGTCACCTTGTCCGTGCACCTTTCTTTGGTGTGCTCCTCCATCAATAAATGGGGGACTGACGCTTTGAAGGAAAAGTACCTCCCCCGCTTGGCCACGGGCGAAATTATTGGGGCCTATTGCCTTACGGAACCTCAAGCGGGTTCGGATGCTGCCAGTTTGCAAACGCGCGCAGTAAAAGTAGACGGCGGTTGGAAAATTACAGGAACTAAATCTTGGGTTACCACAGGGCAAGAGGCGGGCGTATACATCGTGTATGCAGTCACCAACCCAGAAGGTCGTCGAGGCGCTAACATCGGTGCTTTTCTTGTGGATCGTTTTGCCGACGGCGTGACGGTGGGCAAGAAAGAATTGAAATGTGGCTTGCGCGGCTCTTCAACGACGGGAATGACTTTTGAAGATGTATTTGTTCCTGACGAAAACTTGCTCGGTGAACCACAGAATGGATTCAAAATTGCATTGGACACACTCGACGGCGGAAGAATTGGCATTGCTTCTCAAGCGCTTGGAATCCATCGGGCTTGTTTAGAAGATTCCCTCCGCTATGCCGAGGATCGCAAACAATTTGGAAAATCCATCAATCAATTTCAGGCGGTTTCTTTTAAGTTAGCTGACATGTCCACCTCTTTAGAAGGGAATCGGTTGCTTACGCATAAGGCGGCTTGGTTGCGAGATCAAGGGCTGCCTTGCACCAAGGAATGTTCCATGGCAAAGCTTGCCGCGTCTACGGCGTGCAACGCGGCGGCACAGGATGCAGTTCAAATTCATGGTGGAGCAGGCTACACCAAAGAATTTAATGTGGAACGATACTATCGCGACGCGCGTATTACGGAAATTTACGAGGGTGCGACAGACATTCAGCGGATTGTGATTTTTAGGAATTTGGGATAATTCATGGCGCCTTCTCTTCGTTCTGATGAAACGTGTGCAAGCCTGGAGGCGGGGCTTCGCGCGGGTGAGATTGGAGCCCTGGCAAGGGCCATTTCGTGGGCGGAAAATCAGCATGCCGACGTCATGCTTTTGCTGAATGCATTCCAGTCCCAAGTAGGTCGTGCGTGGAGGACGGGAGTCACCGGTCCACCGGGGGGGGGAAAGTCCACTTTGGTGGATGCTTTAGTACGCTCTTGGCATGCATCGGCGAGAAAGCCGGCGTTGTTGGCGGTAGATCCTTCCTCTCCTTTGACGGGGGGGGCACTGTTGGGAGACCGTGTGCGCTTGGACCGGTCCGTGGAGGAAACGGACGTGTATGTGCGCAGCATGGCAAACCGCGGCTCTTTGGGCGGGTTGTCCCGAGCCGCAGGCATGGCAGCAGATTTCTGTGATGCTGCGGGCTATGACGAGATCGTTTTGGAGACCGTCGGTGTGGGGCAAGCAGAGGTGGACATTGCATCGGCCTCGGACGTGACGGTAGTTGTCTTGACTCCAGCAAGTGGAGATGGGGTTCAAGCAATGAAAGCGGGTTTAATGGAGATTGGAGATGTTTTTATCGTGAACAAAGCGGATTTAGATGGTGCTGACCGCCTTAAGCATGAAATTGAAACCATGTTGGAGTTGCGAGCCTCTCAAGAGAATCTCCCCGAGGTCCTCACGTGCTCTGCGTTACAAGGCGTCGGCATGGATGAGGTCGTTCAGGCTATTGAACGGCGTCGGCAAACGGAAGAGGCGTCCGGACTTTTGAAAACTCGACGAGAGCAGAGGGCCATGGACCGCGTGCAACGCTTGGTAAGGGATGATCTTCGGCAAAGGGTGTGGAGTGAAGCCGGTATGGCCGACACCGCCCGCACTTTATTAGCGGACGGGCGGCATCCAGATTGCGTGGCTCAAGATTTGATTCGTCAAGTATTCCACGCACTGAAAACACAAGGAGACTTTTCATGAATGGCGCCCGAATCCGAGTTCTCGTAGGTAAGCCTGGCTTAGATGGCCATGACCGTGGTGCGAAAGTCGTTGCCGCTTCTTTGCGTGATGCCGGTATGGAAGTGGTTTACACCGGGCTTCACCGCACACCAGAGCAATTGGTGGATGCTGCGGAGCAAGAGGATGTAGATGTCATCGGCCTTTCCATTCTCTCGGGCTCTCATATGGAGCTCCTTCCGCAGGTGCGGGAGCGGTTGCGGGCCAAGGGCCTTGACCATATTCTTTTGATTGCGGGTGGCATCATTCCTGAGGATGATGCAGAAGAATTGCAGGCCAAGGGCTACGCCCAAGTATTTGGCCCGGGCTCTTCCACCGCGGACATTGTCGCCTTCATCCAAAATACTTTGAATCATCAATCATGAGCGAAATTACAACAAACTTTGACCTTTCCGAAGAGCAGGAAATGATGCGTGAAATGGTGGAGCGATTCGCTCATGAAGTCGTCGCTCCTGGTGCCGCCGCTGCCGATGAGAATTGCCAGCTCAATGAAGACGCATGGGAAGGCATGAAAGAGATGGGGCTGACGGGAATCCCTTTTGATGAGGAATGGGGCGGTGCGGGCATGGACACGCTTTCTTACATTTTGGCGGTAGAAGAGATTTCTCGTGTTTGCGGAAGCATGGGTTTAACTCTTGCGGCACACACATCATTAGGTACTTACCCCATTTATACTTGGGGCAGTGATTCTTTGAAGGAAAAGTATATGGCGGGGCTTTGTGCCGGTGACTACATGGGAGCCTACGGGCTGACGGAGCCCAACTCAGGCTCAGACTCTGCCGGCACGCAAACAATGGGAGTGCGTGATGGAGAGGATTGGATTGTGAATGGCTCTAAATGTTTCATTACCAATGGTTCTTACGCGAAGCCTTTTATTATTACGGTGCAAACGAATAAAGCATTGGGTGCCAAGGGCATTATTGCCATGGTGGTTGACAGAGACACGCCGGGATTTTTTATTGAAAAGGGAGAAACTAAGTTAGGGATGCGAGGCTCAGACTGGACTAATTTGGTTTTTCAGGATTGTCGGGTTCCTGCTGACAATGTCCTTGGCCCGGAGGATTTAGGATTTTCTACTTTTATGAAAACCTTGGAAGGTGGTCGAATTTCTATTGGAGCACTTTCTTTGGGAATTGCACAAGGTGCTTTGGATCAGGCGAAACAATATGCGTCGGAAAGGGAGCAATTTGGGAAGCCTTTGATTCGCCATCAGGCAGTAGCTTTCAAGTTGGCGCAAATGGAAAATGAAATTCAAGCGGCTCGACATTTGGTTTACCATTCTGCTCGTTTAAAGGATGCAGGCCGTGCTTATGGTGTGGCCGCGGCGCATGGAAAACTCTATGCGTCGGAAGTCAGTGTGCGAGCCACCTATGAGGCTATCCAAATATTTGGGGGTAATGGTTACTCTAGGGAGTATCCCGTAGAGCGGATGTATAGAGATTCAAAACTAAATACAATTGGAGAAGGAACGAGTGAAGTTCAAAAGCTCATCATCTCTAGAGACTTGATGCAATCCATCTCCTAATGATTGACTCCACATCTCTAGGGGACTGGAAAATCACCGCGTTGCGTGATGCAAAATTTGCGCTAGATGGGGGGGCCATGTTCGGCGTTGTACCTCGTGCTATATGGGAAAAAATGACGCCTGTGAATGAAGACCATACGATTCCTTTGGCAACGCGCCCTTTTTTGTTTGAAAAAGGGGATGCAGTCGTTTTGGTAGAGCCCGGAATTGGGCGTCGCTGGAGCGAGAAGGCTAAAGCGATGTTTCATTTTGATTATGCAGATGGGCACGACGTTTTGGAGTCGTTAGCCCACGTAGGCCGTCAGCCGGAAGAAGTCACGCACGTGTTGATGTCTCATGGGCATTGGGATCACATCGGCGCCCTTTGTAATGAGCAGGGTGTGCCTAATTTCCCGAACGCGCAACATTGGATGGCGGAGTCTGAAAAAGAGGCTGCACTTCATGCAGACCACCTTCGTCGTGCCAGCTATCGCGCAGAGGATTTGCAACCGGTGATGGATGCTGGTTTACTTCATACTTTTCAAGGAGAAGTCACGATTCTTCCTGGCCTTCGAATCGTAGAGTTGGGGGGGCACAGTGACGGCGTTTCTTTAATTCTGTTAGAGGAAGCCGGGGAAACGGCGTGTTTTTGGTCCGATGTCGTTCCCACGGGAAACCACGTGCACCGTCCATTCATCATGGCTTATGACATGAATGCTGAAAAGTCCTATGCCGTGCGAGGTCCCTGGGTTGAGCGCGCGATCAAAGAGAACTGGCTCTGTTTGCTTTATCACGACGCGGAGGATGCTTTCGGGCGGTTTTTCATGGACGGCCGACGTCCTGGATTTCAGCCAGAAATAGCCCAGAAGACCGGCTGACTTAGAGATATACCAAATCCTGCATTCCACCCCATCCTCAAAATACCCCTGAGAGGGCCTAGTTCAGGCGTAACTGCAATCCCCGTCAAAGGATGGGCCGATAGCGCAATTGGTTAGAGCTGCGAACTCATAATCCGACCCAAGAAGAGCCGTTTGAGTGAGTTTGATTATAGAATGTCGAAGTGATTGTCAGCGCACTGCTTCTCGGTTTCGTGCTACCGGTTTTCTTTTTGCGGTAAGCTGATTTCACAAATTTGTTGAACGGCTAGGACTAGTCCTGCCATAGCAAGGGTTGCCGAACCCATGCGCCAATAGTTTCCGAATCCGAGGTCGTCCCAGGCCCATGCATCGGCAATCATGCGGCCCCAAGAAGGCATGCTGTCAATGCCAACGCCAAGGAAAGAAAGTATGACTTCGGCTTGAACGGCAAACACGAAGAGAAGACCAAATTGAACCGCCAGCATGGGCTTTAAGTGAGGCAGGAAGTGGCGTCGGAATACAAACCATGGAGAAGCGCCGAAGCTTTGTGCTGCACCCACGAAAGATTGATTTTGAAGACGAAGGACTTCGGCGCGGACAAGGCGGAAGGTACCAACCCAAGAGGAAAATCCGATGGCAAGGCAAAGGGTCCAGAATCCGTGGCCCAGGACAAAGGCGAGGAGGAGTGCAAGAAGAAGCCCTGGAATTGCTGTGGAAACACCTGCAATCCAAAGGCACATGGCATCGACGGTTCCCTTCTTCCGTCCTGCGAGGGCTCCTAGGAGCGTGCCAAGAAGAACGCCAAGGAGTGCGGACAAACTTCCAAGCCCCAATGCCAAGCGACAACCTTGCAGCAGGTTTGCCGAAAGGCTTCGGCCTAAGTGATCCGTGCCCAGCCATGCTCTTGCTGAGGGTGGAATATTTTCGAGAAGGTCATGTTGCTCGGCCCAGTCCGAGCCGATCCATCCCCCTTGACAGGCCAGCGCAAGGACAAGGTAAATGCCGAGGAGAGTGAGCCAGCGCTTCATGAACTTCGGCGGAGTCGTGGGTCAAGAAATGCGCAGCTCAGGTCACTAAGCCATTGGCCGGTGAGGAAACAAAGTGTGAAAAGGAAGGTGGTTGCACGAAGGATGGCAACGTCGGCGGAAAGAATGGCTTGGACGGTGTAACTACCGAGTCCCGGAATCTGAAAAATCTGCTCTAAGAGAAGGGAGCCAAGAAAGAGAAAGGGAAGAGCCATGACGGCGTGCGTCAAAATTGGAACAAGGGCGTTGGGCAGAAGGTGCTTCCAAAGAACACGTGAAGTGGCGAGTCCTTTTGCGTGCGCGGTGCGGATGTAATTTTGTTTGGCTTGTTCCAGAATGAAGGCGCGGTAGAGGCGGAAGTCGGGCCAGAGAGAAAGAAAGACCCAGATGAAAATGGGAAGAGCTAGATAGGGGAGAAAGGGAGATTCCCATCCGGCGACGGGAAAAAGGTTGGCCTTGACGGCGAAGATATGTCGGAAGAATAAAATCCAAGCGAGGGAGGAAATGGACATCCATATGGAACTGGACCAAAGCCAAAAGCGGTTGCTCTTTTGCGTCCAAATGGAACAACCCAAGGCAAGACTGATGGCAAGGAGGGTGGAGAGTAAAAAAGCCGGTAAGGTGAGGGACAAAGAGCGTCGCCCACGGGTCCAAAGGTCTTGGCCGATGGCATGCCCTTGTCGGTTGGTGCCAAAGTTGAGGCGGAAGAGCTGCGCCGTTTGTTGAACGAAGCGGTGAAGGGGCGGAGTGGTGAGGGCCCAGCCGATATCCTGTGGAAGATTATTTTGTAGGCGGATCGGATTGTTTTTGAGGCTTTGGTGGATTCCAGAAAGCGGGAGGTTTTTGTGTTTCTCGTTCAGGATTTTGACCTGCACCTGGGTTGCTTGCGAAATTCCGAGGGCCGCGCGTGCATCGGGGAGTTGGGCCAACTGTTCACAGAGAAGGTCATGACTTTGCGTGGGGATTGCATCCCAAATCAGGGGTCGGGAAAGGCCAGAGATTTCGATTTGGAGAACGTGCGGTTCCCATGCTTTATCAAAGCCAAGCTCTAAACGTGCCAGTCCGCGTTGTGCGTGCGTGGCATGTTTCCCGGCTCGAATGCCGACAGGGTCTCCGAGCGCACCACTTTCTAAAATGATAAAAAGAAGTGCCGACGCCCCTACGGCAAGAGAAGCCGCGTAGAGAAGGCGTCGGAGTGCGAAAGAAAACATGTTAGGGCTTCAGGCGGTAGTACTTGCAGGCGTAGGGGTCAAAGGGGTGGATGGGCATTTCAATCACGCGGGGCCCCAAGACGGCCCATCCTTGGCGGTGGTCAATGGGGATGGCAGGGAGTTCCTCATTCAAGATGGAGATGAGTTTCTGAAGGGTTTCTTGCTGGTCTTGGGGCGATTGCTCTGGGAGTTCTTTGAGCAGGCGGTCATAGGTCTCGTCGGAAAAAAAGTTTAAATTTAAACTGCCAATCTCTTGGGAAGAAAACAGAAATAACAAATTCGAAGCGTCGGCCCAGTCTAAAGTCCATCCTCTTGAAAATAGTTGGGCCTTTCCTTGGCGCGCCTTCTCTTGAAAGGCACTCCACGTATTGGGAACCGCCACGCATCGAATCTCGATGGCCTGGAGCGCGTTGACGACGAGGTCACCTTGGGTCCGAGTCAAGCTGTCAGCGCCGGCAAGTTCAAAGGTTAAGGTGGGCAGACCTTTCCCCTCGGGGAATCCCGCTTCGGCAAGGAGGGCTTTTGCCTGAGCCAGATCAGTTTTTCGCCAAGAGCAATCCGGGATGTTTTGCGCACTGGGCAAGGAAGGCGGAAGAAAGGCCTTTGCAGGAACTGCCCAGAGGTCGTTTCGCAAAATACGGTGCCATCGTTCATAGGGAAAGGCCAGGGCGATGGCGTGCCGAATTTTTTTCCGTTGTGCGTTTCCTTTTCGGTCTCCTGGAATATTTCCGACGACCGCATCATTCATCTGAAAGGAGAACATCGTCAGATCCGGCATGGTGATGGTTTGCGTGCGGAAGCCTTCCTCGCTCCAGCTTGGGTCTAAAATCCCGCCGGGGAGCATGGATGCAAAAGCATCTTGGCCAGGAGAAAGCCGATCTAATTTCCCTTGCTGGAATAAAAGTGTGCGCGTGCTCCCTTCCAGCATGGCCGTAAACCGAATTTCATCGGGGCCTACAATGGACGTTCTCCATTCTGGGGTTTTCTCAAAGACGGCTTCATGTCCCGGAATCCCTTCCTTAAGAAAGTATGGCCCACTGCCGATGGGGAAGCGGGAAAACGGTCGGCGAGAAAGACGAAGCGCGTGCACGGGAAAAACGGCGAAGTACGCACTGGCAAGTTTTTCTAGGAGGTGAGCGTCAGGGTGATGCAGAGTGATCTGCACTTGGTGGTCATCCACCACCGTCATTTCCTGGACGATTTCCTGAATGGCCCAACCTCCTTGACCTTGCTCTTTTTGTAGGGACCAAGACGCCATGACATCGTGTGCCGTAAGAGGGTGACGTCGGCTTGGCCAAAGTGGGGTGGGCCAAGGGTCATAAAATTCTGCATCTTCTCGGATGAAAAAGTTCCAGGTTAATCCGTCAGTCGACGTCGTCCAACGTTCTGCCAAGAGCGGTTTAATTCGAAAAGGAAAGGCGTCGGGTTGATATTCCGTGAGTGTCTCAAAGATTTGACGCTGCAAAACCTGATAGGTGCTCTGGCCAGGGTTGAGCGGCGAGAAAGAGGGCAATTCACTGGCCAGGGCAAAGCGCGCGACGATTTTGTTGGAATGACTTGGCTCAGGACTCCGTACACAGGCTCCTAGCAGTGTGCAAAGGAGGAGGGGGAGTAAGCGCATAGAGTTATTCAAGAGGTTCCGTCAGAATCCCTATATGCCGGTCACCCACGCGGGTTGCAAGAAGAACGATGGAACGTTTCCCGAAAGCTTTCGGTAAAAAGCGGCTTTCTAAGGTGGAGGGCCGTTCCGCAATGCCTCGTTTTTTAATCACCAGCTTGCCGACTTCAAATTCTCTCATCTTTGCTTTCATCTTTCTGGGGTCCAACGTTTCTTCGGCAAGAACCCGAAATCCGGAAAGAAAAGGTGAGTGAACTTCCGGTCCGGTGAGGTAACCGATTTCCGGATCTAACACATGAAGACCGTGCTCTTTTGCAAAGGCCCCCAGAAGTCCTGCACGGATTAATGCTGGGTCGGGGTCATAGATGAATTCACCCAGTTCACCGACGTTGGCGGCCGCTTGCTCCGGTGCTGCAAAGGTAGATCCTTCCGGAAGAACCGTGGCGCGACGATCCGAGCCGTCGGCCAAACAGCCATACCAGAAAATAGTTTCTTTGGCTTCACCCTTTAAGGAGATGACTTCTATTTCATCCGGGGTGGGGAAGAGTTCTAGAAGGATATCCAAAGGCGTTGCCGGAGATAGTTTGATTCCTGCACCCGGTCTTTGGTGAAGAAGCGCGGAAACTTGGTCCGGCGTCGGCGACCAATCTTGTGGATCCATGATGCGTCGAGAACCTCGTCGGCGAGCGGGATCAATGAAAATGACGCCATCTTCAGGGAGAACTTCGGAACAGTCGGCCAAGGTGAAGTCAATGTGTGTTTCATAAACCTTCGCATTGACGGCGGCAAAATGCAGAGCGACCTCATCTTTATCCGATGCATGAACTTCGATACCTTGCAAAGCCATGGCGATGGAGTCCGACCCAATGCCGCAACAGGGTTCAAAAACTTTTTTCACGCCGACGCGGACAAAACGTTCCGCACGGTATTGAGCGACTTGTTCGCTGGATGCTTGTTCCAGTAAAGGCTTAGTGAAGTACATGTCAAGCCCGCGAGAAAATTTCACCAACGCGCGCCGACGCAATGCGCGAACTTCGCCCATGGCTTCGGCAAGTTTTTTTGGAAAGAGTCCCCGGAAACTTTCTTGGACGGACAAAGGGTCATCGCCAAAGTTACGAAACATCATGAGCGTTTCCCGAGCCTCATCTTCCGTGAGGGCCTGCGCTGTTTTGATGTCCATCTTCATGGGAGCCTATTCTAAAAGGTTGTGCCGATGTTTACGGTCCAACGGAGATCGGTTTCTTGAAAGCCAGGAGCAGGCGTTCCATCCCAGGCCAAAGCATTCCCAAAAGAAAGAAACCAATCTTCTGAGAAATTCCAGTCCATATCGACCGAACTCGTCAAAGAATTGGCATCGGTATTGCCCGTTGCGAAAAAGTATTCCGCTTTCGTCTCCAGAGTCCACTTCTCTGCTATGGGAAGTTTGAATGTCAGGGCGCCGCGTCCGCTTAAAGTGTCTGTCTTTGAGGAGCCGACGTTATCTTCCCGAAGTAAGGACGGCCCTGCTTCCAGCGTAAGTATTGTTTGATCTTGATTCCACCGATGTTCCCATCCCATGCCAAGACCGATGTCAGCTCGAAGTTCTAAACCATTCGGTACATCACGGCGTGAAGAGGACTTGCCGTAGGCGTACCAATCTCCATCGGCATCCAAAAAACGATGGTGCTCTACGCCGAGGTGCATGAGGCGGGAAGAAGTTTCCGACTCACCCAAGAGAGTGCCTTGCCGAGATGCATGATAGTTACCGGTCCCAATCCATCGGCGGTTTTCTCTTTCCCACTGCGCCTTTCCTTGAAAATCGACTTTGGATGTTGGGTTATTCCCCGTAAGAAGGGACATGCCGAAGTCCGCCTTTCCAGTCCAAGTAGGCTCTTCCGTTTGGACGGGAGCGGGAGAGGGCGGCGGGGCTTGTGGGGCCCAGAAGGCCAAGAGGAGGAGGGGGAGACTCATGGAAAAAGGGCGAAAGACCCAAGTCGAGGGAGGATTCTAGCCGATAAGGAGGGGCATGAAGAGCAGAAAACATCACAAAAAAGGGCGTCGAGAAGTCCGCAAACCCTTTATTTCTATGGGGTTAAGTTCAATTCGTCTTCGTGGGGCCATTTATGCCTTTCTGCTTGGTGCGGCCGTGATCTGGGGCTCCAGCAGCTATTTGGCAGAGGCGGAATATCAGAAAATGGCAAGAGCGGAAGGTGCTGAGGCCGACGCTCTTGCCCGGCAATTCGGCCGCCAAGCTGCTCCGTGGATGGAGCCGCGACAAGTGGACGAGCTTCAGACGCTCCTTGCGCAAGTTCCAGCCGGTTGGAGCCTTTTTGTGACCGACCTGCAAGGCCAAGTTATTGCGCGTTATGGCGTTGATGCGGAATCCGCACGTCTTCATAAGGTGACCGCCACTTCGGACGGGCAAATCCTTGGTTCCCAAAAAGGGCGTCGGTTCCTTGAGGCACGGTACCGCATGGAAGGTCGCCTAGCCCCGATGGGCACATTGCATGTTCGCCGACCCTTAGCTAAACCACTTTGGGCTGGATCCGTACCCACAGTAGCCATGGGCGGTGGAGCTTTCCTTGCCCTCTTTACTTTCCTTTGGCTGAGCTTTGCTTTCCGAGGTGTTTCTCAATTCCGACGCGTGCTCTCTCGTGCCTCGAAAGAAGAGTTTTTCCACCGTGCCCCTCTGGTGGGCTGTGGAGAAATGAAATCGATGGCTTGGGACCTCAACCGCACCTTAGATTCATTGACCGAAGCCTCCGTTCGAGTGCGTAATGTGTATGTGGAAACGGCTTTGGCGCTTTCTCGCACGGTCGAAGCAAAAGACAAGTACACCTCGGGGCACAGTCAACGTGTGGCTCGGCACGCGGTGGAATTGGGCGAAGCGGTTGGCCTTGATGGAGAACGCCTGGAAATGCTCCGCATTGGCGCACTCTTGCATGATATCGGCAAAGTAGCGGTGCCCGATGCCGTGTTGCTGAAGCCAGGCGCTTTAGATGATGCGGAATATGAAGAGATGAAGCGCCACCCCATGGCAGGAGACCGTATTTTGGCGGCCATTCCTGGTTTGCGTGACATTGCGGATATCGCCCGTTCTCACCATGAACGCTGGGACGGCGCCGGATACCCCATGGGTGCGGTGGGGGATGCTATTCCGCTGGAGGCGCGCATTGTTGGCATTGCCGACGCTTACGATGCCTTGACCACGAAGCGCTCCTATAAAGAAGCGATGCCGGTGGAAAGAGCGTTGAAAATCCTAGAAAAGGATGCAGGAAGTCATTTTGACCCAGAATTGGTCCGACTTTTTGTGGCCAAGAAGCGAAGTGGGGATTCCTATAAAGGAGTTTCTGGCTTAGAGGCTCAGGACCGTCAGGCTGCGTGAGTAAACTACAGGGACGGTCAATCGCCTGTCCCTTATGTTCCGCAAACACCGCCTCGCTTTCCTTGACCAGATGCAATCTGGGGACATCGCTTTGTTCCCGGGCGCCGGTCACGTTACTCGAAACCATGATGTCGAATTTCCTTTTCGGCAGAATTCAGATTTCGCCTATCTCACGAACTTCCATGAGCCCAACGCTTTTTTATTGTTGGCAAAAGATCTTCCCGATATTCCGGAAGAAACACTTTTTGTACTTCCGAAGGATCCGCTGAAGGAAACATGGACTGGCCGGCGGACGGGCCCTGAAGGGGCTGTAGAGAAGTTTGGGATGGCGTCGGCGGAAAACTTAGACGTGTTAGAAGAGAAACTTAAAGCGGCAATGGCTTCGGCAGGCAGGATGTGGTTTCGCTTGGGCGCATTTCCAAAGACGGAAGCCCTTGTTGTTCGTTTCGTGGATGATTTAAGGATGAAAATCCGAATGGGGATTGAGCCTCCCCAGGTATTTCTGGATCCAGGTACAGCGCTCCATGAGCAACGCCTTTTTAAGTCAGAAGAAGAGCTCACATGTATGCGAAAGGCAGCTTCTGTCTCTGCAGAAGCCCATTTGTTGGCCATGGCTCAGACAAAACCGGGCATGAAAGAATATGAGATTGACGCTTTGCTTTCTTTCACTTTCCGACGCCATGGAGGCCAAGGTGCAGGTTGGTCGTACCCGTCTATTGTGGCGGGGGGAGATCATGCCAATATCTTGCATTACACGCAAAATGATGCGGTACTCAACGACGGTGATTTATTGTTGATCGATGCGGGGGCAGAATTGCACGGTTACGCCGCCGACATTACGCGAACATTCCCAGTCAATGGTACCTATACTTCAGCGCAGAAAGATGTCTATGAGGTAGTGCTTTCTGCGATGGACGCATCGATTCAGCAGTGCCGGGCTGGCGTCCCCTTCCATGACATTCATCAAGCAGCATTACGTGTTCTTTGTGAAGGACTTCATCAGTTGAAAATCTGCAAAGAATCCCCGGATGAAATCTTAGAAAAGGAAACGTATCGTCGTTGGTTCATGCATAACACCTCTCACTGGATTGGTCGTGATGTTCATGATGCCGGCCGCTACATGGTGAATGGGGAATCCCGCCCATTAGAGCCCGGGATGTGTCTCACGGTGGAGCCGGGTCTCTATTTCCCTGCGGCTGACGACACTATTCCTTCCGCCTTTCGTGGCATCGGCATTCGTATTGAAGATGACATTCACATTACGGGGGGGGAAGCGGAAGTCTTGACTGCGGCGACCGTCAAGACGGTGGCAGACGTGGAAGAGGCTTGTGCTTCGGAACGTCTTGCGCCACCCACATTAGACACGGAGCTGTTGACCTCGTGAGTGACTTTGCACTAGAACTCCATGGTTTAACCAAACGCTATGGAGAGTTCACGGCCGTCCAGGATTTCTCTTTAGCAGTTCCAAAGGGAAGTATTTACGGATTTTTGGGACCCAATGGTGCCGGGAAAACCACAACTTTGCGCATGGTGTTGGACATCGTGGAACCCTCCAGTGGGTCTATGACCATCTTGGGGGCGCCGTCGGCGTTAGACGTCAGAGAAAAGATTGGCTATTTACCGGAAGAGAAAGGACTTTATAAGAAAATGAAAGCATGGGGGACCATCGCTTACTTTGCCAGTTTGAAGGGGATGAACCGAAAGGCGGCAAAAGCACGTGCTTATGAATTACTGGAGCGTTATGGATTGGCGGACTTTGCCGACTCCCGCATTGAAGCGCTTTCCAAAGGGATGAGCCAAAAGGTTCAGGTCTTGGCCTCAATCGCCCACAGTCCAGAGTTCGTTATTTTGGACGAACCCTTTTCCGGATTAGACCCTGTGAACCAACAGGTCATGGAAGAGGTTATTCGAGATATGGCTTCCGAGGGCGCCACCATTTTGTTTTCAACACACGTTATGGCGCACGCGGAACGTATTTGTGACCGTATCGTTTTGCTCGCCCAGGGAAAAAAGATTTTTGATGGCACCATTGCCGAGGCGAAAGAAACCATGCCAACGCGTGTAGTTTTGGACGCCGACGTGGACGCTTCTGCTTTGCAAAAACTTCCCGGGGTCATTGCCGTGGAGCCTCATGTCGTGGACGGATTGGAACGCGGTTGGGAAATCCTCCTGAGCGAAGATGCAGAGCCAGAGCGTTTGCTTCAGGAATGTTTTTCTTCTGGCATTGCATTAAGGGCTTACGATCATCGCCCCCCTACTTTGCATGACGTTTTTGTTCACTTAGTTGGAGATGACGCACGGGAGGCCAAAAAAAGATGAGAAACGCACTCTTAGTTGCATCGAGAGAATACGTGGACAATGCTCGCACCAAAGGATTTTGGATTGGCATTTTGGTGTTGCCCATTATTTTGGTGATTTCCGTTCAAGTGCCGCGGTTTCTAGAAAAAAACGCCACCCCCACACGGAACTACATTTTGGTGGACCACTCCAAAAATCTGGAATCCGTCGTGCAGAAAACAATGGACGATGCTTATCAGCTGCAGGTCATTGAAGAACTGGCGACGTATGCCAGTGAACACATGATGCTTCCCCAGGGGACCAACATGCCCGACCTCGAATCTGTCCCTGCAGGGGGCATTGCCGGCATGTTGCAAGAGTTCATGAATTCTAATCCCGAAGTCGTAGAGCAGTTCATTGCTGCGGGTGGATTGAGCACCGCACTGAATATGATGGAAGGGCTTCTCAAAGAGGATGCCCCTGAATTTGAAGCACCCCGTCGGAAATTCCAGCAAGTGTCCTTGCCGTCCGGTGTGGCCTCGACGCTTCAGGGTAGAGAGCTCGCCGATGCTCTCACTCCTTGGCTGAAAGGAGATCAGACTTTGGACGGCGAGAGGGCAGGCGAAGATTTGTTTGCTTTGATTGAAATACCGGCGGATGTACTCGGGGAGGGGAAAGTGCAGTATTGGGCTGTAAACTTGGCGGATTCCGACCTCCGTAAAAAGGTAGAGCGTTCCCTCAATCAGGAAGTCCGTCGGCTGGAATATGAAAAGCGCGGGATGGACTCAGGGGCAGTACGTGAGGTAGAGCGTGCGTCCATCGGTTTAACGAGTTTGGATCCACGGAAAGAAGCGGGGGAGGAAGAAGTGAGTCTTGCCGACGAAATCCGGCAATATGCTCCCATCGGTTTTGTGTACTTTCTTTGGATTGCCATTATGCAAGTGGCTTCAATGTTGCTCAATAACACCATAGAAGAGAAGTCCAACCGCATCATTGAAGTTTTACTTTCTAGTGTCACGGCGTGGGAATTGATGGCTGGCAAACTCCTCGGGATTGCTGGCATTGGCCTGACTCTTGTTACCGCTTGGATTCTGTCCATGCTGGGAATCCTCTGGTATTTTGGAGGGCAAGGGACAGAAATCACGACACAACTTTTAGATGTGGTGCTTGGACATGGTCTATTGCCCGCCTTTGCGGTGTATTTCGTTTTGGGCTACTTCCTGTACGCCAGCATTTTCCTGGCTATCGGCAGCATTTGTAACACACTGAAAGAATCTCAGAACTTCATGGGGCCCATGATGATGATCATGATGGTGCCTTTACTAACCATGATGTTCATTCCCAAGGACCCCAACGGAACTCTGGCCACTTTTCTTTCCTGGGTGCCCATTTACACACCATTCGTCATGATGAACCGGGCTGCGGCAGATCCTCCCCTGCGGGATCTCATCGGCACCACCGTCCTCCTGATTGTCACGAATATCGGCATGCTTTGGCTTTGTGGCCGAATTTTCCGTACAGGAATCCTCCGAACGGGGCAACCCCCGAAGTTTCGTGAGCTTTTTCGGTGGCTTCGATCGAGTTCTTAGGGCAAAAAAACACAGCAAAGACCTTTTTTTCCTTGGCTTTGGCTATTTGACCCTCTTTCCGGCGCACCTATGATGTTGCCGACTGGACTGTGCCAACTAACGGTACGTCCCCCCTTGCATTCATGACTTCCAGAATCCTCTTAGGCGTTGCCCTTCTCCTCCTCCCTGCTTCGGCTCTTTCGGCCCAAGACGCACAGGAGACTTTTGACCGTGGAATGGCTCATTTCCATAGCGGAAACTACGAAGCTGCTCAAACGGCTTTCCGTGAAGTGGTCTCTCAATCACCGGAGCAGGCTTCGGCATATGCTCTGTTAAATGCCAGCCAAGATGCTCTTTTAGAACTTCTTGTCGCCGGTGGTGAGTTTGGGGCCTTTGCTCGTGAAATTCTGGCATCAGCCTCTGCCACTAGCAAGGCGGCCATCCGAGACACGGCAGCCGCTGCGGCCGATGCCGAAGGTTGTTTCGCAGACTCCTATGAAGCGCGCGCGCAAGCCATCTTTGCCTTGACTCAGAAGTATGGTCCTTTTGCCGCTGTGCCTCTTATTGATGCCTTGGGCGCTCAAAAAGAAAGCCGACGCCTTGCCGCAATTTACGCTTTGTCACGCATGGGCTCGGAAGCGACCATGCCTTTGCTGGCTGCCACATGGTCCACGGACGCAAACGTGCGCTCGGGCGCTGCCTTAGCTCTGGCTCAAATTAATGATGCGCGCGCCAATGCTCGCTTGAGCGACATGGCCGCAACGGATGAAGATGGCACCACACGGGTCCTCGCGGGCCAGTTGGGTGTGGTCGGCAATGCTGCGGACCTCTACGACGCGCAGGGTTGGTCCTATCTCGTCAGTGATGCTTCCATGGGGCTTTCTTCGGCAGAAAACCATGGTGCATTTTTCGCTACAGATGGTGCAGGTGTTCGTGCGATAGATATGCCCGAGCCTTTGGTTGGGTTGGAAGCTGCCAAGCGTTGTTTCTTGCGGGCTTCTACTTTGGAGCACCGTGGTGCTCCTGTTGGCCTCGCCCAAGCCTACGCCGCAGAAATTACGGTCTTGAAAGGCCTGATGGCGGATGGGGCGGAAGATCTTGAACCCGTGCTTCAGGCTCAAATCACGTCGGCATTGACTTTACCGATCTCCGTTTTGGAGCACGCTTTGGCGGATGCAACCCGCCGGAATGCCATCGGCACGGCAATCAGTTTGGTTGATCTCTTGGATGGCGCTTCCTCCTCTTCGGTAGAGGCCTTGCAGGCTGCCTTGGCTTCCAGCATGCCCAGCTTGCGCTTTGCTGCCGCCCAAGCCCTTGCAGGTTTCGGTGCTGCTGACGGCGCCGTGATTCATGCCTTGGCCCAGGCCACCGCGCTGGACGCTTTGCGCATTGTTCATCTTGTGGATACGGATGAGTTCCGCGTGAACTCGCTCACACAAGAATTAGACGCTGCAGGGATTGCCGTCATCCACGCAACAGATGGTGCCGGTGCTTTTATCAACATGCACCGCAGTGTGATGGTGGACGCCTTCGTCTTGGCGGACCCACTTCCAGACTTTTACGCTCGCCGGGTCGTGAGTGAAATTCGGAATGACGGCCGTTTTAATGACACGCCCATCACGGTGATTAAAAACGATCAGACAGGAGACATCGATGGCGCAGATGTGGTGGAATCCATCACGGCTTCCAATATTATCGAAGGCTTTGGTTCACTTGGCTCAGAGAGAGAGCGCTACCTTGCGACGGCTTCGGCAGCAGCTTCCGCGTTAGCACAGTTGGCTCAAAGTAACCCTGCTTCCTTAGAGGCCGTAGCAAGTTCATTAACCTCCGCCGCAAATCGGGAAGATGCCGTCTCCATTCCTGTGATGTACGTCTTGGGTCGCTCCGGCAGTGCAGATCATGCAGACACTCTCTTGGCCGTCGTCGGCGAATCCTCCCGGAGTGATGAGGCCCGCGTGGCAGCAGCAAAAGCTTTGGCTACTTTGGTGGACCGCACGTCGGCCACCGCCAATGAGCAAGTTTTGGAATCGGCAATGGCCGAAGGCAAGGCAGAATTGGCACGAGCATGTGCGCGTGTATTAGCTGCGGGTGGAAATGCCCACCGTCCTGCCATGGTTATTCCTGAGTAATTCCAAGCCCGCCAGAGTAGCTCAGGGGTAGAGCACCGCTTTCGTAAAGCGGCGGCCACGAGTTCAAATCTCGTCTCTGGCTCCATCAAGAGACCTTTCTATTTCAGAAGGGTCTCTTGCTCTTTTTCTGGCGCGCCTTACTTATTTGCGTTATCCTAAAAGAATGCTCTTCCTCGCTGTCACCCTTCTCCTTCAGACCCCTTCCGTTGACCCCATCCCCGATATTGTCTGGCAGGCATCTCATCCGGAGGCGGTTCTCGGAGAGAACCCATTGATTGTTGTCCGTCGGGAAACTGTGGAACTGGATTATGGGCTTTTGCTTCCTCATGCCCTCGGAGGCGCGTCCCAATTCACGCTTTCCTTAACAGGAGGGGACTCCGTCACGGTTGACTTTGAGCGCAGAGAAGAGGCCCCCGGGGG
>Ga0302119_10000244_pt1 | contig 23806 bp, 20 predicted proteins | sample AG5_Tmax_MG_FD_203114 | JGI IMG/M metagenome (GOLD analysis project Ga0302119, IMG submission 203114) | Marine microbial communities from Western Arctic Ocean, Canada - AG5_Tmax | ecosystem: Environmental > Aquatic > Marine > Oceanic | place: Canada: Western Arctic Ocean | collected 2017-10-01 | reverse complement strand
CTTCTATTGTGTTTAGCTTGTCGCCAAGGTCCTTTGATCTCTCTTTCAGAGATGGGATGCTTTGTTTGACTTTGTTTGCCTCTTCCGTATTGCCAGCTTTGAATAGCTCGCCAATGTCTTTTGAGCTGACATTGATTTGGGAAAGTACTTCGTCAAGATCACCCTGTGTGGATTTTCTTAGGGTATCAAGTTCCAGTACCTGCTCAATTAGCTTTTCACTATCAAAGTTTCGCACCTTGAGACGAGCGATGATCTCTTCCTTACTTACTTTTAACTGGCTAACTTCTAGCATGACTGACGGTAAATTTATAAATAAAAAAATCCTGCTCCGATTACTTGAAGCAGGATAATAAAAACCTAGGATTAATCGCTTATTTTGCTGCTTCTATCGGAATCACTGAAACGAACGATCTGTTATCTTTCTTTTTGGAGAAATGTACTGTTCCATCAATCAGGGCAAATAGAGTATGGTCTTTGCCAATACCTACATTCTTATCTGGATGGTGCTTTGTCCCTCTTTGTCGAATAATGATGTTGCCAGCAATAGCGACTTGCCCTCCAAATATCTTTACGCCGAGCCGTTTACTTTCAGACTCTCGCCCGTTTCTTGAACTTCCAGCTCCTTTTTTGTGTGCCATGGGTTGTAGTTATTTCGGTCCTTATTTCGCAGGATCTTTTTTTGTAGCTTTCTTAGCCGTAGGCTTCTTGGCTGCCGGTTTTTTATTGGCAGATGCAGCTTTTGGCTTGGCCGCCACTTTCGCTTTTGGTGCAGCCTTTTTTGGTGCAGCTTTAGTAGTGCCCTTTACTTCCTTATCTGTATCTGAAACGGCGGGTGAAGCGTCAGCCTTTGCACTTGCCTTTTTTTCACCTTTTCCCTGAATTGTTTCTATTTGTATCTGGGTGAATAGTTGGCGATGACCGTTCAATGTTTGGTATCCCTTTCTTCGTTTCTTCTTAAATACCAGGACTTTATCGCCCTTTACATGTGACAGAATCCGGGCAGACACAGTAGCGCCATCTATCACGGGTTTTCCTAGTGTTATTTTTCCATCATCGTCAATCAGCAAAACACTGTCAAAACTCACACTTGAGTCTTCTTCACCAGGTAATCTGTGAACAAACAATTTTTGCTCTTTTTCTACCTTAAATTGCTGCCCTGCTATATCTACAATTGCGTACATGGATCTTAATATTGAATTTCTAAAGGGGTGCAAAGATATAAAAAAGGAATAAAACCAGCAATCGAAAGGAATTTAATTCCCATTGGTTGGCTTGTGGGCGTTCTGTCACTTAAGCTTACCAGTTTATCGGTGAAATTCCCTGCCTTTCTAGCAGCTTATTGGTATGCGAGAAAGGTGCAGATCCTAGGAAGCCTGAATGGGCAGAAAAGGGTGAGGGGTGAGGGGATTCAAGTATGGAGTGACGTCCTGAATCAATTAATACTTTTTTTTCTTTGGCAAATTTCCCCCAAAGCAAGAACACAATTCCTGTTCGCTCCGATGACAGCTTTTGTATTGCGGCATCTGTAAATTGTTCCCATCCCAGATCGCGATGAGAAGCAGGTTTATGTGCTTCAACCGTAAGGATGGAATTGAGCAGGAATACCCCTTGTTCTGCCCACTTCTGAAGGCATCCTGAGCTACGTATTGGTATTTGAAGATCTGTGTTCAGCTCGCGATAGACATTCATCAGGGAAGGAGGAGGTTTAATTCCTGCTTTGACTGAGAAACACAAGCCATGTGCTTGTCCGGGTCCGTGATAGGGATCTTGCCCAATGATGACCGCCTTCACTTTTTCAAATGGCGTAGAATTGAAAGCATTGAAAATTAACGGCCTAGGTGGATAAATCACCTTGCCGTCTAGTTGTTCGCGGAGTAATTTGGTTTTGATCTCAGAAAAATAAGGTTTGAAAAACTCTTGTTCTAATTGAATCTTCCAGGATTCATGTATAGCTGGGTCAATTTTTGGGTCAGTTAGCTCAGTGCTAGCTTGGGCAGTATCATGTGTCAATTTGAATGAGTTTTTCTACTGATGGATGAGTAATTTAACCTAGGTGTTAAAGTTAGTATTTATGATAAACTATTGCTCGTAATTGGATATTATTAAGTATTTTTGCCCTCGTTGGAGGAAAAATAAGTTGTGGTAATTAGTAACTATTTTTTCTTTTAATCGTTCAACACGAATCGGCACGGTTTATTGAGATATGGATAAAATAAAAAAAATTGCCTTATTTGTCTTTGTGTGTATGGTGATAGGCATGGTTGCCACATCTTGCAGGACAATGGGGGGGTGTCCGGCATACTCACTTGAATTGATAGTTAAATAGGTTAACAGGATGAAAAAAGTACTTTATATCATTTGTGCAGTGTTCTTGATCGGAGTTTTTTCTTCATGTAGAAGTCATGAGCGATGTCCTGCGTATGGAAAAATTGATCAGGAAAAAGTAGAGAAGTCAGTTTAGTAAATGAACTGGCAGGCGCTCAACGACTCAGGGCAGCTAGAAAAGATCAAGTCATCTTCCCACAATCCATCCTTATTAGGCATTCTTATTTTCAAGCACAGTACACGCTGTGAGGTCAGTTCAATGGTCCTTAACCGGCTTGAGAGAGGATGGGACTATAATCATTCTCAATTCCCTGTGTACTTTCTGGACATATTGAACTATCACAGCTTGTCTTATGAAATTGCATCGCTTTTTGGAGTTCGCCATGAATCTCCGCAGGTGTTGTTGATAAAAGATGGTATTTGCTCGTACAACGATTCTCACATGGTAATTTCTGCGCAGAGAATAGTAGATTCTATTGAATCAGATAACAAGTGAGTATTTTTTTCGTTTAGGGGGATGGCTTACTAAAGCGGAACTGAACGGCAAAAATCGTATCTTTGGTTTAATATGAAAGGTTGCACAAAGCTTATTCTATCCTGGGTATTGTTGCTGTTCTTAACCCACGCATCCTTTGCCCAGAGAGACAGAGAGGAGAAGGAAGAGGTCCTTGGGAATTCACCACTGGTAGAAACCAATGAGGTAGGAGTGTTATATGAGCACATGATGTCTGTGGGCTTCTTCTCCCACTCTAATGGGTTTGGGATGAATTACCGGAGGGGTAAGAACACAACCGGATATACCAAAAGGATCATGGAAATTGAGGCGGCCACGATCAAACATTCCAAGGAGTATAAAGTATATCACCCAACCAGAGAAGGTAAAGGGTATATCTTCGGCAAATCCAATGCATTGCTGTCTTTGAGGGGGGCCATAGGGCAACAGAGGGTGATAGCAAGTAAGACAGATATGGGAGGCATTGAGATACGCTATCTTTATATGGCAGGTGTTTCAATGGGTATTCTAAAACCGGTGTACTTGAAAATTGAAAAAGATGTACCCCACTCTTCCTTACCTAGGATCAGCATTGAGCAATACGACCCAGCCAAACACGGTATTCATAATATTAATGGAAAAGCTCCGACCTTGAGGGGGATTGACGAATTGAAAATATTGCCCGGAGGATTTGCAAAGCTCGGCTTGAGTTTTGAATATGGGCATGATCCGGAGAGTGTTAGGACCCTGGAGGCTGGCATGATGCTGGATGCCTACTATAAAACTGTCCCAATTATGTATGACATCAACGATTCTGATGGATACAATCCCAACAACCAGTTTTTCTTTGGCTTTTATGTCAGCTTGAACTACGGCAAGAGATGGTAAGGTCGAATTGGTATTTTCTGTAATTTCGTGGCATCATATATCTTTTTCATAGGTGAGCGACATGTCGACCAAAGAACATCCCCAAAGAACTAAGAAGCCTCCCTGGCTGAAAGTGAAACTGCCAACGGGAAAGGCCTATACACACCTTAAAGGGGTGGTTGAAAAGAACAACCTTCATACTATATGTCAAAGTGGTAATTGCCCCAATATGGGGGAATGCTGGGGTGCAGGAACGGCGACTTTCATGATTCTTGGCAATATATGCACCAGATCGTGTGGGTTTTGTTCTGTTGAGACAGGAAGGCCATTGCCTGTTGATCAGCAGGAACCAGAACGCGTTGCTGAATCCGTGAAACTGATGGATGTAAAACACTGCGTGATTACCTCCGTTGATCGGGATGAACTGCCGGATGGTGGTTCAAAGATATGGGTGGAAACAGTTATGGCGATCCGAAGGGTGAATCCAAATACTACACTGGAAACATTGATTCCGGATTTTAAGGGTGATGTTACTGCGATACAGCGTATTGTTGATGTTGCCCCTGAGGTCGTGTCTCACAATATGGAAACTGTGCCACGATTGACAAAAAAAGTACGTATTCAGGCGAAATATCAGCGCAGTCTTGAGGTGCTTAAGGCACTGAAGGAAGGTGGGATGCGAACCAAGTCGGGAATTATGGTTGGTTTGGGCGAAACTGAAGATGAAGTATTGGGAACTATGGATGACCTACGTAGTATAGGAGTTGATGTGATGACCATTGGGCAATATTTGCAGCCTACCCCTAAGCATCTACCAGTAGTAGCTTTTGTAGATTTACAGGTTTTTGAACGGTATAGGCTGGCGGGGTTGGAGAAGGGATTCAGGTTTATTGAAAGCAGCCCTCTGGTGCGTTCATCCTATCATGCAGAGCGGCATATCCACTGATTGCAATTAGATCACCGCCGAATTCTCTGGAATTAATGCCGTATTCTAAGTGAATCCCGCCAGATGATAAGTCGCTGTTTTGTAAAGTTAGAATAAGTGCGTATTTAGTGTAGTCAAACGCCAAAGAAGTCGACATGATGCACTGGACAAGTGGCCTGTATTTCGTTATTGAAAATTGTCCCGATATGAGTCGGGCAATCTATAGAGTTTTAGTATTTTCACACCTTGGTTTCGTATTTTTGTAAATAGTCGTAACTTGTGCATTCTATAAAAAGTACATTACCGGGTTAAAAAACAATACAAATTAGCAAAAATGAGATTGAATAAAGTTCTGTTTGGATCATTGATCCTAAGTGCAGTAGTAGCTGCAATTGGAATTGACATAACTACACCAGATATGGCTGTGCATTACTCCCCAAGGGTAAAGCAAATTGACCAAACGTATTTCAGTAGTCAGCATGGAATTTCCGGGGCAATTAAGTACTATAACGAACGGCGAAAAAATATTACAACTGGGAAAGTTGAAGTGCCGGATATGTTGAAAGCTGAGAGAGCGGTTTATAACTTCGGAAAGATGAACAAACAGGCTTCGCTGGATCTCAATTGGATCGAGATGGGTCCTGATGATGTTGGTGGGCGAACACGGGCTCTGATGGTTGATAAAAATGTAACCGGAAAGCTATGGGCAGGTTCAGTAGGAGGAGGGCTTTTTGTGTCCTATAACTACGGTGCTACATGGTCAGCGGTTAACGATAAGATGAACAATCTGGCGATCGGATGTATATGCCAATCCGGGAACGGAGATATATACGTAGGTACAGGTGAGAATTTTACCGGTACAGATGGTCAGGGTACATTGTACACCCCTGGTTTTGTCGGCCGGGGAATGTTTAAGTCTACGGATAATGGAGTAACATTTGATTCACTGGAGGCCACAGTGCCTTCCAATCCCAATAGCAGCGGGTCTGCATGGGCATTTATAAGCCGATGTGCTGTAGACCCTACTGATGCTACCGGGCAGACTATCTATGCAGCTACAAATGCGGGGTTACACTATACTACTGATGGGGGAACAACATGGACCAATGCAATTTGTTTGAATTGTCCGTCAAGTTCGCCGATCTACAATACGGGTAATTTTCAAGATGTTAAGATAGGATCCAACGGCGTTCTAGTAGCCTCTAACGGAGGCACAACATACCTCAAAAAGCCTGGCTCTAGCGATTTTATTAATATTTCCAGCAATTTTAATTCTGCGGGTAGATATGAGTTTGCAATTGCTCCTTCTAACCCAGATTACATATATGTCGTTGGCGGAAATGGCGATGGTATGCGGGGTTTATATCAATCCACAGATGGTGGTGATTCTTGGACACTGCAGGTACCTGCAGGGCCAGCAGGGGTTTTTGGAGATCAGGCCTACTATGACATGGCACTTGCTGTATTCCCTGATGACCCTGAGCATGTTATGGTGGGGGGTGTTGAATTATATGCCTGGTCCGGGACGGACAATACCTGGGACATTGTGGCACTTACTGCGCAGTTTGCTCAGGGGTTATATGTGCATGCTGATAAGCATGTTATCGTCTTTCCGCCAGATTATAATGGAACTACAGTTCAGGACCTTTATATCGGTTGTGATGGGGGAGTCTTTGGTTCATTCAATGCGGGCGCGAGTTATTTGGAGCGAAATAAAGGATATAATGTTACCCAGTTTTATGCAATGGGCGTATCCAGGGAAGGATGGGTAGCAGGGGGCACCCAGGATAATGGGAACCCGTTCATTGACTTTACCGGAGATAGTAAAAGGTCAGAGAAAAGGAACCTGCCGAGTGGAGATGGAGGATATATGCAGTTCTCAATCATCAACCCTACGGCATTTTTCTGGGAATCCCAGGGAGGTGATGCAAACCGGTCGCCTGAAAAAGGGGATGGCGCAAGTTCTTTCTTTGCCAATGTCATGTGCAATGGCCCTTGCGATGAAGGGACCAATGAAGGCCCTTGGGTTACACCTATGGTGTTGTGGGAGAGCTTTAACGATCTTAGCAGTACAGATTCGGTCAGGTTTATCGCGGACCAAGTTTATAATGCAGGAACAACGTTGTTTATAGAATCGGATAACAACAACTTCCCATTTGAATACATCACAGCGGTTCCACTGGTAGTTAATGATACCGTGATGATTCAGGATCTTGTTCAAAACAAGTTCCTGACGAGCACTTATACAGGCACCTGGATGTGCAAGAATGTGTTGGACTTTTCAGCCAATGCGGCCTGGTATAAAATATCGACTCAAACAGGTGCAACATGCGCGGCATTTTCGGCGGATGGGGATATAGCATATCTTGGAGCTGGAAATCAGTTATATAGAATTTCAGGTTTGTTGGGCATTAATTCCAATGATAACACAACTGAGGATGTAGCAAGCCCTCAGCAGCCTGCCTCATGCGTTGAGACACAGATTTTCTCATCTTCCCAGATTATTACCGGGATAGGAGTGGATCCTAACAATGCAGAAAATGTGGTGATCGCCCTGGGGAACTATGGCAATACGAATCATGTATATGTAAGCAGCTCCGCTGCGTCTACTACGGGTTCGAGTTCCTTTAGCTCTATACAGGGAGATTTGCCTGCTATGCCGTGCTATGACGCCATCATTGAAATGGGGGATTCCAATACTGTCATTGTTGCAACGGAATATGGGATGTGGGCGACGGACAATGCCTGGAGTGGCAGTCCAACATGGACCAATGAGAATCTGAATTTCCCCAGAGTGCCAAGCTTTATGATCGTTCAGCAAACAATGCCGAACAGTAATTGCACAGGTGTGACTGTATCAGGCAACATTTACGTAGCTACTCATGGAAGAGGTATTTGGAGGTGTGAAGACTACAAAGCGGATCCTGATACAACTACCTGTTCTTTGCCGATCGGAATTGCTGAAGGATCAGCCACAGGTGATTTTGAAATGGGATTGAACTTATACCCGAATCCAGCAATCAATGGCAAAGCAATCATTACATATTCGCTAAATGAGCATGCTGACATCCAGATAGCGATATATGATATTAGTGGGAAGCAGCATAAGTATATAGTACTGGACAATCAACCCAGTGGAAGGAGCACTCTTGATCTGGATGTGGCTGACTTAAAAGCAGGAACTTACCTGGTTAGTATGACTGGTAATGGAAGTAGGAAGACCAGGCGCCTGGTGGTCCAATAGTTCTTTCTGCAATACCTAAAAAACCCCATTCATCTTTGATGAACGGGGTTTTCTTTTGTTGAGTATCAGGGAGTCTAAAAGCAATACTCATTGACTTCTAGAAGCTCTCCAGCGATTCGTCGCCTTGCGTCTTTGGTATTGAATGGCTCCACCTTGGTAAAGCGCTTCATGCCCATAAGCATTACCCTGAGCTCATCACCTTCGGCGAAACCATTAAGGGCATCTTTGCCATTTTTGTTAATGCGATCAGCAGCATCGTTGATGAAAACCCGGGTCATATCCCACTGGCGGGTGCAGCTTTCTTCTCCTGTCATTCCAGCCATTTTCTCCACCCGTAGCAGGCAAGACTCTGCAGCATAGACATCAATGATCATATCCGCAATATTCATTAAGATCTCCTGCTCTTTGGCAAGTTCCATCATCAGCTTCTGCGCTGCTGCTCCGGCAACCATCAATACAGCTTTCTTGAATTTGGCGATATATTGTTTTTCCTGAGCAAACAATGATGTATCGGGGTCATCAAATGAAGGAACGGACATCAACTCATCAGCAACAGCCTTGGCTGGTCCCATTAGGTCAAGTTCGTTTTTCATAGCCCTTTTCATGATCATGTCCACAATTAGCATTCTGTTAATCTCGTTAGTCCCTTCGAAGATTCTGTTAATCCTGGCGTCTCTGTAGGCTCTCTCCATGGGCGCATCAGCTGAATAACCCATTCCTCCATAAATTTGGACTCCTTCGTCAACAACATAATCTAGCACTTCTGAACCAAAAACCTTGAGGATGGCAGCTTCTATGGCGAATTGCTCAACACCTTTGAGCATTGCCTCTGCTTTATTCATTCCTGAATCTTCATAGGACTTTATAGCGTCTTCAATGTTTTGTCCGCATCGGTATGTAGCAGTTTCACAGGCGAAGGTTCTTATAGCTTGTTCAGCCAATTTGTGTTGAATCGCGCCATATTTACCGATACTGCGTCCAAATTGCTCTCGTTCGTTAGCATATCGAGCAGCTAGTGTAATAGCATTTTTACATCCTCCCATGCATGCAGCAGCTAGTTTAATCCTTCCGATGTTCAAGATATTCAGTGCAATCTTGAATCCCTGCTCACGATCACCCAATAAGTTCTCTGCTGGCACCTTGCAGTCGTTGAAGAATACCTGCCGTGTTGAAGATCCCTTGATGCCCATTTTGTGCTCTTCAGGGTTGAGGTCAATGCCTCCGAATCTCTTTTCCACAATAAACGCCGAGAGGTTCTTGTCATCTTCAATTTTGGCAAAGACTACAAAAACATCTGCAAATCCACCATTGGTAATCCACATTTTCTGCCCATTGATAGTATAGCTCTTGCCGTCACTCGTCGGTTTGGCCTGAGTCTTGCCAGAGTTGGCATCAGATCCAGAACCGGGTTCTGTTAGACAGTAAGCTGCTTTCCATTCCCCGGAAGCCAATTTGGGAAGGTACTTATCTTTCTGCTCCTGGTTCCCGTAATAGTATATAGGCAATGTGCCAATGCCCGTGTGTGCTGCCATAGCTACCGTAAAGGAATGTCCTGCGCCATTGGCTTCAGTTGCCAGCAGAGAGGTGGTAAAGTCCTTGCCAAATCCGCCGAATTCTTCTGGCAGGGATATTCCGAGAAGGCCGAGTTCCCCGGCTTTTTCAAGTAAAGAAGGAACTAACCCTTCTTCCTGGCTGTCTATTTTATCCAGTATTGGCCAGATTTCCCGTTTAATGAAATCTATATTGGTTTGAGCAATCATCTGCTGCTCTTCATCCCATTCTTCAGGAATAAAAATATCGTTTGCATCTGTTTCAGCAATGAGGAATTCTCCTCCCTTTAGTGCCTGTTTAGTGCTTGTTTCTTCGGTTGCCATTGTGATTATTGGTTTTGGTTTAGTATAAGTCGTATCGATTAAACATTGCTAATTCAGAAATTCATATATGCCAGCTGCACCCTGACCGGTTCCTACGCACATGCTAACCATGCCGTATTTCTTCTTCTGCTCACGCATCTCATTGAACAGCTGAACACTTAATTTTGCCCCGGTACATCCAAGTGGATGTCCCAATGCTATTGCCCCGCCATTTACGTTAACTGTATCAGGGTTTACTCCAGTTTCACGAATAACTGCAAGGGATTGAGAAGCAAATGCTTCGTTCAATTCAATCATATCAATATCTTCCTTTTTTATGCCTGCTTTTTTCAGGGCCAAAGGAATGGCTTTGATAGGGCCAATCCCCATCACTTTGGGCTCAACGCCTGCCACTGCATAAGTGACCATTCTAGCAATGGGTTTTAAGTTCAATTCATTGACCATTTTTTCTGACATGACCAGGCAAAAGGCCGCCCCGTCAGACATTTGTGATGAATTTCCTGCAGTTACCGAACCTTTGTCAGCAAATACGGGCTTCAGCTTGGCAAGCCCTTCAATAGAAGTACCAGGCCGTGGCCCTTCATCGGTATCAACTACATATTCCCGTGATTGTCTCTTCTCATTGTCATCAAGGTATTCTTCGGTAACGCTAATTGGGACAATTCCTTTTGCAAACTTGCCCGCCTCTGTAGCTGCCAGTGCCTTTTCATGAGATTTGAATGCGAATTCATCCTGGTCTTCACGCTTAATATCATATTGTTTGGCTACCTCCTCGGCTGTGAGTCCCATGCCCCAGTACCAGTCAGGGTGCTTTGCAGCAACGTCTGGGTTTGGGACAATTCTCCATCCACCCATAGGCATTGGAGACATGGTCTCCACGCCACCGGCAATAATGCAATCTGATAGGCCTGCATGGATTTTTGCCGATGCTATGGCTATAGTCTCTAGTCCTGAAGAGCAGTAACGATTAACGGTCATGCCAGGCACCTTCTCAGTCTTCAGGCTCATCAGGGAGATTATACGCCCTACGTTGAGCCCCTGCTCAGCTTCGGGCATTGCATTTCCAACAATTACGTCTTCAATTCTGTCCTTGTCTAATTGTGGTACAGATGCCACCAAATGCTTAATCACACTTGTTGCCAAGTCATCAGCGCGTGTGAATCTGAATTTACCTCTGGGTGCTTTGCCAACTGCTGATCTGAACCCTGCTACTATATATGCGTCCATTGATTTAAGGTTGTCGAGTTATTAAGATTTATATTAGTTCCTGAGCACTTTACCTGTTTTAATAATACTCTGAAGTCTCTCAAGGGTCTTGCGCTCTCCGCATAGTGACAAGAATGCTTCTCTTTCAAGGTCGAGCAAATACTTTTCTGACACTTTCGTTGGTGCTGATAGATTTCCTCCACACAAAACGCTGCCCAGTTTTTGTGAGATCAGTTGATCGTGCTCGGAGATATAGTTGCCGGCCTTCATCGCATCCGAACCGACATAAACGATTCCCATTCCTGATTTGCCTAGCACCTTAATGTCCGTCCTTTCAATGGGCTGAGTGTATCCAGCTTCTGCCATCTGTATAACGCTGCTTTTCGCATCAGCAATCAATCTGTCCCGGCTGACGGTCACAGTGTCATGGCCACGCTTCATGTGACCCAGATCAAAAGCTTCGTAGGCGGATGTGCTTACCTTAGCCTGGCCTATGGTGAGAAATTTGTCCGTCAGGGTGTTGATTTCAACATCTCCTTCCTGTAGCTCGTCAGAGAAGCGTACAGCAAATTCCTTTGTGCCGCCGCCTCCTGGAATAAGCCCCACGCCGAATTCCACCAAACCCATATACGTTTCGGCATGTGCCACAACCTTATCTGCGTGTAGGCAAATCTCACACCCCCCTCCCAATGTTAAGTTATGTGGAGCGGCAACTACAGGTATTGAAGAATACCTCAATCTCATTGTTGTGTTCTGGAACATGCGGACTGCCATGTCAAGCTCATCGTATTCCTGTTCGATGGCAAACATAAATATCATGCCAACATTGGCACCTGCTGAGAAGTGCGCTCCATCATTGGCGACAACCAAGCCACGGAAATCTTTTTCTGCCAGGTCAACGGCTTTTTGAATACCCTGGATAACTTCACCACCAATGGTATTCATCTTGGTGTGAAATTCAACGTTTAGAATACCATCACCGATATCGGTTATCGTGGCTCCGCTGTTTTTCCAAACGGTTTTGCTGACCTTCGCATTTTCCAGGATGATAAAATCGTCTTTTCCGGGGATGACTTCATGGACTTTGTTGTCACTTTTGAAGTACGTCTTGCCTCCATCATCAAGCTTATAGAAAGAGTCAGTTCCTGATTCAACCATGTCATACACCCACTGTGCGGGTTTCATTCCATCCGCCTCCATGGCTTTGATAGTATCCTTGACGCCCACTGCATCCCAGGCTTCAAAAGGACCCAGCTCCCATGCAAATCCAGCTTTTAGTGCATCGTCTATTTTGTAGATGTCATCAGAAATTTCCGGTACGCGGTTGGAAACATATTGAAACAGGCCATAAAATGCCTTTCGGTAGAATTCGCCAGCTTTGTCTTTCCCCCCTAACAGAACTTTATAACGCTCCTTTAGGTCGTCAATGCTCTTGGTTTGTTCCAATGTGGCGTATTTTACTTTTTTCTTTGGTTCATATTTGAGTGTCTTAAGGTTGAGGGATAAAATTGCACTCTTACCCTTTTCGTCCTTTTCCTTCTTGTAGAAGCCCTGACCTGATTTTGATCCAAGCCAGTTATTGTCCACCATTTTGGCTATGTATTCCGGCATGGTAAATAAATGGTGGGCCTCATCATCTTTGCAATTTTCATCCAGGCCATTGGCTACGTGAACCAATGTATCTAATCCAACTACATCACATGTCCGGAAGGTTGCAGATTTGGGGCGTCCCAGAACGGGGCCGGTGAGTTTGTCCACTTCATCAACAGTTAGCTCCATTTCCTCTACCAAATGGAAAAGGGCCATAATGCTATAAACTCCTATTCTATTGGCAATAAAAGCCGGCGTGTCTTTGCACAATACCGTGGTTTTTCCCAAGTATAAATCTCCGTAGTGCATCAGGAAGTCTATTACTGAAGAATCGGTTTTTGGGCTAGGGATTATCTCGAGTAATTTCAGATAGCGGGGAGGGTTGAAAAAGTGGGTTCCGCAAAAGTTCTTCTGAAAATCCTCACTCCTGCCTTCCAGCATAGTGTGAATTGGAATGCCAGAGGTGTTGGAGGTTATCAAAGTGCCAGGGGTTCTGTATTTCTCAACATTGGCAAATACCTGCTGCTTGATATCCAAGCGTTCTACTACAACTTCAATTACCCAGTCACAGGTAGAGATCTTTTCAAGATCGTCATCAAAATTGCCCGTTGTTATACGGGAGACCATGCTCTTGTTGTATATAGGAGAGGGGTTGGCTTTTAAGGTAGATTGCAACGCTGCATTCACAATTCGGTTCCGCACTGCTTTGTCTTTCAGGGATTTGCCGGCCGCTTTCTCCTTATCGTCAAGTTCATTGGGTACAATGTCAAGGAGCAATACCTTAACACCAATATTTGCAAAATGGCACGCGATTCTGGAGCCCATTACACCCGACCCCAATATGGTAACGTTATTAATAGTTCTTTTTGTTGTAAGTGAATTGTCCATGTTATTAGTTATCTGCTATTTTAGTGCTTTGCCCTGAACCCGTTCTTTTGTGGGTTTGTTCGTCAAGCAAATGATTGATCTTCTTTATTACCTTGAAGAAGGTCTGTAAGTTTGTTTTGCCAACTTTTTCGTGAATTGCTGTATTCAGATTAATAACGGCCTCCTTAGATACTTCTCTTTTTTTCTTTCCTGCTTCCGTAAGATAAATCCTTACCATCCGCTTATCCTTCGTATCGGGTTTCTTGTAGATGAGTCCTTTTTCCTCCATAGATTTAAGGATCCTGGTCAAACTCCTTGATTCCATGCCCATTTTAGGCCCTAGTTTGGTAGATGGAGTTCCTTCAGTATCAATATTAAGTAACGTTTGGCCAACTGACATAGTGGTACCATGTTGAGCCGCTTCGATGTTGTACTTCCTGGCAATTCCATGCCAGGCCCAACGAATATGAAAATCAATTGTATCTTCTGGTTTCATGCTTTAGGATGTTAGTTTTCCTTAGTAAAGCCCCTTTAATTACACGATTGACAAACGATTGGAAGGGTGTAGCCCAGGTTGTTTAAGTGCTTTGATACACACGACTTTGCTATCGATAACCTTTATTGCGACAAATATATATAAATATTATGCACGCATAACAAAAAACAAAAGGAAAATTTAGGGGTAGAACGGTTGGTTCAATCGATAAGCCAGCTATAAACATTGCAGTTTAGTGCAGTTTACTACCATAAAATGACATAAACTAGTCATAAATCGCACTTAATGGTCAAAGGTGGCGAGAATAAATACAAATTTGGTTTATTGGATATTTTCCTTGTTGATGTACAATTACGGCACTTTTGAAGTTGGTCAAATTAGTGCTTCTCGAGGAATTATTATCGATTTCTGCCATACTGTTCGTGGCTTGAGACCCAGTCGGAGGATGAGATGGCCGATGCGAGGGAAACTTCTCCGGCCAGCACAACGCCGGCAATTATCTCCGCAAGTTTCTTGACGGTTCCTTTTCCGTAGCAACCCATTAGCTTGAGACACTCTTGCTGTGTCGCTAAACCAGTACCACCACCGTACGTGGCAACGATAAGTGATGGAATAGTAATGGAGATATAGAGATCACCTTCAGGAGTCATTTCTGTATATACGATTCCCGCTGATGATTCAGATACGTTGGCCACATCTTGTCCGGTGGCTATGAACATTGCGGTAATTGCATTGGGTGAATGCGCTCCATTGTTGTTTGCTCCAGACATAAATGACCCTACGTCAGAAATGTTAGAATGGTGGTATAAGCTTTCCGGCTCTACCCGCATGTGCTGAAGCAGTACGTCTCTTTTCAATACAGCTTCCGCTACGACTCTCTTGCCCCGAGTTCTCATAACGTTGATTTGTGATGCTTTTTTGTCTGTTGCAAAATTTGACTCCAGGTAAAAGTGTTTCACCCCCTTATAATTGTCCAGAATCCAGCTGCAAGCTCTGAAAGTGGCTTTCCCCACCATGTTCTGGCCGGCTGCATCTCCTGTGAAATAGTTAAACCTCAGGAATGCAAATTTGTTGGATAGAAATGGATCTATGTATTGAAGCTTAGCAATACTTGATGTTTGCTCTGCTTCCTCACGGATTTTATCGAGATTGTCATTGATCCAGTAAACGAAATCCCTGCACTCCCTGGCATTGCTAAATTCAAATACGGGTGCTCGCTGCATGGCGTCTCCAACGACTGAGCATGTTACTCCACCAGATAGATTCAGTACTTTTATCCCCCTGTTATAGGAGGCTACAAGGGTTCCTTCTGTTGTCGCGAGCGGAACTAGAAAATCCCCCTTGGCATGTTCGCCATTGATTGTGATCGGCCCGGCAAAGCCAATTGGTATTTGCGCCACTCCGGTGAAATTCTCAATATTACCCTGCAAAGTCTCCGCATCAAAAGAATAATTCCTGATGTGTTTTAGTTCTGTCTTTGTTTCTTGGGCTATATAATCTTGCCGTTCTTTAATGATAGCTTCAGAATAATCATCTTCCTCTGACCTTGGAATGCGGATTACTTTTTGCTTCTCGTCTACAATAGAGTCATCAACTTTAATTTTTAGCTTTCCAAAAGAGGAAGCGTTGAAAGCGATTTCGATCTCATGTTTTCCAATTGGAAGCTGGTCAGTATCCGCTAATATGTCAAGGGTTTTCTTGAGTGAAAATTGAATAGAGTTCTCTTTGGATATTGAGGTAGCCTCAATTATATTCCCATCACCTAGATCAAGTTTCACCCCGGAAAGCGGCACATCATTACCTCCGATCTTTAGATATCGTAACTCGGTGAGCGTAGAATCTTTCAATCTGTTTTTTAGGCTGAATTTAATACCTGAATCTAGATTGGTTAGGCTGCCGTTGGTGTAAAGTTGCTTTAATACGAGACTTGGAATCAGCATATTGAGGAGATATTGATTAAACGTGTAAATTTCTTAAAAAAATCGGGATATATAGAGATTGAGCCTAATAGACTGAAAAACGTTGGAATGTAATTATCTTCGCACTATGGATGGCAATTATCTCATTTATACCCTACCCTTTGTAGCTGCTGTAATTGGCTGGTTCACTAATTTTCTGGCGGTAAAAATGTTGTTTCACCCTCGGGAACCGGTGAAGATTCTGTTTTTTACGATTCAGGGCATCTTCCCAAAGAAGAAGGAACTCCTCGCTGAACGAATAGGCAAGTTGGTTGCAGATGATCTGTTATCGATGAAGGATATTGAAGAAATCCTTAATCAACCGGATAATGTTTCTCAGATCAATAAAACAATAGATGAGAAAGTAGAATCTTATTTGGCCAATACGTTTCCTGAGAAATACCCTATGCTTGCCTTTTTTGTGGGAGATAAATCAAGGGACAAGATTAAGAAGGCAATGATGGAAGAAATGGAGACCATGGGGCCTCAGGTTATGCAGCAGGCATTCACGAATTTGGAAAGTTCATTGGATATAGAACAGTTCATCAAAGATCGTGTTTCAAAATTCTCTACCACTCAAATAGAAAGACTTATACAGGGGGTTCTGGCATCTGAATTTGCATTTATTGAGTGGGTGGGGGCAATTGTGGGTTTTATAGTTGGGGTTGTGCAGGTGCTCATTCTTGTTTTTGGGACCTGAGTTAACTAACCAAAATGTGAATGTTAGGCAGGGGTAGCTCCCACGTTCCTGATTCAGTCCCGGTCTTTTTTGATGGTAGAGCGAAGCAAGAGGATACTAAGCACTGCAGCAGTTGAGAATCCAATAATACTTAACGTAGGAATACCTCCATTGGGCCCTTGAGCCGCATTCATTACAATTGCCGATGCAATCATCAGAGAGGAAATTAAAAAAGTGAGCACCAATCGATTGGCTGACTGGTCAATTTTTTTTGTGAGTTTCTTTGTCTCCCAATCTTCAACCTCTATCTTGAGTTTGCCTTCTCGCACATTTTTTAGAATTTCATTTACTTCATAAGGGAAAGTTCGAATGAAGGAATTCATCTGTGTCATCCGATGAAATATCTCATCCGCAATGTTTTCAACTGAGTATTGCTCTTTTAATATCTTTAAGCCATAGGGCTTCAACTGTTCGTAGATATTCATGTTAGGTGATATCCGTTTGCCAATTCCTTCCAATATTGCCAGGGCTCTAAGAATGAGAAAAATACTGCCGGGTAGCCTCATCTTATAATCGTACACGAGCTTCTGCAATCGTGGGATCAGGTCAGCCATGCTGCTTTCACTCACATCTAGTGAGGCAAAGTCCTCAATGATCTCATTTACATCATTTTCAAATATCCGCTTATCCTGTATGTCGTGCTGGTAAGATAACTTTATCAGGTTGTTCGCCATCTTTTCGGCGTTTTGTTGGGCCATGCCAATGAATATGCCTGCGATGGCGTATTTGTCTCGTTTTACCAGCTTGCCAACCATTCCAAAGTCAATTAGGCATATGACCCCATCTTTCCTGATAATAATATTGCCTGGGTGCGGATCTGCATGGAAGAACCCGTGTTCAAAAATCTGCGTGAGATAGATGTGCATTCCTCTCTCAGCGAGCTTTTCAGGATCAACTTTCCATTCCCGTAGCTGTTTGTTATCAGTGATTTTGCAACCTTCCGCATATTCGATGACCATTACTTTCTCTGAGGTATGCTCCTTGTAAGCTTTAGGTACATAGAACATCCTGTCTTTCTTGTAATACAATCGAAATTGCTCTATACTTCTTGCTTCATGATTATAATCCAATTCTTTCGCCATGGTTTTTCCGAATGTTTCCACCACATCTAAAACATTGATTACCCCATGCTTCTCGAAATATGTTTCGCCTCTTTTGGCCACCTCTGTTAGAATTCGAAGATCTGTTGCCACTAATTCCTGCACACCTGGTCGTTGTACCTTCACCACCACTTCTTCACCCGTTTTGAGTTTGGCTTTGTAGACCTGACCTATTGAGGCAGACCCTATAGTCGTTTGTTCAAAGATTTCGAATGTATCTTCTAATCTCTTACCCGTTTCCGCTTCAATTATCTCAACTGCTTTTTCATATTCAAACGGCAGAACATCAGACTGTAGCTTCTGGAATTCTTTGATCAAGGGTTCGGGGAGCAGGTCAGGTCTGTCACTTAATACCTGTGCCAGCTTGATAAAGGTAGCACCCAACTCCTCGAAACACATTCTTATGCGCTCCCAGCGAGAATATTCCAGTACGGGACGATCCTGTCTTTTCCAGGATACCCTTTTCCCTTTAGGTATCAACTTAAGTAGAGCAGTATGCGCCACAACATCTTCAAATCCGTATTTACCCAGTATCTGGACAACATCCCGGATTCTCTTAATGTTTTGTATGGTCTTGTCAAGTATCATTAAGCCATCAATAGTAAAATATCAAGGTCCAGTTAAGCCATTATTTGCATAATAACCTAATTTCCCCTGATTAGTATATGCTAAAAACCGGGTAAGGACTTATCCAAACCCGGCTTTTTTACATGATTTCTACCTAAAAGGTTACTTGGTAGCTGCAGTCTTGGTAGTCTTACTCTTTGCCAATTCGCTTTCCAAGTCCTTAACCCGCTTCTGTAAGTTCTCGTAATCTTCTCGCTTAACGTAGTTGAGTTTTTCAGCAACATTTCCAACAATGTCGCCCAACTTGTCTTCGAAGTCTTCTCTCTTACCGTTAAGATTTGCAATTACATCTTCAGCTACTTTTTTTGCTTCAGAATCAGAGATCTTGCCTTTTTCTACCAATTCGTCCAATGTAGATTGAACTTTTTCAGTAGTTAATGATGCAAGGCCCATACCTGCATATAGAAATTGTTTTAGTGGATTTTCCATGATTTTAGTTGTTTGTGCCTGATAACAGGCGTTAAAAAATATCTTATTGTTGTTATGCGTGCATACTATCAAGGGGTGTGCCAGTGCAATAAATCAATTTTTTTCTGGAAACTCCGGCAATTATGGCACAAGGTGCAGGGAAGTGTCTGTAATTCTGTCACACTGCCTGTAAAGTCTATACGATTTTGGCAGAATATAAAACGCCAGGTTAATCTCTGTCACGCAATGAACGTATGACAATTGGTATCCAACCTATAATTGGAATAAAGAACCAAATTGCCCTAGGATTCTTGAACAGCCACCCAACCCAGGAGAACCAGCCAAACTTCATATTTACTGGTTTGCCACCTCCTTTGTTCCACTGCCGTTCGTGTTCCAGAAACATAAGAGGCCATCCCCAGGGAAGTATATAAGCCCATTTAGATGGGTTAGACAAGGTGTTCTTAAAGAACTCTTTCCAATTATAAGGCCGTTTTCCATATTTCATAACTGCTGCATCAAGCTCCTGTTGCATCAGATCTTTGACTTTTTGTGCAACCTCATCCAGGTCATCTTTTGTAAGCTTTTCAATTGGCTTGTCGACCATTTCATATGGCTTGATCCGAGATCCGCGAACATAGGTAAGGTTGGCCGGGAAGGCCATGTAGAAGGACCAGGGTTGCAGTGGCACTAGCAATAGTGATAACCCAATGGGCAAGAAGGGCATACCAACCTTGTTCACTGCTTTGCTTATGAATTCAATATTGTAACTGAATGGGTTGATGTATTCAGCATTTACAGTTGATACAGGGATCACATCTGTTTTGTATTTTATAGACATCCTGATGAAGGAGGTAGAGAACCGCTGAAGTTTGTATTTTTTGTTAAAACCCTTTCCAATGCCCGGTATGCCCTCAGGGTAAATTAAGATATCTGAACCCGGATACGACATCATAGTTTCAAAATTCAGTGTAGTAGCATCAACTCCGCCGCTTCGTTTCCAGAGGTCATCAATGAGGTAGGGCTGCATAAGCTTGGTCTGTGAGAGCATGGGTGCTGCAAGACCTCGAACCGACCGTTTCATATCAAAGTCATTCATGCGAAGAAAGCCTGCTCCGAACATCATCGCATCCCATGGAAATGCCATTCCAGAATGGTTGCTGGCGTAAATCAAAGGCCTTTCGGGATTGTTACGTGTAAGGTGTTCATCAAAGCCGATGAACCTTGCCCGGAAGTAGTGCTTGTCAAAGAACTTGCAAATGTTTCGTATGATGCTGTTTAAGTAGTCAGGATCAAAAAACTCCGAATATATTTTCTTGTTGTCTTCTACTAACTCTTGTAATCTAGCCTCTGGAACGTTGCGAGTGTCTTCTTTTTGGATAGGTGTTAAAAACATTTTTCTGTAGTGTTTGTAAAAGTAATCTATATTGTCCAATTTTAGTCTTGATGCCGATGTTAGACAAGTATACAAACAAGCAATCCAGATTCATGGATTTGAATCAGATGATGGTTCATTACAGAGACGAAGGGGAGGGTGAGGTGATCCTGTTGCTTCACGGCACTTTTGCCTCGTTGCATACATTCGATAAGTGGACCAGCTCCTTGAAAAATAAATACCGGGTGATCAGATTAGATTTACCAGGCTTTGGTCTTACGGGTCCCAGTAAGAACGGCAAGTATACTGTCAACTTATACCTGCGGTTTTTGACCAAGTTTTTGGATAATTTGGGAATTGATAAGTGCCACATTGCTGGAAGTTCACTTGGAGGGTGGCTGGCTTGGGAGTTCACTGCCAAGTATCCTGAGCGTGTGGAAAAAATGATACTTATTGCTGCCGCTGGGTATTTTATTGATCAAAAATTGCCTCTGCCATTCCTCATGGCACGATCACAGCTACTCAGTAGGTTCATGAAGCACATCACACCTAGAAAGCTGGTGGCAAAATTTGTGCGGGAAGTCTTTGGTGATCCAGATAAAGTGACTGATGAACTAATTGATCGCTACTATGATATGTTGACTAGAAGAGGGAATCGAGATGCTTTTATTGCCCTTGCGAACACCAAATATGAGATGAATGCAGATAAGATCAAGGGGATTAAAGCACCTGCGCTCATTATGTGGGGCAATAAAGATGCTTGGATTTCGGTCAAGAATGCTGCCGCATTTGAAAACGACTTGCCCCGATCGAAAAAAGTGGTTTATGAAGGAGTAGGCCATATCCCAATGGAAGAGATTCCCGGTAAATCGGTGCGGGATTTACACAAGTTTCTTTTGAACGGCAAGTCTAAGAAGACCTAGGCTTGACATTCTTCCGGCCTTCAAACTGGTCCATCGCACTGGACACGCCCAAAATATCCGATACCCAGTCAAACACGGAAACAGGTAAATAACGCATCATCCAAGAGGTGTAGACAAGTCCAGGCATAATCAATCGGGTACGGTTATTCTTGATCGCCTTTACAATTTTTCTGGCTACCTCTTTTTCTTCCAGTATAGGGAGTATCCAGTTGAATCGTGATTTAACCCCCTTGAACATACCCGTGTTGATGAAATAAGGACATACAACTGTTGTCCTAATGTTCATATTGTTCTTTTTGAATTCCATCCGTAGGGACTCGTCAAAGCCAAATGCAGCAAATTTACTGGCATTGTAATCCGTTAGCTTGGTAGCACCTACAATGCCCGCTGCAGAAGAGATAGTCACTAAATGTCCTGAATTGGCCTCGATCATATCAGGGAGTACAGCTTTAACAGTCCAAAACATGGCCATCATATTCACATCCATGGTTGTTTGGATGTCCTCATCGGTGAGCTCCCAGAATGGCTTGCCTGATACAATCCCAGCGTTATTGATCAAGATGTCAACGTTGCCACAGTCTCTCTTGACCTTTTCTATTTTCTTGTAAACAGCCTTACGGTCAGTAACGTCACATACATGGGTATAGACCCTGCCTCCTTGGTCTTTGATGGACTTCGCAGCATCCTTTAGCCTGTCTTTGTCTAGATCCCAAAGAATGAGAGTAGCACCGGCTTCTGCCATTTCCTCTGCCATCAGGCGTCCAATCCCACCTGCTCCGCCCGTAATAAGGACATTTTTATGTTTTAGGAGTGTCATTTAGGTAAATGCTCTACTGCCAGATGATTTTGCCTTCGTTCTCATACCACTCTTCGTACTTGCCCTCATGTATTTTCTCAAGCGCAGGTCTCTTAACTTTCATTGTAGGGGTAATCAAGCCATTCTCAACAGTCCAATCATCTTTCAGGATTACAAACTTCGCCACATTTTCGTGATGGTCTAGCTGTAGATTCACGACTTTGAGGGTTTCAAGCAGGCTCGAGTCAATTTCCTCAGTACTCTTCTTCTTGCCTTCTTCAGATAGTACAGCCAGAGCTATTGGATGAGGTACATTTGTCCCCACTACACAAATCTGCTCCAGGTTGGTATTCGCGGATAATTTCATCTCAATAGGAGCCGGTGCTACATATTTGGCTTTAGAAGTCTTGAAGAGGTCTTTGACCCTTCCTGTAATTTTCAGGAAGCCTTCATTGTCAATCTCACCTTTGTCACCTGTCTTGAGATAACCATCCACAATTGTCTCTGCAGTCAGTTCAGGTTCCTTATAGTACCCGGTCATTAGTGCCTCGTGCTTAATGAGGATCTCTCCTTCTTCGTTAAGTTTAACTTCACAATAAGGAAGTGCACCGCCCACATAGCCGATCTTGATATTGTCCCTAAACGTTACATGTGAGTAACAACAATTTTCAGTCATTGCATAAGCTTCCTGAATATAAATTCCCAGTTTTGCAAACCAACTGATCAAAGCCGCAGGTGTGGGGGCAGCACCAGTGAATACTTGTTTAGCATTATTTAGTCCCAGCCCTTTTCGCACCTTCTTCTTTATTAGGCTACCCAAAATTGGAATTCCGAGTAACTTATCAAGTTTAGCCTGAGGGAGTTTGCCTAGAACTCCTTGTTGGAACTTTGTCCAAATACGAGGCACCCCTAGGAATACGGTGGGTGAAGCTGCTGATAAGTTAGCGGCAAACGTATCAAGAGACTCCGCAAAATCTACCTTTCCTCCTGAGTAAACACTTCCCATCTCAACTAGTAGCTTTTCAGCAATGTGGCAGAGAGGTAGGTAAGAAAAGAAGGAATCAGTGTTGTCCAACCCAACCTTATTGATTGCGTGAGTAGCGGTAAAATTAATGTTGTGAAATGTGTGCATCACACCTTTCGGTATACCCGTTGTTCCAGACGTATAGATGATGGTGTACAAATCATCAATAGGCCTAACCGTATTTTCTGAAATAGGTTCAACTCCCTCTGTAAGTTCATCCCAGGTCTCATAACCAGCTTCTGAGTAAAATGGATAGGTAATGCATTGCACTCCATCTGGTACACCTGGTTTCATTGAGGCCCAGTCGTCCAACTTGCCAACAAATAACACTTTCGCTTCACTATGCTCCAAAATTTGCCGCACAGAAGTTTCATTCAAATTTGGATACATAGGAACGGAAATATGCCCTGCCATCATTATAGCCAGGTCATTCATTATCCAGTGTGCGCAGTTTTTTGAGATAATGCCTATTTTGCTTTTTGGTTCCAGGTCCATGCTTTTAAGCACCGCTGCCATTTTTCTTACTTCAATAGCAGTTTCTTTCCAAGTCCATTCCTTATAGACGCCGTCAATCGGCTGACGTAAATAAACCTTGTTTGGGGTTTCGCTCTCCCATTTATAGAGCATTTCAAGTGGTGATTTTAGACTCATAATTGTGTTGTTGGGTGATCTAAATTTTTCAGTACACCTGCCTGCCGGCAAAGCTAGGACGAAGATAGTACAAATCTGATTGATAATAAAGCCTATTTCGTATGCATGCAGAGCAAATAGTTTTGATCTTTACTTCAATTTATCTGGTAGATTCAATAACATTTGTCAAAGTTGAATAGCTGTGTGGAAGGTATCCCGCTATGCATCTTGTCAGGCATATTAATGGTTCAGGGCAAGAAGGTTTCATATGCTGCAATTATAAACCGCCGTCATATACTTGTTCACCATTGATAAATGTGCCGAGTACCTTGATAGACT
>Ga0302119_10000243_pt1 | contig 23806 bp, 12 predicted proteins | sample AG5_Tmax_MG_FD_203114 | JGI IMG/M metagenome (GOLD analysis project Ga0302119, IMG submission 203114) | Marine microbial communities from Western Arctic Ocean, Canada - AG5_Tmax | ecosystem: Environmental > Aquatic > Marine > Oceanic | place: Canada: Western Arctic Ocean | collected 2017-10-01 | reverse complement strand
ATTTCCTGGGGAGCAATAGGTGCAGCCATGGACTGTTATGATTCTGCTTTGCGGTACTCACAGGAACGCACCCAATTTGGCAAGCCCATTGCCAGCTTTCAATTAGTGCAAAAGAAGTTAGCTGAGATGATCACCGAAATCACCAAAGCCCAATTACTTGCATGGCGTTTGGGCAACCTGAGAAACGACGGCAAGGCCACCCCCGCTCAAATATCGATGGCCAAGAGGAACAATGTAAAGATAGCGTGTGACGTAGCCAGGGAAGCCCGTCAAGTGCATGGAGCCATGGGCATCACCGGAGAATACTCTATTATGCGCCATATCATGAACCTTGAATCAGTGCTGACCTACGAGGGTACCCACGACATTCACCTGTTGATTACGGGAATGGATGTGACGGGGATTAATGCGTTTTCTTAGTGTTTTATTCCTTAATCTACTGATAGCCACAGAGGCTTTCGTGTTAACATTCACTTCTTTAACCCTCTCTATTATTTTTCTTTACCCGCTAAAGAAAAAAAGCCTAAAAGAAACTCCCCGCTGCTGAAAAATTGCTGAGGATCTATGCTTTAAATAGCAAAGAATGACTCAATCACGAATATTACAACCACTCTTTTTCAAGAATATCTCTCGTATGATAAGAGATGATAATATCCGCTCCAGCACGGGCGAAGGAGTGCATTGTCTCCATGACAATTCCTTGTTCATCCACCATTCCCTTTTCAGCAGCTGCCTTGATCATGGAATATTCACCCGAGACATTGTAGCAAGCGACCGGCACCGAAGAGTGTTCTGCCACATCTGAGATCACATCCATATAAGCCATTGCCGGCTTCACCATGATGATGTCAGCACCTTCCAACTCATCCAGTTCCGCTTCCCTCAGAGCTTCGCGCCCATTCCTGAAATCCATTTGATAGGTTTTGCGATCGCCGTGAGATGGAGCGGAATCCGCTGCCTCCCGGAAAGGCCCGTAGTAATTGGAAGCAAATTTAACAGCATACGACATGATGGGTGTATTCTCAAACCCCTCTACATCCAACAAATCTCTAATGGCCCCCACCCTACCATCCATCATGTCACTTGGAGCCACCATATCTGCACCGGCCTGTGCATGAGAAAGTGCCATTTTAGCAATTAGCTCAACAGAAGCGTCATTGTGCACATACTCATCTCGAATTACCCCGCAATGCCCATGCTCTGTATATGCGCATACACATACATCTGTAATGATGTAAAGTTCTGCGCCAAACTTGTCCTTTAGTGCTCTTATGGCTGTGTTCACCACTGAATCTTCATGATAAGAAGAGCTCCCATCTTCCGTTTTTTTCTCACCCACTCCAAAGAGCAAGACCTTGTTTATGCCGAGCTTCAAACCACCCTCAACGTCTTTCAGAAGCTCATCAACAGAGTAGTGGTTAATCCCTGGCATAGCCTCAATAGATTCCACCACCCCACTCCCTGGAACCACGAAATAAGGGTAGATGAACATGTCTTTGTGCAACCGAGTTTCCGCTGCCATCTCACGCAGTATAGGATTGCTTCTAAGCCGTCTTGGTCTTTCCATCACGCTGATTTTTTGGGTTGAACGGAAGCCCCAAATACGGCTTGGGCCAGACCGGCATCAGTAAATGTTGAAGGCTGTGTAAATGCTCGGACTCCGTGATTATTGAGCTCATTTCCTGTCGCGTTTCCCATAGCCACTACCTTCTGTGATGGCCCGATAAGGTTGTTCTTAAAGTAAGAGATGACGTTGGAGGGGCTGGTGAAAACCACAATTCGACTCACAGGCACCTTGACATCTTCATGACTTACAGTCTCATAAACGACTAAATTTATGACCTGGCTCTTCACCGCGAATTGTTCCTGCACAGCTCTCTTACTTCCCCTGGCCATGGGAAACAGGACTACTTTTGATCCGACCACTGCAGCGAACTGCTTTCCGGTGAATCGGGTATCCGTAGAATAGCCGATAAAGTCGGCCCTTAACCCTCTCTTGCGCAGGGCAGCAGCAGTCGCTTTACCGATCACGCCATACTTCACACCTTCAGGAGGGTCAAATTGACCCAAATAGTGGTAGATCGCTTGCTTACTTGAGAAGAACAACCATGTATAATCATTACGCAGCAAATCTTTCCTTACCTCCACCCTCTTGGTTTCAATCATAGATTGCCCTTTGACGTCAAAGCCGTTCCCTTCTAGTAAATTCTCAAAGCCATCATCCCGCCGCATATCCCGTGTGATGAAAACACTCGTCCCTTTGATATCATCGAACCGCTGGACCAAGCGTTCTCCTACCTTATTGGGATTGCGCGTCTCAGTGTAGAGCATCATAGGAGCCTGATCAGAACTCTCTGATTTAGCGGTCCAAACCTTGAATCCTTCCTCCTCTTCCATCGCCCTGCAAAAAACACCAATTGGCATTTGGCACCCCCCCTGAAATTGGCTCAGGATGTTCCTTTCGATCTCCGTGACCGCAGCCGTCTCCTCATCATTCAAAGCCTGCAGTTGTTTTTCCAGCTCTTTATCCTTTCCCCTGATCTGCAGTGCTAACACACCCTGGGCTGGGGCTGGGATGAATTCAGTGGGGTCAAGGAGCTCAACATGAAATGAAGAAATATCCAGATCCAGCCTGTTCACGCCCGCAGCGGCAAGCAAGATCGCATCATAATCACCATTCTGCAGTTTTGATATTCTGGTCGGAACATTGCCTCTCATGTCCTTCAGCCGGACATCCTTTCTAAACCCTTTCAAAAAAGATTTTCTCCTGGCAGATGAAGTACCCACTACAGCACCTTCCTTCAATGACAAGCGTCGTTTGGGTTCAACAGCCCCTTTATTAATCAGCAACATATCGTTGGGCTCCTCACGCGTAGTAACCGCCGCAATTTTTAAGCCTTTTGGCTGGTCAGTTTCAAGATCCTTATGAGAATGAACAGCCAGGTCAATTTCTCCTTTTAACAATGCTTCTTCAATCTCCTTTGTAAAGAAACCCTTGCCCTCCATCTTGTCAAAGCTCAGATCCTGTACAACATCCCCTTGCGTTTTAATCACCTTGATCTCGGAAGGGATATTCAGCTCACTAAGCTTAGTCTGAATGTAGTTTGCCTGCCAGAGTGCAAGGTCACTTCCTCTTGATCCAATAATAAGGTTTTTGCCCATAATGAAAATTGAATAAGCTCTATGAAAAGCAGCCTAGTACTTATCGAGCAACACTTCCTTCGCCATTTTCATCGGCACTGAAATGTACTTGCGCTCCACATACTGAAGAACTTTGTCTAAGGTCTCTTTGGCCGAAGTATCAAGCTTTTCCACATCTTTGGCATATACTGTATTCACAGCCGTGTTAATGATCTCCTTAACCTTATCTGGCACTTCACTCATGGCTAGCTCCACCTGACGCTCTTTAAAAACGTTCTTGAACTTCTCCAATGCAATGTCTATAATTCCCTGACATTTAACGAGCTCTGATTTTCGCTGCTTTAGGTTGCTTTCAGCAATGTCCTTGAGATTGTTAATGGCAACGAGGTTAATATTGCTGTTCCGGGCTATTTCCGGGTCAAAATCTGCGGGAACTGCCAGGTCAATTACCAGCTTCCGGTCGATATCTCCGTTGAGCATCTTCGCATAGAGATCTTTGGTTATGATATAATCGCTCGCACCCGTACAAGTGATGATCACTTCAAAACCCTGACCTTTATCGCCAAGTTCCACTAGCTCATGTGCACGACCGTTCAGTTCTTCAGCAAGCAGCTGAGCATTGGCAAACGTCCTGTTGAATACCACCAAATTATTGAAGCCATGCTTCCTGAGATATTTGGCCATTGCGGTGTTGGTTTGGCCTGCGCCAATAATCAACAACCTGGATCCGATATCAATATTGAGCTCGCAAATTTTGCGATAAGCAAGGGACACCACTGATACTGGATGCTTAGCAATATCGGTCTCTGAATATATTTGTTTCGCCGTGACAATGCTGTGCCGTACTACCAGTCTAAGCAAGTCACCCGTCAGTCCCAGTGATTTAGAGAAGTCATAGGCATTGCGCACTTGCGTAATAATCTCTCTCTCCCCTACCACCATAGAATCCAATGATGAAGCGACATTGGTCAGGTGCAAGATCGCCTCTGATCCCTCATAAATATCCAGCTTAGATAGCAGATCCAATATTTCTTCCTGTCTAAGATTATCATTGAATGCAAGCAGAACCGACTCCAGGTAATGAGCGTCTAATTGAGAGCTAGTTCTTATCAGGAATTCAGTGCGATTGCAGGTAGATAGGTACATCAGCTCCTGAAGACCCAATGTATGTTTCAAATGGGCCAGGCGGGCGCCCAGTACACCCCCTTCAGCATATAGCTTACCAATGGCCTCAGGTGAGGCCTTCTTAATATTGAGCGATATGATCTTGAGACTATTCAATATTCAGCACTATAATATCGATGCAATAATCTGGGAAAAGTGCTCAAGAAATGTCATGGAATTGTCAGAAACCTCAGGAACAACCTCATTTAAAAAGAAGGACATGTAGGAAGCAGGGAACGCCAGACTTATTCGTCGTCTTCGTTATCCGCATCCTTAAATGCATCGTCCAACGTGACATCTTTCTTCTTAACAACCACCGCTGTTTCCCCAACCACCTTGATCTCGGTACGGCGGTTCATCTGCCGGCCTTCCGCATTGTCACTACCATCTTCATTAGTATTAGAGACGATGGGTGTGCCTTCTCCATAGCCCTTCGCAATCAATCGATCTTTGGGAATACCGTGTTTTTTAAGGTACTTCACAACGCTTTCTGCCCTTCGCTGAGATAACTTTTGGTTGTAGGCATTTTCACCCTTACTATCAGTATGCGCCCCTAGCTCCACAATAATTCTTGGATTGATATTAAGGATGTCTACCAATTTCCCCAGAGTTCTATTAGATTCCTCCCTGAGTGTTGCCTTATCAAAGTCATAGTAGATGTCCTTCAGAACGATGATCTTATTCAGCTCCAACTTCTTCAGTGGAATCCACCGGTGTAATGTGTCCGACTTAGTCAGCCCCATTGTACTTGCCCATTCCTCGTTTGGAAAATACCCTTCCTTAGTGGCTTCAATCTTGTAGTTCTTGTTGTGCTTGAGTGTGAAAAAATACTCGGGCTCTTTTGAGATATGCATCTCATCAATTAAAATCACCGAGGAGTCCTTATCTACCTGGTAAAGCTTGACATCATAATCAGTGAGAGTAGTCTGGCTTGAATCATCCGCATCATAGGCAAATTTATCAACTGCAAATTTCGGTATTAACGCCCTGTCCCAGGAGTATCGAAAGATATCATCGCAACACGTTTCCGACTTTAGTGCTATCGTTCCGACCCTGTTCGACACTAAGTACCCGCCTTCTTCACTGGCATCCGCCACGAAGTACATATCATCGACGCGTGAATTAATTGGGTAGCCTGCATTTTCAGGTTTCGTCCATTTCCTCATTTTTCCAGAAGTGTAGAACACATCGTAGCCACCCATTGAAGGATGTCCATCAGAGCTGAATGAAAGAACGTGTGTGGCTGTATTGTAAAATGGCGTGATTTCATCACCTACCGTATTGATCTTCCTTCCCACATTCCGCGGTGTCTTATATTCCCCTTTCGATGTAATTTCTGAATACCAAATATCCCGACCGCCCTCACCATCAGGTCGATCAGATACAAAATAAAGAATCAGAGACTTTCTTCTCTTGTCTGCCGCAACTGCAGGATGGGTACTTGTATAATCAGGCAGATTGATCTGTTCATTTAATTTCTTGCCCTTAGACCATTCACCATTGGCATAATCTGCAACATAGATGGCACAAACAAGAGTCCCTGCATCATTGGATTCACATTGGGTATAGAAGAACTTCGAACCATCAGGTGAGAAAACACCATTGGCCACGTCCATTTTTGGGAAGTTCACATTTTCAGACAACGGCTCACCCTTTCCCCATCTTCTCCCATCTTTTGTAGATTGATAAAGCTTGAATCGTCCCACTTTCCCTTTCAGATCCTCCGACCTGATGATAGTATCTGAACGTAGCGAAGCATACATCAGTTTATTCCCTTCAAAAGGCATTGGAGAGGCCTCTGTGTACGCGGCGTTCACTTCAGTGCCCATATGGATGACCATTACATTAGAGGGGTTCTCCATAGCCCCTATCGCATAATCACAGCCTGCTATCTCATTTTTTACCTTCTTCTTGTATAATGGAGCGTCAAACGACCTGTATGTTTTGATAAAGTCTACAAACGCAGTTTTTGCCTCTGCGTACTTACCATTCATTTTGAGTGTAAGGGCATACTTGTAATGCGAAAAAGGATAAAGGGCTTTGTCCTTTTCCAGCACCACTTTATAGCGCTGATTAGCCATCTTATAATCCCTCGAATAGAAATATGCTTCCGCCAGCTTGTAAGTTACATCCACATTCTCTGGCTGATCTTCCAGTACCTCTTCATAATAATGCGATGCATCATAGAAATACCCTTCTTCATAGAACTTATCAGCGATCTTGAGTTTGTTTTTCCATGTTAAGCCTGTCCCCCCTGCTGCTCCACCCTGCATGCTCGTCCCACCGCAACCCCACATTGTTACAGCAGCCAGCAATAACAGACAAATATTCAGCTTATGTGTCCTACGTAATATCATAATCTCTTACAAGGCACTGAGCGCTTGATACCCAGCTTTGGATTGGTGTTGAAAATGTAAATTACGGACAACTCTACCGCACCTCTACCCCCACTTGCATTGCTCAGTGAAGATATATTGACATCATAGCTGAGAGCAGCCCGATAGTTGTTATAAGCCAGTCCTGGAACAAATATCAACGCATCTGTAGATCGATACCACAAGCCGAAGTAGGCCGTAATTTTTGTGAGGGGAACATCCTTAATAGCATATCCCACATCAGAGCCAATAAGGTATTCATAGGCTTTTGTCTGGCCGCTGAAGAGCACACCCGGATGAATAGTAATAAGTGGACTATATACATAATCTGCACCTAGGGTAAGGGACATCCTTGAATTCAACGTATTATCAGCTGCACCAAAGAATGACTCTGCTGGTTGATTTAAATTGAACATTGAAAACCCAGCATTCAGGTTTAGCTTGTCGCTATACTCCATCTCGTACCCAATGCCTACGTGAACAACAGGATACACAATATTGGTCTCAACAAATGTCTCGTTGCTACTCAATTCCTCGTTATAGAAGACGCTGGTGTATTGGTTGCTAAATTTTAGCTCATCATAATCCATCCCCTTTTGAATGACGCCACCCTGCGCGCCAATCCTGATCCGCTGCTTACCATCAGCATCCAATTTATAATGATATGCGAGATTGCCATACACCGCCTGGGTACTGAACACTGCGGTACCCGCCTTGTCTGAGTAAAGAACCATCCCAGCACCCCAGCTATCATTGTCTAAGAATCCTTTCTTGAAGTATTTGTCAAAGAACCCTGAGGTTGTTGCGTACGGCTTAATGAACGAAGACCACTGATTCCTGTAGTTGATACCTGCGCGATAATCCCCTACAAAATCTCCCGTGTTAGACGCATTCTGCAGTAGCGGAGCCTGGTTATATTGTGAGAAATGAATATCCTGGGCCACTATATTCCCAGCACAAATCACAGCCATGAATATAGAAAGGATAATACTGATTCGGCAACTTCTTTGCATATCTTCACTTATCTGATTAGCGCAATATCCCCCGAACCCTCCACCAGGTTACCATACATTGATTCGGCCTTGAAATAGTAGGCATAATTTCCGATTTCCTGGGGCTCACCTTTGAACATTCCGTCCCAACCTATAGTTAGGTCAGAAGTTTCAAAAACAAGCTGCCCCCACCGATTAAAAATCTTGAACTCCAGCAACTCCTGTACCCCGAGATGCAATAAGAATATTGTATCGTTCTCTCCGTCTCCATTTGGCGAAAATGCATTGGGTATGGTTACCTTTGGATCTTCTATAAATACCTTCACAGTATCCCTATTAAAGCAAGAATCGGGGGACACCCCAAGAACGATATATTCCATATCATCAGGTGGCAGCGCTATTGGATCTGCGATATTATCATAATTCAGGTAGCTGTTGGGTGACCAGGTATAGCTTATCCCACCTGTCACTTCCAGTTCAGCATCCTCTCCAACCACCGCATACACATCGGCACCAGCATCTATGTCCGGTAGATCATAAAAGGAAACCCCTTTAATAGCTGTGTCAACACATCCATTAGCTGTAGTAATTATGAGCTGCGCATAGTAAGTATCCCAGTTGGCATACGTGTTCACGGTATTCTGATTCACTGTATCTGACTCTCCGTCACCAAAGTACCACTCCCAGTTTACAATTGGCCCGGTATAGGCATTGACCTCAGACGCATCTATAAAATCCACAGGCAGATAGGGACAGACCTTCCCCCAAGAGAAATCAGCCCTTAATGGATCCGGTGTCTTTACATCAACCGTCAGGGTATCTGCGCAATAGTAATCTTCATTAACGATAAGCGTTACCGGATACGTGCCTGAATCCGGATAGGTGTATGTGGGGTTCTCCAAATCACTGGTATCCGAAGTAAGCGAATCCACCCCGAAATCCCAGTCATACGAAGCTACTGTGTTGCCCTCGTATGTGAAGTTCATTGTTAAATGATCGCAGGGCTCTGGAACAGATGAAAACTGAAGCAACGGATCATCAAGGCAGGCGGCAATATTGAATTGAAAATCTCGGCTATTGGTTGACAGCAGCTCCCCATTTCGGTATTCAGACACACAAACTGCCACAACATACCTCCCTGCCTGTGTTGGAGTCCCCGTCATCAATCCTGTTAGAGGATCAATCTTGAAGGAATCAACCACGGCTGTTATAGGATAGAGTGAATCAAAAGGACTGATGTAATTCATCGTCAGATTACTGATTGGTGGTCCAGAAGGATTAGGAACAATGCCCCAGGTGAAGGAATTGTAATCATTAGGGGCGCAAAAATAGTACACTAAAGAATCCCCATCAGGATCTGTAGCTGAATGATCGTACTCAAATGGTGCGTCGAGGCAAATAATGGTCGGAGGATAATTTTTGTATGCAGGCGAACTATTGCAATCAGCCAGACTTGTATCAGGCACGACTATATCAAAGCCAAAGCCTACTGAGGTCGGATTTGGAATATTTAATATCCCCTGGTTTCTGCAGCAGCGTTGGTAGGTAAAATAGAACTTGCCTGGAGGCAGAATGTATAGCTGTTGGTACACTGCTTCTTCAATGCATATATCTGGTGGAGCATAGAGGCAAAAGTTATACGTATTGTTCTCCAACGTATCAGGGGGGGGCAGCACCATATCCATCTGGATGTAGAGGTTGCCCGTTGAATCATAAATTGAAACATAAATAGGATCGTCAAATGGCGGAACACCGGTGTAACAATCCCTATAGAGTTTGACGGTAAACAGGTAAGATCCAATAGCCGGGTTAAGACACTCGTAATAAATCTCTCCTCCAATAACATGAGTAGCCTTGCTTTCTTTAGTCAAGAGGCCGGAAATCGCCAAAGACAGGATAAGTAATATATAGTGTAGTGTTTTCATCAATTGACTATAACTCTCAGCAACTATTAAAAATGAGGACAAGCAACATCTTGAACAATTGACTTACTAGATTCCAAAGTATAAATAAGTGCTATTTCAAAACTACCCTGCCCCTTGCTTGTTTCTCTCAAGGTTGAGATATTAAGGTCATAGCTTATCCCTAAAGTAAGATTATAATATTCCATCCCAGCCATCACGATGGCAGCATCTGCATTAGACCATGTGCGATACCAGGTTCCTAGCCTCAAGGCCGCTTTATCCGAGGTATTGTACCTCACAGCCAGACCAAAGTTTGTTTCAGTTGACGCCTTTTGCAGCATAAATAGTGCACTCGGTAAAATATCCCACTCCTTGGTCACCGTAAACGAACCTCCAAATTGCAATGCTGTCCTGTTAGAGAGGATATTGGTCTCATCAGTGGTGAGGAAATTAACCTGCGGCTGAGATAAGTGAAATACTGCCACTCCCATATAGACCTTTATCGCTTTAGAGTAAATATAATTATAGAGAATGCCGGCATTCACATCTATATATGACAGACTAGTAGATTCAAAAGTCTCCTGCCCAGAACCCGTTGGGATATCGCTCAATATCTCATCTCCAAACCTCAGTTTCATACGATCAAATGACATCTGCGTGAATCCGCCCTGCAACCCAAATGACATGAGCTGCTTGCCATTCCCCAACAAATCCCGATGGTACGCCAACGATGCAGTAGCGCCCGAAGTTTGCAAGTCGCCCGTTCCGGCTTTGTCTGAAAACACCATCACGCCAAACCCAGTCATATCCGCAGCTTTCATCATCTTATCTATAACGTGGACATCATAGGATCCGGAGTAGGTAACATATGGTGCACCCCCACTGGCACGTTTCCACTGTGTCTTGTAATTAGAAGCAATTCTGTGTTTTCCATTAAAGAACCCTGTTTGGGCGGGATTCATCGTCATCGGAGAGAAGTAAAATTGGGAAAAATGAATATCCTGGGCATCAACCTCTGAATATCCCAGAAAGAGACTTCCCACTATTACTACACACACTAATAATCTCTTCATCGAAATTGATTGTCTTTTTGCCAAATTATTTGAGCAGTGAAACATTGCCAGATATTGGCCCAATCTTCAACCCTTTGACCGTCTGGGCCTCCAACAGCCACACATAAACTCCAACTTCCATCTCCTTCCCATTGTTCATATTCGTTCCATTCCATCCACCATTTGGATAAATGATCTCATCGCGTGAAGTAGCCTCAAATATCAGCTCTCCCCAGCGGTTAAATATCTTAAATACGATCGATTCCACAGCGTCACCTTCCCGGCCACCAACATCAAATACATAGAGGTTGTTGTTCTCACTCACACCGCTTCCATTTGGGGTAAAGGCATCAGGTACTTCTGGCTCAAAAAGGAATGAGATTACCTCTATTGTAATTCTCACGCTATCCATACAGCCATCCGCATCAACAATCACTACTAAGTATGTTGTAGTTGAATCAGGTGAAGCTATTGGGTTAGCACTGTTTGGATCACTGAGCCCAGTGGATGGTGTCCAAGTGTAAGTTGCCCCACCTGTGGCATTCAATACCACTTCGTCACCCCTAAATATAGTGGTGTCATTGTTCACGTCAGCCACCGCCGAATTCACCGTAACCGTTGCCGTATCCATTAAGTCAGGACAAATGGAGTCATAAGCTACCGTTACTACGTAATCCGTAGTTACCGTTGGATATGCCCTGGGATCTGAAATAATATCGTCACTTAAGCCTAATGATGGCGTCCATAAATAGGCTGTTGCTTCTGGTGCGAATGCATCCAGTTGTACCGTGTCACCAATACAAATTTCAGTGTCAAAGGTCTCCAATTCCGGCAACTCCACAACAAATACCTTAATGGTGTCCTTATCAGGGCATCCATCATTATCCACATGTACGGTATAGGTGATATCTGAGTCTGCCTCAAACGTATAGGTATCCGAGTTAACTGTTACCAGGTCCTGATCCACCGTATCGCACCCCACCATCCAGGAAAAGTTATTATAGGACACCCACTGGTCATTGCTGGCAGTCAAAGTCACCATCTGCCCTTCACATACCACAGTATCCGGATCAGGGCTCAACACCAAATCAGCTGTTGGCGACACAAGTATTGTAGTTGAATTAGATGCAGAACCACAGCTACCCAGGGCAGAGAGTTCAATTTGTGCCGGCCCAAATCCTGTCCAGGCAATAGTGATTTGGTTATTCGACAGGTTAATAACTGTTCCAATGTTAAAGTTATCCAGGAATGTCCAATCAAAATAAGTACTTGATATATAAGGCGCCAGCATAACTTCGGAGTTCTCCGAACAATATCGTACGGTATCGTTAAAGTTTGAGGTGTATGTTGTAGTGTCCCCCACACACACCGTTCTGTCTCCTTCTATCGTCACATCAGGCGGACCCTGGAGATAGAAATAGACTGGCCCCGATTGTGGCCCAACACAGTACCCGTCCTGGGAGGACCCAAATCCTGGATAACCTTTCTCTACCTCCTGTATTGTAACAAAGTAAGATCCCGTTGGCCAATCAGTAAATGGTGCAAATAAGATGCTAGGCCAGGGGTGGATATCCGGATTCCAAAGGAAATATCCATAAATCTGATCTTCATGATTAAACTCAACCACGTAGTTAGAAGTTTGAACCTGAGGGCTTAAGAGTTGTAAACCAATATTGTCTGAGGCAGCACAAATGGTATCAGCAGGTTGCCCATTCTGATCAACAATACTAAAGGTAAGTGCCTGCCCTGATATCCCACTTACAGAGAACCTGATAAGTGAACCCAGGAGATTTGTTGTATCCAACGGTGCAGTAACATCGTCCTGCCCTGTCGATACTATACGCATATAGTACATGCCAAGCTGGTAACCTATGGCCTGGTACATGGTAAATGCAGGAACGCAAAGCTCTATTTCTCCACTTTGGGTGTCCAGCCTCCATCCCAATCCACCTTCGCTGATTATCGTCATTGCAGGTGGGTACATTGGCGGATCTCCAGGTGACAGAATTTGAACCCTGAACTGGTTACAGGTATCGTAAAACAAGGACTGATCAAAGGAATTTACCTGGTAGGGAACGGTGATACATACATCACCCGAATCAATCACTGTTAAAGAAACATCATAGTATCCGCAGCTTGCAAAGCTATGATTTGCGATATCCCCTTTAATGGAATCTCCTAAGGCAAGGGATTCTACCAGGTCAAATGGATTAACACCATCATCATATATCGTATGCTTCATGTTTACGGTATCCAGCTTACATGTAGCGGGGTCATATAGCGTGTCGATTCCACCCCATATTGTATTTAGGTTACCATCTCCGAAATCCCATACCCAGGCTTTCTTGTCTACATCCGTATCATACATACCCACAGATAGATCTGTAAAACTCACTGCACTTCCCGCTACGGTATATGAGAAATCTGCAAGAAGTTGTCCGGCTTTGACTGTTATCGTTTTTTTAGAGGCACAGCAGTTCTTAGCGGTCATGGTCAAGGTAACATCCCAGCTGCCAAAACAATCAGAATATTCATGTACCGGGTTAGGGTCACTTGATGTCCACCCATCTCCAAACTCCCAAAACCACGTCGCCTCATCTGCAGGCAGGGATTGGGAATTCTCTGAGAACGCAACTACCGTGGAATCTACAGTGAAGGAGAAATCAGCAACCAGGTTGCCAAGTGCAACTTCTTTATCCACAATATTGGCACAACCATTCCCGGGCACCAGTTGAATATTATAAGTTCCCTGACAAGCATAATACAAAGACGGATTCACCGTATCAGTTGGAGAAATTACATCCCCGTTGACCATCCATGTCCTTCCCATGGCACCCAGCCCCTGGCTTGTGATATCAATGGTGTAGTCATACTCAAACATACTATCCACCACTGTTGTATCCACGTAAGAGCATGTGTTCTGATCGAAATAGGTAGAGTCTGTCGTCTCTAATCCTACAAAAACCTCAACGGTCGTTGTGGTATAGGTGAAGTCAATGGAATTGGTGATGCCTACGGGAATCGTTTCCGTGTAGGTGGCCCTGCAACCATCTGTGATACATACGCTGATGTCCTCGCCATCATTGGTCTTCACATCACAGTGCATAATACATAATGGGCCCCAGACCTCGGCAATACCAGGTGGATTGGTAGATACCACCCTGATATAATAATTACAACCTTCAGGGAGCAGAACCCCGTTCACCGAATCAGGTATTGTACCACTAATGGAACCTGGAGACTGCATTGGGTAGATGGCCGGGTCATGCGTCTGGGTACTGGGCATAGGACCTCCTATCACCTCAGGATCCGCAAAGCTACCTGATGAGTCCGATAATTCCAGAACGTAGTTATTCCCGGGATTATAAGCACCAAATGAGAGGAATTTCACATCAATGACACTGTACAGGCATATTGCCTGCTGATTCACCGGCAGTCCTACAGGGTTAGCAGGATTTGTGGGATTGTAAAGAGGGTCTTGTAGGACAGCCGGGGTACTCGCAATACTGGTTGTTTCAGAGCATGTATCAATAACTGTAAAACACCCCGTGTCAGGTATTCCTGTAATCAAAGGTGGAGAAATTCTATCAATGCGAAAGCAGTAGCAGTCTGCTGGCGGAACCGTAGTTGGAATGAGGATTGTACCGGACACTACGTAATTGATATTGGGAAGCAGGGTTCCTGTTCCAAATGTAGACAGTGCAGTAGAATTGTTAAAGTCGCAGTTAGAATCTGAAAGGATTATCGCGTAGCTTCCAGGGCATAGTGAATCTGTCAGTGTAAAGAAAAACTCCATAAAGTTATCTACCGTCTCTTCATGACAAACGGTATCAGGGTTCATAGATATTGCAATAATATCGGAACTAGGCATATTCTGATCGTACTCTCCTACTATGATAATATCATCTATGCCAAACGGCAGCTGGTCACCACTGTTGATTCCGTCATTGGTCCACTTCCAGGCAAAAGAAAGGTTGTTCTTGTTGATGAAGTTACCGTCCTCCACCCGGGCAAATTTCCACTTATCTGTGCCACAGTACCTTTCTGCATTTCCACAGGGTGCTGCATCCAGCTTACTTGTAGGGAGCCATGGTCCGGCAGCACCTGTAACACTATAATACACCTCTCCATAATCTCCTGGCGAACCCAAACCTACCCACCAGAAATTTAGGAACACTTTTGAATACCCTTGTGTACAGATACCACTTGACATTACCGTCCACCGCTCAGTTGCCACAGCGGGGTCATAATTACAGTTTTGTGCTGCACTGCTAAGGTCGCGAATATGAAGGTAGTTTCCTCCAGGGTTTGAAATCTGCCCTATTCCTCCATAAGTAGAATCCTGCGGTGGCGTGTCCATGTATATCCCCTGACCATCATAATCATTGTTGGTGATCCACATATTTGTACCGTAATTGGGGGTGGTATTAAAATTCTCCCCAAGGGTAACTGAGAAATTATTTGGTGGGCTGTCAAAGTCAATCCATCCCAAAATTGATTGCTGTGTTTGAGAATAAGCAGCTGTATTTATTCCAAACAGAGATAGAATGATAACGATACCTGTATATATTCTCATTGAACTCTTATTAAAGCATTTCATAAGGCCAGAATCTATTCAATGATGAGTTTCTCTATGAATACCTGACCCGAATCATTAGTAATTCTAACGAAGTACACGCCAGAAGCTTCCCCCAGCACATTCAACACCTCGGTATGCACACCATGGACACGTATCTCTTTTTCGAACACCCCACGGCCCATAAAATCAGTGATCAAGAGCCAGTATTGTTCCCGGTACTTATTTCCAAATACAATACTGACCAGGTCATGGGCAGGATTCGGACTCACCGAAATATGGGATACTTCAGCCACCTCGGTTATACCCGTGGCGGTGTCAGCAAGTACTACAATTGTGAAGGCAGTAGTGTCCATGCATCCTGAAGCAGAGTTGCTCACCTGAAGGAAAACCGTGTATATTCCCGAATCAACGTAGGTTGTGGTCGGGTTCTCCCACGTGGAGCCCCCCGTGTTTCCAAAGTCCCAAAGCCATGTATCTCCGTTTCCACCACTATTGCTCTCAAACTGTGTAGTATTGCCTTCATATATCGTGTCCGGGCCAATAATACCGGCTACTATAGGATCTATAACAATGATTTGATTTACAGTATCAGTTCCAAATTGGTTGGCCACCACCAAAGATGTATTATAGGTGCCCGGCGAAAACACATGGGTCACGACCGGCCCAGTTGAATCAATGACCCCATCACCAAAGTTCCACACCCATGAAGTCGGGAAGAAGGTAGATTCATCGGAAAACATCACCTCTCCCGTACATACATCTGTTAATTCATAGAAGAATGTTGCCTCCGGCGGCAATGAAGTTGCACTGATCATGACTCCATAGTCCTCTACCTGTCCAAACCCCAGCGTATCACAAGGGCCAGGGGCAGCAAACGCAAAATAGTCTGAAGCAATTCTCATCCTCAATATGGTATCCAACACTACGCCTTGCGGAACAATGAACTGTGCACTGTGCGTCTGCACAGCATCATCAGTACTGATCACCAACTCAGAACCATCAAATATACCATCGTTATTATAGTCGATCCAACCCCTGACAGACTGCTTCCAAACTGGCCCAGTCTCGACCTCCAGCAGCTGGCTGGACCCAGACATTACCATAGTGAAATAGGCACAACTATAATCCGTATAGCCCTCTATTAGTGTTCCGGTAGGGTTGGAAATGGTATTGAATGACACATTATAGATACCTACATCGTTATTTACGTCCAATACGGATGCTATGCAATTTGCACTTTCCAAGCCTTCCACTGTAATATTGAAGTAATCTGGCTTAATAACTGTATCCGATCCGCACGGATTGGAAACTACAAGAGATACGGTGTACTTTCCAGTATCTGTGTACACATGGAGCGGGTTTTGAGAGGTCTCTGTACCGCCATCACCAAAATCCCACAGCCAGCTGGAGTTGCAAGACATATTACTATCTGTAAAGGCGATGGCCGCCCCAGTACAGGAACTCCCTGTATCCGCAGAAAACTCTGCTGATGGTGGATCACCCTCTCTAAGTGCTATATCATCTATGCAAATATCACTGGTAAAGCCGCTACCCGTTTGCCCAATAAACTTAAATTGAACGATACCGTTAATTGTACAGGGAACGGGTACTTCCAGTAAGGCCCATGGATCGGCATTTTGGGTTTGCTGTGACCCTGAGATACCTCCAATGGCAATCCAATTGGCACCATCAAAGACTTCTACAAGTAGATTTCCAATAGTTGCTCCAAACATGTGATACCATACCTCAAGTACCGGACTACAGATAGAGTCCAGGTCAACACAGGGACTGATAAGTTCTGCCGTCATATTTGAAAAGCCCGATGCTTCAGTATATAGATAGACTCCTGTACCTGTTGTATGGTCCCCGTTTGGCCCGGTTCCAGTTGATCCGGTAGTACCGGTATTCACCGTCCAGTCCATATCGTCACCCGTGCCATTGGTCCATCCGTTAGCCATTGTCCCTGGAAATCCAGGCGTAAAAGTTTCCATATCCTCCAGAGAGGGGTACGAATTTATTGACGCCACAACTGATTCTACCTCATAACTTTTGACCGTATCGTTGATATTATTGGTGTCGCCAATAAGTCCGGTCCATGCGTCCATTAAATAAGTTGCAGGAACAGAAAAATCTCCGGTAACAGAAAATGACAGATTGGTGGTAGCTCCCGGAGCAAGTGTTGGAAAAATTGTGTCAACTACGGGGGTTCCGCCGTCAATGCTATAATATACCGGGAATGTGTCTTGTGGCAATAGCCCAAAGTTCCTAACCTCGACGTTAATCACCTCTGATGCTTCCATACCACATCCAGATATTGGGGTATTGATAGCTATTACACCGACATCATCCGGCTGTGGATCAGAAATATATACCACGTAGTCCTCAGTCTCACCATACGTCGCCAGAGAACAATCATCACTTGACAATGGTTCTGCTGCAAAGATGCAACGCACCCTCATCACCGTTGCCCCAATACTAGCGGTCCCTGGAATAGCAATATTCCCTGTCACAGCACTTATGCTGGCAGGTGAGGAGAAAACAAATTCACCGGCATCTGAAAAATCACCATCTACGTTAAAGTCGATCCATACGCCAAATCCCTGGTCAAAAGTAGTTGCCGGAGTGAGCGTGATAGGGAAGGTATTGCCCCTTGTAACAGAAGCAGGAGGTGAGCTGTAAAAGGTATAGTTATCCAGATTGCCGCTGCATCCCGTACTTGTGTTATTTATTCCTTCAAATTCCACCCCATCTATAAAGTCGCCAGAAGTACACAAGACGCTAAATGTCGGGATGCAACACACCATAGGGTTGTCTGCCAAATAACCGATTGTACTGTCATTTGTCATGTCCGCATCCCCTGCCAACATACTCCACGCATCCACCGTGTAAGTGGCATTGGCCGACAAGTCTACTGTAGCGCTAAAGGTAAAACTCGCGTTGTTGCCTGAAGCTAGATAGGTGAACATGGTATCAATGACCATCGGGCCACCATCTACCCTATAAGCCAGAGGAATGGTATCCTGTCCATCAAGCCCATTGTTCCTAACACTCACTACAATACTCTCGGCAGCGGTTAGTCCACAACCTGACAAGGGAGCATCGATAGAAGTTACCCCCACATCCATGAGATCTTTTATAATCAATACATAATCTTCAGTCTCACCATCAGTTCCTGTACTACAAGAATCAGCTGCTGTTGGCGTGATGCCCCCAAATGAACGGACTCTCATCCGGGTCTTACCAACCGTCACCGTCCCTGGAACATTGATGGTATCAAGAACCGTAACAGTCCCAGGAGCAACAGCGAGGGCAAATTCACCAACATCTGCAAAATCATCATCCGCATTGTAATCCATCCATACCCCAAAACCCTGTGGTGAGCTAGCAGAGGGGGTCAGTGATATCTGGTATGCAAACCCACCAGCTATGTTTGCTTCCAAGGCAGAATAGAAGATATAATTATCGATAATCCCATTACAGCCGGTGCCAGTATTATTAATATCAGCAAATATAACCCCATCAATATAATCACCGGAAGAGCATTTATTGGTATAGGTAGGTGTGCAGTATGAGATGTACCCGAACTCAACCGTCATAACCTGATCAGGCGCTGAGCATGAAAGGCCATTTATCCCTCCCCAATTTTGGTTGCCTATGCACGGACGTAGTATGTATCCCGGATTAGAACAACTGCACGATGAAGCTGGAGTAGCATTGAACTCCACGTCGTCACCGGCAACAGCGCAGCCTCCAAAGCAGCTAACCCCTACGTTAAACTCCTCTGTGCCACAGAACCAGGTACCGGCAATACCGTCTCTTAGCGATCCAGCCATCTGCATTACCATGGAGGGATCAGTACAAGTTTTGCCGACGGGATCTAAATCCCCTTTAATGGTGACCGAAACAAAAGCGATAACGTTCGTGTCCAGCTGTGCCCTAAATGCACCCCAGTTATCATATACAGGGTCTCCCGGACAATAAGACAACCCAGTAGTGAATGTCTCTGAATAAGTAATGAACTGCGCCTGTGAGGGGGCAAGTAATAGTAGCCAAGAGGCCAATACCGACAATATCAGGTTTCGCATGTTAAAAAAGACGTGATAGTAACACCAAGGCTGCCATCATAATAGATTCAAAAATATACTATTTATTCTCAAAAATGAAACAATGGTATAAACAAAGATAACGTATCGGCCAACCTGCATTCCAAAAAACAAATAAAGTTTGGCGATAATGGAGAAATTTAACGATTTGGTGACTTTTTGTTCTTTTTTCTTCAGCAAGGAGCTGGCTAAGCCAACTATTATCACTGAATTACAAGATAGAACACAAGTGTCAACAATTTTATACGAATGTTTCTTTAGGCATTAGCCTAAAAGAAAAACAGAATTGGGAAAGTGGATTCCTGTGAACAAGCCGACACTAAATTAACCTTATCAAAAACTGAAGTTAATGAACGTTTTTCTAATTTTGTTACAAACAAAAATATTATGGGGAAGATAAAAGTTGCTATAAATGGCTTTGGAAGGATCGGCAGAGTTACCTTCCGAGCCATGATAAATGATCCAGGTATTGAGATTGTCGCTATCAATGACCTAACCGACACTACTACACTGGCGCATCTGCTGAAGTATGATAGCATACATGGCCTATTTAATGGGAGCATAGAGACTTCAGGTGCAAACTTAATAGTTAACGGGCATAAGATTGCTGCCTTAAGCAAAAGAGACCCCTCAGCACTGCCGTGGGGAGAGATGGGTGTTAATACGGTGCTTGAATCCACTGGCCTATTTCGCAACGAAACTGGTGCCAGAGGACATATCACGGCCGGTGCCAGGAAGGTTATTGTTTCGGCACCTCCCGGAGAAGGGGACATCAAATCTGTTGTATTGGGCATTAACGATCATATCCTGGATGGTAGTGAACAGATTATCTCCAACGCCTCATGTACAACGAATTGTGCGGCTCCTATGATCAAGGTTTTGGATGACAATTGGGGTGTTGACCACGGCTTCATCACCACGATCCATTCTTACACTGGGGACCAGTGTCTTCTTGATGCACCTCACAAGGATTTGAGGCGGGCACGGGCTGCTGCTCAATCTATGATTCCTACTACAACTGGAGCAGCAAAGGCAATTACCAAGATATTCCCTCATCTGGAAGGGCATATTGGAGGGTGCGGTATTAGGGTCCCCGTTCCCGACGGATCGCTGACAGATATCACCTGTACCTTAAAAGGGGATGCCAGCAACGAAGCAATCAACACGGCATTTAGGGAAGCTGCGGCAGGGCCATTGAAAGAAATACTTGAATATACGAGTGATCCCATTGTCTCAATTGATATTGTTGGAAATACGCACTCCTGCATCTTCGATTCTCAACTCACCTCTGTTCTTGGAAAAGTAGTCAAGATTGTAGGCTGGTATGATAATGAAACGGGCTACTCCAACAGGCTGTTAGACTTGATCAATATGGTTGGGCAATCTGACTAGAAACTCAAAACAGCAGCTTCAAATTCAGCAACCTTTTCAGTGAGCTCGGCCAGTTTTTTCTGGTCTATTATTCCCTGGCCTTCTTCAAAGGCATCATGGAAGAATGGGAGAGAGAAGCCCCCTGTCACTTGTGCTCCCATATGTGGAAAGTAATTTTCGGCAACACCCAGTACGGTAGCACCACCTCTTTTGCCGGGAGACGTACTCAACAATAGAACGGGCTTCTGCTGCCACACTTTTCCTTCGAGAACAGAAACCCAATCCATGAGGTTCTTGAAAACTGCCGTGTAAGATCCATTGTGCTCTGCCAGTGAGATGATACAACCATCATATACACCCAACATTTCCCTGAACTTAACCGCTTGGCCAGGCACTCCATCATCACGGTGCTTGTCTGAGCTGAAAAGCACCATGTCATATGGAATCATATCAATGCGATCTGATTCAGAGCCATCCAGAAGGCTGGTTGCAAAATCAACCAATTGCTTGTTGATCGAACTTTTATGGTTCGTAGTTTCTATTGCAAGGATTCTCTTAGCCACTATTCGTATTTCTTAAGCTGCATTGTTTCCCCGTCAAATACTGCATAGGTATTGTTTATGATCCAGTCACCGAGGTTGATGTACCTCGAAGAATCTGCCAGGGCGATATCATTGGGAATATGCCTGTGCCCAAATATAAAGTAATCGTAATGGCTTTTCTTAAGCTGCTCTTTTGCAAAGATTATCTGGTACTCATTTTCTTCTCCAACAAATTTGAGCGCCCTGGTGTCCGTCCTACTCTGTCCTGACCAGAAATTAGCAAGTGTAAACGCAAGGTTGGGATGAATGCGGGCAAACAGCCACTGACAAACCTTGTTGGCGAACACGGCCTTGATGCACTTGTAACCATAATCTCCTGGCCCTATCCCATCTCCATGTCCCAGGTAAAAGGCCTTACCGTTATATTCCCTGATTTGATTTTCACGGTGAATTGTGACACCAAGTTCTTCCTCTAAATAATCAAACATCCACATATCGTGGTTGCCGGTAAAGATGTGAACGGGGATGCCAGCATCGGTGTACTCGGCAATCTTACCAAGAAGCCTGACATATCCTTTAGGTGCTACTGCATTGTATTCGAACCAGAAGTCAAAAAGGTCTCCCATCAGATACAGTTCAGTGCAATCTGTCCTTATCTCATCCAGCCACTTAACAATAAGTTTTTCGCGTTGGTGGCTTTCCTTGAGATTCGGCATGCCAAGGTGAAAATCTGATGCAAAATATATCTTCATCAGTGCGGTATCTGTTTAATCAGGTCAAATGGGTTCAGGGCTGCAATATTGAGAACAAACCCGATGTCATTTTTGTACACTGCATCCACGCCGGTGGATTTGTAAACCGGGAAATACACCTCAAGAATCTTGGGGATCAAGGGAACTGCAATTCCAGCACCAACCATCAGTTCTTTGGCGCTGCTCGACGACCATCCAAAGTCTGCATATAAGGATAGGGGAATCCCAGGTATTGTCGAGGTTTGAAGATTAACAGCGGTCAACCAGGTATGAGCATTGTCAATGTCCACAGGGTTCTTGAATCCACCATCGTTGAGAACAAACTGCGTTCCCAACAAACCACTGGTTTCTGCCCTTCCAAGCAGAACCTGGTCGTACAGGTAGTCTCGGTTGCCATGCATGGCGAAGGCAAATTTATTTTCCACATTGGGAAAGTCGTTGTAAAGGAACCTACCTGAGAAGAACCTGATATCCAAACCCTTACCCCGGCGATAGGAGACCTTGTAGTTGGCTTCCACCTGGGCTTTCACAAACGGCTCTTCCCCCTGAACCTGTCCCTGTTCAACACTCATTTCAATCCCGTATGGATTTAGGGTACGCCCGTTGGAGTGGACAAAGGCCAACTTCTTCACACTGTAGTTCCCTTCAGGGTAATAGTTCACGTCGACTTCTCCTGAGCTGATGTATACCGCTCCAACATCGCTATTGGTGAACCAAATGTCGTAGCTGGTGAGAAGGAACTTGTTCACCACTTTTGTTCTTGCACTTTTATTCTTCAATGTGAACCCCAGCTGAGCTTTCAGTTTGTTGGCTTGAATCGGATTCCGGCCGTAGTTGCCGTCGCCCAAGGCGGGCACAGCGGTATTGCCATTACTGTACCTGCTCCCACCTACCGTCAATCGAATGTTCTGAAATGGCGCACTTGATGGGAACCAGTTGTATCCCATTCTTGCAGAGCCCAGCATAGTTTGGGTCGAAGTACTGTACAGTGGCATGAACGCATACTCCAGTCGCCTGGCCGGAAAAACAGAATTATAGACTGCTAGCCCGGGCATGGCATGATCATATTCATTCCATCCTATAACCGGCGTCCAGAAAACCTGTGTCTTATTAGGATTCTCGATACTGGTAAGCAGCTGCAATCTAATTGGCTCCACTTTCTTAAACAACCCTGAAGTCTTGTAGGTATTGTTTCTTCTATTCACTTCTGGAATATCCTTAGACCAATCAATCTTCAAGGCGTCATAGTCTCCTGCCACGAATGTGACATCTGCTTTCTTGTCAAATCCTTCATACCAGGTTGTATTAGTCGCTTCGCCATCGACAACTCCGGATATACTGAACGGCACCTGAGTGTTGGCGACATTCTTCACCGTAACATTGTATTCGTCGCCGTCCTTTTCCGCTTTTACCAGTTTATAGTCAATGAGTGCATCCCCATTGATCAGATTGTCGAAGAACCAGGATAGGTCGCTCGCCGTCTCTTCTTCAAGAATCTTGCGCAGATCTTCTGGCTGAGGGTGCTTGAATTTCCAGGTATCAAAATAGGTACGCATGGCTCGATCCATAACATCAGTCCCCAAATAGGCCATTAGATAATCAAAGGCGAGAGCAGTTTTCCCGTAAACTACGGTTCCGTAATTGATGTACGAATAATCAGCAGACTTCAACTCAATTGGCTGATCAAATCTACGGCGGGCATTGAGTAAGTATCCCAAATAATAGGAATCTTTATGGTCAAAGGACCCCAAATCCAGCAACCTGGCATTGAAAGAACTACTCTGTTGCCCCGCGAGTTTGCGGTCAGGGTATTTGGTTTCAATATACCTGT
>Ga0302119_10000240_pt1 | contig 23987 bp, 15 predicted proteins | sample AG5_Tmax_MG_FD_203114 | JGI IMG/M metagenome (GOLD analysis project Ga0302119, IMG submission 203114) | Marine microbial communities from Western Arctic Ocean, Canada - AG5_Tmax | ecosystem: Environmental > Aquatic > Marine > Oceanic | place: Canada: Western Arctic Ocean | collected 2017-10-01 | reverse complement strand
GCAGTGAGGGCGACATTATCTGCACCGTAGAAAGGGTTTGCCTTAAACATCCTATCTCTAAAGACATGCCAGTCCGACCTGTCATCGGCGACAATTTCGCCATGCTGTATTTTTAAGGCATTGTTAGAGCAATACAGTTCCCACACAGCCCATGCTGAGCCAGGATACTCCCGGAGTATTCGCTCATACACCTCTGCTGATTTGATGTATTTCTTGGCATCATACATCATAATACCCCCGTTAACCTGTGCAGCCAGTTCATCATTGAACATTGCAAGGCGCCACCTAAGCTCCTTGAAGTAATGTGCGGCTATTGTGTTGGGATCAGTAAAGTACACAAGTGTCTCAAGGTACTTATCGACATAGTCGAATTCCCCATTGGCCACGTGCATAAATATCTTTGAGGCAACCACCATCATATTACCCGGTGACATTTCCATAATACCTCTCCAATAGTCAGCATTGCGGTCGGTGATTAATAATACATCTTGTAATACTGACAGATCAGTTGTGCTGGTCATTATGCCCACGGTGATGACACCTTTGAATTTTTCGGGTACTTGCTGTTCAAACGCTCCAAGAATAGGTAGTACTTCCGTACGGGCCCATTTCTGAATCTTTTTGCGCATCTGTCGCAATGTTAATACCTGCAGTGCTTCAAACTCTAGCTGGGCGGGCACCATGAATTCAGGGACATAGGCTGTGCCCTTACCTTGAATGCCCCCTTTGGTCTCTATGATATAGGCAAGATGGAAGTCTGCAAATAGTGCTTGAACACCTTTAATTTTACTTAAGCTCTGTACAAGTTTCTCCATATCGTCTAAAAACATAGCTGGATGTGCATGGATGCTGTATTGAGGTACACTATCAGTAGAGAAAGTTTCGAGCACAACTATTTCATGCGCCTTTTCGAAGTCTGAGAAGTAGGCCTCAAGAGTCTTTACCACACTCTCAGCATGCACCTCAAAAGAAGCCTGCTCAAAATTGACATTGCTTACCTGCTGGTTGGAAAGGAACTCAATACTTAGGTTTGGCCCTGTCTCCTGTGCCGATGCAAATGTCCTGGCTACAAGTGTCAGGAACAAAACGATAGAGCATATGCGAACCACCTTTTTCACTGAAATAAACATTAAGAGCACAATATAAGTTGTTGCTCTATCTGTGTCAACAAGAGCGTCTTTAATTTGCATGCATCTTTATCAACATGAGAACAAATTACGGGTTTCTCTGTAATTATGTGCACATTCAATATTAATCAGCTATATTATCAAAAACAGGAAGTTTCAACTATTCTTGTTTAGTATAGGGAAGAATATTATTATAGCAAGGTGGCACACCAGTGTTCAACTAACAACTTGAGTACCAAATTGTGCATCATTGTTAGCACTAGCTGTACTGATTTTTAAGGTAAGGCTCTGAACAACACCAAATCAATACCTAGGTTGCGATCTTGCAATCACCTTACAGTGCTATCTCTCAGTCATTTTTTAATATCTTTAGCTATTAGATAAACACAGAAATTGGACAAACCGCTAAAGATAAAAACAGTGGACCCTGAAGGGTTATTAGGGGGTGGGCAGGATTATTTAGACTTGTTTGAAAGTATCCGTGATGGTGTTTACATCTGTGATCTTAGTGGTAACTTCAAGGCAGCCAACAAGTCCCTAAGCAAAATGTTCGGCTATACACAGCAAGAACTACTTCTCCTCAATGCCAAAAAACTATACAGGACTCCTAAAGACCGCATACGCTTCAAGGCAGAAATAGTAAATAAGGGCTATGTTACTGATTATGAGCTTCAGTTTAAGCGTAAAGATGGATCCAGTTTTATAGGTGTGTTGAATTCCACGGGACGGATATCTACCAAAGGTGACATTGTTGGTTACCAGGGTATAATCAGGGATATCTCAATCCTTAAATTGATGTCAGATACCATAATAGATACAGAGAAACGATTTCAGGTTCTGTTGGCTGAGTCTCCCGATGCGATTCTGGTTCAAAATGAAAGGGGAAACATAATCGATGCCAATCCAGCTGCTCTTAAACTTCTAGGAGTAAAATGGGATGAAATAATCGACACTAGTTTCGTGAGTTTTGTACCTAAGAAATACCTTGATACGTCGATAGAGGATATTGCACGCTGTCTTACCGGAGAGAAGGTGGATTTGGATACCTCTTTGAAGCATAAGTCAGGTAAGGTGGTGCCAGTTGAAATCCGAGTACGACTTGTTAATTACGGAGGTGTGTCAGCTATGCTGCAGCGTATCACTGATGTGTCAAAAAGAAAGTTGGCCGAGAAACGCCGTAGTAAAGAGCGGCGGATGAGCTTGCAGGCTGTTGTACGAGCGCAAGAGGAGGAGCGCAAGCGAATATCATTGGAACTGCACGATGGACTGGGGCAAATTTTGACATCGATAAGAATCAGAATGGATACTGCTCTAGGGGGAAAGGGCATTCGACACAAAATGAGCCAGTTACAAGAAGTGAAAGGCAGTATTGATGAGATGATTGGGGAAGTGAGGGCTATGTCAAACAAACTTATGCCTGGCGCTTTAAGTGACTTTGGTTTGGTCACAGCAATTAAGCAGTTTGTCGAACAATCTCAAGCTGTAACCAGAACAGAAATTAGTTTTCATAGTTTTGGACTTGATGAAAGGCTTAGAGAAGAAGCTGAGGTTGGTATTTACAGGATAGTTCAGGAGGCTGTAAACAATTGCCTCAAGTATTCCAAGGCTTCAGAAATCAACATCCAACTAAATGTGGTGGGTTCTGTACTTCGACTAATGATTGAAGATGATGGTAATGGGTTTAATCCTAAAACTACATTTTCACAGGGGGAGGCCACAAAAGGTCATGGAAATGGGCTTGGCAATATGAAGAACCGATCGGATATGTTGAGCGGGGAAATTTTGATAGAGTCAGCAATAGGCAAGGGAACTACAATAACCGTTGATTTTCCTGTCAAAACAATGCGTGAATGAGTGTGATTAAAATATTAATTGCGGATGACCACGCTATGATTCGAGATGGCGTGCGGTACCTACTCCAGGATGAGAGGGATATGGACCTGATAGGTGAGGCGGTAGATGGGCAAGAAGCGCTTGAGAAAATAAGTGAACTAAATCCTGATGTCGCTATAATTGATGTAAATATGCCTAAGCTGAATGGCCTTGAGGTGATATCCAGGCTGAAAGAAGATGGCCATTTGGTGAGGACAATGGTGTTCTCCATTCATGATGAGGAGGAATACAAATTAAAAAGCCTCAAACTTGGTGCACATGGCTATATGCTGAAGGATGTTGACCGTGATGAGTTCCTAAAGGGAGTCCGTGTCATTGCAGATGGAGGAAGATTTTTCGGCGAGAATACTGAAAACCTTCTGCAGAAAAACAATGCTAATATGGTAGATGCACCTCAGTTCGACACGAGTCCATCTTTTAGACTTAGCAAGAAGGAAATCGAAATCCTTTCCTTAATAGCGCAAGGGCTTGATAGTCAGTCCATAGGCAAGAAGCTCTTCATCTCACCGACAACCGTGGATAACCATCGGGATAACATCATGTACAAAATGGAAATCCGTTCGGCAGGTGAGTTGGTAAAATATGCTATCAAACGGGGTGTTTCATAAGTGACGCTATCTATGTTCTGCTTTGGGGTCTTCGAAAACGGTATTTTATCCGCTTCCCAAATTAACTAGATGCTTTACTGCTTTTTAGCTATCTTGTAGTAGCTAATAATATATTCACTTGTCCATATAGTCTACGCCTGTGTTAAAAGAAAAACAAAACAGCACAAGACTGCCTGACGAAACAGTGTTTCGAAATCTCTTTGAAAATAATAGTGAGGGCATCTATATAACTTCACCTGATGGAAGCATCATTGATGTTAATAAGTCTGCACTGAAAATTACTGGTTGCAAAAATAAGAGTGAATTCATCAAACAAAACTCAGCTAAACAATTTCTTGACCCTGGAGATAAGAGAAAATTCTCGGCTGCAATCAAAGAGTTTGGTTTTGTTGTAGATTTTGAAGTTTGTATCAGGAACAAAACGGGTGAAGAGGTGATTTGCATGCTTAGCTCCTTGCCCATAAAGGAAGGGAAAGATACAATATTAGGTCACCAACATATCATCCGGGATGTTACTGAATTGAGGCGACAGCAGAAAATCCAGGAAACTCTGTTGAAAATTACCGAAGCAGCAACTAGCACTAAGGACATCAAGACACTTTTAAAGCAACTGCACAAAGAATTGGCTCAACTTATCAATGCTGACAACTTCTACGTTGCTTTATATGATGAAGACGCAGATGCTTATTCCTTTCCACATTATGCGGATGAATTCGACAAAATCAATGAATTTGAGCAAATGACTCTCAAAAAGAGTCTTACCGACTACATTCGGAGGAAAGGTAAAGCACTGTTCGTAGATAGAGAGATGCGAAGCAGGCTTAAAAAGAGTGGTGAGGCGATAATGATTGGAACACAATGCCCTATTTGGTTGGGTTCACCATTAATTACCTCTAAAGGTGTTATTGGAGTGGTAGTTGTTCAAAGCTATAGGGATCCTAATATGTACACCAGGGATGATCTGGAATTACTTGTTTTTATATCCGGACAAATTGCCCGTGTTATTGAACAGAAGCAGGCTGATGAGGAGATTCGAAATTCGCATGAACAGCTCAGACACCTTTCTGCCCACCTCCATAGTGTTAAAGAAGAAGAGAGTAAACGAATTGCACGTGATCTTCATGACAGCCTGGGCCAAATTCTTACGGCGTTGAAGTTTGATATTTCAATGCTTGACAAGCAGCTTGACGAACAGTTTCCTGCCGAAGAATACACGTCGCTGAAGCGGAAAACGAAATCTATGATCTCTAAAGTGGATGCCACTGTTGAGGCTATGCGTCGAATATCCGCTAACTTAAGGCCTGCGGTATTAGATGATATGGGGCTCAATGCTGCAATTGAATGGTTGGCTGGCGATTTTAGAAGTAGAACCAACATTGGGTGTATTATCCAGTTTAGCTCAGAGGATGAAATCGTTTCTGATAGAGAAGCAGCGACCACTCTGTATAGAATTGTACAGGAGGCGTTAACAAATATTATAAAACACTCCAATGCAAGTAATGTCCATGTGAGTTTGATAAGAAGCTCAAAAGACATAGTTTTGACAATATCTGATGATGGAATAGGAATCTCCAAAGGAAAGATAAAAAAGACTACCTCTTTTGGGCTCGTGGGTATTCAGGAGCGGGCACTTGGATTAGGTGGAGTGTTTGAGATAGAAGGAGAAAAAGGGGTAGGAACTACACTAACAGTCTCAATTCCAATAACGCGTTAGTAATTATGATACGAATAGCTATAGCAGATGATCATGCACTGATTAGGGCTGGGTTAAAAGAGATCCTCGCTGCAAGACCAAATATCCAGGTAATAGAGGCGACAAACGGCCAGGAGCTGATAAATAAAGTTAAGACCCTTGATATAGATGTCGCGATCCTTGATATCTCCATGCCTGGTAGAAATGGGCTGGAAACTTTAAAAGAGGTACGGGTGGCTAATCCAAAAGTCTCCGTGCTTATACTAAGTGTGTACCCTGAAGATCAATATGCAATTAGGGCACTAAAGGCAGGAGCGTCTGGCTATCTCACCAAAGATTCAGCCCCGGAAATGCTGCTTTCTGCAATTGACAAACTGCTCAAAGGGGAGAAGTTCATTAGTCCTAATCTGGCAAATAAACTGGTTTCGGAACTTGATCATACCAATATAAACAAACTTCCTCATGAACAACTCTCAGACCGGGAATTTGAGGTTCTCAAGCAATTAGGAAGTGGTTCATCAGTGTCCGAGATCGCAGAGGTGCTCTTCCTGAGTCCCAAGACAATTTCTACTTATCGCACCAGAATTCTCCAAAAAATGGCGCTTAAGAACAATGCAGACCTCATACATTATGTAATTGAGTACGACCTTCTTAACAGATAGGTTAATGGCTGAATGAAACATTCAATCCACCCTTGTTGTCAGATTACAACTTACATCAAGACATTGATTCTCCGATGGTCAAGGTGACAAATAGGTTAGTTGATGTAGGTATTCGCCTACAAAAATCTCCGAGAAATCCTTATAGTGATCTCTGTGGTAATTATATAAAACTCTGTAATTTTATGTAAGATGTGTGAATTCATGGGCCGATGGCTATTAAGAGCACGTTTGGACATGAAGTAAACCACGTAGGGAAAATAGTTGTTTCAGTTCTAAAACTACCACTATGGAATCAACATTACTTGCACCAACGATCACTCTAAAGGAAGAAGTGTCACACCTCAATTTTCCATTAGGAGAGGTGCTTTTCAATTCTGAAGATATCACTTCAAGGATTACCTCCCTCCATTATGCTTCTAAGTTAGGGAACCGAGATCGCTATAAGGTCAAGATCATCTTCCAAGATGATGAGGCTATGCGGAAAGTCGAAACAACAGTTTGGAATGTGACTGACAAGATGGTAGTATTGAAGAAAGGGGTTTTACTTCCAATCCACCGTGTCCACATTGTTGATTTTCTCTAAGGATGGTGTTGAGGCAAAATGAGGCAGCAGTTTTTTAATGCACCTACTATGTAGTGCTGTTAATCAGCTAACAAGCAGAATATTCTCTGAAAGTTGACGATTTAAGCAATCCCTTAAGTTGTGTAGAGTCAACGGAACGCCAATCCAAATTACTCTCGACTCACTGTGCAGCAGTTGCTGGCCCCAATCCAGCGATGTATCTTCTCCAACTATTTCCCGCCCTTCTTTGTCTTACTTGTCTTCTTGACAGCTGCTTTCTTAACTGGCTTTTTTGAAGCAGTTTTCTTCGCAGTAGGCTTTTTGGGCTTAGATTCTTCTTTCCCAGTGACTTCAACTACAGTATCTAGCTCCTCTATAACAGGTTCTACATCTTTTGCTTTAACAGGCCTCTTAGGGACATATACTCCATTTCCATTTTTTCTCATCCTCGAAACCCCATAAGATCCCTTAAACCGCTTACCCTTAGCCGTCTTTTTGTCTCCTTTACCCATATTGCTAAATTATTAATATTAAGCGCCTGAAGGCGCATTCAAGGTGCAAATGTATAAATATTTTCGTATGTCCTATAAGATGAGTCCGTAGGGTTTTAACCTACAACAATTTAGTGTCCTAACTTACATTGTAATACACTTTATCAACCTTTACGTTCGTATACTTACAGGATAGATAGAGAAGGATTAAAAAAGACCAACGAATGAACTAGAATTAGATGGACCAACCAATGATGAGAAGATGCTTGCGGTGTATAAGTGTAGTCCCGGTAATATTGTGGCCACTATTTATGCTAGGACAAAAGGTGGACGTGTGCCATACGTCACCAACGGATCCAGATAATGTCCACACCATTGAAGTTGAAAGAAATGGCCTAAGAGAGCATCTGGACCATGGTGACTATTTAGGGCCATGTAAAGAAGACGAGGAGAACTACTTCTCCATTAACGTAGCACCAAACCCATATTACGAGCGTACTCATATTAACTATACCCTGTACGAGCCTGCAACAATTCAGATGGTTGTCTATGATCAGATTGGGAAACGCGTTAAAGTATTGGTTGATGCCGACCTGGAACCAGGAAAGTACTCACATCAATTCTGCACACTGGACTTCGGTAGCAGTCACGGTGTGTATTTCCTCAAAGTGATGAGAAGAACTAGTGATAAAGAGTTTCTCCACTTTGAGCGATTGGTAGATCTTCACTAGTGCGTTTTTACTGGTTGTGCTCCCATCCTTTTCCTGAGTTTGGGGCCACTTTTATGCATTCGGAAGCAACCACATATAATGCTCCGATATTGAGGATAGCAGCTGAGTCGTTAGCTAATAAGCCCAAAGATTCGCCATAGTAACCTTGCAGCAACATTTCCATCCCAGGCGTCATTTCCACATTCGCTAATATCAAAACCAATAATTTTCTTACCTGCAACGGTCGTAGCTTTAATGAGGTATAGTACTTGTTCATAGTCGAGGCCTCCAGGCACCGGTGTCCCTGTGTTTGGACATAGGGCAGGGGTGAGTCCATCAGCATCGAGACTTAAATAGACATGATCACCAAGTCCCTCTACAATAGTGTCAACAATACTCTTCCATGAAGTACCTGAGCATATATTATCCTGTATCTCCTGGTCGTAATGGCAGGTAATTTCTGGATGTGACTCAATGTAATCATATTCTTCCTCACACAAATCACGCACACCCACTGCTGTCAATGACTTTACCTGCGGTAAATTCATTATATTATACATGATACTGGCATGTGAATAGGTGAGGCCCTCATAGGCAGCCCTAAGGTCAGCGTGTGCATCAATCTGCAAAACCGATATATTATCATATTTCTCAGCCAAAGCATGCACCAGGCCATAACAAGTGCTATGGTCTCCACCAAGCGTGGCAACAGCTTTCCCAGCATCCAACCAGTTCTTAGCCCTTCTCTTTACCCAGTAATTTACTTGCTCGCAGCATTCATCAATAGCCTTTTTTAACACTGCCATTTGTGGGTTAGCTTGTCCTCCATCTTGCATTGCCAATAGCCTATAGTTCTTGATACACTTCATCGCCTCCACCTGCAAGGTGATCAGCTGTGTTGGGAATTCGTCAAACGATAATCCTTTTTCCCAGAGCTTCCTCCTGTTTCTATCAAAAATATCTACCTGTTGAGAAGCCATGAGAACCTGCTTAGGTGCATTTGCTGTTCCGGTTCGCCCTGTAGCAGTTGCTTCCCAGGGAACCGGAATAACTACGAGCATCGCTTCCTCAGCAGTATGTGGCAAACCGAACAGGTTGTTAGGGTTGATGGATGCAGAATTAGGGTCAAATAGGTTCATGTACAATCAATGAAACTTCCAGTTATCATTCAGATTAAAGCCACGCAAGAAGTCTGCCACGCGCATTCTTTTTTTTCCCGCGAGTTGCAGCTCTTCAATATTAACAACTCCTTTTCCACACGCCACGCTCAATTGAATATTGTCAACAGAATTAATGGTGCCACACGACAGTTTGTGTGGTGTTGAAGCCCCACTGCACTTGAACACCTTCACACTATGGACCTCTCCAGTCGGGGAAACCAATCCACTCCATGCAGTTGGATATGGATCTAAGCCTCGAACGTGATTACATATATTTTGACTGCTACAAGTCCAATCAATTTGGCAGTTTTCCTTATATATTTTCGGGGCAGGACGTGGATTTGGGATGTTAGTTAACAACTCTTTCTGGTCAACCGGCTCAAATGAACCTGTTTCGATTGCCTCTAAAGTTTTCACCAACAGTGCGCCACCTTTGCCCTTCATCTCATCGTGCAGCTGTCCTGCCGACCAATCATTGGGAATTTGAACCTTCTCTTGAAGTATAACCTTGCCAGTATCAATGTCCTTCTCTATAAAGAAAGTACTCAATCCTGTTTCAGAGTCCCCGTTAATCACAGCCCAATTAATGGGTGCTGCTCCCCTGTAGTCTGGGAGTAATGAAGCATGTAAATTCACCGTCCCTTTGGCAGGCATGCGCCATACAACCTCAGGCAACATCCTGAAAGCCACTACTACTTGAATATCTGCCTGTAACGCGGCTAACTCGTCATGGAAATTCGGATCTTTCAGATTAGGAGGCTGTAAAATAGTTAATTCCTTTTCTTTAGCATATAACTTAACTGCGGACTCATGTATTTGCTGTCCTCGCCCAGACGCTTTATCAGGAGCAGTAATAACCCCTACCACATTGAAGTTGTGCTGGATAAATGAATCCAGTGAAGCCACCGCAAACTCCGGTGTTCCCATAAATACGATACGCATTGCTGAACTCATGTTTTAGCAGTAACTTGCTTGTAATCTACAAACATATTGATTTATCGATGAAAAATAATGTACTCAATGATCCCCAATAGGAACCCTTATATTTCGTAACTTAGATTAATGAAGAAGCATACTACAAATACGGCACAACTTGTTAAATTGTTGAAAACAGAACTGAGTCCGTATTATTCAGAAAAAGAAGGGAACGCCATAATTACAAGGCTCTTTGAAGGTCTATTGAGTTATAAGCAAGCAGATATCGTCCTAAATGCAGAACAGGATGTAAGTAAACCAGTTCAAGAGAAGTTTGAAAATGCACTTAAATCATTAAAGCTACAAACTCCCATACAGTATGTACTCGGCTATACTGAGTTTTGCAATGTACGTATTGCAGTTGATAAACGAACCCTGATACCCCGGCCTGAGACAGAAGAATTAGTCGATTGGATTCTGAAGTGTTGTGACGGCCAGGCATTACGGATCATGGATATCGGTACCGGTAGTGGCTGCATTGCTATTGCACTAAAGACACAATTGAAAAATTCACAGATACTGGGAATTGATATTTCAGAAGATTGTATAGAACTATCAAAAGAGAACGCACAATCTAATCAGGTAGATGTTAACTTTCGAGTACAGGATGTTTTGAAAATGAGCGAATCATCTAATCTTGGGCAACCAGGTAGTTTGGATATAATTGTGAGTAATCCTCCATATATCCAGCATAAAGACAGATATCAAATGGCAGAAAATATATTGAGCTATGAACCTGCTAGGGCATTATTTGTCGAAGACAGCAATCCTCTGCTATTCTATAAGGCAATTAGTGATGTTGGTAAAACCTTATTAAAACAAGGTGGCCACTTATATTTTGAAATTAATGAAAAATATGCCGATGAGGTTGTAGCTGTAATGAATGAGTCGTGCTATTCTGGAGTAGAAATAAGAAAGGATATTCATGAAAAGAATCGCTTTGTAAGAGGAATAAGGGAATAGACTAATTACTACATTCGCGGCATGGATTCAGAAAAAGCAAAAAAGCGGATTGACCAGCTTACAGCAGAGATAAACGATCACAATTATCGCTACTATAGTTTGTCCGACCCTTCAGTTGATGATTTTGAATTTGATCAAATTCTAAAAGATCTGCAATTATTGGAAGCAGAGTTTCCATTGCTGGCAAGTCCCAATTCACCCACTAAACGGATAGGCGGTACTGTAGCTGAAGATTTTGCTTCTGTAACACATCGATACCCTATGCTCTCTTTGGCTAACTCATATAGCAGGGAGGAGGTTGAGAGCTTTGACGCCAGAGCACGAAAGATAATTCTTGACGAGACAGGATCAGACGGTGAACTGACCTATACATGTGAACTAAAGTATGATGGAGTGGCGATAGGCCTTAATTATGTCAATGGTGAGCTTGTTCAGGCCCTGACCAGAGGGGATGGGGTCCAGGGAGATGATGTAACAGCCAATGTCAGGACAATCAGGTCCATTCCCCTAAAACTAAGAGGCAGCGGGTATCCATCTAATTTTGAAATTAGGGGTGAAATATTTCTATCAAGAAGCACTTTTATCCAGCTCAACGAAGAAAGGGCAGTATCAGGAGAAGACTTGTACGCCAATGCCAGAAACACGGCCTCTGGTACATTGAAAATGCATGATTCATCTGTTGTTGCCAGTCGAAATCTTGACTGCTATTTATACGCGCTATATGGTGACAGCTTGCCTTATAAAGAGCATTATGCCAATATGAAAGCTGCAAAGTCCTGGGGATTTAGAATTCCTGAATACACAACACAGGTAAATACAATTGATCAACTATTTGAGTTTATTGATAAGTGGGAGGCTGAACGTCATGGCATTGAAGTAGAGATTGATGGTATTGTACTTAAAGTGGATTCTTATGACTTACAGGAGGTGTTGGGTTTCACAGCAAAGTCACCACGATGGGCAATAGCTTACAAATACAAGGCAGAAGTAGCTTCAACTGTATTACTTTCTATAGATTATCAGGTGGGGCGGACCGGTGCTATTACCCCAGTTGCCAACCTTGAGCCAGTACAGCTAAGTGGTACAACCGTCAAGCGCGCCTCTCTGCACAACGCAGAACAGATTGGCAAGCTGGATGTCAGGGTAGGGGATGTTGTTTTTGTGGAGAAAGGTGGTGAGATAATTCCTAAGATAACTGGGGTGGACATGGAGCAGCGCACAGATGCATGTTCAAAAACAGTGTTCCTTGGCCATTGTCCTGAATGTGAAACCCAATTGGTGCGGCCTGAAGGTGAAGCGGCACATTACTGTACTAATGTAGCTGGATGCCCACCTCAGATCAAGGGAAAGATTGAGCACTTTATTGGACGAAAGGCCATGAACATTGATGGATTAGGGGAAGAAACCGTTGAGCAATTATATGATGCTGAGCTAGTCAATACAGTTGCTGATTTGTACTCACTAACCTATGATGACCTGATAAATCTGGATCGATTTGCCAACAAATCAGTTACCAGGCTATTACAGGGCCTCAAAGACTCCCAAAAGGTTTCATTTGACAAACTGTTATTTGCATTAGGAATCAGGTATGTTGGTGAAACTGTAGCCGGAAAACTAGCCGGATATTTTAGAAATATTGATTCGCTGATGTCTGCTTCCTATGATGAGCTAATCGAAGTAGAGGAGATAGGAGATAAGATAGCTGAGAGCGTAATAGCCCACTTTCAGGAACCAGAGAACCGGCAAGTCATTGATCAACTAAGACAGTATGGTCTCAGTTTTGAACTAGAACTGGCAGAGGAAAAACGGATTAGTGAAAAGTTAAGTGGGATGTCAATGGTAGTTTCTGGGGTGTTCTCAAGCTTTTCGAGGGATGGAATCAAAGAAGCCATTGTTTCCAATGGAGGCAAGGTAGTAGGTTCTATTTCATCTAAGACAAATTATATTGTTGCTGGTGAAAATATGGGCCCAAACAAACTTGATAAAGCTCAAAAACTAGGTATTAAAATTGTCTCTGAGGAAGCTTTCATTAAAATGATCAGCTAGTATATGAAAAACCTGCAACTGAAACTGGCTACATTTTTACTGCACCGTCAAATGCGTAGGGTACGACGTGAAGTGGAAGTGTGCAATTTGGAAACAGCACATTATATCGGAATTGTGTACAACGCAACAGAACCAGCTGACTATAAACTTCTCAAACAGTTTGTTGCATATTTCAAGAACAAGGGTAAAAAGGTAATGGCCTTGGGCTATATTGATGATAAGGACCCACAAAAGCACTTAAATACAAGGTTGGATTTTCGTTTTTTTACAAAAAAAGAGCTAAATTGGGTATTAAAGCCTGATGGGTTGGAGGTGAACAACTTCGTTGAAGAAAGGTTTGATATTTTATTGGATTTAGGTGTTGAATATTGCCACCCAATAAAATATATTTGCGGGCTTTCAGCAGCAGCCTTTAAGGTTGGCCCAAATGATCAATACTCAGAATTGTATTATGATATGATACTAGATCCTGGTTACAACAGAACTTTAGAGAACTTTATCAAGAATACTGAAGTATATATCAAAATGGTAAATCGCAAGAACCTGCCTGGTGATGGGGAAGTTCAAAATTAGAAGAAGAGTATGCCTAGTAGATTTCGAGGTACTGGTGTTGCACTAGTGACACCCTTCCATAAGGATGGGAGCATTAATTTTAAGTGTCTGGGGCAGTTGGTGGACAGAATGATTGACAATGGAGTCAATTACCTGGTAGCTCTTGGAACCACTGGCGAATCAGTTGCATTGAGCAAAGACGAAAAGTTGGCCATCATTGGCTTTGTAGTTGATCAGGCAGAAGGAAGAGTCCCTATTGTCCTGGGCCTTGGTGGCAACAATACCAATGAGATTCTTAATAGCTTCAGTTATTATGATTTTGATGGGGTGGAAGCACTCTTGTCCGTATCGCCATATTACAATAAACCTAGTCAGAAAGGCCTGTACCAGCATTACAAGATGATTGCTAATCGTTCGCCGGTTCCAGTAATCCTATATAACGTGCCGGGGAGAACAAGTTCTAATATCACATCAGATACAACCTTAAGGCTAGCTTGTGATATCGATAATATTATAGGGATTAAAGAGGCCTCAGGCGATTTAGAGCAGGCTATGAGGATCATTAAAAACAAACCAGAAGGTTTTCTTGTTATATCTGGAGATGATGCATTAACACTACCTTTGATCGCCTTGGGTGCTGATGGTGTAATTTCTGTTGTTGCTAACGTATTCCCCGAGGAGTTTTCAGGATTGGTGAGTAATGCACTGCGCGGCAATATGAAGCGGGCAAGAGAATGTCACTACAATCTGATAGATATTATCGAAACTTTGTTTGTTGAAGGCAATCCAGCCGGAGTGAAGGCGGCAATGGAGATTATGAAAGAATCAGAAGCAAATCTTCGTCTACCACTGACCCAGGTTAGCAGAGCTACCTACAAAAAGCTAACCGGTTTGATAGAAGATCTTGTCAAAGTAAATCCAGCTGCTGAGAAGCTCTCTTAGTTGCGTACCCCTGCGTATATATCCTGGTTCTTGTAGATCCCATCGTCAAGTTTTCTTTTTACCTGCTTGAAAGCATCAATGGTCAAGGCCACATCCTCTAAGGAATGGACGGCGGTAGGAATTACGCGCAGCATAATTGTATCCTTAGGTACTACAGGGTAAATTACTACAGAGCAAAAAATATTAAAGTTCTCACGAAGATCAACAATTAAGTTTGTTGCTTCAGGTACACCACCATTGAGAAATACAGGGGTTACCGGTGATGCTGTTCTTCCCAAATTGAATCCCTCCTTCTTAAGTCCATCCTGTAGTGCATTGGTGATCTTCCACAAATTCTCTTTCAGCTCCGGACTGTTCTTTAATAATTCAAGCCGCTTTTTGGCACCCATCACTAACGGCATTGGAAGTGCCTTTGCAAATATTTGAGAGCGGCTATTGTATCTTAAAAACTCAATGACATTTTCATCAGAAGCGATGAAGGCACCAATGCTCGCCATAGCCTTCGCAAACGTACCAAAGTAGATATCTATTGAATCCTGAACTCCCTGCTCTTCACCAGTTCCCGCACCTGTCGCTCCCATGGTTCCAAAACCATGTGCATCATCCACAAATAACCTAAAAGAATACTTCTTCTTCAGCGCCACAATCTCTTTCAATTTTGCCTGATCCCCAGCCATTCCATACACTCCTTCTGTAAGTACCAGAATTCCTCCATTGGACTTCTCCGTAAGTACAGTTGCTCGCTGAAGCTGCTTCTCCAGATTCTCAATGTCATTATGAGGGAATACAAACCTCTTTCCAAGATGCATTCTCATCCCATCAATGATACATGCATGAGACTCAGAATCATAAACTATGACATCATTCCTATCTGCAAGAGCATCTATGGCGGAAACCATTCCTTGGTATCCGTAGTTCAGCAATATTGCACTTTCCTTAGATTCAAAAGCAGCAAGCTCTCGTTCCAACTCCTCATGATGCACTGAGTTACCGGTTAACATACGGGAGCCCATTGGAGCAGCAAGTCCCCAGTCAGCAGACGCTTCAGCATCAACTTTTCTAACTTCCGGATGATTTGCCAGGCCTAGGTAGTTGTTCACACTCCATGTCAGGCATTCTCTGCCCTGAAAAGTCATTCGTGGCCCTATCTCTCCTTCTAACTTGGGGAAAAAGAAGTATCCGTGTGCACCTTTTGCGTATTGTCCAAGTGGTCCGCGCTTTTCTTTGATCTTTTCAAAAATATCCATTAGACGAGTATATTATAGGATGATGTTGAAATTAAAGATGCAAAAGTATGAATAATCACTTGATTGTCAAACTGACTGAGCTTACAGTGGTTGTCTAAGCCCTAATGGTGAAGATCAAAATCAAAAGGTCATATCGAGTCAGGTAATATTTATGCGATATGCTTATTATTTCATTCGTAAATTTGTATTATTTCATAACCCCAATGGTAAGGGACAAATATTATTGCCAATAATCACGGATAGCATGGGTTTCCAATTAGATACACTGACTATTTCTGAACTAGAACAAACGAGTAGGGGGAAACAGATATTACCTCCGTTGCTGAAAGACTATTTATCCGGAGATCCTTCCCTAAAAGAGTACTATCAGTACAAACCCGACATTAAGTCGTTCTCATTAGCAATTGACAATAAATCTAAGGAGACGATTGACAGAACTGGTCTCACTGAAGTGCTGCAGAAGCAATATACTGACCTGGAGAATGCACCTTCTAATATTTCTTTACTGAGAGAATCCAATACTTTTACCGTAACTACTGGCCACCAACTATGCCTGTTCACCGGGCCATTGTATTTCTGCTATAAAATACTTACCGTTATTAATTTGGCTGAGGAACTCAAGCAAGAATATCCAGATCATAATTTTGTGCCAATATTTTGGATGGCCTCTGAAGATCACGACTTTGAAGAGATCAATCACTTCCATCTTTTTGGGAACAAGGTTACCTGGAAAGCAGAAGCTGGTAATGCTGTTGGTAGATTGAAGGTCGATGGAATTACAGATGTTGTTGCTGCATTAAAGGAACAATTTCAATCAAAAAGATCTGCTATTGAAGTACTATCGGTTTTTGAACGGGCTTATGTTAATCAGGACAATCTGGCCAACGCAACAAGAGCTTTGCTCCACGGCTTATTTGGTCATTATGGGCTGGTAGTTATAGATGCTGATGACCATATATTGAAGAACTCTTTCAGGAAGGTTATGAAGGCGGAGGTGGAAGGGCAGCGCTCAATGCATGCGATGGCCAGAACTTATGAGGCGCTATCAAAATCATACAAATTGCCCGTTAAATCCAGAGATATCAACTTGTTTTATTTACATGATGAGAAGAGGAGCAGGCTGGAAATAGGAGATGGAGATAAAGTCAGTATTGTTGGTACAGATACACTGATTGAGAAGAATAAATGTACAGGTATGATTGAATACCATCCTGATAATTTTAGTCCTAATGTAGTACTCAGGCCATTGTATCAGGAATTATTATTACCAAACCTGGCTTATATTGGTGGCCCATCTGAAATAGCATATTGGTTGGAACTGAAAGGTGTATTTGATGAGTATCAAGTGAATTTTCCACTGCTATTACCAAGAAATTCATTACTTATATTGGGTAAGAGTGAAGAGAAGAGAATGCGGCAATTTTCATTGTCACCAAGTGACTTATTCAACAACCCTGATGCTCTGGTAAAGTCTATTATAAGCAAACGCTCCAGGGAAGATCTTTCGATTAATAGGGAGCGGGATGAAATAGTAGCTGTATATGACAAATTGGTAAGCAAGGCCCGGATGATCGATGCCAGTCTGGAGAAGGCTATTAAAGCTGATGAGGCACGAACATTAGGCCAACTGAACAACCTTGAGAAAAAATTGTCCAAAGCTGCGAAGAACAACAACCTGGCATTAGTGAATCAGGTTGAGAAATTACTTAAAAGCATATTTCCAGAAGGTGTATTTCAAGAGCGTTATGAGTCACTGTTTTCACAGATGGTTCGCTTTGACTTTGACATTATTGATGAAATGAAGGGGTGTATTGACCCTTTTGACAATAGCTTGAAAATACTATCCGAAGCTGCTAATAGCTAGTTGGGATTACTCCAGCAGAGTGACGTGGCCTACGTAGTTGTGAATAATCTTATCCCCGTCTGTGGTTCGCACCTTCCAAACATAAACATCTATCTGTGCAACATCATCCCCGTCATTGGCATGTCCATCCCATCCAATCCCAGGTTCATCACCAAATACACCTGATACCGTTGCAATCAGGTCACCCCACCGATCAAAAATCCACATCTCAAAGTCTTCACCATCAATTCCTACTCCCTTAGGCATAAAGTAATCGTTGTCGCCATCTCCATTAGGAGTGAACGCATTCGGTGCAAATAGCACATAGTCCTCTGTTACTTCAACAGTACTTACATAAGTAGCAGGGCATCCTGCAGCAGTTATCACATTAAGCGTAATTGTATAAATGCCAACTTCTGTGTACTCATGGATAGGATAGGGGATAGAGTCTTCATTCAACTCACCAGATGCCGGATCACCGAAGTCCCAGGTCCAGCTGACAACATTTGATGATGAAGAGTCAAAGAATGAGAACGATGAATTCAGTAATGTTGCTTCATATTCTGGGACATTTACAAACAATGCATCTGGTGTCCCATCAACTGTAACCACACCAACCTCTGTATAAGTGTTGGAGCAACCGCTATCAGAAACTACTGTAAGTGTTACCGTATATGTGCCTTCAGTGTCATATACGTGGATAGGGTTCTCCTGATCAGATGTATTATTAGTACCTGATGCAACATCACCAAAGTCCCATGACCAGGAAACAATATCACCCTGGCTTATAGAAGATTCATTGGTCAAGGTAGCTGTTACAGGAGCACAACCCTCACCAACAGCAGAGAAGTCAGCTGTCGGGATTGGGCTGAACATAATCCATGCGGTGTCTATAGTGTCAGGAGAACACCCGTCACTGATCGTAACGACCATAAATGTATCGGACGTAAAGTTCGTAACGGTTTGCTGAGTCCCGGTAAATCCATTATCCCAGGTATAGGTAAGCGCGCCATCGCCTCCAGATCCTGAGGCTGTAACAGTTACAGGAGTACCTTCGCACCCAGTACCACCATCAGCGGTCACCTGAAGCGGAGGTGACACTACTACGGTAATGGACTCCAGAACAGATGGGCAGCCGTTGACATCTTCAGCCATCACCGTATATGTCGTTGTCGTAGTAGGAGTAACAGTAAATGGCCCTCCACCAATTGCACCTGATACCCAGGTATATGTATAGACACCTGGTATTCCTCCTGCTGCCACGGCAGATATTTCAGCAGATTCTCCATAACAGATCGTATCCGCCCCACTTAGTATCACATATAGTGAGTCTGGCTGAGTTATGATTCCGACCTCCGCATCCATGCACCCAGTGTTATCTGTTACCAAAACGCCAATTGTCCCAGGTACAAGGCCTATAGCAGTTTGAGTCGTCTGAAAATTGGGATCGTCCCATGTATAGGCATAAGGGCTAACTCCGCCTGTGTGGGCTACAGTAGCCTCTCCTGTAGGGTTGTTGTAGCAATCTACATGGGTAACCGTCAAAGCGCTAACCACTACCCCGGCAATATTTGAGATTACGGCAGTATCGGTGAAGGTGCAACCATTTGCATCGCTGATCGTTACCATATAAGTTCCTGCTATGAGACTGGTAACTATTGAATCAGTCTGGCCTAAAGTCCATAAATAATTATAGTTACCAACTCCGCCAAACGCTACTACAGAAGCCGTTCCATTTGTATCACCACAAGTGGTGGAATCTGTGAACGTAACAGAGCTTACTGCTGTTGGCTGATTCACCGTGGCTGTAATGCTTGTTGCGCAGCCGTTAATATCTGTAACAACTGCTGTATAGTTTTGAGCTATAAGGTTCGTGAGTACATTTGAGAAGCCTGACGTTGGTGCCCAGGAGTAGGAATAGAACGGACTCCCTCCCGTCACGTTTAGGTATATGGACCCGTTGGCATCTCCAAAGCAAGTTGTATTGAGGACTGAATCTTCAATCAATAATATATCAGGTTGCCCTATTGTGGCCTGGTTAATGGAAGAGCATCCATTTACATCAGTAACAGTTACGTCATGTGTGCCAGCACACAGGGCTAATGCTGTAGGTGTCACTTGTGCGTTGGCCCATAGATAGGTGTACGGAGCAGACCCTCCACCAGCTGCTACCGTTGCTGTTCCATCGCAGAATCCATTACATAAAGGTTCAGAAGAGCTGATAACAGCTGTTGAGAGTACAGAAGGCTCGTTAATAACGATGGTCGAAGATGTAGCACAACCGTTACTATCAATTACTGATATAGAATATATCCCTCCAGACAACCCACCAATAGATGTGTTACTGTCCAAAACATTGTTTTGAGCGTCAAGCCAGATGTAATCTAAAGGTGGTTGCCCCCCAGATGCCAAGACAAGCGCAGTACCATCGGCAGCACCTCCACATGTGACATTGGTGCCTGACAGGGAATCAATCACAGGCCCCGTATCATCGCTGATGGTCACTGTCAATGTAGCTGAACAACCATTGCCGTCTGTTATAATTGGATGATAAACACCCGAATATTGAATAGAGATACATAGTCCCACCGTTGTAGAAGGATCGTCCCATGTAATCACAAATGGAGGCACACCACCAATTACCCCAACACAAGCACTGCCATTGTCCAAACCACAAGCAGAATTGACCAGACTGGTAAGCTGTAATTGCAAGAAGTTAGGTTCCAGTATATCTGCACTAAGAATAGTTCCGCAACCATTAAAGTCAGTGACCGTCACAGTATATGTTCCAGCACAAAGATTATTTGCTGTAGGTGTTGTTTGGAATGTAGGGTCATCCCACAAATAGGTATATGGCAGGCTACCACCTGAGACACTAACCGTAGCATTGCCATTACAATCATCGAAACACACGGCATCATTACTAGTAATAATAGCACCGATTGCTTGTGGTTCAGCAATAACTACAGATGTTGTTGCAGTACAAGTATTATTGTCGGAAACGGTAACATTATAGGTTCCGGCACATAGCACTGTGGCCTGGGCAGTGGTTTGAGCAGATCCGTCATCCCAGATGAAGGTATACGGCGCTGTACCTCCAGCAGGAGTGGCCTGTGCATAACCATTGCAATTCCCGTTACAGTCCGCATTCCCAAATGCAGTAATAGATAAAGTAAGTGTTGGAGGGGCATTTACCGTGGTGGATGAAATAGCTGTACACCCATTGGCATCCGTAACAGTAACACCATAAGGACCACTACAGAGATTCGTTGCTGTTTGAATCACCTGGCTAGCAGGATCATCCCACTGGTAAGTAGTTGTGCCAACTGCATTGCTTGTTGAAACAGTAGCAGATCCATCACAAAGCCCAGTGCACGATACATCTGTCGCGCTGGCAACGGCTGACATTTGTGTAGGCTCAGTGATCACTAATACAGCTATATCAATACATCCATGGTCATCTGTAATTACAACTGTGTACGTCCCATCACACAGGCCTGTTGCCGTAGCAGCACTTTGCGTACCCGGATCATCCCATATGTACGAGTAGGGAGTTGTACCACCACTAACCGCAACACCCGTAGTTCCGTCACATGCAGCAAAACAGCTGGGATTGGTTATGGCAGGATTATAAGCAAGTACATCCGGCTCACCTATTGTCACCAGGGCAAGCGCTACGCATCCATTTGAGTCGGTAACTGTTGCAGTGTAAGTTCCTGCTGCGAGGTTAGCTGCCGTAAGTGTTGTCTGAGCTGAGACATCATTCCATAAATAAGTGTACGGGGTTGCGCCTCCTGTAGCAGCAACGGTTGCAAATCCATTCTGCTCCCCATTACAATTGGCACTATCAGATGCTGTGATTGTCGCCGTCGGCCCTAAGTTGTCTCCAATAGTAACATCCAACGTAGTGTTGCAACCGTTAAAATCACTTACCGTTACTGTATATACACCTGCTAATACATTATTAATTGGCGGTGTAGTGGAGGTATTTGACCAAAGGAACGTATATGGAGCGGTTCCTCCTGATGGAAATGCCTCAGCTCCGCCATCGGCCTGTCCGCAGTTGGCATTGGTGTGCGTTTCCGTGATGGTGATCGCCGGTGGATTGCTGATTACAACAGAATCTGTGGTTGTACACCCATTCCCATCTGTAATGGTAATATGCCAGGTACCCGAGCACATCGCAAATACAGTACCTGTTGTACTGGCAGATGGGTCATCCCAAATATAGGTGTAAGGACTTGTACCATCCACACCTGATACATTTCCAGTGCCGTTACACATTCCTGGACAACTGGCATCCATTCCGAATGTAGTGCTCCCCAGCGCCAGGGGCTCGTTAATAAAGCTTCCGACGGTAACAGCGCAACCATTTGAGTCGGCAACAGTCACGTTAATAGCCCCCACCTGTAAACCGTTCACACTTGAATTAGTCGTAGCACCTGTATCATCCCACAAGTATGTATAAGGCAATGTACCACCACTCATTGAGACAACTGCTCCACCGTCTGTCCCTCCATTACAATTTACATCTATAGTAGAAGCTATAGTTGCTGAACCCGCAGGATCATCCCCAACGGTAACAGATATACTGTTGCTACAGCCTAAAATGTCGGTAACCAGAACTGTATAATTGCCTGCAAGCAGCCCTGTGGCAGTTGCTGTAAGCTGAGCAGCAGGATCATCCCATAAATATTCATAGAGACCATTGCCCCCTGACGCTATGACGCTTGCTGATCCATCTGATTGCCCACAGTTAGCATTGACTGGCGTTACTGACAATGTGATGTTAGTTGGTTCCGATATTGTAACGGACACAGTATCCGTGCATCCCAAGCTATCTTCCAGGGTGAGGATATATGAGCCTGATAATAACCCGGTTGCAGTTTGTGTAGTTTGTGCACTCGGATCGTTCCATAGGAACGTGTAAGGTGGTGTGCCTCCTGAACTTAATCCAGTAGCGGTACCATCAGCATCTCCCATACAGGTAACATTACCCTGTAAAGAAATCGTGACATTAACTTTTGAGGGTTCTCCAACTGCCTGTGAAGTGCTGCCAGTACAGCCGTTAGAATCTATAATGCTAACCACGTATGTTCCAAAACATAGTCCACTTGCGCTGGCGGTGGACTGTGTAGCTGGATCGTCCCACACATAAGTATAAGGAGCTAAACCATTAGTTATCAAAACAGTGGCAAAGCCATCACATCCCCCATTACAAGTGACATCAGAAAATGCTGATATGGAGAGTGAAGGCGCACCGAGGTCGTTCACTACTGCTAACTGAGTATTGAAACATCCCGTATTATCAGTTATAGTTGCATTATATGATCCTGCAAGCAGTCCTAGTGCGCAAGCCGTACTCTGAAATCCAAGATCATCCCACAGATAGGTGAATGGTGCAACTCCACTTGAAACTGTAATACAGGCCGTTCCATCCGCCTGGCCGCATGAGGATCCAGTAGTATCCAATACAAGCACAATGTCCACAGGCTCCGTAATCGTAATGGTTTCTGTAATAGAGCATCCGTTGAGATCAGTAATAATCACATTGTACACTCCAGAATCTAAGGCGGTAGAGGTAGCGGTAGTTTGAAGATTAAGGTCGTCCCATTGATACGTATATGGTGTAGAGCCACCAGAAACAGTTGCAGTTGCGAAACCTGTGGAGTTGCCAAAACAATCTGCATCTGTACTTGTGAAGACATTAATCAATGATGCTGGTTCGGCAATGGTAGCAGTGTCCTGAATTGTACACCCATTAGCATCTGTAATGATTACGGTATGGATGCCACCACACAAGCCCGTTGCCAATGCAGTAGTTTGTCCAATATCCCATAAATAAGTTATTGGTGCAGAACCACCTGATACTGATACTTCAGCAGATCCATTACAATCTCCAAAACAACTCACCCCATTTTCGCTCAGCATTGAAGGTGTAAGTGATGCAGGTTCTGTAATCGTAGTTCCAATAGTATCCATACAGCCATTGATATCCGTGACCGTAGTGGTGAAGACGCCAGCACACAACCCTGTTGCATTGGCGTTGGTTTGTGTACCTGAATCATTCCACAAATAGGTGAACGGTGCTGTTCCACCTAATACGCCAATTGTTCCGCTTCCATCACATCCTCCCGAACAACTGGTAGGCAAGGGTGTAGTCGATAGCATAAGCACTGCTGGTTCTGTAATAATCATAGTGGTGCTGTCCTTGCAGCCACTCGCATCAGTCACCAAGATTTCAAAGGTGCCCGCACAAAGTCCAGTAGCGTTGGAATCAGTTTGTCCTGCCGGGTCATCCCAAAGATACGTATAGGGGGAAGTCCCTCCAGTAGCACTTGCATCAGCAGTTCCATCGCAAACAAGGTTGCACGTAGCATTAGTGCTGCCCGTAACAGAAACCAGCAGAGTAGGTGGTTCTGTGATTGTATTACCTGCCGACGTGATGCAACCATTCACATCAGTGACAGCTACTGCATAAGTCCCAATAACCAAACCAGTTGCTGTTGCTGT
>Ga0302119_10000239_pt1 | contig 23994 bp, 16 predicted proteins | sample AG5_Tmax_MG_FD_203114 | JGI IMG/M metagenome (GOLD analysis project Ga0302119, IMG submission 203114) | Marine microbial communities from Western Arctic Ocean, Canada - AG5_Tmax | ecosystem: Environmental > Aquatic > Marine > Oceanic | place: Canada: Western Arctic Ocean | collected 2017-10-01 | reverse complement strand
CCTCGAGGATCCTGACCCGCAATTCTCGCAGCGTTCGGTTGTGGTCGCGGGTCGAGAAGGGCAAGGCATTGTCAAAGGGGAGATTGGTGCGATCGACCACGATCAGTCCCTCTCGATACCTGGTCAGTGCCAGAATGCCGCTCATGAAGGTCTCCCGGGCCGCCTCCAGCCGTTCCCGGCGGACCTCGACCGCTCCACCCGCCAGTAGAGCCTCTTCATACTGGATCCGGCCCAGCTCGTACCAGGCGGCCGAGTAGTTCTGGTCGAGGCTCACCGATTTCAGCAGCGCCCCGCGAGCCCGGTCGAAATCGAGACCGAATTGATAGATCCGGCCGATGTGGTAATAGCAAACCCGTTCATTGACTCCGTCTCCCTTGCCAGGCTCACGTCCGATGGCCCGGTGGAGAGACTCGAGTGCCGCATCGTAATCAGAGAAGTGCTGGTACTGAAGAATTCCCAGGCTGACAAAGGGCCCCATGGCGGTCGGATCGATCTCGATCGCTTGCTTGTACAACCGCTCGGCCAGTTCAAATCGCTGATCCGCTTCCGCCGAGAGTCCTCTGCGCCACAGATCAGATGCCCTTCGACGCTCTTCACTCGTGTCTTTACCATCGAGGACCGCAACTGCGAGCCCCTCGACCCGGTCGCGGTTTTTGTCCCACCAAGCACGCCACTTGCGGATCGAATCACCACGAACGGCGAGTTCCGCATCGGGATCAAAATCGAATCGTTCTCCGGTGTAGTCGTATAATTTCTTGATCGCGATGGCCCTTGCGGCACGCTCTTCCAGTTCCAGCGCCTCGATCAAGGTTGAAATTCCAACGTGCACTCCATTTTCTCCGAGCGCGATGGCCAGTGCCAACTGACCCTGACCATCCGAGGCTTCCCATGCGGTCACCAGTTCCCGGATGCTGTGCGTTCGCTGCAAGACATCGATGGCAAAGGTCCGGACTTCTGCGCTCTGCGCATCGTCGAGTAGCAACAGCCCGAGCAGCGGGTAGAGATCCGATCCGTGCTCCAGCAGCGTCTCCCTCAGAATTCCGACCTGCTCCCTCGACGAGCCTTTCATGATCTGCTCGAGGAAGTTGGGCCTGGCCTCTGTGATCCCCGCCGGCAGCGACATGCGGAAGCGCTCTTCCAGCTGTAATCTCCGCAGGATCGGATGATCGCTCTTCTCGAGTTCTTCTTCGATGGGTCTCAGGCCGAAGAAACCGGAGGATCGGAGGTACTGAATGCCGTCCTCTCGTTCGATGGAATCGCCTGCGATCACCCCCTGGATGGCACGAGCCGTCCGATCTTCGAAGCCTGCTCGCAGGGTGAATCGATCATCGCTGCAGATCCCGTTGGGGTCGATGGTTCGCTCGACCATCGAATCCAGATATCTTGCGGTACCGTTGCCCAGATCCACGACCCACTCACTGGATCCGGAATCAAATCGGACATCTCCTCCCACCTCGAGTCCCTCATTCAGAATCAGAAGGATTCCCTTGGGCTCTGGCTTGGTGAGGGTCTTGAGGCTCCAGTGCTTCACATCTCTCTTGAGGATCAGGTTCGATCCGAGACGCCCACTCAGTTCCAGGTACTCATGTCCCAGGTCATAGATCCGACCTTCAAGAACCTCTCCAGCCTTCATCCGAAGTCGTACATCCGCCGCGACCTCGAGGCACGGCAGAATGATCAGCAGAGCCGAGCCGAGGATGGCCAGTGGGCTCAATCGTTGGATGGTGCCACTTCGGGCCAAGGGTGCCTCCGATCGGGGGTTGTCAGCGATACAGCCCATCATCTTGCCGTATCCTGGAGTTGCTGCAAGTCCCGTCAGGGGTTGCGGCTTCCCCGGGAACAAGGGAGACTCTCCAAACTGGCTGGAATCGACCGGGGAAGTTAGTCCTGGTCATTCCTGAAGCAATCTTCTTGGAAATTAAAATCTAGAAAACTGATGGGGGGGCCTCTTGGACCAACGAACCCTGGACTCGGTCAATCGTGGAGACCGCCTCGAAGGAATCTTTCTGGTCGAGGGAGCCAATCTCAAGACCGCTCGTAATGGCAAGTTTTTCATCCAGTTGACCCTCAGGGATCACACTGCAGGAATTAAAGCAGTGCGCTGGGAGAGCAGCCAGGAAGAATTCAGAGAACTCGATCGGAATCCGTTCGTACGGGTTCAGGGTCGAGTCGAAGAGTACCAAGGAAATCTCCAGTCCATCATCGACTCCCTTGAGCCGGTTTCAGCCAGTGCGGCGGGGCTCAAGGCTGCTGAGTTTCTTCCTCGCACTCCCTGTGACATCGAAGCACTCGAGAGAGAACTCGAAGAACGAGTTGTCAGCATCAAGAATGAGTCGATTCGGAAACTGGTGGTCACTGTACTGGCTCGTCCCGGGTTGAGAGACCAGTTGAGAATCTCACCCGCGGGAAAATCGATGCACCATGCCTACATCGGCGGGTTGCTCGAACACATGGTTTCATTGATGAACATGGCGGACATGGTCTGTGACCATTACCGCTGGCTCGACCGCGATGTCTTGATCTCAGGGGTGATCCTGCATGATATCGCCAAAACTGCCGAACTCGGCATCGAGAATGGCTTCAGTTACACCGATGAAGGTCAGCTTCTGGGTCACATCGTTCTCTGTTGCAACTGGATCGATGAGGCGGCTCGTGAAGTCGAAGACATCGATAGCGAACTACTCCTGCAGATCCAGCACATCGTGGCCAGTCACCATGGCCAGTTGGAATACGGATCGCCGAAGAAGCCGATGACCGCCGAAGCACTGGCGATGCATTACATCGACAATTTGGATGCGAAACTGATGGGCTTCCTCGAACTGTACCGGAGTGCCAAACCCGGGCCGCTAGATTCTCGCTTCGGGGCGCACTCCTACATGCTCGACGTGAGGCCATTCTTTCCGAGGAATCTCGATTTCATTGGAGATTTCCAGAACTCACCCCCGGCCAGTTCTACAGCCCCATCGCAACAGAAACAGACCGATCGAGTGGCTGACGGAGAATCGAACTCCTCGGGAGATCTCCCCTTCTAGCGGGTGACCTCCAGATTCTGTCGCGGTAACTCCCGCTCGATCAAGCGCTGGTAGGAATGACTCCCAGTGCTTCTTCCGCCTCGGCGGATCTCTCGAGGCGTTCGATCCAGAGTTCCGCCTCGGACTGACTGCGGGCTTCCACGAGAATCCTCAGCAGCGGTTCGGTTCCGGAATAACGCACCAGGATCCGTCCTTCACTGCCGAGCGCCTGTTGGGCTTGCTCCATCGTCACCGAGAGAAGTGACAACTGCTCCAGTGGTGGCCGCTCCTGGATCTTCAAGGTCTTCTGTTCCTGAGGGAATCGCTCGATTCCGGAATACAAGTTCGAAAGGGGTCGACCCGACTGGACCACCCGACGAGCCACAGCTAGCGCCGTACGAATACCGTCTCCGGTGGCCGCTTCCCCGGGGCAGATGATGTGCCCTGAAGGTTCTCCGCCGAGCATTCCGCCACTCTCTTTTAGCGCGGCCGCGACAGCTCGATCGCCCACCGCCGTTCGCACCACCGAAACTCCGTGGCGGTTCAGATATTCCTCTACTCCGACATTCGACATCACGGTCAAGGCCACGATGGGTGGATCGAGTAATCCCTCCTCGAGCATCGCCCTCGCCCAGATCACGATCACGTCATCGCCGTCGACATGAGTGCCCGATTCGTCACAGAAGAGTGCCCGGTCCGCATCACCATCCAATGCGATTCCCACCGCAGCACCGATACGTTTCACTTCCTCTCCCAGCACCTCGGGATGGAGTGAACCGCAACCGACATTGATCCGTTCCCCGTCTGGCTCACCATGAATCACGGTCACCTCTGCACCGGCACGCTGGAACGCTTCCGGGCCCCAGTGACAGGCAGCCCCACGGGCACAGTCGAGCACCACCGACAAGCCTTGAAGAAACTCTCCCGGAGGAAAGGAGTCCATCAACTTTTCGAGGTATCGATCGCCCAGCCCCTCCTCCACCTCGATCTCGAGGGAAGCGTTCGGTTGGCCCGCATGCCTTCCATGGTCCTCGGAGATCGCCTCCTCTTGTGAGATATCGAGTTTGGAGCCGGCCCCATCGAGGATCTTGATCCCGTTGAACTCGGGTGGGTTGTGAGAAGCCGAGATGACAAGCCCCAGATCTGCCACTCCATCCGGGACCAGGAGCGAGACTGCAGGAGTCGGAAGCACCCCGGCGTGGATGGTGCTGCAGCCTTCCCGTCGCAGGGCATTCGTGAGTATTTTCTCGATCCCTGGCCCGGAAGTACGGGTATCTCGTGCGATCAAAACTCGCCCACCGGCACTTCCATTGCGACTCATGTGGCCGACGATCGCCTGGCCCAGTCTGTCGACGGACTCGGGGGAGAGTAGACCCTCACCACCGATGTCTCGAACACCATCGGTTCCGAAGATCACTTCTGCGGTTCCTCTCCGGGTACTTCGAATGGCTTGGCGCTGTAGAGGATGATTCGCTCCAACTTCACCTGATCATCTGAGATTCCATCCGGCAGACTTCCATGGATCCACCGCACTTCTTCCGCGGGAACATTGCGACCCTCGCCTGCAGTATCGGTGACCCTCACCAGCAGATAGAAGCGGCCCTCCTCAACTCTCTTCTTCCACTCTCTCACCGCCTCCTCCACTCCGGAGACGGTCACCTTGATTCCTTGGTCTCCGCGAATTTCAAGATCCACATCTTCGTCGACGATGTAACGGACCGAAACCAGAGCCTGTTCCTGGGTCAAATTCTCCTGCAACTGGATCTTCACCGTCGCTTCCCTCGGGAACCCTTCTGCGATCCGGACCAGGTTGCGGTCATCGCCGGTAATCACCAGCGCAACGGTGGATTCGACGAGAGGAAGGACCACACCATCGATATCGATCTCCTGGGTCAGAACTGCCACCACGTCTTGCTCGAGCAAGTGACTTGGACCCTCCAACGTGATCTTTTGCGGATCGGTGGAGATCCCTCCGGGGAATCGCACAAATCCTGGACCTGGAATTCCACGGACCGATGCTCGGACCTCCTTCTCGACCCTCACCACCGAATCGAGGACCACATCCAGAGTGGATGGATCGATGCCCTGCACCGAGAGTCCTTGAGGCAACTGGAATAGATCTGCGGATCGCAGGTCGATCCGGCCAGATCGATCCACCTTCAGAATCCCCTGCGGCAAGAGCTCCGACTCGACATATCGAGCCACTACATTTCGAGGTCCCGAAAGATTGATCTTGCAGCGCCCAACGAAGGGATCGCCCTTCTGTCCCATCAATTTCGCCTGGGAAATGGTCTTGGAGATCACCACCTGGTCCTTGGCTGCCGGTTGTACGATCAGGAAAGCATCAATACTCACCTCATGACCGGTATTTCCGAAGGCGTATGCCCACACCACCACCGCCAGCAGCAGACTGGTTAACTTGTTGCGCTTGTTTCCGACCAGGAACTCGACGACCCGGACCCTCCATGATCCCTTCATGCTCCCCCCCCGCCTGGAATAGTTTTCTCGACCTGGGTGGCCTCTGTAGCAGCATCGGTCTTGGTGTAGTAACTGCGTAGTTTATCCGCCAGTTCATCACGATCGAGATCTCGAAAAACCTCGCCCTTCACGCACAGCGAGATCATTCCCGTCTCCTCACTGACGACCACGGTTACCGCATCTGACTCCTCGGTCAGGCCAACCGCCGCTCTGTGCCTGGTTCCCGCCCAGGAGCCCAGTTGCTCATTTTCTGAGAGTGGCAGCAAGCAACCTGCCGCGGCAATCCGCGCACTCTGGATCACCACTGCGCCATCGTGGAGGGCAGTACCAGGATAAAAGATGGTGGTGAGGATCTCCGACGAGACTTCCGCATCCAGTCTGGTGCCGCGGTCGACCCAGGGATTCAGTGACTGGTCCCTCTCGATGGCAAAGAGGGCCCCGACGCGAGTCTTCGACAACGTAACGCAAGCGCGAACGACCACCACGACCAGTTCCTGTTCGTCTCGAATCAGCTCGCCAAAGATGGGTGCCTGACTGAGCCTGACCAGCCCTCGTCGAAGCTCCGGCTGCAAGATCACGATGATGGCGGTGAATACCGCAGGAGTCACCACCGCCAGCAGGAATCCGATCCGCTCCAGATCGAGAACTCCAACCGCCAGCCGGGTGGCCGCCACGGTGATGATCACCGTCATCGCCAGCCCCTTCAGGACTCCTGCTCCACGTGTCCCCTCACAGAAGACGATGAATCCATAGATCAGCAGGTAGATGACACTCACCTCGATCAGTACTCGTAGCGGACCGATCGCCTCGATGGCGGTCCAGATCGTCTCGAACTCGTTCAACTGACGCCCTCCTTGATGAGTTGTGGATCCTCGATGGCTGCCACCGCTTTGAGGAAGGTCACCGTTTCCTCGACATCGTGGACCCGGACCCATTCCACCGCAGACCTCTGCGCTCGTGCGACGAACGCCAAGGAAGCCGGAAGTCTTTCTTGCGGAGCCGACCCATCGAAGATTCCGGTGAAGGACTTCCTCGATGCGCCCAGTAACAGAGGGACTCCCAGCGATCGAAAGTAATCGAGATTGCCGGTGATCTGATAGTTGTCGGCGATACTCTTGCCAAAACCGAGTCCGGGATCGATCACGATCTGCTCGCGAGGAATCCCCGCTGCAACGGCGAACTCGATCCGTTCCTCGAAAAATGTCCGGATCTGCTCCAGCACATCTACATATCGAGGATCCCGCTGCATCGTTTCAGGAATTCCATTTCTGTGCATCAGAATCACCGTCAACTGGTGCTGCGCAATCACCGATGAGAGTGCTGGATCGTCCTGCAGCGCTGAGGTGTCATTGACGATTCGAACTCCCCGAGCGATCGCCTCCCGAGCCACCTCGGCTCGACGAGTATCGATGCTGACGGGGACATCGACTTCGCCCTGGATCGCTTCGAGAAGGGGGAGAACCCGCTGAAGTTCCTCATCGACCGAGATGGCGAGGGATCCGGGGCGCGTCGATTCGCCTCCGACATCGAGGGCATCGGCGCCCTGCTCAACCATCTCGAGAGCCCTGCTCCTGGCAGCATCGACACCCATGAACTGACCTCCATCACTGAAGGAATCCGGAGTGACATTCAAGATGCCGAGTACTTTCGGGTTCACGAAAATGTTCCTCTCGCCAGGATCAGGTCTCGATCCAGTCAGCGGCTCTGCTCGTACCACGGTTCCAGTTCTGCGATGATTCTCCGAGCGATTTCCTGCACCGCTTCCTCCATCGCCGATTCGATCGACTCCCCCGCAGGAACCGAATAGGACACCAGATCTTCGACCACCCGTTCGATCAGAACCCGCTGATCTCGCACCCTTTCGAGTCGCAATCCGACCCGGACACCGATCCCCTGCTCCTGGATGATGCCGTTGGCACTCTCCACCAGGACTCCTTCACGAAATTGTAAAATGGTGCCATGGAGCACCGCATCCGCCTTCTCCTGCACCACCAGATCTGCCGAGGTTCGCAACTGGAACTCTCGTTTCACCGCTCTGGTGAGGGAGAACTCGATATCCCTCCGAAAAGGAATCGTCTCGTTGCGAAAGATCGGAACCGAGATGCGCTGGACTCCCCTGGGGAGGCGATAGCCTGGGGTGTAACCACACCCCAGCAGGTGCGACAGGCCCAGCAGTATCAGGATCCAGCCGGTGAATCTCATCGGTCCTCCTGCACTGGCTGGGGAACGAGGGTCGCGATGACCCGGCGTGCTTCTGCCGCTTCTTCGCTGGCGGGCACATCGAGTAGCACTTTCTCCAGGTAAACTCTGGCCGATTCAGGCTTGGCGATGCCGAGATAGAACTGGGCCACCAGCAGATGCCTTTGTGCTCTCATCTTGGCGATTTTTACCAGTTCCATGCGCGCTCTCTGGGACTCCCCCTGATTGGGGAACAACCGTAGGTATCTGCGGTAGTGTCTTTCCGCCACGGTCAACGGGCCCATGTCGTACTCGACCCCCTTGATCTGTGCGAGTACCGCATCCCCTGCGAGAATCTGTGCCGGAGCCGTCCATGGGCTATTGGGATATTCTCGCAACAATCGCTCGAAGAATCTCTCCGCATCCTCGGGAAGGTTGTTCTTGAGATACCAGTTGGCGGAGTGAAAGACCGCATCGTCGCTGAATGGTTGAAATGGATATCTCTGGATCAGATCGCCCAGGACTTGCAGTCCCTTTCGTTCGGCACTGACTTCCAGCCCCAGTAACCTTCGAGTGGTGCCATTGAGATAGGACAGGCCGATCTCGTATCGGATCTCCAGGGCTCGATCGAGGGTTTCTGGTCCGGGGTCCGAATCGAAGATGTCTTCGGTCGCCCGTAACGCATCGTCATTCTGGCGTGAAGCTCGAAACGCTTCTGCCAGTCCCAGTCGTATTCTCGCCAGTAGCGGACCCGAGACCGGTCCATCGTCTTCGCCATACATCGCCAACTCGATGGCATCCTCATAGAGGGTCACGGCTTCTGCATACTGGCCCTGTTCCAGAGCATCCCTTGCCTGGATCAACATCTCAGGTAGGGGGTCCCCCTCCTGGATGGCAGCCACCAACATGAACAGTGCTAACGTTGTGATCACTGGTTTCTCCCCTTCCCCCGCGAATCCACCCAGCCGGGGGATCCATCAGGCACGCAAGTATCTTAGCGACCTGGGCGGTCGCTCCAAGTGATGCAAGAGAAGGGACCTGAGGAGATTCCAACCGGCCTCCACCTGCTCCGAAGGGACCTCCCAGGAAGGCACCAGGCCCCAATCTCGCGTCGAATCGGAGGCCAGATACCTGCTGGTACTGGCCTCCAGACTCTCACAGGAGCCCAGCATCGAGCACTCTGCGCAAATCAGACCCGCCGGCACTTGCAGCCCAGAGCGTCCGGTGACTTCCCCCTCGCACTCGATACAGCGAGTCCAGTCCGGAAGAACTCCGCTGGCAGAGAGCAACGCCTGCATGAAACGATTTCTCAAACGCCTCCTGCCGACACCATGTTCGAGAAGTTTCAGGTACTGCAGAGCCTCCTTCAGCAGGCCCGGATGAGGATCTCCGGGACTGAACAGGTTGCGCATCAGATCGAGGGCAAAGGAGGCATCGAGCCAGACCGAAATATCTTGACGCAAGTGGTCAAATCCCTCGACCAGGCGAGATTCGGTGGCCAGGTGTAATTCTGTACTGCGGCTGCGAAAATTCAGGTCATACCAACCGGCCAGATCGAATGGAGCAGGAAAGGAAGATGATGCTCGCACCGGTCGGCGGGATCCCTTTGCCAATAGATCGATGACCCCATGATCCCGGGTGAAAACTCTGACGATTTGAGAGGTTTCGGAATAGTCGGTACACCGGAGAACGAGGCCCCGCGTACGGAAAGCCCCCTTCATCTAGAATCCGTTCCTGTGAGACCCCTGAAGATGTGCACGGATGCGCTTGATCTTTCTATCGTCGGCTCGAGTGACCCTGAACAGGATACGATCGGTGGGTAACTCTTCCCCCTCATGTGGAACGTGCCCCAGGGCAGAGAAGAGATATCCGGCAACCGTCTCGTAATCATCGCTCTCCGGAATCTCTGAACCCAGTCTTCGATTGACGTCGAGTATGCTGGTACGACCATCCAGTTCCCAGGTCAATTCATCGATCTTGCGAATCTGATCGCGGCCGGCGGCATCATACTCGTCTTCGATCTCACCGATGATCTCCTCGATGATGTCCTCGATGGTGACCAGTCCCGAGGTACCCCCGTATTCATCCAGAACCACTGCGATGTGAAACCGCTCGGCCCTGAACTCATCGAGCAACTCCTGCAGCTTCTTGGTCTCCGGGACGAAGTGGATCTTCCGCACCACCTTCTCGATCATCTGTGATCGCAGATCCTCTTCTACCCCATGGCGCAGGAGATCCTTGACGTACAGAACGCCGATGATGTCGTCTACATCCTTGCGATAGATGGGGATTCTCGAGTGGCCGCAGGCGATCGCCCTGGGAATCGCCTCTTCGACCGTTTCTGACGCCTCGAAACAAACCATGTCGGTCCTCGGGGTCATCACCTCGATCACATCGGAGTCGCGGAATTCCAGCACCGACTCGATCATCGTCTTCTCGTCCAGTTCGAGTAATCCCTCACGCTCCCCCAGTTCCACGGCGGCTCGGATTCCTGCCTCCGCGAGGTCCTGATCGGTGCGATCCGCCGATCCGCCAATCAACCGCAGGAGCGCACGGCGCGTCTTGCGAAAGGTGGCGGTCACAGGGGTGGCGAGTTTCTCCAGAGTATCCAGCGCCGGCAGCAACCGGACAGCGATCCGATTTCCGATCCAGATGGAGATCGCTTCCGGAATCAACTCGAGGCAGATCAGACCGATGAAAAGGAACTCGATGATCAACCACAACACCCACAGGTCCATCGCCCAGGATCCCTTTTCTCCGGTCAGGTACCATGCGGCCCCCTGACTGCGAGCCATCGCCAGAGAAGCGACATAGGTTCCTCGAAAGAGCATCAGGACCACCACGAGGAAGACATCGATGCGGTGGATCCGCTCCGCCTCGTCGGACTCACCATGTTCCACAAAAAAATCATGGTAGAAGCCTGAAGAAGTGGTGCGATAGCAGCGCCTCACCACCGAGGCCAGCATTGCAAGAAAGAGTGCTCCCCATGCGATCGGAATCAGTATCTCCGGTTCAGGCATGGTCAAACCCTCCACCCACTCCAATCGAACGATACGATCGGATGGGGAAATCAATCAACATTTTTGCGGCTCCCGGTAGTCGGGTGACCATCTCGTCCTCCGAATTCAACGGTCGTAAAGTGGGAGATATCCCAGAGGAAGTTCCAGAATCAACAAACTCATCGCAGTACCATACTCATCTCCAAAACGGCTCTCCCAGGACCCATCCACCTTCTGCAGTTGAAGCACCTTGGGCCAGACGGATCGGGTCCACCGATCCCACAGTTCCCCTCGAGCCTGCTGAAGCACCTGCCCGGTGTAGAAGTTTCCGTAGAATGGGAAATGTCTCGAAGAATGAAAGGCACCCTTCTTGCCGCGATCGGCGGCAAGGATAGCACGTCGGAGGAATCCCATTCCTCGCTTGCGCTCCTCGAGGTCAAACTCCCCTGCTGCATCGAGAGTTGAGAGCGCCGCTGCGGTCATCTCGAAGGAAGTCTTGGTGGTTCCACGGGTGAGGGAGTAGCGAAATGATCCGTCTTCAGAGCAGCACTCCTTGAGATATTTCACTGCTCGAGCGATCGCCTCTGCAGGGACTGTAATGCCAGAATCCTTGGCCGATCTCAACGCTTGAAGACAACACACCGTCAGCGAAGCCTCGTCGAGTGGATCGTCTGGCTCATACCCCCACCCACCGCGAAGGGTTTGGCAGGAAAGCATCAGTTTCACCCCCGAACGAATGACTTCTCGGAGTCTCTTCTCCCCCATGGGCGTCGGTAATTGCCCGGCCACCTGAGACAGGAAAGTGATGGCGTAGGAATGACCATGCATCCTCGATCGGGTGGCTCCACGGTCTTGCAGATATCCCCGTCCATCGGACCGAACCGCTGCGGTGAGGTAATCCACCGCTCGTTCGAGAGCCTTCCCATCCTCGCCGATGCCGTATTCCACTCCACCTCCCAGCAACGCCATGCCACCGAGTGAAGTGACCGCTAATGGGTAGGAACTGGAAAATGCACCGACACCATTCTGGTGCTTGACCAGGTAAGCGATGCCTCGTTGAATCGAGAGTTCACTCCGAGCGTCATGGGGGTGACCCAGTGACACCACCGCAGACTTCTCACGACTGTTGGAGTCGTCGATGGAGGTCAAGAGGGTTCCCGACTCGAACGAGAATACAGCGGGTGCAGGAAGCAGGATCCACCACAACAAAAGGAGCCAGCGGGTCAGCGACCCGCTGAAAGAGGAAGGTTCCTCAGGAACCGTCCCGGAAGTGGTTTCCATCGATATAGTGGCAAGAGATTCGTTCAACGCGGGGATCGCTCCGGTAGTTTTCTGAAGTAGTCCTCCAGCAGAATCCTGTACTTCTCTGGCAACTGTCGCTTGCCATTATCGTACATCCTCTGGATCACGGTCTTTGGCAAACGACCCCAACGCCCAGCACCACGTTGGTCGCGTAGATCCCCCTGCGAATCCGGAGGCACATCTCCCAGGGTGGTGCGGTCATTTCGAAGTTGCTCTTCGCTCTGCTGCGGATTTGAGCCCGGCTTCTTCTGGTCGGATTGCTGCTCACCTGACTTCTGCTGTCCACGATCTTGTTTCGAAGCGACCTTACGTTGACGACCGGACTGCTGCTGGTCCTGCTGGCCCGCCTGAGCTCCGGACTGCTGCTGAGGGCTCCCCGACGGGGAACCACCACCATTCTGTCACGAGCCCGTGAGGCGCTGCACCTCGGTGATCAATTCATCGATCACCGACAGGGTCTGCTGCTGAACCGATTGGTTCTTATCACTGGTGTCTTCCTCTTCGAGCAGATCCTCAATCTCCTTCATGTTGCGGGAGATCTCATCGACCAGTGTGCCGACCTTTCCGAGTGGATCGGGAGAGTCGAGAATATCGAGCGGATCAAGATCAAGCGGGTCAAGATCAAGCGGGTCAAGATCAAGCGGGTCCTCTTCGATCACTTCATCGGAGGACTCCGACCCCACCGGTTGTACGATGGGCTGCTGCTCCTCGGATGAAATTTCCGGCTTCTCCGCTGGATCCTGAGCGAATCCTGGCGCGGAAAGACCGATCCAGAAGAACACAAGTCCCATGAGCAGTGCTGGCAATGGGGTCGACCGCATCCAACTCTCTTTTCCGCCTCTGAGGGAGACTTCACCGGGGGTTCTGGGAATCAGCACCCGGAGATCAGTCACCACAGATAGGCTCTTCACTAGTATACCCTGAAATGGGGTCAGATGAATTGGCCATCAGCCGCCACCCTGGTCCCCATCGGTCCCCTTCTCATCGGGCGAAACCGGCTCTGGGGCCATTTCCTGGACACTGGGTTGCTGCATCTGGCTCCGCAGATCGTCGGCGATCTGGGTGGTGAGTTCGATGATACTACCCTGACGCTGCACCAGTCGCTCCAGCACACGCTCCTCGAGGGGATTGAGATCACCATTCTCCTCACGCATTCCATCGAGGCGACGTGTTCGACGTAAGACCTCTTCTTGCATCCTTTTCAGCGCCAGAAGTTCTGCCGCAGGAGGAACCAATTTCTGTTGCTGCTGTTGCTGTTGCTGCTGTTGCTGCTGCGGTTGTTGCTGTTGTTGCTGTTGTTGATTACGACGACGAAGCTCTTCTTCCAGGGAATCGCGCAACTTTCTCAAGGCATCGAGCGATTCCATCAGGAGTAGTTGGGTGTCCTCCCCGGGATCGCTGCGAGGACTCAAATTCTCTCGTGCCTCTGCCAGGTCCGAGAGCATGTCCCGTACGATGTAAGAAAAGACCCGGACACCCTCCTCCTCGAGAGCTTTCAGCACCTTTGCCCCGGAGTCTTCGACTTCCGTCACCTGTCCAGCGAGACGCTTCATTCGTGCTCTCTGAGCGCGGCCAGCGCGGCCGTCCCCGACTGCTTCTGCAACAGTCCGCGTCTCGGACAGGATCGAATCGACCTGTTCAGACATCTCGGTGATGGTCCCGATCAAGTCGATCAGTTCTTGCTCCACCTTCAAGTCGACCAGTTCTCGCTCCTCTTGCTGAAGACTGTCCATCTCCTGTTGCAACTGCTCGAGTGCTTCGTCCTGCGCTTCACGAGCTTCCGCGGAATCGCCCTGCTCGAGACTGTCAGAGGACTCACCCATCTTTCCTGCGGCTTCCTGGAGCCCCTGTGCCGATTGGGCATCCTGTGGCTCCGCTTCCTCGGCGCGCTTCCTCGTCAGGCGTTCCAATTCGTCCTGTTCCGGAGCCAGTTCTGGAGTCGCCTGCTGCTGCCTGCGCAATCTCTCCAGTGCATCTTCATCCGAGCCTTCGAGGGCATCCTGAGCTCGCTCCAGCGATTCCCTGGCCGCCTGCTGGGCGGAATCTGCGGAATCACCTCCACTCATCTGACCAGCGGCGCTCTCCATTGCTGATCTTGCACTTCGCAGTGCCTGGCGCGCCTCGCCCACCTTCTTCCGCAGCTGGGCATCTTCCTCCGGGGAGAGGCTCTGTTCCCGCGCCAGCTTCTTCTCCAGCCGATCGAGGGTCTCTTCCAGCTGACGAGTCTGATCCGCGAGATCCTGCTGGCGCCGGGAAGGTCGGTTGAGTTCGGAGTCTTCGGCCAGAGATGTCAGTTTTTCAGCCGCTTCACGGGCACTGTCCGCCGCTTCCTGGACCTGTTCGATCCGTTCACGAGCCGTCGACTGCTGTCCCGACTGCTCGCCCGACTGCTCGCCCGACTGCTCGCCCGACTGCTCGCCCGATTGCTCGCCGGATTGCTCGCCGGATTGCTCGCCGGACTGCTCGCCGGACTGCTCGCCGGACTGCTGGCCCGATTGCTGGCCGGACTGCTGGCCGGATTGCTGGCCGGACTGCTCGCCCGACTGCTGTCCCGACTGCTGTCCCGACTGCTGTCCCGACTGCTGGCCGGATTGCTGGCCGGATTGCTGGCCGGATTGCTGGCCGGACTGCTGGCCGGATTGCTGGCCGGATTGCTGGCCGGATTGCTGGCCGGATTGCTGGCCGGACTGCTGGCCGGATTGCTGGCCGGACTGCTGGCCGGAGGAACCGGCCAGTTGTTGTGCTCGACCCAGCGCCCGGGATGCATCTTCCAGATCCCCGGCAGCGGAGCCCGCCTGAGCATCATCATCTTCGGCACCACCACTTGAGGTTTCTTGCTGCCTCCAGCGATCGAGTTCAGCGCTCAACTGGGCGAGACGCTGTGCGAGAGATGCGATCCGCTGGCCGTCGCGATCCGCGGCATCCCGTAGAGCATCGCTGGCCTGGGCGAGCGCCTGCTCCTGTTCCTTTCGTGAACCGACCGCCACCGAGGCCTGCGGCTCGCCGGTCGTCGCAGCGGCAGCGTCCTTCGCCGCCTCAGCAGATCTTGCCAACGCTTCACTGGCAAGGCTCAACCCCGCCAGTGCAGCGGCGGCATTTTCATCGCCTCGCTGAGCATCATCTGCAGCTTCTCGGCGGAGAGCGTCGACACTCTGCTGTGCCTGTGCCGTGGCCATCGCCTGCTCTCGAGCCCGCTCCGCCAGGCGCTGGCGCGCGGCGGTCTCTACTCGATTATCATCTGTACCCAGCGCTGCGGTCTCCACGGCATCCTGCCGCGCATCCTGCTGGATCTGGGCGACCCTCAGGGCTACCGCCTCGATGCCTTGCTGACGACGAGCTTCACGGGAAATGTCATCTGCGATGTCATGCGCCGCTTTTGAAAACTCCCTCGCCTCACTGGCAGGGTCCTGGTCACTGGAAGAGTCCTCGGCACCATCGAGTTGGCCCTGTTCTGCGGCGATCTCGTCGATGGCACTACGAACATCCTCGAGGTCCTGAGCATCTTGCTGGGCGGTTTCGGCCGCAGCAGTACGATCCCGCAACGACCGCTGGGCATCGGCAATTTCGCCAATCTGCTGCAATCGTTGAGCCACATCCTCGAGGCGTTGATCGACCTCTTCCGGATTGACCTCACGGTTCTCGAGGATTGCGAGTACCAGTTCCAGATTCTCTCTGACCTTTCGGACCGTTTCCAAGGCCACGATGTAGTCTTCCGATTCGAGCGCTTCCGTGACAGCTTTCATGTCATCCTCGAGCAGAACCCTGACGATTCGTTCTCGTGCAGTTCTCAAGCGATTCGAGTCTTCTGGTTGCTCTCCCTCCAGTCGCTGAGCCAACGATTCCATCTGAACCTGCAAGGATCGGAGATATTCTCGAGACTCTTCCTGCAGCCTGGCCAGACGATTTCCAGTCTGTGCTGATAGATCTATCGGGATCAAGATTGTCAGGAGGAGGAGGAGCAAGAGCCACCGGGTGTCTTGCTTCTTTAGAACCATCATCGGTGATCTCCTTCTGGCTTGTCCCCGCCGAGGGACTCCCTGACCTTCTCCTCAATTCGATTCTCGAGATCTTGTTCCGATCGGAGCAACTCCTCGAGTTTGCGAATCACAGTGCGTAGATCTCCCCACTCTTGCAAATCAGACACCACATCCGAGAGTCCCCGCTCCACCCGCCGAACCGCATCCAGTGCTTGATCGGCATTCTCTGCCGTGGCTTCCCCTGAGGCGGTCTGAGTCGCCAGTTGATCGAGCGCTTCCCGGGCAGGAGTGATTTTCTCCGTCCCCAACGCATCGATTCGCTCCTTCAATTCCTGGATCCATGCCAGTTCCTGGGCATCACTCATGCGATTCCGGATCAGTCTCTCGGAGATGGTCGCCAGTCTCTCGGCGGCATCTTCCACCCGGGTCGAGACTCTGTCCTGGCCACTGCGGGCATGACGGACGATCGGCGCCTGGGTACTGGCTTCTTCACCGGAGTTCAACGCATCTCGCACGTCTTCCAGTTCCCTCCGTACCTCGCGCTGAACCGTAAAGGTCTCCTCGAGCCTCTCCTTGAGCAATGTCAGTTCATCCTGGGTGACCCTCTCCAGTTCCTCCTCACTGAGAACGCTGAGGATCCAGGTCCGACTGGACCCGATCTGCTCGAGGGCATCGCGGGCGGTCGCCTGGTACTGAACCCGCTGACCGGCACTCAATCCCCACGTGGAAAGGTCGATCTGAAGAGCCTGGGATGCCTCCGTCGAAGTTCCTGCCACTCGACCAATCTGGTCGAGTGAAATTTCCCTCGGCTCCCACTCTCCCTCCTGTTCTGGAGAGAAGATCAGTTTTCCTGAACTGACGCCGTAGTCGTCCCGGACTCGAATGGACAGATCCAGCAGCGCTCTCGGGGTGATCTCGATGTTCTGACCCGGCTCCTCGATGGTCACCTCCGGAGAACGATCGGGGATCACGGCGATGCGCCAGACGATTGGATTGTCGTTGGCAAAACCCTGCTCTGAATCGAGCGAAATCCACCATCGTCCATTCTCCTCTGCGATGAACGATCCCCGAAGAGTTCGACCATCCTCGATGGCGACCTCCGATTCGATGAGCAGTTCCTCATCTCCACTGGGACGACCTTCGACACGAACGGCTCGAGTTACATCGATGCTGGTATGTGCAAGGAACTCCACCCGAGTACCGGTCGGAGCCTTGACATGGCCGCTCCTGACAGAAGCGGCTTCACTGTTCGATGAGAGTCCCGTGTACTCAGGAAATTCATAGTAGAGTTCGATCTCCTCGACACGTGGCCTGGCGCGGACCCGGATCGAGTACAAACGGCCGGTGTAATCGCCGCACTCGACTCGAAATTCGATGTCCCGCTGGAGATTCTGGAAGACGTGACGGAATCCAGATTCTCCCTTTCGATCCAGCGTGAGTTCTTCCTGCAACTCCCTCCGCCCCTCCTGGGCCGGGAATCGCACCGCGAGATATGCCCTGGCATTCCCTCCTCGGTTCTTCTGGATGTCGACCACCAGCGAGGTTCCCTTGGCGACCACCAGGTCCGTATTGACTGGGCTCAAGACTTCCAGTTCGTAAGACCTCGGCCACAGATCTCCTTGCAGCAGGATGTTGCGGGCGAAGAAGGTCCGTGCCAGCTCGGGACGCAATAAGCTTCCAGAGACTGCCGGCACCGTCAGGATCAGGAGCAGTCCCATGGCAGCCCACATTCGACTCCATGAGAGAAGCTTCCCCGGCCGTAGTTCCTGCATCCGTTGCTCGGCCAGTGCGACCGTCTGTTCGATCAGTTCTGGATTGTAAAGATGGCCCCTGGGATTGTCGGGGTCGGTCAGTTGCACCGCAGTGATGAGAGCGTCCTCCAGCTCACCAGAGGCAGTCTCGACCATCGAGGCCAACTGATCCTCGGTCGCGGGTGTACGTGCAGCCAGCAGGATGGCCCGGAAGGTGCTCAGCAACAGGATCAACACCGCAACGATTTGCGCCACCCGGAGAGCCCACGGAAGATCGGCGACCCAGTCGAGCAGGAACATCGCAATCCCTGCCGAGATCACCACCACCAGCCAGCGGAAGCCCCCGGTCATGGCACGCATCCAGCGTCTGCGTGTCCGCAGCTCCCTGATTCTTTGGAGCGCCAGCTGCGGCCTCTGAAGGGGAGTGGGTTGATTCGATTCGATCACGCTCACCTCTCGAAGATGGGCAAGTACTGGAATGGAATCTCCAGGATGATGCAGGCCATCGCAGTCGCATAGTTCGGCCCCACCAGATCCTGCCAGGATCCATCGGGATTTTGCAACGACAGGATGTCAGACCATGTGTTCTTGTGCCACAAGGTCCAGTACTCCCCGCCTCGCTGAAATGCAGCCTGTGTGGCGTAGTACATCCCGTAGTAGTAATCGAATGTATTGAGAGCCTCATACCTGCGTGGGCGATGGCGGGTGAGATAGGCCAAGCCACGATCGATGACCTTATCCTCGTAGATCCCTGCACCATAGAGAGCGGTGACGCCTGCTGCGGTGAGGGGGAAGGTGGTTCTCGATCGCTGAACCCGACCAGTGGGTCCGACCTCGTGTTGATACATGAAGCCGCCACTCTCCATATTCGAGGACTCTCGAACATAGGAGATCGCCGAATCGACCACATCCTTCGGAACATGGATCCCGGCATTTCTGGCCGCACGAAGTGCCATCACCTGGCACACCGTGATGCTCATGTCCGCATCGTCTGCCCCGGGTTGATAGCGCCACCCACCTGTTTCATTCTGCGCCTGAACGATCAAGCCCACCGAACTCTTGAGCTTCTCCTTGACCTTTTCCATGCCGGTCATGCCATAGACCTCGGCGAGAAAAAGTGTCGCAAATGCGTGGCTGTACATGCGCGATTCATCGGTCGAGATGAAGCCATTGGTCTGGACCGTCCTGAGGATGAAGTCGAGACCCTTCTCCACCTGCTCGCCGTACTTGCCCCTGCCTGGCAGGCTCCCCTGGGCTAGAAATGCCAGACACGCCAACGAAGTCACTCCGACATGCTTGCCCAGACGTCCTCGATATTCGTAATGAACCTTACGACCGATCTTGTCGGTCCAGGATCCATCGGCATCCTGGGTCTGCTTGAGGAACTCCAGTCCTCGCTCGGAGGCGAGCCGCGCCCGCTCCTGCAATTTCAAGTCGATCACCCGGGCAGAGTCATCATCGCCCAGTGATCCTGATGGAGCTGCTGTAACGGGAATCATCAACACAAGAATCATCAGCAGTAGTACTGGACGGGTTCCAATTTGCATCACTTCCTCCCCTCCCAGATCGTCAGTTTCTGGGTCACGCAGGTGGCCTGGGACAGATTCGTCAAGATGATCCTATCACCAACGACATCGATCCTGTCCCCTCCACTCAATTCTGGTCTGTAGGCACCGATCTGCGGATTCCTCTTCTTATTCTGTGAGAGAGCACCGATCGCCCGTGGATCGCTCCTCGAATCGAGCGGATGGAACAGGATCGCCAAGTTCTCCAGATCGGAGTAGATGACCCCACCATCGACGAGGGCAGGTCTCGCGCGCGAGGCGTTTCTGGTCAAAGCCTGGTCCCACTTCTCGGTTCGACCGATGTCATTCACCAACATCGTGGTGAGCAGATCTCCAAACAGCACCAGCCTTCCATCGGCCACCCCGAGCATGTGCGGGCCGATGCCCTTTCCCTCGACCTGGAATCGAATCGAACCGGTGACAGCATCGATGGCATGAAGTTGAGAGGAATCCAGGGGAGTTACGAACAAGGTTCCCTGATGAAGCACCAGAGGATTGGGAGACCAGTGGCCACCACTCCTCCTCCCGCCCCGTCGAAATCGATTACGCTGGGAGTTCAGCGAACTGCGATCGTACTCCGAGATCCACTCGACCTGACCATCCCATGCTCGCAGCGCAGCCACCGCTCCAAGATTGGAACAGCAGTATACGGTTCCATCCTGGACCAGCACTCCGCCGAGAAAAGGTTCCCTTGCAGGCTCGCCGAACATCGTCAGTTCGACCTGATTCCCGACGATCGGGCGCGACCAGATCTCCTCGCCAGTCCTTCCATCCAGACACCAGAGAGTGGCATCGATGTAGCCACTCTTTCTCCAGCCGAGCACCCATACTTTTCCATCCTGGATCACCGGCATCGAATTGAAGGAGCTGTTTCGCAATATCTCATTTCGGCCGGCACGATCAGCGGTGTCCCAGAGTAATCCTCCGTCACCGGCCAGATCCCAGCACTTCATTCCTCTCGAAGGCAATGAAACCTGGATATCGAAACCGAGGTAGTCCTCTCTGCGACTAGCCCTGGCCACATAGGAGCAGATCAACAGCGATCCATTGGTCGAAACCCAGAGGCGCGAGTCTGGATCCTGCTCCTCGAAATAGGGGGCTCCGGAGTGGAGGTTGTCATTGGCGATCAACTTGCCGGTACGGAGATCGTATCTCAGCAATCGCCGGGAGGTGGCAATCGCCACCCAATCCTTGCCAAAACCGGGAGTCAGCATCGATCCGGGGAGCGACGGGAAATAACTTCGCCCTCGTCCACCGCCATAAGCGATGTGTTGCGAGAAGTTGTGAGTCTTCCAGGCGATCACCCCCTCTTCGATCGGGTTCTCGGGGAGCGTCAACTGCTCCTCACGACGAGGAACCGGAGCCACCTCCGGTAGCGTCACTCCTAAAGCCTCGGCCTGTTCAGTCAGTTGAAGAGCTCGCTCACTCTGCCCAGACCGTCGCAGTGCAATCCATCTTCTGGTCAACAAGGATCGGGTGAGTTCCGACTGGATCGTGGAACTCTCCAAATCATCACTCAGTTCTGCCACCACATCATCCCAGGCCAGGATGGCGAGTCCAGGTTGATCGCGCTCGAGGAATAGATCCCCGGCCGCCACCAGTGCCTGATTCCTGACCTCTGTGAGAGGATACAGATCCGCCACGCGCAACAGTTCCGCGGGATCCAGTTGCTCCATCGCACGGTGGAACACCGATCGAGCTCGCGAATCAAATTCAGTGCGGTAGACCTGCTGGTGTTCAGGAGGCAGCGATCGCAACACTTCGACAATCTTGTCGGAAAGAGGACGAGCCACTCTCCAGTTGTCCGAAGATCCTTCCGCCATCAGGGGATCTTCTCCCCAGATCTTTTCGTGGAGAACCTGGAGTTTGCGAATCCCGTCAAGGGTCTCCCCGGAATCGAGACGCGAGAGTGCATCGCGATATTCCTGGATGACTCCGTCGGCACCGACCAGCAGTGGAATCAGGGCCGAACCCACATCCGCTTGAACGACCGATCCAGCGGGCCAGCCAATCAGCGCCCAGCAAATCACCACCCGCAGCCAGCGGGCATGCAGAGGAGAATGAGATTCGTGGGTCGGGGTTGTAATATTCATCAGGGCAGCCGGAAAACCTTTCGCAGAATCCATTCTACCGTCAGCAGGAACGTAAACAGCGCCAGAACCCAGCGATGATCCCACAACGGTTCTCGCTCAGCAGAAATTGGCACTTCTCTCTCCAGGGCCTCCACCCCCCCTGCGACATCCGCGGCGTCCTTCGCTTCATAGTATTTACCTCCGGAGAGTTGTGCAATCTGCTGCAATCTCTGCCGATCCATTCTCGGATCCGCATACTCCAACTGGGGTACAACTACCCGATACACGGCACTCGCCACCTCTTCCTCCCGATCGATCAGCGAGATCCGATGCTCCCCCAGTTCACGAGCCTCGATGGTGGCCTCGTAGTATTCGGGTCGAGCCGGATTGCGGATCGCCTGGATCTCGAGCGATCGTTGTTCGTCTGCATCCAGCCGCTCCAGCCTCAGCAGAGCTTCTTCCTCGGATGTCGGCTTGAAGTCAGGGCCCAGCATCCGTGCCAGCAACTTGACCTCATTGCCGAGCACCACTTCCCGAGGATCGACACTGACGGAGAATCTCTTCGACGGTCCGAGCAGCCTCGCCGCTCCCACGAATCGAGTGACCTGGCCCCAGAATCGATAGAACCAACGATTCCCAACCAATCTTCTGAGCCTCCAGGTGTCGTCGGTGAGAGAGATGAAAGTTCGCCCACGGCCGAAGTACTGGAACGCAAAAATCGGTCTCGGCCCGTAGGTGAAGTGCTCATCCGTTTCATGAACAGCGAGTGCCACCGCACCCTTGCGCAATTTTTTCACTTGTTGGTACCAGTAAAATCCTGGCATCGTCAGGTCTGATCGACCCTGCCACTGCCACAATTCCTGATTCTTCTCGCTGTCGGAGACCAGTTGCATCACCGGATGCTCCAGTCCCTCGGGTGTCAGTTGGACATGGAATGGATCGACCAGATCGCGCGACATCGCTCCGCGATCGTCCGCCTCTTCCAGTTCGACCGGAAGAACCCGCTCGAGTGGATCACCGCGGAATCTTCTCGGCATATACCACTGTCCCGAGATAAAGACGAGGCCCCCACCATGGTCATCGACGAACTCGACAATCCACTCCTTCTGGTTGAGAGTGAGTGCGTCCGGTCGGATATCTCCGAGCAGCAGTACGTCGTAGTGAAACAGCTCTTCTCGAGACCGCGGAAATTCCTTCAGAGATGGAATTCCAGCGGAAGATTCCTGCGGGTACTCCGGGTCTGCTTCGAGCAGCAAGCACTGGGTTTCCATCGTCGGATCGCGAATCAGTGAATTCTTCAGATACCTGTAATCGTACCTCGGAGGGCCCTCGACATAGAGGACCTTGATCTTCCTGGCCACCACGGTGACCGGTTTTTCGAGGGTGTTATTCTCACTGAAGAGTTCTCCTGGCTGGTGCTCGATCTCTACCCGGCAGAGGTATTTCCCCGGAGAACGGGGGGTAAACTCGAGCCTGTGCGGCATCACCTGCCCATCTTTGCCGATTCTTGGGTAGTACGGCACCCGCTGTTCGATTCCACCATCTTCGCGCAACAGCTGAAGTTCTGCCCGAACGTCCGCATCCTCGAATCCCTCCGCTGCGATGCGGAAGTCGACTGGAACACGATCTCCCTCCAGCACTACATCTGCAATGTCGAGATCGATCAGCCGTATGTCACGAGGTTCCTCTGCATTGCCGATTCCAATCACATGGATTGGAATCTCGCGGGCTCCGAATCGGCGAGCCACCTCCTCGGGAGTCACGATGCCACCGCTATCTCTACCGTCGCTCAGCAGCACCATCGCAGCTACTGTTTTCCCTCTCGCATCGTCGAGGGTATCTCCCATCGCATCGCCGATACGGCTCACACGTCCGCGCAATTCGATCTTGCTGGCATCGAATTGCGGCTCCTCCGTCAGTACGCTGGAGCCCTTCTGAATCTTCGGGAGATCGGTGATTCCCCTGACTCCATCGGAGCCGGTGACGATTCGCACATCTGCATCCTGGCGAAGCCGTTCCACAAGATCGCAAACTCCGCCGGTCAAGAGTCCACGAGCGATTTCAAGCCGAGTCGTCTCCTCGCTCACCTGGATACCTGCGACCGAGGCGATCGATGCGGGTATCGATGGATCGGGCCAGCGATCCTGGATTCCCATCGAGAAGGAATCATCGACCACCACCAGAACCGTGGAAGATTCAGTCTGTACTCGCTCGCGAGTCAGCGTCGGCTGGAACAGGATCAGTACCAATATCAGGAGTGCGAGGAAGCGAAGTGATCCCAACAGGACCCTTGCTTTGCTCCCCAACTTTCCCATCTCGCCGCGATAGCCCCAGGCTGAAATCCCCAGCAAGAGCGGAATGATGACCACTGCAATGACCCAGGGCTCGGGAGCCGCGAGCCATTCGACCCGGGTTTCAAGACGGGTTTCCAACAGACACAAGAGTGGAGACAGGATCATTCTGCCCCCCGTCTGGCACGACCAAAGAAGTAGGCCAGTCCCGTCTCTGTGATGAGCAGGGCCAGCACCGTCCAGAAGAGCGGATACCAGATGTCTCCCAGTCCTACTCCCATCGCATTCTCCTCCAAGTCCGATAACTGAGATCGATCATGGACCACCGAGGGATACAGGGCAGCAATCTCTTCCGCAGCAGCCAGCACCA
>Ga0302119_10000237_pt1 | contig 24116 bp, 17 predicted proteins | sample AG5_Tmax_MG_FD_203114 | JGI IMG/M metagenome (GOLD analysis project Ga0302119, IMG submission 203114) | Marine microbial communities from Western Arctic Ocean, Canada - AG5_Tmax | ecosystem: Environmental > Aquatic > Marine > Oceanic | place: Canada: Western Arctic Ocean | collected 2017-10-01 | reverse complement strand
ATAAAATTATGCTATCGCAAAATCCTGCTTGAAGTCAGGATAGGTGAATTTACAGTTACGGATTCGGACGAGTTAGTAGATCTTGATACTTCTAGCAGTGATGTTTAACTAAAGACTATTGGCTTTTCTATCTGCCAATGCCAGAGGTTGTCAGATTCGCGCATTCACTCGCACATACCAACACAGCTGGACAATTTAATTCAATTCAATTGGATCGCCGTCAATATCCGTCAGCGGTTTCGGTGGATCGATTTTCTGGGTCAATAGAGTAACCACTGTCATTGCTATGGCAGACACTGCAAAGCCAATAAGATCGGGTGGAAATTCCGTGCCGATGGCAGCTGCGCCTAGCCAGGTAATGAGCCCGCCAAATATTCCGGCAAGCGCGCCGTAGCCGAGCAAACGACACAACAGGCCTAATCAGCTGGTGTTTCAATCGAGGTTGTTTATGAGTTTTTATTGCATTAAGCGAATGCTAAGAAAAAGAGTCTAAGCATGCAATTAGAGTGCCTCACACAACATATTTAGACAGTTATATTTTAGGAGTGAAAAAATGCGAACTCCCATCCTTACATTGCTCGCTTGCTTGTCCTGACTCTGTTCTATGTCAACGAACCAATTATGGTTCCTCTCCTAATTAATTAAAGGTGCTGGGGTAATCAGCCGCATCTGCTGGTTGCCAAGACTCAACACCCATAGAGCCGTTGGATATACCAGATCGATCGATTCTGCCTCACCGTTTCAAATATTTCAATTCCCTGACAGATAAACAGAACTTCGGCTGACGTCTATATCTAGCACTCCGTGGGCCAACCCTTTGTGAGCCTTTAATTTCTTCTCGGAAGGAAACCGCGCCGGAAAATATTTGCCAACCTTCAATTTGCTCTCGACAAATAATTTGTTCATCAAAGGACGAAGAGGCGTTGTACCAAGCGAGTTCGGTTTGATCCATTATTTCAAAGGGCAGCCGGACTTCGACCGCGCAAGAGGATAAACCGGTCAGAACAATCAATCACAATAGATAACGGTTAATCATAATTAACTAATTCCGTCACTGGCTTCCTATCGCTTACATCTGGCTCCACTGCTTACAAACAAGGTCATACTTGTCCTTCATTGTTTCCAAGTCCTGAACCAATAAAGTCATTATCTGATTTGTCGAATTGAGTCATAAGGAACATACCAGATATCCTTGCCTCCCTGACCACCCGACCTTTCTGAGTCGAAGTAAAACAAACTAAAATCTGGCGAAAAAGCTGGGCACCTATCAGAAGTTTCAGTATTTATTTCAGGTCCGAGATGGTTTCAATAATATCTCTAAATTCCTTTGATAAGAAAGTTTTTCTCCATTCAAAAATATCTATGCGTCCTTCCAATATTGTGATTAATTTTTTTATGAGAATGGGTCTGCCTATTGTCTAGTCAACGAAAAATACTCGAGAGTCTCCCCGGTCTCTAGGATCTGAAGCAGGTAGCCAAGAGTCGCCTTTTCGAGATATTACCTGTACATCCCCAAATTCAAAGCCGTGAGGTTCAAGTCGGTAGCCACGTTCGGCCATAGTCTTAATTGTTTCTTTTGGCAAAGGGCGGGTAACACTGTAGGTGACAAGATCGGGTGGTAAAAGTTGATGATGAAAGCGCGTGGCACTGACGGCCTCTAAAGGCGACATATCAAAATCCAAAATATTAACGATGGTTTGGAAGACGGAAGTAAAAATTGTTGAGCCACCGGGAGTTCCCAATACCATTTCTACCTGCTTATCTTTTAGCAACATGGTGGGAGACATAGAAGATAACATGCGTTTTCCTGGTTGAATCTCGTTAGCGATATTTCCAACAACCCCAAAAATATTGGGTACACCTGGCTTAATGCTGAAATCATCCATTTCATTATTCAATAGGAAACCTGCACCTTCAACGACGACGCCACTGCCGAAATTCCAGTTAATTGTATAGGTGTTTGAAGCAGCGTTACCCCACTGATCGACAATCGAGTAGTGGGTTGTATCAGGTGATTCTAATCCTGGTTTGACGCCATCCAATGTAGAAATTTTCTGCGGTAAAACTTCTCTCGCTCGCGATTCAATGTACTTCTCGCTAATTAGTTCATCCATATTGATATCAACGAAGGAGGGGTCTCCTAGATATTCTGCTCTATCAGCGAAAACCCGTTTTTCCATTTCTGCAACAAGGTGGATGTACTGAGGAGAATTGTGCTCTAGACCTTCGAACTGCTCCTTCAAGTAATCTTTCATTTTAAGTAATTGGATGACAGCAAAGCCTCCTGAACTAGGCGGTGGAGCCGAGACTATTTCATAGTCACGCCAATTAGCCCTAAGCGGTTCCCGCCAAATAGCTTTATAATTATCAAGATCTTCCGCGCTTATCAAACCGTTACTGCGTGCCATTTGTTCGATGATTAAGCGTGATGTTTCGCCGCGGTAAAAATCCTCTGCACCAAACTCCGCTATTCTTCGTAAGGTTTCTGCAAGTTCTGGTTGTTTGAATAATTCATCATTATTGATACTGCCAAAATATGCTTTAAAGTTTGTGCTTTCCCCAAACCAGTCGTACATCTTTCGAACGTCTTCAACCAATACATCAGCCGGGATAAAGCCGTTCTCTGCGAGGTTGATGGCAGGCTTCACAACATCTTTCCACGGCAATTTACCGTATCTCTTGTGTGCTTCCCATAGCCCCGCAACGGTTCCCGGCACACCGTTAGCTGGGCTACCAATCAAACTGGCATTGTTGATAACGTCTCCGTTTTCATCAAGATACATTTCTTTATATGCGGCGGATGGTGCCGTTTCACGATAATCAAGAAATGTGGTTTCGCCATCCATGTGAATAAGCATGAACCCACCCCCGCCAATATTTCCGGCGTCGATGAAAGTAACAGCTAAGGAAAATCCTGTTGCAACCGCAGCATCAACGGCATTGCCACCCGCTCGTAGAATATCTTCACTGATTTGCGCACCATATTTGTCAGATATTGCGACGGCGGCAGTGGATTTGACTACCTCCTCGTCATGGGTACAGGCTGAGAGTAGGAGGTAGAGAGCGGCAGTGGCTATCATTTGTTTTATATTCATACCCAGAAGATACTAGGTTTCTTGTCAGGGGACACCTCAAAAAAGCTGTTCCCTGACAAGAAACCTAGTATCTTCTGGGTATGAGAGAATTAAGAAAGGAAAGAAGTGATTAGGAAAATAGCCATCATTGGGGTTTTGGTTTCTTCAATAGCCAGTGAAGCGCAAACAAGTTCTTCATCTACCGTTAGTTTTGAAGGGATAAGAATTACCCTGTGCGGTACTTCCTCACCTTTGCCAGCTCCGGGTCGGGCGCAAGCCTGTGTGGCAGTAGAGACTCCTGATCATCTGTACATTGTAGATGCGGGCTCTGGTTCTGCAGCGACTGCAAATCTTGTAGGTATACCAACAGGAAAGCTGCGCGGTATTTTGTTAACCCATTTTCATTCCGATCACATATCTGATATTGGCGATTTCAATCTCAATTCCTGGGTAGCAGGCAGACCTGCGCCTTTGCAAATTATCGGGCCGGAAGGTGTCGATCGTATTGTTGAAGGTCTCAATATCACTTACGAATTGGACCGTGCGTACCGAGTGGCTCATCATGGAGCAGAATTACTCAATCCCGAACTGGGAATCCTGCAATCTCGCACTATTAACGAAGGGATAATCGTGGATGAAGATGGTTTGCGTATTACCGCTTTTGAAGTCTCTCATCCACCAATTGATCCAGCCTATGGCTATCGATTTGATTACGGCGGTCGCTCAGTTGTCATCAGTGGGGATAGTCTGGTCACTGACAAGATAGTAGAAATATCCAACGGTGCGGACGTCGTACTGCACGATGCTATGGCTTTGCAACTTGTGCAAGGTGCCGAGAACATGGCACGAAGTACCGGCAATACACGACTTGCAACAGTGCTACATGATATTCAGGATTATCATGCGACTACGAGAGATCTACAGCGATTGGTAGACGAGGCTGATATCGGGCAACTTGCGCTATACCACCTTGTGCCCGCGCCAAGAAATGCCATGGGGGTTGCTGCTTTCAATCGCGGAATTCCAGACGGTGCAATAATTACGGAAGATGGAATGGTGATTTCTTTACCTTCCGGCACTGAAGATATGACTATCGAGTAGCTATTTGAAACCTAAAAGAAGAATGATGCCCAGGTGCGGAATCGTTTATTCCCTACTTTACTGGCCTGTAGCACTATTCAGTAGTTTGTTGTACCTCTGGTTGTACCAGCAAGTCTTTGATACCCCCCCCTGAAACGCATTGAAGGTGCGGTGATAATACAACCCCCCGCTCCCCTTTGAGGCACGCTTAATTGTTATAGTACCAACGCAGATTTACTAAAGGCGATTTTGAAAAAAATTGACGGTGGGATTTTGGACGGTATTGAGCGACTTATGTGGGGGGGGTGTTGCTGGTGTTGTCGTATTTATTGTAGTGGCTTTCATATGGGATATGTGGACTCACTATGATGAACAAAGGACGAGAGAGAAGGAGCGTGAGGAGAATAACTATGACTGAAGCCGAAAATTACAAACATGGTTTTTAACTCTGCCCTTTTCATTCTCTCTGCGCTAATAAGTTTTTCAGTGCTAGCTCAAAACGAATCGCAGAATCTTGAAGACTCTTGGCTACAAGAAGTTATGCCATTGGCAAATTCCTTTTCTGAAAAACAAGGCGATCCCCCTGTCTATTTAGCTTTTCAATCTGCTGATGAAAACGAACTAATAGGGTACATATTCACAACTCCCGACATTCCACCGGAAGAAGGTGGGTTTAGTGGTCCAATCGATGCATTGATTGGTATGAATTTAGACGGTGAAATTACTGGAGTTAAGGTACTTTTCTACCGGGAATCCTATAAACATGTACGTGGTGACTTTATCGTTGACTCAGGATTTCCAGAGCAATTTACTGGCAAAGCAATCGCCGATGAATTTCGCTTGCGTGTAGATATAGATGGAATTTCGCGCGCATCGATTAGTAGCTGGGCATTAGCACGAGGAATTCGTAATGCAACCAGGCGAGTGGCCATGGCCTATTTGCCTGGATCTTCTTTTGTGATCGAAACAAATGTAGAGCTCGAAGTATTACAAACACTGCAAGATCAGAATTGGGATGACTATCTGGCCAGCGGTTTTGTTAAAGAGTTCTCGGCTCCCATTGCCGGTGAGTCTGATCTTAATTTTGCTCTGGCTTACATGGGTCACTATCGTTTAGGTGAACTACTCGTCGGTGCCAATGATTACTCAAATTCTGATCGCACTGCCAGCGAGATGATCGAAGACGGTCATATGCTTTTACTTGGCCTAACGGGTAATACGCCTCGATTGCAACAACTGCGATTGGGCACCATGCAGAATGGAATTCTATACCCTAATCGTGGAGATAGGGTTGTATTCGCCGGAACAGCGGATGAAGGAAAGATCGCTGATCGTGCCCAGTTCGCTATCGCTTTATTTATACACCCAGACGTAGACATAACTCAGCCCTTTACTATGGTTTATGACACGAGCGAAGTGCGTGGCGAATTTAATGACTATGTGGGAGTTGACTATCAGTTGCCAGAGGATGTATTGACTTTGATAATGGGGATTCCTGCAACTGAAGAGAATACAGTGACGCAAAGTGTTTTTTTCATCGTGATACTATTACTAGTCGTCATCTTATTTGTACTGAATCTGCCTCGAATTAAGGCAAGCCTAGATAATAGTAGCCAATAGATTGAAATCATTTAGTTACATTTTTGTTTCTGCTTTCCGCTCCCTTAATAATTACAGTTGCCAACCCCATACTTAAAAGCTAATTTGGAAAAAATTAAGAAAATAGATTTTCAGCTTTTTAAGGGGTAATAGTTCAAGTATCTTCTGGGTATGAATATGAGGAAACTACCAAGATGATTAGAAAGCTGAGCATCGCAACGATCGCCATCATAATGGTTCTCGTGGTCAGCGGGACGAGCTATATATACACAGCTCCTTATGCTGGCAATGCAGGGCTTTCGCGCATGCCCGGAGTTAGAATCGGTGGCACGCTTACTGCCGCACCCGAAGACTTCAGCTCACTCAATGACGTTGGAACTAATCTAATCATGAAGTTGGATGGCTTTCCGCCGTTCGTAGTCTATCTCGCGTATGTAGGAACTCCAGAAGGCGTGATCACAGGAACCCGCCCAGACGAAGGATACTGGCCGCAGCGCGTGAGAGAAGGTCGGAACGAGGGATGGTTCCGCATTGGTGATGAGACTTTTGCAATGTGGGCCACTGAAATTCTTGGCGATGCGCGACTGCCGATGCTCGAGCTTTGGTCGCCTCGCGCCGCCAGAAGCGCACGTGCGATAGCGCAAGCGGCGGGCGAAACCGTCCCAGCAAGGGATAACGCGATTGGCGGGTCTGAGCCACGGCTCCTCCCGGAGATCTTTTTATGGACGCCTAGGTAGCAGGTCGAGGTTAGTATCTTTTGGATATAAACAACCTACTAACAACAATAATCCTTCTCTGCTTTTCTGTTGCTGCCAATGTCTCACTTGCCCAGGACGGGTTACCTTCAACCGACCAAGACTCAACAGCCACCTACCCTGCCACTTACTTTACCGATTTTGATCCCCATTCTGTAAGCGACATGCTGGACCGCATTCCCGGTATTAATGTTGCGCGTGGTGGGCCGGGAGGTAGTGGTGGCGGCCCGGGTAGTTCACGGGGCTCCAATCGCCGCGGCTTGGGCGCGGGGGGAGACCAGGTACTGATCAATGGTCGGCGTATTGCTGGTAAAGAAAATGAAGGAAACGATCAGCTCAGCCGTATCCCCGCCTCTCAAGTTGAATATATCGAAATAATACGGGGCACCTCTGGTGATCTCGACGTGCGTGGCGCCGGCCAGGTCATCAATATCGTGATGCTGGACGCAGAATCCAGCTCGACCATCGCCTACGAGCTCAACGCAGATCGTTCTTGGGACGGCACTTATACACCCGGGGTCAGGGTATCTCTGTCCGGCCAGCGAGGTGCTCTTGATTACTTTGTAACTGGTGAGCGTGAGCCGCAATACCAATTAAACAGAAGCAGCGAACACAGTGTATTTCCTGACGGTTCGCCAAATGACCGGCTTCAAAAAGAAACCACACAGGAAGCCTCGCCGTTAACCCTGGTCGGTAATTTCGGTTACGAATTTTCAGAACGGGATCTGGTGCATCTAAACCTGCAGTGGTCTGAAGACAACCAGGACACCGAGTTGAATCGCATTATCATGGATGACAAGTTTGAGAATCCGGTGCTAAGCCTGCAGTTCGAAGATTTACCGAGCGACAGTGAAACCTGGGAAGTCGGTGGCGATTACGAGCATATTTTCTCAAACGGCAGTCGTTTCAAGACGTTCTTTGTTGTCAACGAAAAAGATGATCTGTTCGTTCGCGAGCGCTATGACGTCGACAACTCCGATCGTACCAAGACTCTTTTCCTCTCATCATCGGAACTCACCAAGGAACGTATAGTAAGAACCTCCTACACGTTTGACGTCTTCGATACCCAGTCACTGGAAGTCGGCGTCGAGCGCGCCCAGACTATACTGGATACTTCCCTGCAACTCGGTCTGTTAACCGGGGATGAGATATCAGATCGATTTGGCGGTTTGTCACCCGTGACTGATGCTAACGGTGCGGTAGAGGAAATGCGTTATGAGTACTTCGCCATGCACAATTGGCAACTCAATAATCGCATGTCACTGGAAAGTACGTTGCTTTTCGAAGACAGCACTATCAAGCAGAGCGGGGATATTTCCCAGTCTCGCGACTTCGATTTCGTTCGTCCAAAGATAGACTACCGCTTTGATATCACCCCAAGCCTGCAGTTTCGCACGACTATCGAAAAAGACGTGTCACAGCTGAGTTTTGGGGATTACACCACCAGCGCTGAGACCAATCGTGGTAGCGATGACGATCGGAACCAACTGGAAGGCAACCCGGACCTGGAGCAGGAAAAATCCTGGCGCTACGAGGCAAACCTGGAATACCGTCTGCCCAATGATAGCGGCGTAATCAATACCAATCTGTTCTATCACGATCTCGAAGATGTAATAGAGAAAGTCGATGTTTCAACTGAGGATGATGTACTGTCCGCGAACGGCAATATCGGCGACGGTGAACGGTATGGGCTCAAAATCGATGGAAGCTTAAGACTGGGATTCCTGGGTCAACCCAACATGATAGTGACAACAGGCCTCGAGCTTGAAGATTCCGAAGTCACCGACCCCTTCACTGGTATGAAGAGGCGGCTGTCTCGCGGGGGTAGGGGAGAGTTCAATATTGGGCTCCGTCACGATATCCCGTCACGCAATATGAACTGGGGTTTTAGCATCAGGAATCGTTTCGATGGAAACAATATTACTTATGACATCGACAAGAACGAGGAGTACGAAGGCAGCAATTCGTATTTCAGTTGGGTCGAGATGCAGGGTTGGGGAGGATTGACTTATCGGTTCGAAGCCCGCGACGAATTCGTTCGCTGTCGAAGCAGAGACCGATTCGAGAATCGATCGGTTGGCGATGGTGGGCTACGGGAACTCGAAAAGTCCTGTTGGGATACCGGGACAGTGTTGGCATTGAAAGTACGTGGTACCTTTTGAACTGACGGGTAGGCCCCTACACGTTCATTCAGCGCAGACTGGGAAGTCATGCGGAGTTACGTAAGATTGGTGCCGAAGGCCGGACTTTAACATCTATTAAAATCAATCACTTATAGAAATTAATACAAATTACCTACCATCCAACCTACCATAAACCAATCCCAGATTGGCTTTTTACCACCCCCACTTGTTCAAGTAGGATCCAATTCCTCATCAGCGAATGATCCGTTATTTCCACCCAGCTGGCGGCTAGTAAAAAAACGTCGTCTGGATTCTTCACATGAATAAGAATCAGAAATATTTATGTCAGTACTGGCGGCATCGGCTGCGACCCAAGCTTGCATGTTTTCCCAAAGAACAAAGGCAAAACAATGAACACAAAAATTATTATTCTAGAACTATCCAAATTATTTGGGATTCCACTTGAGTCAGCTTGAAATTAACATGTCAGTACATTCTAGTGCAATAAAGTCTGCATCAAAAAATTCGAGTGAGAGATACCTTGTCTTTAAATAATCTGTCAGTATGTGTGATGAAGTGTGCTATGAATGCACTCAAGAAAGCTGTTCAAAACTACTGCATTTTTGTTTTGACCCCTAAGCTTGGCCATATTCTTCCCATATAGATAAGCTTCGAAAAAATGTAAGCTAAACGTTCGAAACTCCGCTTGAGAGGAAAGGCTTCACAATGAAAATTTCCCCAAAATATAATTTATGCTTTTCAGCGCTACTGATTATATTGATAACTTCCTGCCAACCTAAGACAAACAACGCCAACCAAGAAATTACAGATTCGCTAATAGAGAACGCAGATTTAGTCATTGAGAACGCCAGGATATTTACCTCCAACAGGCAACAGCCATGGGCAGAAGCACTCGCCGTTAAGAATGGCAAATTCATCTACGTCGGCGATGCCAACGGTATCGCTTCATATCAAAGTGCGGTTACCATTGATCTTAAAGGGCAACTACTTATTCCAGGGATGGTCGATGGCCATTCCCATCCCGGATACGTCAACGTTGAAAATTTCGGTGAAGTTGAAGGCGACACAGCGGCTGAATTGTTGTCCTCGGCTAAGCAATACGCCGATGAGCACCCTGGCGAAGAGTGGTTAAGGTTATGCTGTTGGCCCACGGATATGTTTGTCGAAGGAGACCAAGGGCCTAAAAAAGAAGTATTGGACGCCGTTTTACCTGATCGTCTGGTATGGTTCGAAAGTGCAACCGCGCACGACTTCTGGTTGAATTCCAGAGCATTGGAGAAGCTAGGCGTAAATAGAAACACTCCCGACCCCAGACCGGGTCTGGCTATGTACGCAAGAGATGAAAACGGCGAGCCCTCCGGATGGGTAAAAGAAGGAGCCGGCGTACAGCATTTTGCCGAACAATTCGCGCTCACAGACGACTCACGCATACAACTACACAAAGAAAGCGTAGCCGAAACCATTCAAATTCTAAGCAGGCACGGCGTGACCTCAATCTTCGACGCGGGCAATAAAGGCTTCGGGGATCTCACCTACAGCGTAGTATCCCAACTCGAGAAAGAAGCGAAACTACCCCTTAGATATTATGGCACCTATCAAATTTTCACCCCCGAAAGAGCTAAAACGGCTATATCAGAAGTTAAACGCTACCGCAGTGAATACGGGGGCGAGCTGCTCCAGTTCAATTCAGTGAAACTCTTTATGGATGGTATAAGCGCAAACCAGTCGGCTTCATATTTAGATCCCTATGAGGGCAACACCGCTTACGTAGGCGCGACAATGTTATCCGTAGAAGAACTTCGTGATCTACTCCTGGATCTGAACGAGGAAAAATTAGATTTACTCGTACACACCATCGGCGGATTAGCGGTCAGAACCGTATTAGATGCCGTAGAAGCAGCCCAGGTCATCGTAAAAGATGATTTCTACCCTAGGGTAACCATAGCGCATTTGGCACTGATCGATCCGGTTGACCTATCTCGAATAGGACAGCTTGGTGTAATTGCAAATTTCACACCCTGGTGGTTTGGTGTAGATCTCGATGATGTGGTGGAAGAGTTGTTAGGAGATGAGCGTTACTCAAAAATGTACCCCGCAAAAACAGTTGTTGATAGCGGCGCCAGAGTTACCTTTTCAAGCGACGAGTGGTGGGGAGGCGATATGCTTGCCACCTACCTAAGCCCCTACCTGGGAATGCAAGTCGGTCACACACGCCAATACCCGAAAGACTGGTGGGAAACCGAAGATGATGGAGTCAGGTCCCCCATTAACGAACGATTAAGCCTGGAACAGTTATTAGAAGGCTATACCCAAAACGGCGCCTATCAGTTGCGATTAGAAGACGAACTTGGCTCAATCGAAACAGGCAAGCTGGCAGATTTTGTGATACTTAATAAAAACTTGTTCGAAGTAGACCCATATGAGATTTCGGAGTTAAAACCATCGGCCGTTGTGATGGAAGGGAAGGTGATACAGGGCTCTTTTCCAGAATGATATTCGCGCTGGCGCACTGTCGGTATCCTGCCGCTGCCAGTGGCGAGTACACGCCATCGAAAGAGCGCACATCATAGGGAAATCCGTGCAGCAGGATTATGGGAAACCCGTCTTCAGGTCCATGTTCTTCATAGCCAATATCCAGCACCGGCGTCTGCTCCATCTTAATCGGGGCCGGGTTGCTAACTTGAGCAGCCGATTTTGAATGTAACAAGGAGGAACTAACCAAGGGTGCCAGGCATGCAACACTGGTGCTTTCTAGAAATTCTCTTCGTGTTGTTGCCATTCGTTTTTCCATAACAGACTATCAGAAGGTCGCGATTGGATTTGTTGGCGAGGCAGCATCTATTGCTGTGCCTGATTGAATGGGGTCAATGTACTCTGACTCTCTTCATTTTTTGTTACTCGACTACATCAACACGCACATAGCCATTGGTCCAGCAACAATAAAACTCGAAACCGTATGTTGGATTTTCGCGTCGTTCGGTGTCATTAATTGCCTGAACTCGCACGATGTAAGACCCCGGTTCAGAGAAAGTGGCCATGGTAGTTGCGGCACCATCTGGTGTATCCAGGCGAATTTCCGATTCGCTGAATTGAACTGCTGCCGGCCCCTGATGCTGGGTCCAACCTAACCAGGTACCGGCATGCGGGTGCCTGATGCGCGCAATAAGCGGCATTGGTTCTCCAACTCTGGCAATTCTGGGTCCTTCCCACAACCCGCGCCGCCCACTGAAAGAAGGTGGGTCGTCATTCAGACTCAGGTAGGGCGCTATAGCATCACGGCCAGAGGTGGCTTGTTCATCCATTACGTAGGCAGGAATCAGCGACCCCGGAACCGAGAGCTGGTTACCCTGGGTTTCCAGTGTCCAGGTTACGTCGGAGTTTCCAAAATCTGCTGGCACAGTCACAGAGAACACACACCAATGGTGTCGATAAAAGCGCGTGAGTTCAGGGTCAGGTAATGGATCGAAGTGGGTCGGTTGCAGGCCATCATACATCGCCGGCTCGACCCGGTTGCGTTCACCGATTGGCACATCCAGTGTCTGCTCGGTGTTCATATTGAAGTAGCCGAAGCAGAGAGTGTAGGTACCATCAGGATTGGGAAACCAACCTTCATAGAGCGGAATAACATTCTGTCCTCGAGGTCGCAGCGGATCGGTATTGAAATTGTCGAGGCTTGAAGAAGTCTGTCCCGATACAGAGCTGATATTGCTCACCCAGAAAGTGAGCAATATCAGAGCTGCTTTTTTGAAGTTAATACCCACTGCTGACTATAGTCGGTTCTGTGCAGTTAATCTGCCTTGTCGCTCAGCGGATAGGCGTTCATATTGATCGTTATTGAGATAAGTAATGCCGATCCAGGTGTGGGACATCTCGTCCACACCGCGCTGGCCGAAGACTACCCACTGTCGATGATCCGGGTTGTTGGGATTTTCAGCAGTGTTATCCCAGGTTGTGGTAATCAGCAACATCGTTCCCTTGGGCAACAATGGCGCAACGTCATCATCGAATTTGTAGGCAATTTGCCAAGAATGATTGTATTTATCAACCCGTGACAGCATCTCGCGCCGGCCATCGGGGTAGACTGCCTCTAGCGACTGAGCTCTACCACGCATATGCATGTGTGGCCGGAAGCTGGTGATAAGCGCAGCTTGACTTAAGACACGCACGCCTTGTTGGGATTTTATCGAATCAGGTGGCAAAACAATATCGTTTGCCCATAAGCCTCCGGGGCCAGTATCAGCAGCGAAGAATTGTTCGCCTCTGGTCTGGAATTCCGGTTCGTAGCCCTTGGGGTAAAGCCAGACCGCGGCTGCCGCCTGTTCATTGGGGACTATCTGATCAATGGGAAAATAGTGCAGGTTCCACGTAATCGAACCGTTCGGATAGACCAGCATGCCTGTCCCTTCCGGGAACTGATCACCGCTTTTACCCACACCTTGACGGCCAACGGGTCCAGCGGCGCGATTGCCATTTTCATCATAAGACCTGAGAGTTGCGTGTCCATGGTGAAGAACTTTGACCCCCAGGGGATAGGAACCTTTTAATTCTGTGGCACGAACATAACGCGGCCCATCGATTAGCCCTTCGAAGGTGGTATTCCGCAACCACCACTGATCCTGAGCATTGGCTTTGACGGTATAAGGCGGAGATTTAACAACAAAATCCGGTGGACCCAGTAATTCGGCAGTTTGCCATTCGTTCCCGTTCAGCAGTACTGGTTGTGGTGGCATTGCTGCCGGGTCACCCTCCGGTGTGCCGGAATCAACCCAGCTTACGATGGTGGTGATTTGGTCATCGGTAAGTGACACATCGTTTTGGTAGTCCTGGATGCCGGTAGTTTGGTCCAAGTGCCAGGGAGGCATTTCACGGGCCTGTACCTTATAGCTGATAAGCCCGGCCCAGGGTTTAACGTCTGCATAGCTTAGTAGAGGCATCGGCCCGATGCCCTCAGGATTATGACAGCTTGCGCATTTTTCAAACAGAATTGGCGCTACATCTGCACTAAATGTCGGGCTTGATTGCGCTGCCGCCGACATCCAGGGGGCCAGCGCGATGCTGATTAATAGCGCGGCCGTGGGTTCAAAGTAGCCTAACCGAAATCGAAGCTTGCTCTTCATTGGTAGTCTCCCGGTTTCTGGAACAGTTAGAATAAAAGGCTTGACACTAAAAGTCTATGGATCTTTATCCAGCCCATCCAGGGTGAGATAGCTGTTGGCTTCATCCCGTTTATCGACATCTTTATGTTAACCCTTAAAGCGGTGTTTCCGTTTCTTAGAGACAAGGGCACACTCAATGTAGGTGTGCCAGCTGATATTGCAATTCTCGAACTACGAGAAGGTAATTTCAGTTTTATTGATAACTATGAAAATGTTAGATCTGGCACTCAAAGATTATTTCCGTTTGAAACACTTTTTGCTGGAAAGAGAGTGCCGCGGGCATAAAATCATAGCTCTAAAAGGTGGCACCGACTACCCAGTTTGAATCAAACATTTACCTAGTCGTTCCCGCCGCCACCCGAACGACGATCATCTATGATCTGCTGATAATCTTCATTGGTGAGATAGGTTATGTTTACGTGAGCATGATACATTTCATCGTAACTTCGTTGACCCCAACCTACCCATTGAGAAGGGTCTGGATTAAACGGGTTTTCCACGGAATTATCATGCCAGGCAGTAATATGAAGAACAGTCCCAGCCGGTAGCACTGGTGCAGAATCGTCTGCGTATACGTAATTCACATGCCAATTGAAGTTGAAGTTGTCCACATGGCTGAGCATTTTTACCTGTCCATTGGGCAGGATAGCTTCCATAGACATTGCTTTACCTCGAATATGCATATGAGGTTGATAGTTTTCTAATCGCGCCTGAGTGGTTAATGGGATATAGGCATGGTGAGTTGTAATCTTGCCCGGAGGTATGTCCAAAGTTTGCATAGACTGAATAACACCAAGAGCTTGCGAATAAACTCGATATTTCGGCACATAGTCTTCTTCGTGGAACCAGATAGCGAGTTCGGTCTGGGCTGTTATTTCTTCTCCGACGGAGTGGTAATGATTATCGAAAGCAATGCGTGAACCGGCCTTCATAAGTTTGCCGGTATTTTCCCGAAATACATCCCCAATCTTGCCAACCGCAAATTCAGTTAAATAGCTGCCTTGACCTGGTACATCAACGACCGGTGTGAAATCACCAGCCTCTTCTTCTTGCTGTAAGTAAACGACTGCGTGATGGGTCACAGGGCGGCCTTCCATTGTCGGCCTTACTTCCATGCCGGTGACCCAGCGATCTTTTGACAGCCCAGTTTCAACGATCGGTGTCCACCATTGATCTTGCCCTTGTGCTGACTGAGTCCAGGGGTCAGAGCGAATGATTAAATCTGGCTCACGTCCATATACTTCTGCCATGCGCCAAACCTCATCTGATGGCCATTCAATCGCAAGCGGTAAGTCTTCGGGGTTGCCTTGAGGCGCGCCAGCATCAACCCATTGAGAAATTGTATTTATCTGTTCATCGCTGAGGGACACATCATTGTTATAATCTTGTATACCAACAGTTTTATCTAAATGCCATGGTGGCATTTCGCGGGTAATAACACGGGCCTTTATGACTGGAGCCCAAGGACGAACCTGATCGTAACTAATCAACGCCATTGGTCCCATTTGTCCGGGGCGATGACAAGTTTGACAGTTCTCTTGCAGAATAGGCGCGATGTCTTTACTAAATGTTACTGCATTGCTTTGGGCAGGTACCTGACTAGCGAATGAAACAAGCAGTCCAGCAGTTACCAACGGCAGAAATTTCAAAGATTTTCTGGAACGCATTTTGATTGGCATTATTTTTACCTATTTGTCTACTCTTACGTTGATAAATCCATTGGTCCAACAACAAAAAAAACCACCGGCCATTACTGCACTCTGACCACCTGAGTCATCCCAAGCGAGTACTCTAAGAATATAATCTCCAGCTAATGTAAATGTCGCCTTAATATTAGCTTTGTCACCAACAAGTTGGGGCGTGTCATCATCAATTACAACATCGCCTGGCCCTCGAAACTTGCTGATCACAACGCCAGTCCTTGGTCGCTGACCTACAGCACGAGATTTTTTAACTCCATCGTCTTTTGACCAGAGCGAAATTTTTGTTTCCTCTCCCGCATTTGTAGTAATTGTTGGAGATAAAATACCCAAAGGACCTTGGCCAAAATTGCCGCTCTCACTAAATCTTAACGCCGGCGGTGTATTGCCACTAGTAATCTCTTCTAAAGCAGTGATCTCCCATTCGGGTTTTAAATGGCCAGGAATAGCAATGCTTTCATTGCCAGCTGTGATGCGCCAAGTTAATTCTTGGTTACCGAAATTCGCAGGAACTCTTACTGCAAAAACGCCAGTGTGTCGGCGTGGATGGAAATATGTGGGCTGACCACGATCGGCAGGACCGGGTGCGAATTTATTGTTGGCCCCGATAGGTAAGGAAATATTTTCTTCATAGTTGCGGTTGAAATAACCGAATACTAGGCTAAAATCGCCATCTGAATTGGAGTACCATCCTTCAAAAGATGGAGAAACGCTTTGGCCAGAGCTATGAGGCAAAGGTGCGTCAATGAGATTTCCCTGAGCCATTATCTTTAGAGGCAAAAATACCGCTACGGAAGAAAGCGCTAGAATTTGGAACGATCTTTTTGAAAGTCTCACCATAATGAGGGTAGATTGGACCTGTAGATTGCGCCAGTCAAGTGCGTATAGTTCTTAGTGAGGCATGGTGCTCTAGCGCCCGCACCCGCTTTTGGCTACTATCTAAGGCAATTTAAAACAATTCACCAATTCTTCCTTCCAATAAAGGTGCTAAATCATGGCGATCTTGACAAAAAAGAGGGCGATTAAGATCGGCATTTGCTTTCTTATTTTATATGCAGCCATCGTTATACTTTTTGAGACTCTGCTTGGCACGACTCAACCTACGTATGATGGCATCATGATAATTACTTCTTTTGAAGAAGATGGTGAGGCTATTGATCGGGTGGTCGCACGCCTTGAGCTCGAAGGTCAAATCTATGTTGCAGTTAATCATTGGCCGCGCGCATGGGCTCGAAGAATCCAACGAAACCCGGAGGTGCAATTAACCTATCAGGGTGAAACTTGGAACTACACCTCCGTAGTTCTGGAAGGGGCAGAACACGATCAGGGCGCCATCGATTTTTCTGTGCCATTTAGTTTTAGATTCTTGACCGGATTCCCGCCCCGGTACTTTTTCCGATTTGATCCTAAGGCGAATTTGATAGTGCAAGCCAATCGAGAAGGTGGTGTTAGTTTGCCCTCCTGAGTCAATCACTGTGCTCGAGTCATCACCGCTAACACCTTAAAACCTTCAGCCAGGCGCTGTGTAGTTTGCCTCTCTGCATCTTCAGGTGATGCAGCAACAATCGGATAGCCGCAAGCAACGTCCTCTTCTATGCAAAATTGCACAACCTCTTGAACCAGAGCTTCTACTTCTGGCGCGTTAGGGCCTTCGGCACCAATATTGTTTGCTATGTCTGTCGGTCCAACAAACAGTACTCCTACACCTGGTACCTCTATAATCTCATCAAGATTAGATATACCTTGTGTCGACTCAATCATGATCATGGCAACTAATACGCCATTAGGACTTGATAGCCAGACTTCGTCTTGTTCCTGTTGCATAGCAGAAATTGCAGCGCTCGCTTGTTCTTTTGATTCGATGTCAGGAAATAAAAAACCGTAAGCACCTGCCTCTATAAGTTGAGGAACAACTTTTTCGGGAGTGTCTCTTAAATTTAAGGGTGTTCGAACTATTGGAGCTGCGACAGGTGAACCATCGCCATCATTGAGATCACGAATTACCGCCCGTACATCATTGAAGTCAACTTCGTTGTATTGCTCGTCAATAACAATGAAGTCAAGGTCGAATCGGGGTACTCGAGTGAAAGTGCCAATGACAGATTCATCAGCATTGAGTTTAGTGATAATAGGGTTTATTGATTCTTGTGCGAAACCATCCAACCAGAAACTCCAAGCAATCATCAAAATGATTAATCGAAGCTTCTGTGAAGGAGCTTTCAGCAGAGGTTACTCTGCGTTCATCATATGCAGAGTACAGATTTTATTCCCTGCAGGGTCACGCAGATAGGCAAGATACATCTTCATGCCGCCGCCTTCACGGACTCCCGGCGGATCTTCGATAGCTACGCCACCATTTTCCATGCCTGCTACATGCCAGGCATCACACTGCGCGGGGCTTTCTGCTGCAAACCCAAGCGTGCTGCCGTTTCCATTAGTGGTTGGTTCGCCGTTGATGGGCTTGGTTATTCCAAACATACCGGCCTTGGTTCGATAAAACAGTCTTCCATAGGAGTCGATAAATCCGGGTTCGATGCCCAAGGTTCCTAAAGTAGCATCGTAAAATGCCTTTGCTGCTTCGACGTCATCAGCGCCGATCATGACATGGCTAAACAAAATAAAGATCCTCTAAATTGATAAATGATATGGGAGGTTCAGGGTAACAGAACAAAGGGGTCAAGAACAAAGGAGGTCAACGTAACGCGATTGAATTGTAAATTATCTAATCACAATGTTGGTCGTTGCTAGCTTCTCGAATCTATAGGGATTTATTTCTTAACGATTATAATTAGGCGATGAAACATCCACCGAAGAATTTTGCGAGGGGTCGGGATACGGCAACCAACTCCAGAAAGGAAGCATTTGAATGTCTACGTTGGCAGGATCGAAATTTTCTTCCATCCACTGATCTCTTGTAGTTACTGCCTGAATTTGATCCGCCCGGGTTTGTAAACAGTCATAACATACCGAACCTGGCACACGATGTTCGTCACCACTAGTATTCAGTCCGCGAGCCAACATTAATTCTTCCATGCGCGCGGCAGTGTGCAGCTGTGCTTTATAAAAATCTGTGTAGCTAAATCCTCTGGCGATTGCGAGGGGAGACCATCCATCCTCTGTTAGCGCTGATAGATCTGCTCCTTTCTCAACTAAATAATCTAATGCAAGATTAACACCGCGAAAACCAATACCATGGAGAGCAGTCTCGCCCCGATAGTTGCGAGCATTAATGTCGTTTCCCTCTTTGACGCAGAGTTGTATTGCTTCGAGAACTTCTTCCTCCTGACCAGTAAATGAACCGCCATCTTCGCCGGGATTCCAAATGTGTAAGCCTGAAGCAACCATTAATGCTGTTGTTCCGTCGGCTGTAGGGATATTTGCATTGGCGCCATAAGTTAGAAGTAATTTCATAGCCTCAATATCTGTTACTTTTGCTGCGAGCATAAAAGCAGTTGCACCGAGACGATTAAGGCGATTACGTTGGCCGTCTCGAATACCATTGCGAGTCATGCGTGCGTCTACATCAATGCCGGCGTCCAATAATTTTTTCAGTAGATCTAAACTATCCAACGTGCCTGAAGCGTGGGGCCCTGGTGTGCCAAACGCCAGGTTCATGCGGCGAGTACGTACCGCTTGATGCAATGCGTTCCAACCTGCTTCTGCTTGAGTGACATCTGCGCCTCGGTCGATCAAATGTGCCGCCAGTTCCCAATTAGCATTAGCGATGGCTATAACCAGCACACTTTGTCCATCAGAAACCAAATCATTTATGTCAGCTCCGTTGTCGAGCAATGCGTCCGTTGCTTCTTTGTGCCCTGAACGCACTGCAAACGACAAGGCAGAAAAGCCAGTGGGTGGAGTATATTGAAATACCCGGTCTGCGATGCGCGTGGGATTATCAGTTTTCACGTTCACGTTGACGTTAAACTCAGCCATGACTCTAATCGCATCAACATTGTTATGTCCGGCTGCCCACATTAAAGCAGTCTGACCGCGACTGTTTTCACGATTATTAGGGTTCGCTCCTTGTTCCAAAAGCATGCGAACGGTTGCAGCATTTCCAGTTCGTGCAGCTGTCATGAGGAGGGTCTCTCCTTCAGGCATAGATTGATTAGGATCAACACCTGCTGACAACAACATATTCATAATTTTGGCGTTGCCATTTTCAGCCGCCAGGGCCGCTGCAGTTACGCCGTATCGATTTGCCGTTTTCGCATCAGCTCCGTTTGATAGAAGAAGTTCAACAATATCAATGTGATCTCCCTGCACAGCCCATTGCAGAGCAGTAGTAGTATCCGCAGAACGTGCACTCGCATTAACCCCTTGTTGCAGTGCGGTATAAACTGTATCGATGTCACCGTTTTGTGCGCCACGCAAAAAATCTCGCTCAGTCACAGCTACGCTCATCATTGAGAACCCTGCGGTAAAAACCAACGCCACTAGTTTGTTCATAAGGGACTTTAAGGAAAATATCGTTGAGGAATCCATTAGTGTTTCCTAATCAATTATTACAGGTCGCTTAAGCGACCTGTACTATCGGAAAGGCTGGCCAGATTGACACCAACTTTATCTAACAAACTTAGGCCGAGATTCATGAACGGAGTGTGAAGTGGATACTTCATATGACGACCGCCTTCCAGTTCTCCACAGCCATTTCCTAATAGAACGATAGGTAGGTTATACGGTGTATGATGATCACCATCACCCATGCCTGTACCATATAAAAGAATACTGTGGTCTAGCAAACTACCATCTCCGTCAGGAGTGTTTGCTAGGCGCTCAATGAATTTTGCATAGAGTGAAATATGATGAGTATTAATTCGCGTATATTGTTGAATATTGTGGGGGTTTAATTGGTGATGGGACACTGTGTGGTGTCCTTCGGGCACGCCAATATCAGGATAGGCGCGGCCACTTAGTTCTCTGGCCATTTGAAATACGCTTACGCGCGTTACATCTGCTCGATAAGCGAGAGTTAACATCTCGAACAGCGTTTCGATATGATCTTCAAATGATTCTGGTATACCATCAGGTTGTTCAACAGAGGGTAAAGGCCGCGATGCATTATTTTGTTCAGTGCGCTGAATTCGTCTCTCGATTTCCCTAACTGCTGTCAAGTACTCATCTACAACAACTTTATCTCCGTACCCTAACTTACCTTCCAGTTTGCTGATGCTCTCGGTGACTGAATCGAGAATGCTGCGGTCAGTTTTCATCTGCGCCATGCGCGCTTCGACACTGCCGCCGTCGCCGAATAGCCGTTGAAAAACTACACGAGGATCTCTCTCGTGGGGTAATGGCGTAGTAGGTGAGCTCCAGGAAGTTGAATTTTGATAAGTGCAGCTATATCCATTTTCACAATTACCAACAGTGAAATTAGAGTCAGTAGTTAATTGCAAAGAACGTAGCGAAGTATCCTTTCCTAGTACATCAGCCGCATATTGATCAACAGTTTTTCCAGCTTCTATGTCGGCGCCCTCGGTACGTTTTGGCAAGACACCGCTTAACCATCCGCCATGAGCTCGGGTATGGACACCACCGCCTTCATTAGGGCTTACCAGATTGCTGTTACTTAAACCGCTGATAACCACCATTTGGTCACGATAAGCTTGAAGTGGGGCAAGAATAGGAGTGATCTGAAAGTCTTTGCCACCATCACCTTCTGGATGAAAGTTTGGCAAGAACATGCCATTTGGCGCATAGAAGAACCCTAATCGTGGTATTGGGTTGGCGGCTGTATTTGCCACTGCGGTTAAGGCTGGTGCCATCGCACCTAAGAAAGGCAAGGCCACCATTGTGCCCATGCCGCGCAACAAGGTCCGCCTGGGTAACGCTTTTTTGGTAATAAACGTCATGCTTCGGATCTCCTATGCTGGAAAGGATAGCTGTTTACAATTCCAATAATAATAGACTGGATGCCATAGCCGCTGACCTCAGCTTCACGCACTATCTTGCGTACAGCAGGCATATCATAATATTCGAGCCCGCGGCCCAAGGCATAAGTCATGAGCTTTTCAGTAAATGTACTAACGAATCTTTCTGGGTGTTGCACTAGTGCTTCACGCAGTTCTGCAGCGCCGTCAAAGGAAGTTCCATCAGGCAAGATTCCTGAGGTATCGATCTCATTGAACCATTCATCGACCCGGCGATACCGGCCGATAGCGTCAAATCCTTCCAAAGCGAAACCAGTGGGATCGATCATGGTATGACAGGCAGCACACACAGGATTGGCTCGATGGGAAGCCATGCGTTCGCGCATGGTTGCTACTCGAGCGGATGTTTTTCGATCATCCAATGCTGGGATATTAGGTGGTGGATCTGGTGGCGGTGTGCCGAGGATATTATCCAGAATCCACTTACCTCTGAGTACAGGTGAGGTGCGAATCGCATGTGAAGTCAGCGTGAGAATGCTGCCATGTCCTAACAGTCCTTTTCTGGGGCTATTTTCTGACAACATGACTTTACGAAAATGTGTGCCCTTTATATTTGGAATGTCATAGTGGCCAGCTAGCCGGCCGTTCAAATAAGTGTAATCAGCCGTTAATAAATCCAATACTGCTAGGTCTTCTTTTACAATGCTGTCAAAAAACATTTCTGTTTCTGTAATCATTGCTTGCCGTAATGTTTCATCGAAGGCAACAGCATAAGGTTCTCCTGGTCGCACAATCGAAGCTAGGTTTCGCAATTGCAACCACTGGCCGGCAAAATTTTGCGTTAGTGCATGGGAACGAGGGTCGGCAATCATTCGCGTGATTTGTTGTTCGAGCACCAAAGTACGACCTAGTTGGTTTTGTTCTGCCAGAGAAAGCAATTCTTCATCAGGTATGCTAGACCACAAGAAGAAAGACAAACGGGATGCAAGTTCGATATCTGAAATTCGATAAGCTTCTTCTGCTCCAACATTTTCAGGGTCGGCTTCTATGCGCACTAGAAATTCCGGACTTACTAGTAATCTTCTTAGCGCTAATTCTATGCGGTCTTCGAAGTCGCCGCCGTCCTCCTGCGCTATGGTGTAGAAATCCATAAGCACACTAATATCATCATCTGTAATCGGTCGACGATAAGCCTGCCGAGTTAATTTTGATAAAATTTGCTGGGCGCAAGCAATCTCTTCTGAAGCATCATCAGGTAAGCAAGAAAAAATTTTATTACGGCTAGGTGTGTTACCGGGTCCATCAATATTGTATGGGCCTGCAATAGTTAAAGAGCTAACAAAAGGCATTGACCCTAGCGGGCCGCCAGTATTCCCAGCTGTGCGTGGATTCTCGAAGCGTTCCCGAACTTGCTCTGCTAGTGCAGGAGGTCGACGGAAAAAGGCCACGCCAATTTCTCTTGGTCCCGCGGAGACAGGAACTTGTATGTCCACATTTGTTGTGCCAGCAACTTCAATTGTCTCTACTGCTACTCCGTCCACGGTAATTTCCAAACGATGAGTTTCAACTGCGCTGCCAAGATCCATCTCATATCCGCGGATCCCTTTTAATTCAACGTTTAAATCATAATTAGCATCGACTGGGAACTGATAGGAAACCAACATTCCGCCGCGGGTCCCAATAGGAAGCCCAGTTACTCGTGCGTGCTGCTGCTGATCCTGTTGAGTGCGGAACGTTTCAGAAAATGGTGCGGGGGGAGGGTTCCCAACTGCCAGTCGGCTAATGGATCGACTTGACTCTAGATAGCGTTCCATTAAGGATTGAGACATCCGCAGAACACCACCAATATTGTCGAAGCCGTAGCTAGCATCGTCGGCTGGCAAGAAATTATTTACATCGATATCTAAAGCAAGGAGATCACGAATCGCATTTTTGTATTCTGCGCGATTTAATCGATGCAAAGTCGCTTTACGACCCGGATCGGGATTCGTGTTGCCGGCGTAATCTAATTCAGACTGGAGCCATTCCCGAAAGTCTTCAAGCTGGCCATCATCTGGTCTTGGCATGCCGGCAGGAGGCATTAAGCCAGCTCGTATTTTTCTAATTACCTTTTCCCAATGGCTTGCATCATTGGCTACTTCCTGAATGTTGAGGCTATCTAAAGCTAGGCCGACGGCTCTCAATTGAGAGCTCAAAGGGTCAGAAAGTGAATTCGGATCCGCATCAACTATCCGCTGGTTATGGCAGCTGACACAGTATTGATCGACGAGGCGGCGGTATTCTGCTTCGCTCTGGGCTATACCCACGCTATTGCCTAGCAATAGGAAAAGGGCCGCAATACTAGTAAATACGAGGGTTGGGGGGAGTTTTGCCTGTTTTACTGTTCTACCCATTCTGTAGCATGCTGGGGTTTTTCATTTGACTGCCAATGGGATTGTTATTGTGTTGAAAACTTTAGCAAATTCGACGGGTTAAGACTATGAACAAATATAAAGATTGCAAAAACTTTTATGACGGTCCGGCTATATTTGGGTGTAAACCACGAGCGTGGATTTGGATTGTAAACAACCAAGCACATGGTTGGTGTCTAGGTGACGATGCAGCCAAAGAAAGGATGCAGGCATCAAAGCAGAGTAGGGTTATTGTTGTTAGTAGATTGTTCATTCTAAGCACCATTTTTGGTATGAGCATCGCCACGAACAAAATCAGCATTTGACCTAATCGCAAGAACTGGG